>ERZ808051.50-NODE-50-length-158631-cov-25.735592_pt1 | contig 158631 bp, 134 predicted proteins | sample MGYA00380199_ERZ808051 | MGnify/ENA primary metagenome ERZ808051 (study PRJEB31490, sample SAMN06133391) | mouse gut metagenome | isolation source: J11 | host: mice | place: China: Chengdu | collected 2015-05 ... | reverse complement strand
CAGGGGCAACGGGAGCCGACGGAGTGCCCGGAGTGACAGGTCCAACGGGAGCCACCGGGGCGACGGGAGCCGATGGAGTGCCCGGAGCGACAGGTCCGACGGGAGCCACCGGGGCCACGGGAGCCGACGGAGCGCCCGGAGCAACGGGTCCAACGGGAGCCACAGGGGCAACGGGAGCCGACGGAGTGCCCGGAGTGACAGGTCCAACGGGAGCCACAGGAGCGACGGGAGCCGACGGAGTGTCCGGAGCGACAGGTCCAACGGGAGCCACCGGGGCGCCCGGAGCCGATGGAGTGCCCGGAGTGACAGGTCCAACGGGAGCCACCGGGGCGACGGGAGCCGACGGAGTACCCGGAGCGACAGGCCCGACGGGAGCGACCGGGGCCACGGGAGCCGATGGAGTGCCCGGAGCGACAGGTCCAACAGGAGCCGCTGGTACGGGAGCTATCATTCCTTTTGCATCAGGGCTTCCGGTTTCTTTGACAACAATTGCCGGAGGGCTTGCAGGAATTCCCGCTTTTGTCGGTTTTGGAAGCAGTGCGCAAGGCCTTACGGTTTTGGGGGCAACGATTGATATCACAAATGCCAGCGGAACGCTTTCCAACTTTGCATTTCAGGTTCCGCGGGATGGTACCATTACTTCGTTCAGCGCATTTTTCAGCACTACGGTAGGCTTGTCCTTAATAGGTTCTACGGTTACGATAAGAGCGCAGATTTATCAGTCTACAACGCCAAATAATGTTTTTTCTCCGATTGCGGGAACGCAGATCAATCTGACGCCGTCACTTTCGGGAGTCGTATCCATTGGCACGCTGCTGAATGGTTCGCTTACAGGACTTAACATTCCTGTAACGGCTCAAACTCGGTTGATGCTGGTATTTTCAGCGACGGCAAGCGGAGTATCATTGCTCAATACAGTTGCGGGATATGCAAGCGCCGGTTTAAGTATAAATTAATGCAAGCGAAGCTGACATGGCGTGTCGGCAGCAAGGAAAAATGAAAACTTTATACAGCGGCTATCAAGCGGCGTTTCTTATTTTCGGCAGAGGAATAGGAATGCCGCTTTTTTTAAGCCGCATCATAGAGGCATTTCTTAACAAACTATTGGGGATAGTTCCAGGAATCTTATTGATAAAGGCTTGCTCTAATGCTAAGATACTTGATGTATAAATAGGAGTTGACAGCTTATAGAATAAAAAGAAGTTTTTAACGAAAGAGGTATGCTTACCAATGAAAAAAGACAGCCTGAAAGGCATTGTAACAGCATTAAAACAAGAAGACTGCGTCATATTGATAGGTTCAGGGATATCCGTGTGGTCGGGGTTGCCTTCCTGGAAATTATTATTGGACAAGCTGGCCGGTTTTATGGAGAAATGCGGGATAGACAGTTCCTTGGTAAAAAGAGAGATTGCGGGCGGGGATTTGCTGCAGGCGGCGAGCTATGGATTTGACCGGCTGACGAAGCCGCAGATTACCGATTTTATGACCAGTGCGTGTCATTACGGGGAAGCGGAGCCTCATGAGATACATAAAAAGATATTGGATTTGGGGGTAAAATGTTTTATAACGACCAATTACGATAAACTGATAGAAATGGGAATTGAAAAATGGCGGACAAAAGAGCCGGCCATGGTTGTCACCAACCGTCAGTTATCCGAGATGGGTAGGATATTACAGGCCAGGGCGGAGAATTTCGTTTATAAACCCCATGGGGATATTGAAGATGTGGAGAGTATTATTCTGACAAGGGAACAATACCGCTCTCTGCTTTTGCATGGCGAAAGGCATATGGCTCTGGAAACTTTGAAAACGCTGATGGTCAGCAGACCGCTTGTATGTATGGGGTTTGGGTTAAAAGATCCCGATTTCCTTTATATCAGGGATATTCTTTCCAATATTTATCAAGGAAACGTGAGAGACCATTATGCAATTATGGCAGATGTGGAAGAGGGAGAAGCCGATTATTGGGAAAGGCATTATGGCATCCATCTGGTAGGGTATGAAACAAGGATGGAGTCGGATGGTTCAAGAAGCCATGCCCCCTTGCTGGAATTGTTGGAAACGTTGCATGATGAATTGCATGGGATACTCTTGAAAGAAGAAAATGGTAAAAAAGAGCCGGATCGAACGCAGTCGGAAATAATTCTTGCATTGATGAGATATGCGGCAGGATTCCGTAAATATGAAAAAGCAGAGACGGAATTTGGAATACATATCTACCGGGATTCCATTCATACGAAGGGATTTTGCATAGACAAGTATAATGGAAGCCTTGTGGAAAGGTTTTTAACGGATAATGAAAGTCGTGCAGTACTGGTTGGAGCGCCGGGGGCAGGAAAAAGTTATGCGATGCGCAGGGCCGCCGCCTCCATAGCGCAGGAACTCAATGATAAATGCCTGGAAGGAAGCGGATTTTCAGATAAAACCATGCCTTTTGCAAAGAACATGGATTTTCGTCAGATCGTCGTGCCGGTATATATCGATTTGAAACTATATGACGGCGATCTGGAGGGAATGATCGAAAAAGAATTTTCAAGGACGCTGCCGTCAGAGAAAGTGATTGGAGAATGCCGGTGTAAAATTTTTCTGGATTCTTTTAATGAGATGCCGAAGCAATATTGGGATAACGGAAAGTATTTGGAGGACTTTAAAAAGGTATTTGCCGGATCGAAACATGCGGTGGTAGTAGGATCAAGAACTGCAGACGGTCTGGAAGCTTTTGGATTTCCTATCTATGTCCTGGACGAGATTGACAAGGATACGATCCATACGGAATTGGCGAAAAGGGGAATGACGATAGAGTTAAATAAGGTGATGCAGGGAATTCTCAGTAAGCCTTTTTACTTCCAGTATATGATCAGCGGAAAAATAGATATAAAGAATATTTTGCAGCCGAAGCATTTTTACAGGGAGTTTTTTTGGAATCTGCAAAAGGATTTTGCGGATCGATTTGGGAGAAGGGCAGAAATCGGAAAAGCTTTGTCTTCAGCGGCTTACCGGGCGCTGGATGCCGGCATTGAGGCCTTTCCTGCCGGATTTATATATGAAGGAATGGATGCGCAGCATATTGTTCAGGAAATGAGAGAGAAAGAGGAGATCGTAAACTGGCTGATTTATAAGGGAATTATAGTTCCGCACAGCAATGGAACAATAACGTTCGTACATCAGACGATCACGGAATATCTGGCAGCAAAGGAACTGATGGGGATTTATTGGAGGGATCAAACAATAATTCGTGAGAAAGTAAAGTGTTACCGCTGGGATCAGGCTGTATTTTTTATGATGAACCTGCTTCCGAATGATCGGGTGGAAGAATTCATAAACCATTTATTTTCCATTGATTTCGAACTGGTTCTCCGGTCTGTTCAATATATGGAGTTTCAAAGAGAGGAAGTGATTCGGCGGATTTTAGAAGAGATTGCAGAAAACAGAGAAATAAGGCTCCGGCATGAAGATGGAATCCAGGATTGGCTGGAATACGATCTGCGGATTTCGGAGGAGAATGAAAAAAGAATACAAAGGATTATAGGCTTAGGCGGCCGTATTGGCGGCTCGGCGGCATGCTGTTTATGGAAATTAAAAGGGGATGCTGTCAAGGATGAATTGATGGAACTGCTTTTCCGGCGTGCGGCGGATAATTTTTTTTGTGAAGGGTTAGGCAAAATTTTAAGTCAAATCGTAGAGGAGCCGGATTTGAAGGCACTGCTGGAAATGGCTGATCATATTCAGAAAATAAGTACAACAAGAGGGCTGGACAGCAGGGAATTCAGTGGATTTATTTCTGCATTGGGTCTTATCATGCAAAAATTTGAGGAAAACTATGTTCTGGATATCGTGGCGAAACGTTCGGAATCTGCAGAATTACCGGCCATACGCAGCAAAATTTTCTGTGCATACCTAGGGAAAAAGAAAACGGCGTTAAGCTTTGTGATGGTGGTGCATTTATTAACGATGGGATATAGAGAGGCACCGGCAACGATGTACCTTTTAATGATTGTTTGTGAAGAAGAACTGCCGTGGGACATTATAACAAAGGAGCATATCGACCGATTGGCCGATTGCCTGTATGGTCATGTGTATGCATTCCACGCTTTACAGGAGATTCTGAAAAACAGGACTGATCTGCGGGATTATGTAAAACAAAAAGCGGAATTCTATGATATGCTGACCAGGGCAGCGGTTCTGGCCAGCATAGGGACGGAAAACCAGGCGGAAGTTTTTCAGATATTGAAATGGCTGCCTTTTGCAAAAGAAGAGGAAGAGGGATGGGAGATACCGTTTTATGAATTGCTGGGTGAGATGGAGCTGGTCTGGAGAGGAAGGGAAAATTTGTTTGCGCAGCTTCTGATGCTGAAAAAGCCGAAGCTGTTGTCAGGGCTGATGGGTAGTTCTCTGCCGCCTAAAATAAAAGGATTTCGAAGATGTGAAATAAAAAATATCGATTGGTGGCTGGATTGGATAGAGGAATTGGAACAGGATAAAACCGGCAGATGGAGAGAATGGCAGTCAATGCAGATAGCAGGATTTTTGACCCAATATACAGGTTCAAAGACCAAAGCAGAATTTTTGGAGAGATTTAACAACAGGAACTGCCCGCATAGACAAATATTGCTGAAATATATTATTCCTAAATTGGAAACACGATCGGATGATTTTAATGAAGACGGGATAGAGTATATTTTGGAAGATTTAAAGAAAAATTTGCATTGGGACGGCTTCAGGCATCACTTCCTGGCGCGTGCCGCCGATGAAACATTTATTCGGGGAAAATTGATACCGTTATTGGAAGAAACGGACGGGGTCTTTAAAAATAACCTTTTAGATATTATCAAAACAGCGGGCAAGGAGCATGGGAAAAGATATCTTGTATAAAAAGGAGAGGTTCCAAAGATACCAGCTCGTGGTTCAGGACAATCCCGTTGCCGCCGTCGCATACCATATTGGCAAAGCCAAGGGACTTCCTGATGTTTTCTTCTTCCCTTTCCATAGTTGTCCCAATCCACATAAATAAAGCCGTAACGCTTGCTCATTTCCGAAGAAGAGCAGAGGATAATATCGAGAGGGTTCCATGCGTAATAGCCGCGCAGATCAACGCCGTCTTTAATCAATGCCGTCTTTAATCAATGCTCTGTCCCTTTTGGCGTCCCCTCCCATGGCGCTGATAAAAATTGATTTCCGTGCCGAATACGCGGCGGCGCTTGTTGGGATTCCGAAAGAATGGTATGATAAATAGACTTACCAGCCTTGGACTGATAGAAACGACGGAAGGCTCCGGTAAATGATTTTTGGAAACGGAGGAAATAGTATGTTTGCAGATTATCATGTGCATACGGAGTTCAGCGATGATTCCGTATACCCGATGGAACAGGTCATAAAGGACGCCATAGAGATGAAAATGAATGAGATTTGTTTTACGGATCACGTGGATTATGGAATCAAAGAGGACTGGGACTGCGGACATCCCATTGCATACCGTGGGGAAGAACCGCTTGCGAATGTGGATTACCCGAGGTATTTTGCAAAAATAGAGGAGCTTCGGCATATTTATGGCGGACGGATCGCGATAAAGGCGGGGCTGGAATTCGGCATGCAGATGCATACGATTCCGCAGTATAGGGCTTTGGTGGAAAAGTATCCTCTTGATTTTATTATCTTGTCGGTACATCAGGTGGAAGACCAGGAGTTCTGGACTCAGGACTTCCAGAGAAACAGGAGCCAACAGGAATATAATGAACGATATTATGGGGAAATGTTCGATCTCGTAAAGTCCTGTAAGGATTACAGCGTACTGGGGCATATGGATCTGATTGTACGCTACGATGAAAAGGGCGTATATCCGTTTGAAAAGGTCGAAGGGATGGTTTCAGAGATATTAAAAACTGTCATTGCGGACGGAAAGGGGATAGAGCTGAACACGTCGTACCGCAGATATGGTTTGAAAGATACGACGCCTTCCATGGATATATTGAAAAGATACCGGCAGCTGGGCGGAGAAATCATCACGATTGGAAGCGACAGCCATGCACCGGCCCATCTGGGAGCCGGAATCGAAGAAGCAAAGCGGATTTTGGAAGGCTTGGGATTCCGGTTTTTCTGCACTTATGAAAAAGGAGAACCGGTGTATCACAGCCTGTAACGCGCGCAGGGAATGGCGGTGGAAAATGAATATTTGCGGAACTGAAAAAGAAACCATGAAATTGTAAAAGAAACGGGCGGAAATGGAAAGCGCCGTTGGTAGATGTTTAATCTCATGCCGTTTATAATTTATGTAAATTAAGAAACAGGAGGTAACGGATATGAGTTTAGGAAACAGTTTATTTAACGCCCGGAAAAAAAGCGGGCTGTCCCAGGAAGCGGTGGCGGAAAAACTGGGGGTGAGCAGACAGACGATTTCGAAATGGGAAACCGATGAAACTTTACCGGATATCCGTCAGTCCAAAAGACTTGCGGTTCTCTATGGACTGACTTTGGATGAGTTGATCGATTTTGATGCCGATGTCAAAGAACTGGAAGAGGTGGTCAGGAACACTAGCGAAGAAACCCAGCAAAAGGTGGACTGGACGAAGCTATGGGCGGAGAAATATCCTGTTTTGGATTCGTATAAGCAGGAAGTAAAAACGGAGGAATATGTAGAAAAATTAAATGAGCTGCTTCGGAAGCTGAAGCAGGACTATGGTTATCATGAATTGGATTCTTTTCTTGTATTGAAAGATATTCTGGCAGGGCTTTGGACTATAAAGCAATAGAAAAATTCATAGGGGTATGGTAAGATAATGTAACAGAGAAATCGTAGATGGAACTGTTACAGAATCATTGCAGTTATAACAAAAGCGAGGAAAAAGTATGTACGAATGTCCGAATTGCGCGGGGAATTTGAAATTTAATATCGCCCGGCAGCAGTTGTACTGTGAATATTGCGATACCCAGGTGGATCCCTACAGTTTTCATAAAGAAAAGGATGCAGGAGAGGAGTCGCCGGGAGAGTACGAGGCAACGGTTTTCACCTGCCCGCAGTGCGGGGGAGAGATCGTCAGCGAGGATACCACGGCGGCTACTTTTTGCAGTTTTTGCGGGGCGGCTGCCATTTTAGACAGCCGCATCAGCAAAAAACGGTGCCCGGAATATATCATCCCTTTTACCAAAACAAAGGAGGATTGCAAGGCCGCTTATGGAAAAATGCTGAAACGGGCTATTTTTGCGCCGAAAAAATTGAAGGATGAAAATCTGATCGAAAAATTCCGGGGGATTTATATGCCTTATTGGGTGTATTCTTTTGAAAAAAAGGAAAAGATTGCATTTCCGGGCAAGAAAACGCACAGGAGAGGGGATTACCTGATCATTGACCACTATATGCTGGACTGTCAGGTAGAGGAAGCGTATCAGGGATTGGCCTACGATGCATCGTCTGCTTTTTCGGACAGTTTGAGCGGTGCCATAGCCCCTTTCGATTTGAAGCGCAGAAAAGATTTTACGCCCTCTTTTTTAAGCGGGTTTTATGCGGATACAAACGATGTGGAAAAATATGCCTATCTGTCGGAGGCGGAGGATATCGTTTTGCAGGATGCCAGCCGGGTTCTCGCAAAAGATCCCGTATGCAGGAAATATCATGCGGGGCAGGGGGAGGGAGCATATATACTGCGCAATGCCCTGCGTCCTTCCGATCAATCGGCCGAACTGGCCATGCTGCCGGTCTGGTTCTTATCTTATAGGAACGGAGAAAGGATCAGCTATGCCGTGGTAAACGGTCAGACAGGAAGGGCGGCGGCCGATCTGCCGGTGGACGGGAAAAAATATCTGGCGGGTTCTTTTCTTCTGGCTGTACCGCTGTTTTTCCTGTTGAATCTGCTCTTAACGATTACGCCGGGAAAGATATTGATGATTGCAGCGCTGCTGGCATTTTTATGCATTCTGATCTCCAACAGGCAGATTTCTCATATTTTGGACAGAGAGTCTGGGGCGGACGACAAGGGGCTTGCTTCCGTAAGATCCGATTTCGGAACGGGTAATTCCGGCTGGCAAAGAAGAAAGCATGTTAGTAATCTATGGGACAACGGAATAGGGAAGATGCTCCTGATTATGATTTTGTTTCCTGTAACTACGCTGATACCGGCCCTTTTGGCACCTATGATAGTCGGAGGCGGCGCTTGGGGTATTTTCGGTATCATGGCGGTGGTGGCAGTTGTATTGAGCATGAACCTGGTGGTTTCTGTTTTCAGCGGCGGACGCAGGGGGAGGAACTTGGGGAAAAAAGTTTTTGGAGGCGGGCATTTCAGGGAAAAGCGGCCTGTTTTGATAAAACCTTTTGGGGGTATTGTACTTGCGGCGGTTATTCTTATCATAGATCCGGTTTCCGACTGGTTTTACTATATAGGAGCGTTCGTCTGCATGGGCACGGTGTTATGGGCGATTATGGATATTATCAAACAGCATAATATGCTTGCCACGCGGAAGCTGCCTCAGTTCAATAAGCGGGGAGGTGACGAAATTGCATAGAGCGGCGGATAAGGAAAAGTGCGGGGGACGGCAGTCCGATTCAGGGAAAAAATTTTATGTGGGATGGTTTTTTCGGGTTTTATATGCCCTTGCGCTGTTTCTCGGAGGAATATTATTTGCCGGGACGGGTCAATGCTACGGTCAGGAAAGCCTCCAGGAAAACGTATTTTATACGAACCAGGATACGGAATACCGGGTGCTGATCGAGGATGGGGCGGAATTGCTGACAGAAGAAGAGCGCCTGGAACTGGCTCTGGAGATGCAGGGAATTACAGCATATGGAAGTGCGGCGTTTGTAACGGTCGAAAACAATGATTTTTCCACGGAAAGTTTTGCCAGGGATTATTATATGGATCGGTTTGGCACGGACAGCGGCACGGTGTTTGTGATCGATATGGACAACCGGAACATATGGATACATAGCGATGGGGCGGTTTACAGGGTGGTTACGACGGCTTATGCCAATACGGTGACGGATAATGTGTATCGTTATGCGTCGCGCGGGGATTACTATGAATGCGCCAAAGAGGCTTTCGGGGAAATCCAGGCGTTGCTGGATGGACAGAGGATAGCGCAGCCTATGAAATATATCAGCAATGCCCTTCTGGCGATGATTCTTGCGCTGCTTGCCAACTTTGGCCTGGTTATCTGTTTTACCCGGCTGCGTAAGCCGGGAGGAAACGCTGTGCTTGCCAATATTCACAGAAGATTTACCTATTCGGAGATTCGTGCGGTTCATACCCACCAGTCGGAAATCTATGATCCGGTTTCCAGCGGAAGCGATGGGGGGAGCAGCGGGGGAAGCGGAGGCGGAGGAAGCAGTGGAGGCGGCAGCAGCGGAGGCGGAGGCGGACACAGCTTTTAAGGAGAAGAGATGAAAAAAGGTTTATATAGATTAGAGACATATTACCAACAAAGCGCAACAGAAAGCGAAAAAGAGGTTTTAAGATTTTTGCTTCATCGGACGAGGGAAGCCATTGAAACGGATATTCATACTATGGCCAAAAAATGTTTTTGCAGCCCTGCGACGATTGTAAGAATCTGTAAGAAAAATGGTTTCTCCGGTTTTAAAGAATTGAAACAGGCGCTGGCAAATGACATTCATTTTTCCGAACAACTGATGCAAGTCAATCTGGAGGCATCCTCCGATGAGAAGATTCCGAATATTGTGGCAAAGGTTTTGAATGCGAATATTTTAGCGATTCAAAATATATATCATTTGCTGGATTTTGATGAATTGGGCAGGATCGTTGCGCTTCTGCTGTCCAGCCGATATATTTACTTATATGGAATCGGGGCAAGCTTTCTGGTGGCTAAGGATTTTCAGCAAAAACTGGAGCGCATTAATAAGAGAACTTTTCTATATGAAGATATCCATTTGCAGCTGGTAAGTTCTACAAATTTGGAAAAAGGCGATGTTGCAATCATCATTTCCTATTCCGGCTTAACAAAGGAAATGATTGAGATTGCAAAAAATATAAAAATGTGCGGCGGTAAAATCATTGCGATTACTCAATATGGGCCGAATAAACTTTCTTCTATAAGCGATTATCATCTTTTTGTGCCTACGCTGGAGAAATCATTGCGGATCGGCGCGAGTTCCAGCAGAGTGTCCCAGCTTTCGATCGTGGACATCGTATATAATACTTATCTTTCCTTGGAAAAGGACAAATCTATGGAAAAAATACTTTCCACAAATAAGCTTTTAGAGAAAAAAGAAGAAGAATAAGATTCCTTAAAGAATAAAAACAGAATAAAAGTCTCCGGTTGATAGATAATGATGAAATACGGAAGTATTTTCCGGGCAAAATGTTTCACAATGAGAAACAAAGTTTCATAAAACACCATGAATATTGTAAATAAATGAGAAAAAGTTTACAGTGTTATCAGGAGGTAAACGAATATGGTAGATTTAAGCAAGATGTCAACGGAAAGGGTAAATCCCAACACTACGGAATTCAGTTCTATGGGCATTCGTGAGGCAATCAGGGTCATGAACCAGGAGAACTATTATTCTGTGAAATGTATTGAGCAGCAGTTCGATGTGCTGGAAAAGGTAATCGAGACGACCAGCGAGGCATTGGAACGAGGCGGCAGGATTATTTACACAGGGGCAGGAACGAGCGGCAGACTCGGTTTATTGGATGCGGTGGAATGTCCGCCGACTTTTGGAGTCGATGATAATACCGTGATGGGGCTTATCGCGGGAGGAAGAGATGCCTTTGTGGAAGCGGTGGAAGGAGCGGAAGACTCAAAGGAACTTGGAGCAGAGGATTTGAAGAAAATCGGCCTGAATGAAAAAGATGTTGTCATAGGACTGGCGGCGAGCGGAAGAACGCCTTATGTGATCGGAGGACTGGAATATGCGAAGGAAGTAGGGGCAAAGTATTGTGCCATCGTATGCAATAGAGGCAGCGAGATCAGCAAAATCTGTCCATTGACTGTCGAGGCGGAACCGGGGCCGGAAGTATTGACCGGATCGACCCGTTTAAAGGCAGGAACCACTACCAAGCTCATTCTGAATATGATCAGTACGATCAGTATGATTCGCATCGGGAAGATTTATAAGAATTATATGGTCGATGTGAAAATGTCAAACGAAAAGCTGATAACAAGGGGAACCAATATTGTTGCCGAGGTAACGGGCTGCTCTGCGGATGAGGCCAAAAAGGCGTTGTCCAGGTCGGGAGGACGAGTCAGAACGGCGATTGTGATGATATTGTTGGGATGCGAAAAAGAAGAAGCTGAGAAAGCTTTGGAGAAAGTGAACGGACGCATTCAAAATCTGGTGAAGGAGGAATGGAAATGACCAATTCGGAACTTGCCAGAGCAATCGTCGATCTGCTGGGCGGTAAAAATAACGTGGTAAAAGCTGCTCATTGTATGACAAGGTTAAGAGTGGCGTGCAAAGACGGGAGTCTCGTCCAGGCCAATGAAATCAAAAAGCTGGACGGCGTTCTTGGATTAGTAGCCGAAGGAAATAATTATCAAATCGTTTTAGGGCCGGGAAAGGTGAAAAAAGTCACCGATATATGCATCGAAGACTTAGGATTGCCGCGGAATGCGGATGATGCAGGGTGGAAAGCTAATAAAGAAGAAATAAAAAGTAAACAGAAACAAAGCAGGATGAAAGATATCATGAAATTGATATCGGAAATATTTGTTCCCATTATTCCGGCCATTATCGCCGCCGGATTGTTCAATGGATTTGGAAGTTTGCTGAGCCAGTTGATTACGGATGGCGTTGTGTCTGGCAGCGTTTTCGTGATGCTGCAGCTGATCCTTTCATTGCTGGGAAGCGCTTTTCTTGGGTATTTTGCGATATATACGGGCATTCGCGCCGCAGAGGTATTCGGAGCAACTCCCGCTTTTGGAGGCATCATCGGCGGGATCAGCATTGGAGCGAATATTGTTGAAATTTCAAAAATGATCGGCCTGTATAATGAAGAGGTTCCTTTGGAGTCGGTATTGACTACGGGAAAGGGAGGCATTATAGGAGTTATTTTCGGAGTGTGGATTTTATCGGTGATTGAAAAGAACATTCGGAAAAGAGTTCCCGATGTTTTGGATTTGATCGTTACCCCTTTTACTTCGCTTTTGATTTCGGGCATTATATTTATCTTCCTTATTATGCCGATAGCAGGATTTGTAAGCGATGGGCTGGTTTCTGTCCTGACGGTAATCATCAATTCCACGAATCCAGTCATCCGTATTGCCAGCGGATTTTTGTTAGCGGCTTTGTTCCTGCCGATGGTTTTGCTTGGGCTGCATCATGGGCTGATTCCCATTTATGCCGTACAGTTGGAACAAATGGGCGGTGTGTCCCTGTTTCCGGTGCTTTCCATGGGCGGTGCAGGACAGGTTGGAGCGGCGATCGCTATTTATCTGATGGCGAAAAAAGCCGGCAATAACAGAATGAAAGGAATCATTACGGGAGCGCTGCCGGCTGGTTTCCTTGGAGTCGGGGAACCATTGATTTACGGTGTTACGCTGCCGATGGGGAAACCTTTTATTACGGCCGGCATCGGGGCTGGATTCGGCGGGGCATATATTATGCTGACTCAGGTGATGGCGAACGCATGGGGGCCGAGCGGTCTGGTGGCGATACCTTTGATGCAGGGAACCTCGGGAATGCTTCATTTTTTGATCGGTTTAGTGATTGCTTATGCCGGTGGTTTTATCGTGACGAGTCTCTTTATCAAAGAAAGAGATGTGAAAGAAGGGGACGGCGATACGGAAGAGGAACAGGGTGTTGTTAAGGTGGCTTCCTCGATTTTTGCTCCGGTAGATGGAAGATGTATTCCTTTGAGCGAAGTCAATGACGAGGTTTTTTCAAGTCTGATGATGGGTGACGGAGTTGCGTTCCGGTTCGAGGGCGATCAGGTGTGCGCCCCTTATGATGGAAAAATTTGTATGATTTCCGAGACGAGACATGCGTTTGGAATGGTGAATGATGATGGCGTGGAGATATTGATCCATATCGGCCTGGATACGGTGAATCTGAAGGGAGAAGGATTTAAAGTATTGGCAGAAGAGAATCAGGCGGTGAAAAAAGGAACTCCGGTGATCGAACTGGACAGGGGATTCTTTAACGATAAAGGAATTGACCTCACAACGCCAATGATCGTAACCAATGGCGAAGGTATGGAATTGGAAAAGTTTACGGACAGGGAGATGAAAAAAGGAAGTACGATAGCGATTTGCTGCAGGAACTAAACGTTGCGGAATAAGGTTGACATGGCGGAGCGCCTCCTGTATGATTCAGGAAAGCGGTACCGGGATCGGAAATAAAATATATCCCGGAAAATATAAGGAGGTCGCGGCCATGCGGATTTTAATTGCCGAGGATGAGGAGGAACTTGCAAAAGGGCTGAAATTCCTGCTGGAAAAAAATAAGTTTTCCGTCGATGTGGTTCATGACGGGACGGAGGCCTTGGACAGCATGCGCTGTTCCGAGTATGATGTGGTTGTGCTGGATATTATGATGCCGGGAATAAACGGTTTGGATGTGCTGGGATATATCAGGAAGAATAAATCGAAAGTGCCGGTACTGATGCTGTCGGCCATGGCGGAAATCGAAGACCGGGTGGCCGGGCTGGAGGCGGGTGCTGACGATTATCTGCCGAAACCCTTTGCGAGCAGGGAATTCATCGCGAGGGTGAAAGCGCTTTCGCGCAGAAATGCCGGATATGAGGACATTGTTTTATCTTTCGGGGATGTGCGCCTGGACTGCAACAGGTATGAACTGGAGTGCGGGTCGGAAACCGTGCGTTTAAATAATAAGGAATTCCAATTAGCGGAATTATTTATGCGGCATCCTCATTTCATTTTTTCCACGAACCATCTGATGGACAGGATTTGGGGGCAGGATGCACAGACGGATATGAGCGTGGTATGGACTTATATCGGATTTGTACGTAGGAAACTCCGGCAGATAGGGAGCAGCGTTGAGATACGGACAGTCCGCGGCGCCGGATATTCGTTGGAGGAAACGGCATGTTGAAAAAAATGAGGCGGCGGTTCATCGTGGCAGCGATGACAGCCTTCGGAACGGTCATGCTGGTTCTGGTAACGGTGATCAATATAGTGAATTACTGCCAGACCACGTGCAGACAGGATGAGCTGGCGGAAAATCTTCTGCGCCATGAGCGAAGCGCCTACGCAGAGCCGCAGAAACCGCCGCCGCCCTTTGCGGATATACGCGGCGGAGGGCCGGAAGCCGAATTTACCACCCGTTTCTTTGTGATGTACTGCGGGCCGGGCGGGGATATACAGGTGGTTTCGAGAGAACATATTGCATCCATTGATGAAGAAACGGCGAGGGAATATACGGAAGAAGTATTGAAAAAAGGAAAAGAAAGAGGATACTACGGGGATTACCGGTATCGTGTGGACAGAGAAGAAGCAGGAATGACAGTGTTGTTTTTGAACGCATCCCATGCACTGCAATTCATGAAATCCTTGCTGCTGGTATCTCTGGCAATAGGAAGCGGCAGCATTTTGCTGGTTTTTATATTAGTTGTATTTTTCTCGCAGTATGCCATCAAGCCTTATGTGAAAAATATAGAACGGCAGAAACGGTTTATTACGGACGCCAGTCATGAACTGAAGACGCCGATTACGTCGATCGCCACCAGTGCGGATATTGCGGCTATGGAATACGAAGGGGATGAATGGATTTCCAATATCAGGAAGCAGACGGCGCGTCTGGCCAGACTGGTAAACGAGCTTGTGGCATTGTCGAGATTGGATGAAGAGATGCCGTTTCCTGAAAAAAACTGGTTTTCCTTAAGCGATGCGGCGTGGGAGGCGGCAGAACCGTTCGGCGTTCTCGCAAAAGCAAAAGGAAAAAAATATTTTCAGGAGATAGAAGAGGGGATGGCGCTGTATGGGGACCGGGATTCCATTCAACAGATGATATCCATTCTTCTTGACAATGGGATAAAATATTCCGGGGAATGCGGAGAGGTTCATCTGTATATTTATCACAGGCGGCGGAAGATATATATAGAAGTATCCAATACATGTGATTTGCCGGATATATCCGGTTTAGACAGACTGTTCGATCGTTTTTACCGTTTGGATGCATCCAGATCTTCCCATAGCGGAGGCAGCGGAATCGGGCTTTCCATGGCACGGGCGATTGCGGAAGCCCATGGGGGAAGGATCGGTGTGGAGAGCGAAGGCGGAAAAAGCATTTGCTTTCAGGTTGTTTTGGCAGGAACAGTAAACGGAAAACAGAGCAAGCAGTAAGACAAGTGACAAAACAAACAGAAAAAGAAGGACAGCAAGCCGGGAATCGAAAGACAGATTTCCGGCTTTTGTTTTGAAATGTTCAGAAAAAATACACAGATCATTTTAAGTACATTTCAGGAAGCACGATTATACTTGCCCTATGGTCGGGCAAGCAAATCCGCGCTGCTTTGTCCGGCCGGTTACAAACAAAGCGAAAGGGAGGCAGCAGGAATGGAACAAAAGAAATTTCGCCATGAGCTGAAATATGGGATCGGGTATTTGCAGTATCTGGAATTGAGAAACCGTTTACGGGCCGTTATGAGGCCGGATGCAAATACGAATGCCGATGGCCGGTATTTAGTGCGGAGCGTCTATTTTGACAACTATGAAGACAAGGCGCTGCGGGAAAAAATAAACGGCATATCCGAAAGGGAAAAATTCAGGATCCGATATTATAACGATGATCTTTCCTATATTGTGCTGGAAAAAAAGATCAAGGATCATGGTCTGTGCAAGAAATTGGACGCGGAGATCACGGAAGAGGAATGCCGGCAATTATGGAAGGGCAGTTTGGGGTGGATGAAGATACATCCTTCGCCGCTGGTACGGGAACTATATGCCAAAATGCGCTATCAGATATTGCGTCCAAGAGTACTCGTATCCTATGTGCGGGAACCTTATATTTACTCTGCCGGCAATGTAAGGATTACTTTTGATTCCCACATCCGCACCACATTGTACCACAGAGATTTTCAGGAAGACAGGGTGGTGGACATCGATACCGCTGATCGGCCGGAGGATATGATATTGGAAGTAAAATACGATGCCTTTTTGCCGGAGGTGATCCGCGGCATCGTGCAAATGAGAGGGCTGCGGCAACAGGCTTTTTCCAAATATACGGTTTGCCGGCGGTTCGGATAAAGAAATGGAGGAGAGCATTAATGACATTTAACGATATTTTTCGATCAAGTTTTCTGGAGAACGTAACGGAGTTTTCTGCTATTGATACGCTGATAGGGATGGTTTTTGCCGCTGTCATCGGACTATTTATTTTTTCCGTTTATCAAAAGACATTTCATGGAGTGATGTATTCTTCGGGCTTTGCACTTGCTCTTGTGGGGCTTTGCCTCGTGACAACGCTGGTTATTATGGCAGTGACATCCAACGTAGTTCTTTCCCTGGGCATGGTCGGCGCCCTTTCCATCGTGCGCTTTCGGGCGGCAATCAAGGAGCCGATGGAGATCGTCTATTTATTCTGGGCGATAGCGACGGGCATTGTAATCGGAGCCGGGATGATTCCGCTTGCGGTGATTGGATCGGCGATCATAGGAGTGATATTGCTTCTGTTTGCCAACCGTAAAGTACATGAGAACCCTTATATCCTGATTTTAAATTGCAGCGATGAAGAGGCAGAGGAAGCAGCGCTCGGGCTGATCGGGAAAGAAGTGAAACGGTTTGCAGTCAAATCAAAGACGGTAAACAGCGGTGGTATTGAGTTGACGGCAGAAATTCGGCTGAAAGATGCGGCGACCGGTTTTGTCAACAGGCTTGAAGAGATGGAGAGCATAGGAGAAGTGACGCTCGTAAGCTATAACGGGGAATATATGTCCTGATTTTTGGAAAAGGAGGCTTGCGGTGATTACATATAAACATATAACAAAGATCATTGGCGTAGTTATGGCAGCTGCCGTGGCGGTTTGCTTTCTGGCCATGGTGTTTTCGGAGGACTGGCTGGAAACGTTTGGAGGAAATGTCGTGTCGATGCGGTATGAATCGGAATTGTTTGCCGGCGATGAGGTTATGAGGATCGATGTTCAGATGGAGGAGAAGGACTGGGAGGATATGCTTGCCAATGCCGTTTCGGAGGAATATTATTCCTGTAATATAGAAATCAACGGCGAAAAAATATACCATGTGGGCATCCGGCCCAAAGGAAATACCAGCCTCTCCGCGATCGCCATGGATCCTGAAACCGACAGATTCAGCCTGAAACTGGAATTTGACCATTATGTGGAGGGACAGACATGCTTCGGTTTGGATAAACTCATTCTGAATAACAATTATGCGGATGCCACAAATATGAAAGAGGCCATTGTTTATGATATGTACCGTTATCTTGATACGGACGCGTCCTTGTACCATTATGCCGAGGTTTCGGTGAACGGCGAATATTGGGGAGTATATTTGGCTCTGGAAGCCATAGAAGACAGTTTTTTATTAAGAAATTATGGCACGGAAGATGGCGGGCTTTATAAACCGGAAACTATGGATATGGGAGGAGGGCCTTCCGGAAGGCGGGATATGCCGGAACCTCCGGGAGACATGTCGGAACTGCCAGAAAATATGCCGGAACCGCCGGGTGACATGTCGGAATTGCCGGAAGATATGTCAGGACTGCCAGGAAATATGCCGGAACCGGCCACGGATGGGAAGGAAGAGTTGGCCCGTGAAGAAGAGATTCCCATGCGTCCTCCGCAATATCTTACGGATGACGGCGAAAAAGAAAGGTTCCCCATGGGGGGCGGTAAAAGAGGGCCGTCGATGGAAAATGGAGGGGCGGATTTGAATTATACGGATGACGAACTGGATAGTTATTCTGCCATATGGGAAGGCAGTAAAACGAATACCGGCAAACAGGATTACCGAAAAGTCGTCACGGCTTTGAAAAATATAAGCGGGGGAACGGAGTTGGAAGAATATCTCGATGTGGATAATGTGCTAAAATATATGGCGGTACATACATTTTCCGTAAATATGGACAGTCTTTCGGGAAATATGGCTCATAATTATTATTTATATGAATATGATGGGAAGCTGAATATTCTTCCGTGGGACTACAATCTGGCTTTTGGCGGCATGGGAGTGCAAAACGCCTCCGAGATGATCAATAAAGCGGTCGATACCCCCTTCCAGGGAACGGAATTTTTTGATATGCTGTTAGAAAACGAAGAGTATCTTTCGATTTACCATGAATATTTGCGGCGTTTGGCGGAGGAATATGTGCTGGGAGGAAAGTTTGAGGAAACCTTCCGCCGCATTCGGAACCAGATCGATGCCCTGGTGGAAGCAGATCCCACCGCATTTTATTCCTATGAAGAATATGATACGGCTGCCGATATGCTTTATCTGGCCGTTATGCTGCGGGCGGAGAGCATAAAGGGGCAGCTGGACGGAACGATACCTTCCACGGAGGAAGGTCAAAGGGCGGATTCTTCCTGTATGGTGGATGCATCGGACGTTGACTTGGAGCGCATGGGAACATTTGATATGGGAAGAAAATTCGGCGAAAGCAGGGGGGAAAGAAAATGAGATTAAAAAATGTATTGGTCGTAGTGGGAAATATGGATAGGGCGGTTGCCTTTTATAAAGAATTATTCGGACTGAATGTAATTCTGGACAGGAATGAGAATGTCATGATGACGGAAGGACTCGTTCTTCAGGACAAGAAGGCATGGGAAAAGTTTACCGGAAAAAAAGTGATTTCGGAGAATAATGCTTCGGAGCTTTATTTCGAGGAGGCGGACATAGAAGGCTTTGTAAAGAAGCTGGAAGCATATCGGGAACCGGTTCTTTTCGCGAACCGGCTGACGGAAGATCCTTGGGGGAGGAAAATAGTTCGGTTTTACGATCCTGACGGAAACCTGATCGAAGTGGGTACGCCGGCGAAAGAGCGGGGGTAGAACAACGGATGCGTTCAACCAAAAGGACGTTCTTTCGGTGTGGCCGGTTGGTGATAATGTCACGGAAGTTCCAAAAAGAGTCTGTTATGCTGGTATCCAATGAGAGAAAAGGCAGGTTTATCCATATGGAAACTAGAATGAAAAAGAAAAGAAAGGCTTGCGTAAATGTAAATGAGTGCGTTGCCTGTGGCTGTTGTGTGAAGGTCTGTCCGAAAGGAGCGATTCAAATCAGGAAAGGAATTGCAGCGGATGTCGATTGGGAAAAATGCGTGGGCTGCGGGATGTGTGCCAGGGAATGTCCGGCATCGGCTATTGAAGTTCAGGAGGTACAGGTATGAAAAAGCATTGGTATGATTATATGTGGATCGTATCCCTTACCTATCTGATACTGGGATTTTTTAATATCCTGTTTGCATGGCTGGGGCTGTTATGTTTCTTTATTCCGCTTTTGATTTCCATTGTCGGAGGAACGAAAGGGTATTGTAACCGTTATTGCGGCAGAGGGCAGTTATTCGGCCTGGTAGGCGGACGTTTCGGGCTGTCGAGAAAAAAGGATATCCCGAAATGGATGAAGCGCAAATGGTTCCGTTATGGTTTTCTGATCTTCTTTTTTATTATGTTTTTTCAGATGCTCTGGAATACGTATCTGGTGTTTGCCGGTGCAAGTGGGCTGAAGCAGGTGGTGACTTTACTGTGGACATGGAAACTGCCGTGGCATTGGGCATATCATGGAACCTTGTTCCATCCGGGCGTTGCCCAGTTTGCTTTTGGCTTTTACAGCGTGATGCTGACTTCTACCGTTCTCGGATTTATTACAATGATTCTGTTTAAGCCCCGTAGCTGGTGTGTATACTGTCCGATGGGAACGATGACCCAGTTGATTTGCAGAGTGAGAAACGGAAAATGACGGATCCGATGGCGAGGATCCAATCAATAAATAGAAAGATACAAAGGACAGGAATACCATAAGGAGGTATGGGCATGGCTTTATTTGATTTTTTGAAAAGTAATGATATCAACGAGGGAGTGAAGGAATACGAGGGCGTTGCAGGGGCAGTTCTTCTGGATGTCCGTACTCCGCAGGAGTACAGGGAGGGACATATTCCCGGGAGCAAGAATATTCCATTGCAGTCTTTGGAAGGAATAAGCGGCGTGGTTTCCCAAAAGGACGCTCCTGTTTTTGTATATTGCTATTCGGGGAGCAGAAGCCGTCAGGCGGCGGGAATGCTCAATAAAATGGGATATACAAATGTAAAAAATATAGGCGGTATTGCCGCATACAAGGGAAAGGTGGAACTTTGATATGAAAGTGGTGATTGTAGGAGGCGTGGCGGGCGGCGCGACGGCGGCGGCAAGAATCCGCAGATTGGATGAAAAGGCGGAGATCGTAGTATTTGAGCGCTCGGGATTTATTTCTTATGCCAACTGCGGGCTTCCCTATTATATTGGCGATGTGATCGTGGATCAGGAAGAACTGACGCTTCAGACGCCGGAAAGCTTTTTCGCGCGGTTCCGGGTGGATATGAGGGTGCGCTATGAAGTGACCGATATCGACCCGGATAAGAAGACGGTTTCTGTGAAAAATCTCGTGACCGGCGACGAGTTTGAGGAAAGCTATGATAAGCTCATTCTTTCGCCGGGTGCCAGACCCACCCAGCCAAGGCTCCCAGGCGTGGGACTGGATAGGCTTTTTACACTTCGCACCGTAGAGGATACGTTGCGCATCAAGGAGTATATCGATAAAAATCATCCGAAATCCGCAGTGCTGGCCGGAGGCGGTTTTATCGGCCTGGAGCTGGCCGAAAATCTCCGGGAACTGGGCATGGAGGTAACCATTGTCCAGCGGCCCCGACAGCTGATGAATCCTTTTGATGCCGATATGGCGGCTTTTATTCACGCGGAGATGATCCGGCATGGGATAAAACTGGCGTTGGGCCATACGGTGGAAGGGTTTGAAGAAAATGAGGGGGGCGTGAATGTTTTATTAAAAGACGAACCGCCGATTCATGCGGATATGGTAGTACTGGCGATCGGAGTGACTCCCGATACGGAGCTTGCGAAAAAGGCCGGATTAAAGCTGGGCATTAAGGAAAGCATCGTTGTCAATGACCGGATGGAGACTTCGGTTCCCGATATTTATGCGGTAGGCGATGCCGTGCAGGTCAAACATTATGTGACAGGGAAGGACGCCTTGATTTCACTGGCGGGGCCAGCCAACAAACAGGGGAGGATCGCAGCCGATAATATATGCGGCGGTGATAGTCGGTATACCGGCTCCCAAGGCAGTTCGGTAATTAAGGTCTTTGGCATGACTGCTGCAGTCACCGGTATCAACGAAACCAATGCGCGGAAAGAGGGACTCTCCGTCGATAAGGTTATTCTTTCTCCTATGAGCCATGCGGGCTATTATCCCGGCGGCAAAGTTATGACCATGAAGGTGATTTTTGAAAAAGAGACCTATCGTTTGCTGGGCGCTCAAATCGTAGGCTGTGAAGGCGTGGATAAGCGCATCGATGTACTGGCGGCTGCCATCCATGCGGGAATGACGGCCACAGAGCTGAAAGAGCTGGATCTGGCTTATGCGCCGCCTTATTCTTCCGCAAAAGACCCGGTGAATATGGCAGGATTCATGATTGAAAATATATCCAACGGCATCCTGAAACAATTCCATCTGGAGGATGTGGAGACATTGCCCCGCGATGGCAGCGTAACGCTGCTGGATGTGCGGACAACGGGGGAATACCGTTGCGGACATATCGACGGTTTCAAGAATATTCCCGTGGATGAACTGCGGGAAAGGCTGGATGAACTGGAAAAAGAAAAACCGGTCTATGTGGTCTGCCAGAGCGGTCTGCGCAGTTACATAGCGACCAGGATCTTAGCCGGCCATGGCTATGATGCTTATAATTTTTCCGGCGGTTTCCGGTTTTACGATGCGGTAATGAATGACAGATGCATGACAGGCGCTGCGTCAATGTGCGGTATGGAGCTGAAGTGAGGCGGCAGTTGGCTCCTGTGGATGCAAAGGAGGCTATTCTTTGCAGAACGCCTCCAGCTTCTTTCTGTTTATAATTTCCACTGTGCCGCGGCTCAATGTTATCATACCTTCGTTCTGAAAATAATGAAGCATACGGGTCACCACTTCCCGGTGGGTGCCGAGGTGGCCGGCGATCATTTCGTGGGTGATTTTTAACCGGTCAGAGTTTTCTATAGCGGACTCTTCCAATAAAAAGGAGGAGATCCGCTTATCCAGGCTTTTCCACATGATCTGTTCGACCAGCCACATCACTTCGGAAAATCGGGATGCCATGATTTCGTTCGTATAATTCGACAGAGGAGCCGATTCTTTCATGATCTGCTGGTAAATTTCCGTAGGAATGATCCAGAGACTGCTGTCTTTTTCCGCCTGAATCGTTATTTCAAACTGGATGGAACGCATCATACAGGAAGCGGAAAAGAGACAAAGATCTCTGTCAAACAGACGGTAAATGGTGATTTCGCGCCCTTCGTCCGAGAGAATATAAGCCCGGAGCTGTCCGGATTGCACCAACAACAGCCCGGCGCAGTCCATGCTTCCGTTGTGGATGACGGTTCCCTTTTTCATGGTGCGGCTGACGATGTTTCCTGAAATCTTATCTTGCTGTGCGGGCGTTAGCTGCCCCCATACAGGAAAATAATCCGTAAATTCCGTATGTTCTTTTTCCTTTTTCCGGCCTCCCCGCACTTCGATCAGGCGAAGCGTATCACGATATATGGAGTCCTGGTCTTCCAGATCGATCATCAGCCATTTCTGGCCGTTTCCTTCCTTGGTTTGATGGTAAATATTCTGCAATTCAGGGGAAAGGCCGGGGAGCATGGCTTCCACCGCTTCTTTTTCCTTTTGCCCGATAACGACCAATACGGTAAAATAAGATTCTCTGGGATATATCGTGCAAAGGCTCTTGCCCGACTTTTTAAATTTGACATTCCATCCCCGTTCCCAGCTACAGGAACTGAATTCTATTTTTTCCTTCCCTTTATATTTATCCCCGATTTCCGAACAAAATTTTTCAAAAACGGGATTCCCGATATATTCGCCTATTTCATCCAATGTAGGTTGATAGCTGTGATCCAGCAAATCCATCATATAATTACCTCCAGAGAGTATGTGTGTATTCAATACTCTGATTCATTTTCTGAATTATACCATACTTTTGATCCGGCGCATACAGTTATTAGGGAGATTGAATGTTGCAGGGGAGATCACGTTCCGGGGCGGACGGTATTTGGAAGCAGATGGGGTTTCTGGGCGGAGCGCCTTCTGGGATGCCGGGGCGGCGGGGACGGGAGGGGTGCGGCACAGGGCGGGCGTTTTCGGCTGGAACATACCATCATATTTTACTAATGAAATGGATAATATATTAGAACCGAACGGGCCGGAAGCGACGGACATCCTGTCCTGCGCTTCCTAAAACCGCCTCCGTGCGGTTTTTCCCTAAGTTGTTGACCATTTCATAAGTAAAATTATGATGGTATGTAACAGCCGGAAACGCCCGCCCTGTGCCGTACCCCTCCCGCCCCCGCCGCCCCGGCATCCCAGAAGGCACTCCGCCCAGAAACATTGCCTATCCAAGAATACCGCCCACCCCGAAACGTGATCCTCTATACAAAAATCAATATTTAAAACTACTATAGCAACAGAGCAGACGGAGCCGGAGAAGGGAAGGGGGGAGGAAAGAGCCGGTAGGTGGAAGGAAGGCTGCGGGAGAAAGGATTGGACGGGATGGGAAGGGGCTGGCAGGGCGGTGGTGTTTTTGCTGTTGCGTACAATCAGCCATTTCACTTATGAAATGAACGATAATTTTCGGTTGCGTATATCTTACCCATTTCATTAGTGAAATCTGATTGGAAGCCTCAGCAAAAACACCACCGCCCTGCCAGCCCCTTCCCATCCCGTCCAGTCCTTTCTCCCGCAGCCTTCCTTCCACCTACCGGCCTCTTTCCTCCCCCCTTCCCTTCTCCGGCCCCATCCCTCGACTCACTAGTCCTTGATTTTCTTATCCCATGCCCTATAATGTATAGAAAGCAATAAAATAAGAAAGGGATGGGAAGCTCTATGTCCGTTTTAAAATTGCAGCCCGCATACAAAGAATATTTGTGGGGCGGGAATAAATTAATCCATGATTTTCATAAACAATACGAAGGCAAAAAGCTGGCGGAGACGTGGGAGCTGTCCTGTCATCCTGACGGGCCGTCGGTGATTGCAAACGGTTCCCGGGCCGGGGGTACCCTTGCGGAATATATAGAATCCGGCGGAATAGAAGCGCTTGGGAAAAATTGCAGAAGATTCGAAGAGTTTCCGATTTTGATCAAGTTTATCGACGCGAAGGATGATCTGTCCATCCAGGTGCATCCCGATAACAGCTATGCCCTGAAAAACGAAGGGCAGTACGGAAAAACGGAAATGTGGTATATCGTGGATTGCAAGGAAGGCGCGTTTTTATATTATGGATTTGCAAGAGAGATTACCAAGGAGGAATTCCAACAGCGCATTGAGGACAATACGCTGCTGGAGGTTTTAAATAAAGTTTCGGTGCAAAAGGGAGATGTGCTTTTGATCGAAGCGGGAACGATCCATGCGATCGGAAAGGACATTGTCATTGCGGAAATCCAGCAGAACTCCAATGTAACCTACAGAGTATACGATTACGGACGCGTGGACGGAGAGGGCAGACAGAGGGATCTGCATATTGAAAAGGCGCTTGCCGTGACGAACCGTATTCCGCTGGTAAGAAATAAACCGGTATCCCCGCATCTGGTAAAATGCGATTATTTTACCGTCGATAAGCTGAATCTGGACGGAAGGATGCTGAGAAAGGCGGGAGGCATGGTATCGGAGGATTCATTCGCCCATTTTTTGATCGTGGAGGGGAATGGAACGATTGCCTGCGGCGGCGAAACGGTAAATTTTGAAAAGGGAGACAGCCTTTTTCTGCCGGCGGGCTCCGGGGAATTTCAGGTGGAAGGGAAATGCGAAGCGCTGATAACCACGATCGGGGAAAAGGCAAACCCGATACGAATCGCGGTGGATATGACGAGCAGACAGATTCAGGCCGGGCTGGTAGATATGAATCATATTTGCTTTGAAAAAAGGAAAATGGAGATCGCATCTAAGGAAGATTACCGGCTTACGGTCAGAAAGATCGGGGCGGCTATTGCGGAAATGCTGGAAAAGAACGACCTGAAAGTGGATAATTGTATCGGGATCGGCGCCGGGCTTCCGGGAACGGTGGATCGGAAGAAAGGCAGGGTGATATATTCCAACAACATCGGATGGGAAAACGTTCCTTTTGTGAAGGAGCTTCAAAAGTACATTCCGCTTCCCGTGTATATTAATAATAATGCGAATTGCATCGCCTTGGGCGAAATGGTCAGGGGAGCGGCGAAAAAGTATGTCAATACGGTGCTTCTTACGATCGGAAACGGCATCGGGGGAAGTATTATCCTGAACGGCGATATCTTTGAAGGAAGGATGCCCGGAGGGAGCGAACTGGGGCATATGTCGATCCAGATGGACGGGCCGGTGTGTACATGCGGGCGGCGGGGATGCCTGGAAACTTATGCATCTATACCGGCATTGCTAAAAGATGCGGAGGGAGCCATGTCCCGGGACAAAGCCTCCGTCCTGTGGGAACTTTGTTCCGGGAATCAGGAAAAGCTTACGGAGGATATGATTGTCTGTGCGGCTCGGAAAAAAGACAAAACGGCGGAAGAGGTCGTATATCGGTATATCAGGAGTCTCTGCACGGGAATTACCAATATTACAAATATTTTTCGCCCGGATCTTGTGTTGCTGAGTGGGAGTTTATTCAGCAAAAATGAATATTTGCTGGAAGAAATACATTCTTTTATAGAAAAAGAATGTTTTGGGAGATATGGTACGGGAGTACCGGATATAAAGGCGGTAAATGACAGCGAAAATGCAGGTTTGACGGGAGCGGCCAATCTGATTTAAAAAATTAAGAAACTTTGCGCTTTTTCCATGGATTTTTTCGTTTATTCATAGTATAATATTATGGGCTATAGTATAAATATGAAAGGCTAGTGTTTGATATGCATGAGAATTGGAGTTTACAAAAAAATCCGGAATTTATGATGGCGGAAAATGCGGAGTATATGGAAGAACAGAGCCAGGAGATCCTTCTTGGGAAGGAAGAGGGGCTGGATGTTTCGCTTTATTCCAATCCTGAGTATAACTGGCTCCAGATGGAACAGATCAGGATGGGGATCAAGGACAAAATTGATGTTTCCTCCTATGCGGATCCTTCTTACAGTTATGAAACGATGAAACAGATCCGGCTTTCCATTTATTCTTCCAACGACCTTACCGCCTATCTGGACCGGGGGTTTGTCGATGATGAACTGGAACAGATCCGGCTCGCGCTGGAGGACGGGCTTCCTATCAATACGTGGCTGACCGATGATATGTACGTGCAGCAGATCTATGAGATCAGGATAGGGCTTTACGAGGGGTTAAATGTTTCCGCATATGCGAATCCCCAATATAACTGGATGCAGATGAGAGAGATCCGCTTGGGGCTGGAGAAAAAGTTAAAAGTATCTGCCTATACCAATTATTTGTTCAGCCATTGGCAGATGAAAGAGATCCGTTTGGGGCTGGAGGCCGGATTGGATGTATCGTCTTATGCCAAACTCATTTTTTCCGGTACGGATATGAAGGAAAAGAGAGAGAATTTGTTAAAGGAAAAGACGCCGAACCCTGCAGTCGCCGAGAAACTGGGAATCAATTTGAAATCCTTGGCGAAAAAGGAATTCAGTATTTTTGTAGAAGATAATGGAAACAAAGCTTTCGGATATATCCCGTGGACAACAGGAACGATGATGACTGTGGACGATGTTTACAGCGCGCTGAAAAAAAGAGGCATCGTAGTCGGGATCAAACATGAAGCTATAGCCGATATGATAACGAAAAGGCGGATGAACGAAAAAGTATTGATTGCCGAGGGGACGCCCGCCGAGGACGGCAAGAATGGCTGGTTTGAATTTTTTGTCAGGCTTGACCTGCCCCGTATTCCGGCTCCACTTCCGGATGGGGGCGTTGATTATGTGAACATAGAAGCCTTTGAAATGGTGGATGAGGGAGAAAAAATTGCCGTTTATCATCCGGCAGAAAAGGGCGTGGACGGAGAAAATGTTTTTGGGGAGGTGCTTCACGCCAACCCAGGGGCGGAAAAGAAACCCTTAAAAGGAGAAGGCTTCCTGATTGCTCCGGACGGGATAACATATTTTTCTAAAATGAACGGAAAGTTCGAATACGTAAACGGCAAGATCATTATCAGCAATATGATTATTGTAAAGGAAGACGTAACGGCCGTTACGGGAAAACTGGAAGTGGACGGTTCTGTATATGTGATCGGCAGCGTATATTCGGGAGGATATATTTCGGCGACCGGGGACATTATTGTGGAATATAATGTGGAGGCCGGAAAGCTCATTGCGGGGGGCAATGTGATGATCAAGAAGGGGAGCTGCTCTAAAAATGACTGCTTTATCGAGGCAAAAGGAGAGGTTTCCGGCAGCTTTTTCGAGGCAGCCAATATCAATGCCGAAGGAAATGTGAAGGCAAATTATATTATGAACAGCAACATCAATACGATGGGAAAAGTCATTGTATCCGGCAGCAAGGGAATGCTGCTGGGAGGCAGGGTCTGCGCAGTAATGGGCGTGGATACTTACAATCTTGGAAATAAGTCGCACATAAAAACGTTTTTGGAAATCGGTAAAAATGCCCTTTATGAGAAAATGCAGGCGAGGCTTGCGGAGAAAAGGGAACGCATCCTGGAAGAGTTGTCGATGCTGGAGGATCGGTGGCACAAGATTCTGAAAGCGCTTCCGCCCAATAAGGAAGCGGCGATAGAATTGATTAAAAAATTGAATGCGACGATCGTGGCCAAGGATCACGAGTTGGCCGATCTGGATGCGGAGGTGTCCAAACTTTCCAATGTAACCGACCAGGAAATGAAAGCGGTCATTGTCAGGGGATTTGCGTATGAGGGCAGTTTTATTGAGATCAATACGGTAAGGTACATGCTGCCGTCGAATGTCAGCAGGGTTGTCTTTAAACTTCGGAACAATAATGTGGTAATGGTAAAATTATAAAATAAAAAAGGGAGTCAGGCAGAAAATGGTACGTGATACAATTTTAATCCTTGAATATGATGAGGCATGCCGTCAGCAGCTGACAGAGATATTCCAGGATAAATACAAAATACAGGCAGTATCGAATGAAAAAGAAGGAGTCAGCATATTGAGGAAACAGGCGGCATCGCTCGCCGTTGTTCTTGTGAACCTCCTCATACCGGCCAAGGATAATTTCCAGGTGCTGGAATGGCTGTGTGAAAAAAAGTTTGTAAACCGGATCCCGTTTATTATGATCACGAGTGAAAAATCGGCTCAGTATGAAAAAAAAGGATATGAATGCGGTATTGTAAGTTATATTAAAAAACCTTTTCACCCGGGTATTATCAAGCAGCTTGTGGACAATGTGGTGGAAGTGTTCCAATACAAAATGCAGCTTGAGGTAACGATTAAAAACCAGACGGAACGGCTCAAGAAGCAAAACGCCATGCTAAAGGTAATGGCGGAAAAACAAAAACATATGAACGAAGTGCTGGTCGATTCACTGAGCAACATTGTGGAGTTCAGAAATCTGGAGTCGGAGCAGCATATTAAAAGAACGCGTGCATTTACCCGCTGCCTTGGAACGAGCGTTATGAAGCTTTATCCGGAGTATGAGCTGACGGAAGAAAAGCTGGATATTATCGAGTGGGCATCTTCTCTGCACGATATCGGAAAAATAGTGATTCCGGATCACATTATTTTAAAGGCCGGGAAACTGACGGAAGATGAGTATGAGATCATAAAATCCCATACGACAAAAGGTGCGGAGATCATCGAAAAGCAGCTCCATCTGGACAGCGAAATCTTTTGCGAGTATGCCTATGACATAGCCAGGCATCATCATGAAAAATATGATGGAAACGGTTATCCTGACGGCTTAAAGGGAGAGGCGATCAGCATCGCGGCTCAGATCGTTTCTCTGGTGGATGTATACGACGCGCTTACCTCGAAGCGGGTTTATAAGGCGGCCTACAAGACGGATAAGGCTTATCAGATGATCGTAAACGGACAAAGCGGCGCGTTTTCTTCCAAGCTATTAAAAGCTTTCACCGAGGTAAGGGAAGAGTTTGAGGCGATCGTGGAAAAATATAAGGATGAATAAAAATCCTACAATAAGGATGAATAAAAATCCGGCAGAATCTTGACAAAACCTTTTCTTACGGGTATAATCGTCAAAAATATGTTTCAGGAGAATGATGTATGTTAAGTGTCGTGGTAACGGAGAAAATGGCAAAGTAAATATTGCAGGGGTGATTTCCGGCAGAAGGCTGGAAGTCTGCCCTTTGCCGGCGGCATGAGCCGTTGGCATTTTCGCCTTACGGACGCTTCATGAAGAGATATAGATGGAAACCATGGTATATGCTTTCAGGAGAGCCATGGTTTTTTTGCGTCCAATTTTTGGCGGTAGGAAAAGGAGAAAAGGAAAATGAATATAGAAAAACAGATCGAATTTAATCAAATAAAAGAGTTATGGATGGGGCTGGCCGTTACGGAATGGGCAAAGGAAAAAATAAAGGAAACTTCTATTTGTCTGTCGGAAAACAGGCTGAGGAAACAGCTCAGGGATACTACGGATGGAAAAAATCTGATTAAAAAATTAGGAACTCCCCCTTTGCAGAGTATGAACGAAATAAAGGAAATCATAGGGATGGCGGAGAAAGGAGACTGCCTGACCCCCGACCAGCTGGAGCGGACGGAACGGGCTTTGGCCGCAATGAAACGGCTGAAAGATTATCTTGGCAGAGGAAAGGCATATGGGAATTCCCTCGCTTATTATGAGGAAAATCTGAATATTATAGAAGATCTGGGAGAAGAAATCGGCAGACAGATTCGAAATGGAATGGTGGACGATCACGCTTCCGGGGAACTGGGGCAGATAAGAGGACAGATAATAAGGTGCGAGGAACATATGAAACAGAGGGCCGAACAGGTGATGCGTTCCAATAAGGCATATATGGCGGATCATTATTGTACCTTCCGCAATGGAAGGATATGCGTTCCGGTGAAAAAGGAATATAAACTGAAAGTACCGGGAAGTGTGATGGATAAATCTTCCACAGGGAACACATTGTTTATTGAACCGGCGGGAGCGGCCAAATACTATGAAGAACTGCAGCAGCTTCGGATTGACGAGGAAAATGAAGTATATCGTATTTTATATACGCTGACAGCCATGGTGGCAGAAGTGGCGGATGCGATGAAGGAGAACATCGTATGGATGGAAAAACTGGATTTTATTTTTTCCAAAGCTAAAATAAGTATTGATCTGGATGCAGTGGAACCGTCAGTCAATACGGATCGGCGGATCGTTTTGAAAGACGCCAGGCATCCTCTGATGGATCGGGAGAGGAATGTTCCATTGCAATTCGAAATCGGAAGAGACGTCCATGGAGTCATTATTACAGGCCCGAATACGGGAGGGAAGACGGTAGCGATCAAGACTGTCATGCTCAACTGCATGATGGCCCAGTGCGGTCTGCATGTTACTTGCAAAGAGGCGGATATATGCATGAACAGCGCCTATTTGTGCGATATTGGAGATGGACAGGATATTGCAGAAAATCTGTCTACCTTTTCGGCCCATATAAAAAATGTGCTGGAGGTTTTAGAGGAAGTCGACGAAGACAGCTTTGTGATTATGGATGAACTGGGTTCCGGGACGGATCCGACGGAGGGAATGGGAATTGCCGTGGCAATATTGGAAGAACTCAGGAAGAGCGGAGCGATTTTCCTTGTGACGACTCATTATCCCGAAGTGAAGGAATATGCGGACAGGACGGAGAGAATTCGGAATGCGAAGATGGCTTTCGATAAGGAAACTTTGAAACCGACCTACCAAATGGTCATAGGAGAAGCCGGGGAAAGCTGCGCCTTTTATATCGCGGATCGATTAGGCATGCCGTCGGAAATGCTGAAAGTGGCCGTCCGGGCCGCATATGGGGAAAAAGCGGCGGACAGCTATCGTTTTCGTGAAAAATCTTCGCCGGCAAAGGCGCGGGAGACGGGCCGGAGTTCCGGGCGGATTTTAAAGCAGAAGGAAGGAAAGAAAAAGAAAGATCTGGGCAGGAAGTACCGGATCGGGGACAGCGTAATGGTCTATCCGGATAAAAAAATCGGAATTGTGTGCGAGCCGGTAAACGAAAAAGGAATATTGAGAGTGCAGATGCCGGGGAAAAAGATATGGATCAACCATAAACGGGTAAAATTACATGTGGCCGCAACGGAGCTGTACCCGGAAGGATATGACTTTTCCATCCTTTTCGATACGGTGGAAAACCGGAAAATACGGCATAATATGGAAAGGAAATATACGGAAAAGACTATCCGGTATAACGAAGATAAGACGGATTAGATACTACGGCATGTTGACTTGCAAAGGCGCTCGTAGTATGATTGGATAAAACAGTGGAGGAGGAAGCGGTTGGTGAAGATTTTGGTGAAAGGAAAGAAGGGATCGCTGCGGCAGATTGTTTACGTTGTAATACTTTTGGCGGCAGTTATTGCTTTGTTCCAGTGGTATTCCGTACAAAACAGGAAGCGGATCAGCGAGCAAAATAAAAATTACGCGGCAGATTCCGCAAGGCAGATGGCAGTCAGGATTAATGACGAGCTGAAAAATGCGTTGAATCTGATCGATACTTATACATATTTTTTAGGGGAAAGTTTAACGGAGCCGGAAGTCAGCGCCCAGCTGCTGGAAGAGATCGAGAGGAATACCTGGTTTGACGCTTGTCTGTTTACGGATATGGACGGGATGAATCATTCTTCCGACGGTCGCTCGGCGGATGCGTCCACACGCGATTATTATTTGAATGGCATAAAGGGAGAAAAGGGAGTCACCGTTGTCTTCGATTCCAAATTTTTTGACGAAACGATGATAAGCTTCTACGCGCCGGTATATTATCAGGAAGAACTGATCGGCGTGATCCGGGGAACCTATCTGGCGGAGGAATATTTAAAGAATATGCTTGCCACTACTTATTTTGGGGAAACGGCAGATGTGTATTTGTGCATGCCGGACGGAAGAATGATCGCCAGCTCGAATGGCAAGGAGTATGAAGAAGACTTGCTGGATATGCTGCTGGCGTCGGGCATGATTGATGCGGAGACGGCGGCCGGGGCAAGGAAGATCTTCGAGAATGGGGGAGAAGGCGCTTTTATATGCAGTCCTGACAGCAAAACGGATAATATCTGCGTCACGTATCTTCCCGAAAGCAAATATGTTCTTGTACAGGTTTTTCCTAAAAGCGTGACCCAGAAAATGATAAAAGCGGGAAACATGGTAGGAATGCAGATGGAAACCATGTTGATTGTTTTATTTGCGGTTTATATTATTATCCTGTTGATCCGGGCGGGACGGGAAAAGAAGCGGCTGGAACAGGAAAACAGGGAAATGGGTTATATTATCAGCGGTATCAATACGTTGTTCAACCGTTTTGTCATGGCTGACTTTGAAGCGGGCACTTATCAGTATCTGGCCGGAACCAAGCCGGAGGACGCCGACTTGGAAGACAGGGGCAGATACGAAGATTTTGTGGAAAATCTCTGTTCGGCGCTGGTAGAGGAAGAAGAACGCAGGGAACTGGCCGGGCAGATGACCAGGGAGTCCATTGTCGGAGGGCTGGATGATCAGAACGATGTGCGTTTTGAGTGCTATGTGGAGCGGGGCGGACAGACGGAATGGGAGCATGTGAATGCGATCTGCCTGGAAAGAAAAGATGGCCGGGCAAGCAAAGCATTGTTCATCCGTCAGAATATTACGGAACTCAAAGAGAAGGAACTCCGCATCCAGTCGGAGATGGCTCTGGCAAACCGCAAGGAAAGGCAGTACCGGATCGCAATTTCTTCCAACGCTATCTGCACTTATGAATTTAATTTAACAAAAGATCTGGTGGAAGAGGATATCGTGAGAGTAATCGACGGGGAAAGAATATCCCTGTTGGAAAAGGTGGGGCTGCAAGCGCCATGCAAGGCTTCCGAATGGATGGAGCGGAGCAAAGGGCGCGTATTGGAAGAGTCCATAGAGGAGTACGACAAAGAAGTAAATATAGAACATTTACGGGAGCATTTTGAGCGGGGCGATGCGGAAGTAACGGTGGAATATTGGGGAGATGATTCCCATTCCGGGCAGATATGCGTCCGTCAGTCCTTCGTTATGACATGGGATGATGATACCGATGATATTATGGTCATGGTAGTGGTAAAGGAGATTACGGAAAGCGTCAGGAAGCAGAGGGAACAGACACAGGCGTTACAGGATGCGCTGATGCAGGCGCAGCATGCCAATCGGGCAAAGACGACGTTCCTTTCCAATATGTCCCACGATATTCGTACACCGATGAATGCGATTATCGGGTTTGCTACGATTGCGGCCAGCCATATCGATAATAAGGAACAGGTCAGGGATTGTCTGCAAAAAGTGCTTTCCTCCAGCAACCACTTGCTTAGCCTGATCAATGATATTCTCGATATGAGCAGGATCGAAAGCGGAAAGGTGCAGATTAAGGAGCAGGAATGCAATATTTCAGAGCTGATGCATAATCTGGTCAATATTATCCAGCCGCAGGTGAAGGCGAAGCAGCTGGAGCTGTTTATCGATACCTTTGAAGTGACAAACGAAGATGTAATAGCGGATGCCCTGAAGCTGAACCAGGTGTTTATCAATTTGTTGAGCAATGCGGTCAAGTATACGCCGGCAGGAGGAACCATTACATTCCGTATTATGCAGAAAACCACATTCCGTCATGGATATGGAGATTATATTTTTATCATTAAAGATAATGGAGTGGGCATGTCCCGGGATTTTGTGGATCATATTTTCGAGCCGTTTGAAAGAGAGGCGACTGCAACCCAGTCCGGGATTCAGGGAACGGGGCTTGGCATGGCGATTACGAAAAATATCGTGGAGATGATGAACGGCGTGATCTCCGTGGAGAGCGAGATTGGCAAAGGAAGCACGTTTAAGGTGGAGCTTGGCCTCAAATTGCAGGATATCGAAAAGAATGCCGAGCAGATAAAAGAGCTGGACGGCCTCCGCGCTTTGGTGGTGGACGATGATTTCAATGTCTGCGACAGCGTCAGCAAGATGCTGAAACAGATTGGTATGCGCTCCGAATGGACGACGTCCGGCAGAGAGGCGGCGTATCGGGCCAAACTGGCTTATGAAGAAGGCGATTCTTACCATACTTATATTATCGATTGGCAGATGCCGGAAACGAGCGGGGTGGAAACTGCAAGAAAGATCAGAAGCGTGGTTGGGGAAGAGGCGCCGATCATTATTCTCACGGCTTACGACTGGTCGGATATTGAGGAAGAGGCGAGAGAGGCGGGAGTCACCGCATTTTGTGCAAAACCGCTCTTTATGTCCGACTTGAAATCCGCGCTGCTGGCTGCCAATAATATGATCGATAAAGAAGAAGAGGTGGCGGCATGGACGCTGGCTGATTTTAGCGGAAAGAGAGTCTTGCTGGTAGAGGATATCGAGCTGAACCGGGAGATCGCGGAAGTGATCTTAACGGAATCGGGGTTTGTCGTAGAGACTGCGCCGGATGGAACCGATGCGGTGGCCATGGTTAAAAAATCGGAAGAATATTATTATGACGTCGTTTTAATGGATGTGCAGATGCCGATTATGGATGGCTATGAAGCGACCAGAACGATTCGCGCTTTGCCGAGAAAGGACGTAAAGGATATGCCGATCATTGCCATGACGGCGAACGCGCTGGAAGAGGATAAAGAAGCGGCCTTAAAGAACGGCATGAATGCGCATATTGCAAAACCGCTGGATATGGATATATTTATTTCGGTGCTGCGGCAGTTCTTAGGCTGATGGAGCGGTCCGTCGAAACGCGCGGTTTGTTTTTCTGTTTTTTTGCTGGGATATCTTGACAAATGATTGGTATAATGTTAGTTTTTATATAGCCTGACTTTTGCGGTAAAAAGTCGGCGCATGAAATGAATTACATAAGAATACAATATCGTCTTTGGAAGCAGAGAGAATAGCGTATTACATAGTATGTAACTGGTAAGCAGGCATTAACTATGCATAAATTTTAAGAATGTTTATGCATGTTAATGCCTTTTTTTATCAAAATATAAATCAAGCAGGAGGGATATCGTTATGAAAGACAAGATTTTTGGCGTATTGCAGCGCGTGGGACGATCTTTTATGCTGCCGATCGCTATTCTGCCGGTAGCGGGTTTGCTGCTCGGCGTGGGAGGTTCGTTTACAAATGAAACGATGCTGGAAACCTATGGGCTGATGGGGATCATGGGGCCGGGAACATTTTTAAACGCTATTTTACAGGTAATGAGCGCAGCTGGGGATATTGTATTTGGGAACCTGCCGATTATTTTTGCCATGGGCGTTGCGATCGGCATGGCCAAGAAGGAAAAAGAAGTAGCCGCTTTATCGGCGGCGATCGCATTTTTCATTATGCATGCGTCGATAGGAGCGATGATTACGAACCATGGGGGAACGGAAGCCATGCTGGAAGGGGCGACCACATCGGTAGTAGGCATTACTTCCCTGCAGATGGGGGTATTCGGCGGAATTATCGTGGGACTGGGTGTTGCGGCATTGCATAACCGGTTTTACAAGATCGAGCTGCCCCAGGTGCTTTCCTTTTTTGGGGGAACGAGGTTCGTGCCGATCGTCTGCGGACTCGCTTATACGGTAGTCGGCATTCTGATGTTTTTTATATGGCCGGTGATCCAGCAGGGGATCTACGCGGTGGGCGGCGTAGTATTGCAATCCGGTTATGTGGGAACATGGATTTATGGCTTGATGGAACGCGCCCTGATTCCGTTTGGGCTGCATCACGTATTTTATCTTCCGTTCTGGCAGACCGCGCTGGGAGGAACGATGGAAGTCGGAGGGCGTGTGGTGGAAGGTGCGCAGAATATCTTCTTTGCCCAGCTGGCAGATCCTTCGGTAGAACATTTTGCGGTATCGGCAACCAGATTTATGTCGGGCAAATTCCCGCTGATGATCTTCGGCCTTCCGGGTGCCGCGCTGGCAATGTATAAAGTGGCGAAACCGGAAAAGAAAAAAGTGGTGGCAGGACTTTTGATGTCGGCAGCCCTGACTTCGATGCTGACCGGTATTACCGAGCCGCTGGAATTCACTTTTTTATTCGTAGCGCCTATTTTGTATATCGTCCATTGTATTTTTGCGGGAGCGGCTTACATGCTGATGCATATATGCGGCGTAGGTGTCGGAATGACTTTTTCGGGAGGACTGATCGACATGTTTTTGTTCGGAATTCTCCAGGGAAACGGAAAGACAAGCTGGATTTGGATCGTCGTAGTGGGATTGGCATATTTTGCGGTTTATTATTTCCTGTTCGCCTTTTTGATCAAGAAAATGGATTTGAAAACGCCCGGGCGGGATGACAGCGAAGAAGTGAAGTTATACCGCAGAAGCGATGTGGATGCCCGTAAAAAAGGCGAAGCAGCAGGGAGCGGGGAGGCTGAAGAAGACATATTGTCCGCTTCCATTTGCAGAGGGCTTGGTGGAAAGAAAAATATTTCGGATGTGGACTGCTGCGCTACAAGACTGCGCTGTACCGTTCATAAATCCGAATTGGTGGACGATAATCTTTTAAAATCCACAGGAGCTTCCGGCGTGGTCCATAAAGGGAACGGCGTGCAGGTAATCTATGGCCCAAGGGTTACGGTAATCAAGTCCAATCTGGAGGATTATCTGGAAACCGCACCGGAGGAAGAATATCTTCCTGGCAATGGCGGGAGCGGCAAAGAAATGGCTTCGGCAGCGGAGGAAAAACCGGCGGGCAAGGTAGTGAAGACAGAAACGGTTTACAGCCCCGTAAAAGGAACGGCGGCGGATATTTCCGAGACTCCGGACGAAGCATTTGCCGGGCGCATGATGGGGGACGGAGCTATGGTGATCCCGGAGGAGGCGACAGTATATGCGCCGGAAGATGGAAAAGTCAACTTTGTTTTCGATACAAAACATGCGATCGGCTTTGAAACGGCGGAGGGAACCGCACTGCTGCTCCATATGGGCATAGATACGGTGAACCTGGGAGGAAAAGGGTTTGAAGTACTTGTGAAGGACGGAGATGAGGTAAAGAAAGGCGATGTGTTGATGAAGCTGGATCTGGAATATCTGAAGAAAAACGCTCCTTCATTGGCGTCACCCGTATTATGTACGGAACTTGCCGAAAACCAGAAGATCCGTTTGCTGAAGAGCGGCAGTATAAAGGCAGGGGAGGCTTTGCTGGCGATCGACACATATGAAGAATAGATCCTGAGGGAAAAATGATCTGCGGGGGATAAAGGAATATGTTCAGAGTAAAAAAGGTATTGAACCATAATACGTTGATTGGGATTGGAATGGAGGATAACCGGGAGTATCTTTTAATCGGAAAGGGAATTGGTTTCGGAAAGAAGGTCAGCGAGAGGATCGAGGCCCCGGAGGAATGTACGGTATATTCCCTTTGTGAACAGACCCAGCGTGGGCTGGCGGCGGAACTGGTAAAAAGCGTCGATCCGGTTTTCCTGGAGATTTCGGAGCAGATATTAAAAGAGAGCGAGCGGATTTTTGGAAAAATCGACTGGGCAATCCTTTTCCCCATGGCGGATCATATCGCATATGCGGTAAAACGAATCAGGAATCAGGAACAGATCAGCAATCCCCTGACCGAAGACATCCGGGCGCTGTTCCATATGGAGTACAAGACGGCAGAGCGTGTCGGGCCTGTTTTAAAGGAAAGGCTGGACGTAGAGATCGATGAACATGAGATCGGTTATATCGCCTTGCACATTCATTCGGCCATTGAGGATGAAAATGTAGCTCTGTCCATGCAGATCGCCAGAACAGTCAGGGAATGCATTCAACTGGTGGAAGAGGAAACGGGCATGAAGATCGATACGGTATCCCTTTCCTATAACCGGCTGATGAACCACGTCCGTTATATGGCGGCACGGGCGGTAAAGGGGGAAAAGCTGAAATTAAATATGAACGACTATATGCTGGAAAAATTTCCAGATGCTTACCGGCTGGCATCGACCGTATGCGGGCATTTGGAAAAATATTTGAAGAAGCCTTTGGATGAAGTGGAGATTGGGTATTTGGCAATGCATATCCAGAGGGTTTCGGAAGAGTAGGAGACGCAGACAAGGATTCCATATTTTCAGAATGCGGCAAGGAAACCGGGCCATACGAACCAGGGGTTTCCGCTTGGGCTTTCCATCAGATTTTACTAATGAAATGGGCTAATATTATCATACCGAACGGGACGGCAGCAACGGACATCGTGTCCTATGCTCCCTGAAATTGCCATCCATGGCAATTTCCCCTGGTCTTTGACCATTTCCTAAGTAAAATTTCTGATGAAAAACAACAGCGGAAACCCCTGGTTCGTATGGCCCGGTTTCCTTGCCGCATTCTGAAAATATGGAATCCTTGTCTGTTGGCAATATAGGATAGGATTTTAGGAGATTATGTGATATACTGTAAAAATAAAGATTCGGAGTGAAAGAGAACGGATGAAGGAGGAAGGGAAAATGAAGAAAAACTTGCAAAAAGGGCTGGCGGCTCTTTTGTTGTTTGTGCTGATTTTGCCAGGCTGCGGGGATGCGGCACCGGGCAGTGAGCCGCCGAAGAGGGCTGTCGGGGAAGAAGCGCCTAAGGCCATGGAAGATGCGGAGGAAGCGGCTGGAGACGAGGAGATGGAAAGCGGAGAATATGGCGATGATGAGGAACTCGGACTTTCACCGGAAGAGATGGATCTGATCAAATATAATTATTATGTGGAACTTAATAATGATATTATTGGTATTCTGGATGATATTGACTATTATTTCGTGGTGGTGGATTATGCGGAAGAATTCTCCCTGCTGCCGGACAGCGGATATACTTATGGCTACCGGGTCTACGGGAAGAACAGCGATATTATCGAAGACTGTCTGCTTCTTGCCGATATGGATCCGGCCTATGAGGAATTGGATGCGCTGGTAAAAGAAATGGCAGATCCGTTAAGGGAATTGATGGATACTTTTCTGGAAATCAGCGGAAGCTATGACTATGCCGATAACCAGTACCAGAAGGCAAAGGAATACCATAAGGTTATTTATGAAGCGGCGAACGCTTTTGCGCCTCTCGGCTATGAATATATCGATGCCATTGCCGAAATGGGAGAGGAGAGAGTCGCTCTGGAAGAGGAGCAGATGAAGGCGGACGGGGATCTGATCGCTTATAACGCCAGCCGCGGGCTTTCCATCGCCAGAAAGATATTGAACGAGATTTATGGGCAGGGAATCACGGATGAGACGATTACGGAATTGGATCTGACGGAAATAAAGATACTTCACGATGAATTGGTGGCGGTGGTTGCCGATCTGGATGCGGCTACGGCCGACAACAATCAGCTGATCAAAGAATCTTTGAGCAATTCGCGTCCTTTTGACGGATTATACGATTCTTTGATTCAGGCGTTGGAATGGATGATCAAACAGGTGGAAAGCGGACAGCCCCTTGACCTGAGCGGCTCAGGAGCGCCTTTGGGTTCTATCGGGCATTTTGCCGAAGTGTTTGGCAAATGCGTGGATCGGTATAACAGCGTCTTTGTGGAATAGGAGAAAAATAAAAAATGCTATGCAGGGAATTTTTTGACTGCATGGCATTTTTTTCTTTAGCTGTTATTGGAGATTTACAAAGCAGAGTAATTTAAAAAATGGAGAAATTTATCCACCGAGCGGTTTATGATCAGTTCTTCTGGGAACTTTATTTCCCGGATCAGGGCGAGCGCATAGGTGAAATCTCCGATATGGGAGCGGCCGTGGCTGTCGCTGGAAAGGAGTACCGGATAATGGTATTTCCGGCAAAGTTCCAGTATGATCCGGTCATTTTCTTTTGCTTTTTCATGATTCCCGCGGTAACCGCCGGGGGCCAGGGAACTATTGTTGATTTCCAAAAGAACATGGCAGTCCATAGCGGCTTCCATAAGACGGTTGTAGTCTACCGGGTATTTGATATCGTCAGGATGGGCGATCATGCGAATATAAGGGCTTTCCATAGCATGGATATAAGCGTCCGTATTCTCTTGTACCGTGCCGGGGGCCAGGCAGGGAAGATGCATGCCGGCCATGCAGTAGTCCAGGTTTTTCATAATCTCCGGCGGCAAATCCAGGCTGCCGGAAAGATCCGTAATATTTACTTCCGCGCCGTATAATACGTGAATGCCTATGCGGCGGCGGGGGGCCAGGGACTGGCCTCTGAAATAAGAAACGGCGCAGGAATGGGGGATGGAGGGGCCGTGTTCGCTGATTCCCAACAGTTTGATTCCTGTCCGAGCCGCATATTTTATCATATCCGTGGCGGTGTCACGGGTATAATGGCCGCTGGAGACAGTATGGGTATGTACGTCTAATTCATAAGGAAGCATGAAATCCCTCCGTATCGTAGTGTGAGAAGTACTTCTAAAGCTCACGCCAGAGGGCGTTTCGCTAAGAAGTACTAAGTCTCACACCGAAGAACGCCTGAAATGCGGCGTTCTTCCCATTGGTGGTTTGTGCCGCCGGGAGGCGGCATGGGTTAGTGTGGAAAGAAGTTCTGTTAAAAAAAGAAAATCAAAATCATTGCAATATTATATTAACACAAAAACAACATAAAAACAATAAAAAGTATGTTGGATTGGTTGACTTTTGGCGGGAACATGCTTATAATAAAGCATAGGTTATCAGATGGAGAAGAGCGGTGGAAGGAGAGGTATTATGGGATTGTATCAATACGAGGTTACCGATATAAAGAAAACGGCAAGAATCGACAGGCTGGTTGCCAACTTGTTTGCGAAAATGCCGGAGATCGAGTCGGCCAGAGCAAGGCTGGTTACGGAATCTTATAAAGAGACGGAAAACGAGCCGATTATTATACGCCGGGCAAAGGCGTTTGCCCATATTTTGGAAAATATTCCTATTATTATAAGAGATGAGGAACTGGTGGTGGGAAGCAGCACTATCGCTCCGAGAGGATGCCAGACGTATCCCGAATTTTCTTATGAATGGCTGGAGGCGGAATTTGACACGGTGGCGGGTCGAAGCGCCGATCCTTTTTACATATCGGAAGAGGCAAAACGTGAAATCAAGGAAGCGGACATTTATTGGAAGGGAAAGACGACCAGCGAACTGGCGACCGCTTATATGGAGCCGGAGACGTTGATTGCCATGGAACATAATATGTTTACGCCGGGAAATTATTTTTATAATGGCGTAGGCCATGTGACGGTGCAATACGAAAAGGTGCTGGCGATAGGATATGAAGGCATCCGTGCCGAAGCGGAAAAAAGGCTTTCGGAATGCGATTTCGGCGATGGGGATTATGCGAGGAAAGCGCGCTTCCTCCAGGCTGTGATCATAAGCTGCGACGCCGTAATCACTTATGCGCGCCGTTACGCGAAACTGGCAAGGGAAATGGCGGCAGAGTGTAAAGATGCCACGAGGCGCGCGGAGCTTTTACAGATCGGGGAAAACTGTGAAAAAGTGCCGGCGAAGGGGGCGGAGTCTTTTTATGAGGCGTGCCAGTCCTTCTGGTTCGTGCAACAGCTTTTACAGATAGAATCCAGCGGCCATTCCATTTCTCCAGGACGTTTTGACCAGTATATGTATCCTTATTATGAAGCGGACAGAAAGAAGGGAACACTGAGCAGGGAATTTGCACAGGAACTGCTGGATTGCATTTGGGTGAAATTAAATGATTTGAATAAATGCAGGGATGCGGCTTCTGCGGAAGGGTTTGCGGGCTACAGCCTGTTCCAGAACCTGATCGCGGGCGGCCAGAACGGCGACGGAATGGATGTAACCAACGATCTGTCCTTTATGACGATCCAGGCAACTATGCATGTACAGCTGCCCCAGCCCTCTTTCTCGGTAAGGGTATGGAACGGCACTCCTCATGAATTCCTGATAAAAGCAGCGGAATTGACGAGGACAGGAGTCGGGCTTCCGGCATATTACAATGATGAAGTGATCATTCCGGCTTTAGTGAACCGTGGGCTTACTTTGAAGGATGCGAGGGAATACAATATCATCGGCTGCGTGGAACCTCAGAAAGCCGGCAAGACAGAAGGATGGCACGATGCTGCGTTCTTCAATATGTGTCGTCCTATGGAACTGGTATTTTCCAGGGGCAGGGACAGAGGCGTACAGGTGGGAGTAGCCACTAAGCCGGTAGAAGAAATGAAAGATTTTGAAGAATTTTACGATGCTTATAAAGAGCAGATGAATTATATGATAAAGCTGCTGGTAAATGCGGATAATGCCATCGATGTTGCCCATGCCGAGAGATGTCCTTTGCCGTTTCTTTCCTGCATGGTGGACGATTGTATGGAACGGGGTCTTTCTGTTCAGGAAGGCGGGGCCGTGTATAACTTTACCGGTCCTCAGGGCTTTGGCGTAGCCAATATGGCGGATGCGCTTTATGCGATAAAGACGCTTGTATTTGATGAGCATAAGGCGACGCTCAAAGAGTTTAAAGAAGCGTTGGCCACCAACTATGGAAAAGGGCTGACGAAGGAAATGGTCGGAGATATGACGACGCAGATCGCAGCGGGCTTAAAAGCAGCCGGACAGGAGATCGGGGAAAAAGAGATCGCGGCGATTATGAAGACGGTGATCGAAACTTCCGAAATGCCGTCGGTAAAGGAAAACGGAGAACGGTTGCTGAAACTGATCGACCAGGTTCCGAAGTTCGGCAACGATATTCCCGAAGTAGATGCTTTTGCAAGAGATGTGGCCTATACTTATACGAGGCCGCTGCAGGAATACAGGAATCCGAGAGGCGGTATTTTCCAGGCTGGATTGTATCCGGTGTCGGCCAATGTGCCTCTGGGAGCCCAGACCGGAGCTACGCCGGACGGAAGGCTGGCGGGTACGCCGGTAGCGGACGGGGTATCCCCTTCTGCCGGAAAGGATGTAAACGGCCCTACCGCTGCGGCCAATTCCGTAGCAAGGCTGGATCACTACATCGCTTCCAACGGAACGCTGTTTAATCAGAAATTCCATCCGTCGGCTTTGAGCGGAAGGGAAGGGCTGGAAAAATTTGTGGCACTGATCCGCGCATATTTCGATCAGAAGGGAAGCCATATGCAGTTTAACGTAGTCAGCAGGGAAACTTTGCTGGATGCGCAGAAGAATCCGGAAAAATACAAACACCTGGTGGTAAGGGTGGCCGGATACAGCGCATTGTTTACCACATTGTCCCGTTCTTTGCAGGATGATATCATTAACAGGACGGAACAGGGCTTCGGCGCATAAACGGAAAGGAATGGGAATGGAAGCTTACAGGCAGACGAAAGGACGTATTTTTGATATTCAAAAATTTTCTATCCATGACGGAGACGGCATCCGCACGATTGTTTTCCTGAAAGGCTGTGTGCTGCGGTGCAGATGGTGCTGTAATCCGGAGTCGCAGGAGTATCCGATCCAGACGATGGTTGTGGCGGGAGAAGAGAAGATCATCGGAAGGGATGTGACGGTGGATGAGGTAATGAAAACGGTGGAACAGGATCGGCCGTATTACTATCGTTCCGGCGGCGGATTGACTTTGTCCGGTGGCGAGAGCCTTTGCCAGCCGGAATTTGCCAAGGATCTGCTGCGGGCAGCGAAGGAGAATGGGATCAATACGGCGATGGAAAGCATGGCCTGTGCAAAATATGAAGTGATAGAAAGCATTCTTCCTTACTTAGATCATTATCTGCTGGATATCAAACATATGGATCCTGTAAAACATAAAGAATTTACGGGGAAAAGCAACGAACTAATGCTGGAAAATGCCCGGAAGCTCGCAGCTTCCGGACAGCTCGCAGCTTCCGGGCAGACAAGGCTGAGTATACGGATACCGGTGATTCCCACGTTCAATGACAGCGAGGAGGAGATTCGGGCCATTGCCCGCTTTGCGAAAGAATTGCATCATATAGAAAAGATACATCTCCTTCCCTACCACAGGCTGGGGCAGGATAAGTATGACGGCCTTGGCAGGGAATATTTGATGAAAGATATTGTTCCCCCTAAGGCGGAGCAAATGGAGATGTTAAAGAGGGCAGCGGAATCCGAGTCCGGCCTGATATGCCAGATCGGCGGATAAGAAATGGAGAAAGTGATGGGAATGCAGGATAGTTTTAGCGGAATATCGGATAATTTATCAACGGAGGGAAAGACGAGGATCGTTCAGGAGCTGGTGCCGGGAAAACAGATCACGATCGCGCATCTGATCGCCAATCCGGATAAAGTATTATATGAAAAACTGGGCCTGGATCCGAGCGTGGATTATTCCAGGTCGGCCATCGGGGTACTGACTATAAGCCCGGCGGAGACCGCCGTGATTGCGGCGGACATCGCGGTAAAAGCGGCGGGCATTGAGCTTGGCTTTGTGGACAGATTCAGCGGAACGCTTATTATTACAGGAACCGTATCCGAGACGGAGGCTTCCCTGAAAGCGGTATTGGAATATACGAAAGAGAAAATGGGATTTGCCATATGCCCGTTTACCCGCACTTAGCACAGAGGCTTGTGATGAACGGGCGGGGAGGCGCGGCGTAAGGAAATGAAGAAAATTATTTTAATGGGCAGGAGCGAAAGCGGGAAAACTACCTTGACACAGGCGTTAAAGGGAGAACGCATCGAATACCGCAAGACCCAGTATATTAATTATTTCGATGTTGTGATCGATACTCCGGGGGAATATATACAAACGAAACAGCTCGGCTATGCGCTGGCGCTTTATGCATATGAGGCGGATATCGTCGGACTGCTTTTATCGGCGACGGAACCGTATTCGCTGTATCCGCCCAATATTACCTGTATGGTAAACCGGGAAGTGGTGGGCATCGTGACGAAGATCAATGAAAGAAATGCGGATCCCAAAAGGGCGGAACGATGGCTAAGGATGACAGGATGCAAAAAAATATTTTTTGTGGATTCCAAAAAGCAGGAAGGGATAGCGGAAATCCTGGAATATCTTAAGGAAGAAGGGGATAGGATGCCCTGGGAGAAAGAAAATTAGTTTATGTAACCGGCGTGGCGTAAACCACGCCGGTTGTGCTTTAAAATAAGATAGCCAAGCGGGGCAGGAAAGAGAATCTTTCCTGCCCTTTTTTGGAATAATATGTAAAATACAAAATGGGATAAACAAAACTATCATAAAAATCCCCAAAAAAATCAACGAAAGTATTTTAGTAAACGGTATAAATTTATGTATATTGTCGGAAAATACTTTCCTAAACTGGAACTATTGAAATACAATTTGTCAAATTGTATACTTTTTACATGAAAAAGGTAGATGGTGTTGGTATGAATATTCAGGAAGTGGCAAAGCTGGCAAAGGTTTCCGTATCGACGGTATCAAAAATTATCAATGGAAAAGATAACGATATCAGCGAACCTACCAGAAAAAGAGTGTTAAAAATTGTAGAAGAGCAAAATTACATCCCTTATGCGAAATACAGAATGAAAGAAGGAATGGCAAACCGGTTAGTGGGATTGGTTATTCCGGGAAACAACAGCTATTATGGCGTATTGATTGCCATGATAGAAGAAGCGCTTCAGGAACGCGGATACCGCCTGGTAGTCTATACGGTATCGGAAATGGATGCAAAGGTATTGGATGAAGCGCTGGAACAGCTTTGGAAACGCGGGGTGATCGGGGTGCTGGTGAATGGGACTCTGGCTGCTTCCCATGTGCCTGAGAATTGCAAAGCGGTATATTTCACGGAGACGGAAGAATTTGACCAGCGGCAGCAGAATACCTTTTATTTCCGCAAATATGAAGCCGGCCGGCTGGCGGCAGAAGCGCTTCTGGAAGCGGGACATAGAAAAATCGGATGCATTTTGGAGCAATCGGAACAGAATATTTTAAACGGAATAGAGGCCGTATTCAGGGAACGGCAGCTGCCGGAGGGTGATCTGGTATCCTATCTCGGAAAAGACAGAGAGGATTTATGGAAAAACGGAACCGGCTTTTGCATGACGGATAATGTGTCGGCAATGATATGCGGCAGTTCGGAGATTGCTGGCATGGTTTTGGAATATGCGGGAAAAACAGGAATTCAGGCTCCGCAGGAGTTGTCCATAGTCTGCATGGAAGAACAGGATATTCTGGAATATATGGCAGGAGGGATCGCTTCGGTAAAATATCCCCTGCAGCAGATGACCGCCTCCGCCGTGCATCATTTATTACAGATGATTACGGAGAAAAAAGAGTGTGAGATCGCCAGGAAATTTTTTCCCGTTCTTCAGAAAAGAGGCAGCATCCGAAAGAACGAAGAGGGACAGAGGGGCGGAAAAATTGTAGTGGTAGGAAGTATGAACATTGATAACGTGATCGAAGGGGTGCGCATTCCGGTAAACGGGGAAACCCATATCGCGGACAATATCCTGGTCATGCCGGGAGGGAAGGGAGGAAACCAGGCGGTCGGCGTAGGAAAGCTGGGGGGAAGGGCATATATGATCGGCAGGATTGGAAAAGACGCGGATGGCAAACTACTGTTTAAGGGATTGTCGGATTGCGGAGTCTATATGGACGGAGTGGAATTCGACGACCAGTTATCCAGCGGCCAGGCATTCGTCCATCTGGACCGGGAAGGGGAAAACACCATTGTTGTATACCGCGGAGCAAACGGCAATTTGGACGGGGCACAGTTGGAAAGGCACGGCGAAGTTTTTCAAAATGCTAAATATTGTCTACTTTCTTCGGAAATATCGATGGAAACCATACGCGCCGCAAAAAAACATTGCCGGAAAAATCAGACGGAAATGATACTGAAGCCTTCCGCATTGGAGGAAATTGAAGAAGATATTCTGGAAGGGATCGATTACCTGGTGCCAAATGAAAAAGAGATGGAACAGATTTGCCCCGGCAATATGCCTCTGGAAGAAAAGGCGGACCGGCTGCTTGCAAACGGGGTGAAAAATGTGATTGTAACCTTGGGGAAACAGGGCTCTTACCTGAAAAATAAAGCGCATTCCATTTATTTTCCGAGCGCGCCGTTTACGGCGATCGATTCGACGGGAGGAGCGGATTCCTTCATTAGCGCTATGGCATTTTCTCTGAGCGAAGGAAACGAACTGGTTTATTCTATTATCTATGCCACCTATGCCGCCGGGATCACTGTTACGAGATACGGAGTGCAGGAGGCGATGCCGGATAAAAAAACAATCGGTATCTATATAGAAGAAATGGAAAGAAAATACAGGGAAATAAAAGAAATTATTTAAGAAGGGAATAGGAAAAGTGAAAAAGATCGTAGTATTGGGCAGTTTAAATATGGATTTTGTGATTCGTGTAAAAGAGATGCCTCAAATCGGGGAAACGGTTCTTGGAGAAGGTGTGCGGCTGGTGCCGGGCGGTAAAGGAGCAAACCAGGCTTATGCGGCGGGAAAACTGGGCGGCGCGGTGACAATGCTCGGGGCGGTAGGAGAGGATGTGTATGGGGAACAGTTGTGCCAGAACCTCCGCAGCGTCCGGGTGGACACAAAAGGAGTCAGAAAATTAGAAAATATTCCTACCGGCCAGGCTTTTGTTTCCGTTTACGACAGCGGGGACAATTCGATCATAGTGATTCCCGGGGCGAACGGAGAGTTAAACCGGGAAATGATCGAACAGGAGATGGCGTGCATTGACGAATGCGACTATATCGTTATGCAGATGGAAATCCCTTTGGATGTCATAAGGTTTGTGAAAGAGACGGCGATCCGAAAAGGAAAAAAAGTAGTGCTGGATCCGGCGCCGGCGGTCGCGGGGCTGGAGGATGAATTTTGGAAAGGGATATCCATATTGAAGCCGAATGAAACGGAATTGGAGATTTTGACCGGAAAAAAGCCAAAGACACAGGAAGAAATAAAAGAAGCGGCAAGAAGCATGGTCAAAAAGGGCGTGGAAACGGTGATCGTTACGCTTGGGGAAAAGGGATGTCTGCTGGTCAATGAAGAAAAGGAAGAATATTTTCCGGTACATAAAGTAAATATAAAGGATACAACGGCCGCAGGCGACAGTTTTATTGCGGCGTTGGTAGTTGCTCTTTGCGAAGGAAAGACGTATGAGGAAGCGGTGGCATTTGCCCAGCGGGTATCGTCGGTTGTTGTTACCAGACAAGGGGCGCAGACATCGATCCCATGGAGGAACGAGATGGAAAAGGAGTAAACAGAGCCTGGAGGCTGGGGGTGAACGATTGAAGATTAGAAAGACAGTATTTTATCCTACGGTAATCATTATATTGATGTTTCTTGCCTGTTATATGGTAAGTCCGCAGAGGGTCAATGAAGTGTTAGACGCGGTGAACCGGTTTTTCCAGCAAGGATTCGGGTGGTTTTATTTGGCGGTTTCTCTGTTTCTTGTGGTGGTGTCAGGTATTGTATTGTTCTCTGGGTTTGGAAAAACGAGGATTGGGGGAGAAGAGGCAAAACCGATGTTGTCAACCGGGAGCTGGTTTACGGTGGTGCTTTGTACGACGATCGCGGCGGGGTTGATTTTCTGGGGATCTTCGGAGCCGGTATACCATCTGATGGAACCGCCGGGATTTCTGGGCATAGAGGCCGGAAGCTATGAAGCCTCCGTGTTTTCCATGACAACGATGTTTATGCATTGGACGATCACTCCGTATGCGATATATAGTGTACCAGCATTGATGTTCGCGGTTGCGGTTTACAACCAGAAAAAGGCGTTCAGCTTTTCTTCCTGCGTATCGGGGGTTCTGCCTTGGGCGGACAAGCCATTGAGTTCGGCGGTCATCGATTCCATGTGTGTATTCGCTACGGTCATGGGTATGATCGCTTCCCTTGGGCAAGGGATTTTGAGCATCGCGGGAGGGCTGAGCGAAATCAGCGGAAAGGAAAGCAGCCGGATGGCATGGGTACTGATCGGAGTGTTCATTGCCATTATATTTACCATATCGGCATGCAGCGGCGTACTGAAAGGAATTAAGTGGATTTCCAATATCAATACCGTATTCCTTATTTGCTTGATGATGCTGGTATTCGCGGTGGGGCCGACCATGTATATTGTACAACTGGCTATGGAATCTTTTGGAATTTATCTGGACAATTTTTTTACGAGAAGCCTGATGATTGGCGCAGGGTCGGGGAGCGACTGGTCCTATTTCTGGACGATAGCCACCTTTGCAAACTGGATGGCATGGGCGCCGATTACAGGAATGTTTCTTGGGAAAGTATCCTATGGGCATTCGGTAAGAAAATTTATTGTTATTAATCTGGGCGCAGGGGCGTTAAGTTCCGGCCTTTGGATCAGCATATTCGGAGGCACGTCCATTTATCAGCAGCTGCACGGAACGGATCTGCATGGAAAGATGGCCTTGCAGGGAATGGAAAGCGCGGTGTATGGAATGCTGAGGGCGCTGCCGGTCGGAAGATGGCTGATACCGGTGCTGGCCGTTACGGTTGTCTTGTCAGTAGTGACAGCAGCGGATTCTACGACGAATGTACTGGGGGATTTGTGTTTTCTTGGCGATGAGAAAGACCGGGGAATGAAGATAGTAAAAGTAATATGGGGAGCCTTGATCGGCGGGATGGCGATTCTGCTCATTTGCTCTCAAGGAGTGGCCGGAATCAAAATGATGTCGGTGATCGGAGGGCTTCCGGCGGCGGCGCTGCTGTTGCTTTCAGGAATTTCTCTTCTAAAAACAGCCCGGCAGAAAGGATCTTTGGGGAAGGAGGGTAAAAGAGAACAGCAGCAATGAAAGGGGTATTTTCGGGAGCCTTCCAGGCATCCCGGTGATGCATAAAGAAAAAAGAAAAAGAGGAGGAACCAGAGATGGAAGAAATGAAGAAAATACCGATAGTTATGGATTTTGATACGGGGACGGATGATGCGGTGGCACTTATTACCGCCCTGCTGCACCGCGACATACTGGATGTCTGCGCGGTTACGGCGGTGGCAGGAAATGTTCCGCTCGAGGCGACGGCAGCCAACACATTGAATATTGTGGATGCGCTCGGCCATACGGATATCCCGGTGGCGAAAGGCGCAGACAAGCCGTTGAAAAGAGAACTGCATTGTGCCATTTCCCATGGAAAGACAGGGCTGGGAGATGTGATAGTGCCGGATTCCGAACGCGGATTTTATGAAAAAGATGCGGCGGACACTATTTATGAGGCAGCTCTGGCGCATGAGGGAGAACTGGTTGTGCTGGCTACCGGCCCCCAAACCAATATGGCGATCGCGATCCAGAGATACCCGGACATTGTAAAGCTGATCAAGCGGGTGTATATTATGGGCGGCTGCCTGGTAGGAGGAAATATGACACAGGCATCCGAATTCAATGCCTATGTGGATCCGGAAGCGATACAGATCCTTTTCCGCAGCGGATTGGATGTGGTCATGGTAGGGCTGGATGTCACGCTTCAGACGGAACTTCCGATCTGGGCCAGGGACAGAGTGGAAGCGGCGGGAACGCCGGAAGCGAAGCTGGCAGTACAGGTGATGGATTTCATGATCAAGAGAAATAAAGAATTCGGCTATGATGTGGCGAATTTGCACGATGTGGTGGCATTCTGCGCCATCGTAAATCCTTCGGTTTTAAAATTGAAAAAATATTTCGTGGATGTGGAAACGGAAGGAACCATTACGAGAGGAATGACAGTGGCGGATTTCCGGGATGTATGTCCTGATAAGGAGAAAAATATTACCTGTGCGGAAGATATTGACGTAGAGGAGTTCTGGAACTGGTTTGTAGATGTTTTTGAAAAACGCGGCAAAAGGAGATAAACAGATGGGAAAAGGAAAACAAATGAACAAATGGTTATTGCTGGTCGTGATCTGTCTGGGAGGAGGAATCATTTATATTTTTCCGTATATACAATATTCTTACTATGACAGCATGATGGCGGAAATGGGACTTTCTAATGTGCAGATGGGGAATTTGATGTCATTGTACGGGGCGCTGAATCTGATCGGCTATTTCTTCGGAGGTATGGTAGCGGATAAATTCAAATATAAATATCTGATCACATTTTCACTGATCGGAACCGGTATTTCTGGTTTTGTTTTTGCTTCGGCTCCTCCTTATGCCGTTCTGCTGGCAGTTTCGGCATTCTGGTCGATCACTACGGTATTTACTTATTGGCCGGCGATGATGAAGGCGGTAAAACTGTTGGGAAGCCAGGACGAGCAGGGAAAAATGTTCGGTTTCCGGGAAGCAGGATTTTCGTTGATGTCCCTTATTTTCACATCGGTAGGACTGATGATTTTTAACGGGACAGGAGAAAAATTCTCTAATCTTCTGATCTTTTACAGCATCGTATATATTCTGTGCGGTCTGGCGAGCCTGTTCCTGCTGCCCGGTCAGGATGATGCGGACACGAAGAATGAAAACTCGGTGTTCTATGGTTTGGGATATGTGTTGAAATCGCCGAAAGTATGGGTTGCGGGCGGAGTGATCTTCTTTGCCTACTCGGTAGGAATTACCCTTGGCAAATTTGCTCCGTATTTAACGGGCGTGTTCAAAATGAGCGTTTCCGTTGCAGCGATGGTTTCTATTATTAATGAATATGCGATTCCAAACGGAGGAGCAGTTGCGGGCGGTTTGCTGGTGGATAAGGCAAAATCCAGCTCGAAAGTGATTCTGGTCGGATTTATCCTGATGGGCATTCTTTTGACAGGATTTGTGGCGGTACCGGGAGAGGCAAGCCTGCTGTATGTAGTTATTACGCTCGGCTTCTCTATCAAGCTGATGCAGTCCGCGCTGCGCGGGATCTACTTTGTACCCGTATCGGAGATCGGCATTCCTGATAAATATATAGGAACCGCGATCGGCGTAATCAGCGTGATCGGCTTTTTGCCCGACGCTTTCCTGCAGACCGTATGGGGAGGCATCCTGGACAGGCACGAAATTGAAGCAGGTTATAAGATGATGTTCAGTACATTGATCGTATTCTGCGTTATTGGCGCAGTTCTCACCGTAGTTTTGAAAAAAATGGTGGACAGCCGGAAGAAAGCGGAAGAGTAAAAAAGAAATATCCGTAAAAGAGGAAAGAAGCCTCCGGCGGATGAAAAAGAAACCCCGCAGTCTGTCATATGATACAAGACAGACTGCGGGGAATTTATTAACAAAGTTCGAATTTTTTTACCATTTGATTTAATATCTCGGCCTGTGAAGCCAGTTCTTCCGAAGTGGCGGAAGTTTCCTGGGAGGCGGCGGAATTATCCTGGATTCCACGGGCGATCTCTTCAATGCCGATCTGGAGCTGCTTCATATTTTCTGCCTGAACTGCCGCGTCTGCCGCTGTTTCCTGAATCATTTCATTGACATGCTTTATGGCGCTTACGGATTCCTGAAGTGAGTCCATAGCATCAACGGCAATCGCATTTCCCTTGTTGATTTCCCTGATGGAGATTTCGATCAGTTCTTTTGTGTTATTCGCGGCTTTGGAGCTTTCCAGTGCGAGTTTCCCGATTTCATCGGCAACTACGGCAAAGCCTTTTCCTGCTTCGCCGGCGCGGGCGGCTTCAATGGAAGCGTTTAACGACAAAAGGTTTGTCTGGGAGGCAATGTCTTCGATCGTCTGGATGATTCCCACGACTTTCTGGGAAGTGATGTGGATCTCATTCATGGCATCTATCATATGCTTCATTTTTCCCTGGTTCTGCTCAATCATGGCGGCAGCCTGTGAGGTTGCTTTGGCGGAGACTTCCGCTCCGGTCCGGCTGTTATCTACCTGTTCCGTGACGGTGGTAGTGGTGGCTGTCAGCTGTTCGATGGCAGCGGCTTGCTGTTCGGCTCCTTCTGCCAGCATTTGTGAAGCGGAGGCGAGCTCGGCGGCTCCGACGGATACCCTTTCCGAACTTTCATGGATTCCCACCATAACCTGGTTCATCGAATCGGAAATATTAAGCAGGGCAGTCTTTATTTTTTGGAATTCACCGGAATATTCGTGTTTCAGGTGGATGCTTAGTTTGCCGTCGGCGATTTGGGAGAGCGTTTCCGCTGTTTCATCTATGTATGCGATATATTCTTTCAAACGGTTGACCGTCTTTTGTATCGATTCGCCCAGTTCGCCGATTTCATTTTCGCTTGTTATATGAAGGGAGACATCCAGGTTTCCGTCGGCAAGCTGCTGTGCGGTATGGTTCAGGGCCAGAATCGGTTTGGTTATGTTTCTGGCGCTTTTATTGATGCGAATTGCGATCAGTATAATACCGACTGTGAAAATAATGACCAGCGCAAAAATCATGGCAGTCAGCGTTTCGTAATATTCTAATCCAGGGAGGCTGCTCAACACAACATATCCGGTGTCTCCGGCATGCTGCAGGAAACCGTATTTTGTGGAGTTATCTGTTTTGTATTTTAAAAATTCGCTGTTCTTTGACTGGATTGCATCGGCGACGTTTGGGGACGTATCCGTATCCTTAATATTTTTTTGTACGATGTCGCTCTGCGGATGATAAAGGAAGATGCCGCTTTCAGATAATAACAGGGTGTACCCGTTGCGGCCGATTTTATATTCCGTCATGACTTCCGTCATATGATCCAATGAGATGTCCATGCCTACCGCGCCGAGAACGTCTCCTGTGGCATCGTCATAAACCGGGGCTGCCGCGCTTAAGATCATCTTTCCGGTAGAGGAATCTATATATGGTTCCGTCAGGACTGTTTTCTTTTCCGTAATGCATCCGTACCATCCCCGGCCTGTAATATCCCAGCCTTTTTCGCTTTTAAAGCCGTCGGATTGTGCCAGCGTGCTTGTGTCAAGATCGGAGACCCATACTGCCATGACGTTTTCGGTATCGGTGTTTGCAATGTTTACGAGATTTTCCATAACAGTATCCATTTTGGGGGATTGCCAGAAATCGTCGAAGGATGCTGCCTCCAGCATCAGGCTTTTAATTTCGGGATTGCCGGCCAGCTGTTCCGTGCTTTTTGTATACTGCTCCAAAAAACCGGTCAGTTGGTTTGCGGCCGCTTTGGATTCCTGTATCAGTTCGGATTTTTTGGAAGCAAGGCTGAGCCATCCCACCATGCAGATTGCCACAACTGCTATGAGCAGCAGTACAAGAATGACGCTTCCGCCGATCTGGTGTAAGATTTCTTCCGTAATTTTTTTCTTTGATTGGTTTTCTTTTTTATGTTGATTCATAACCCACCTCCCTATGTGTGCTTTCTTAATAAAATTATTGTACATCTGTTGAGTTCGTAATACAATGAAAACTTTATTTTTGAATCGTATTCCACACAAAAACAAGTTGACTTATGTTGTTTTTGGTGGTATTATGAAAGAACAAACAACAGAAAACCAATATTTTGCATATAAATCTAAGGAGGATAAGGGAATTATGCTGAATGAGTATGAAATTAAGAAAGAAATGTGTGAAATTGGCAGGAGAGTTTACAACCGGGGCATGGTAGCAGCCAATGACGGTAACTTTTCTGTGAAACTGAACGACAACGAATTTCTTTGCACGCCGACCGGTGTGAGCAAGGGATTTATGACGCCTGAATATATCTGCAAAGTGGATGCGGAAGGCAAAGTGATCCAGGCGAACAAAGGCTTTAAGCCCTCTTCCGAGATTAAGATGCACATGAGGGTATATAAAGAGAGGCCGGATGTGCAGTCGGTAGTACATGCTCATCCCCTGTATGCTACCAGCTTTGCGATCGCGGGTATTCCTCTGACACAGCCTATTATGCCGGAAGCGGTTATCTCTTTGGGCTGCGTGCCGATCGCTGAATACGGCACACCTTCTACCAACGAAATTCCCGATGCGGTTTCCAAATATTTGCAGTATTATGACGCGGTGCTTTTGGAAAATCATGGTGCGCTGGCATATGCAGATTCCCTTTTGGCGGCATACCATAAAATGGAATCCGTAGAGTTTTATGCACGTTTATTATATCAGTCAAAAGTTCTCGGCGGGCCGAAGGAATTATCCCCGGCACAGGTTGAGAGATTATATGAAATCAGAAGACAGTTCGGCATGACAGGAAAGCATCCGGCGGATCTGTGTCCGAACAAAAAAGCCGGCAAACCGAGCTGCCATAGCTGCAGCGGTTCCTGTGGAGGCGCATCTTCCGACGGCAAAGCGGATGCGGATCTGGTAGCTTCGATTACAAAGAAAGTGATGGAGCAGTTAGGCTTATAATATAAAGACAGGAAGGAATGTAGGCCATGAATGAAGAGCTGATCTGTCAGGTGGTGGAAAAAGCGGTCAGAGAAGCGGGCAAGGCTGTCATGACGCTGGAAACGGCGAAAAAGCTGATCGACATGGTGGAGAAAAAAGCGGAAGAAATGGGAATCGCCGTTATCATCGCGGTTGCCGACAAGGCCGCAAGGCCCGTGGCCATCCACTGCATGGACGATGCATACATAGCCAGCTTTGACATCGCTCTGAACAAAGCGTATACATCCGCAGGGCTGAAAATGTCCACGGCAGAACTTTCCCGGCTCAGCGGGCCAGGCCAGCCCCTTTACGGCATCCAGCATACCAACGAAGGGAAGATTGTCATTTTCGGAGGCGGAGAAGTGCTGGAGGCGAACGGGCGGATAGCGGGCGCTCTGGGCGTAAGCGGCGGGACGCTGGAACAGGATACCTATCTTGCCGCATACGGGCGGGAAGTGTTTGCCCGGATCGAATAGATCCGGTGATCAAATAGGCCCGGTGATAGAAATAAGCCATATAAGTCATAAAAGAAAGGGATGATAAAGCGGTGGCAGTAAGTGAACAATTGGTACAGGACGTGGTAAAAGAAGTTGTTGCCAAACTTCAGATCAATGCCGATGTCAGCGGAAGCAAAGGCGTATTTGCAGACATGAATGCGGCGATCGAAGCAGCAAAACAGGCACAGAAAAAAGTGCAGAAGATGTCCATGGATCAAAGGGAAAAGATTATTACGATTATTAGAAGAAAGACGAAAGAAAATGCCGAAATTCTGGCGCGGATGGGCGTACAGGAAACAGGCATGGGAAACGTGGGCCATAAAATATTAAAGCATCATCTGGTAGCGGAGAGGACGCCGGGGACGGAAGACATTACGACAACGGCCTGGTCCGGCGACCGGGGACTGACCCTGGTGGAAATGGGGCCTTTCGGAGTTATCGGGGCGATTACCCCTTGTACGAACCCTACCGAAACGATTATCTGCAATACCATGGGCATGCTGGCGGGCGGCAACACGGTAGTGTTCAATCCCCATCCGGCGGCGATTAAGACTTCCATCTTCGCAGTAAATATGCTGAATGAGGCTTCCCTGGAAGCGGGGGGACCGGATGCGATCGCATGTACGGTGGAAAACCCGACATTGGAAACGAGCAATATTATGATGAAACATAAAGATATTTCCCTGCTTGTGGCAACAGGCGGCCCCGGAGTGGTAACGGCCGTCCTTTCCTCCGGCAAGAGAGGAATCGGGGCAGGAGCGGGCAACCCTCCGGCGCTGGTGGACGAAACGGCGGATATACGGAAAGCGGCGGAGGATATCGTAAATGGATGCACGTTTGACAATAATCTTCCCTGCATCGCCGAAAAAGAGATTGTGGCGGTGGAGAGCGTGGCTGACGAACTGATGCATTATATGGTCAGCGAACAGGGCTGCTACAGGATCAATAAGGAAGAGCAGGATAAGCTGGCCGGCGTGGTTCTAACTCCCAAGGGATTGAACAGGAAGTGCGTGGGAAGAAGCGCAAAAGTACTGCTTTCCATGATCGGGATTGAAGTACCGGACAATATCCGGTGCATCGTGTTTGAAGGAGAAAAAGAGCATCCTCTGATTTCGGAAGAACTGATGATGCCGATCCTTGGAATCGTAAAGGCAAAGGATTTCGAAGATGCGGTGGAAAAAGCGGTCTGGCTGGAACACGGCAACCGGCATTCGGCGCATATCCATTCGAAAAATGTGGATAATATCACGAAATATGCGAAAGCCATCGACACAGCGATCCTTGTAAAGAACGCGCCTTCCTATGCGGCATTGGGCTTCGGCGGAGAAGGCTACTGTACATTTACGATTGCCAGCAGGACGGGCGAAGGCCTGACGAGCGCCAGCGCATTTACGAAAAGAAGACGCTGTGTAATGTCGGACAGTCTTTGCATCAGATAGCAATAGTCATAAAAAGGAAAGAAGGAGGCGGCTATGAGCAATATGAATAAGATCGGTAAGATCGATGCGATTGATGTGGAAGCGGTGGTAAAACAGGTGCTGGAGAGCATGGCGGGCTTTGGCACGGACAGTTCAGGCACCGCATCGCCGGCAGGACAGATACCGAAAACGGCGAGAGTTGCCATGCTGACCGCATTGGAAAAATATGAAGTAAAAGAATTCCCCATGCCGGAAGTCGGGGATGGGGATATCCTTGTAAAAGTAGAAGGCTGCGGCATTTGCGGCACCGACGCCCATGAGTTCAAAAGAGATCCTTTCGGCTTAATTCCGGTGGCATTGGGCCATGAAGGAACCGGCGAAATCGTAAAGATGGGCAAGAACGTAAAAAAAGACAGCGCAGGAAAGCCCTTAAAAGTTGGGGACAAAGTAGTTACCTGCATGATCTTCAAAGATAATCCGGACATTACCATGTTTGACCTGAATAAACAGAACGTAGGAGGCGCCGACGTATACGGGCTTCTTCCCGACGACGATATTCACTTGAACGGGTGGTTTTCCGATTACATATTGATCCGTGAAGGTTCCACAGTGTTCAATGTCAGCGACTTGGATCTGAAGTCAAGGATTTTGATTGAGCCTTGTGCCGTGCTGATTCATGCGGTGGAACGGGCGAAGACGACAGGAATCCTCCGTTTCAACAGCAGAGTGGTTGTACAGGGCTGCGGGCCGATCGGCCTGATCTGTATCGCTGTGCTGCGCACGATGGGCATCGAGAACATCGTAGCGGTGGACGGAGAACAGAAACGCCTTGATTTTGCAAAGGAAATGGGCGCGGAAAGATCGGTCAACTTCAAAGACCATAAAGGAATCGAGGCGCTGGCAAAGGCGGTAGAGAATGCGTTCGGCGGATATCCGGCAGATTTTGCATTCCAGTGTACGGGTTCCCCGGCGGCACATTCCAATATTTATAAATTTATCCGCAACGGCGGCGGCTTGTGTGAATTAGGTTTCTTTATTAACGGCGGAGATGCGACGATCAATCCTCATTTTGACATCTGTTCCAAAGAGATCACCACGGTAGGCTCCTGGGTATATACCTTAAGGGATTATGCAACTACTTTCGATTTCTTAAAGAGGGCGAAGGGGATCGGGCTTCCGGTCGATAAGCTGATCACTCATGAATTCCCGTTGGACCAGATCAACGAGGCGCATGTGACGAACTTGAAAATGGAAGGTTTGAAGATAGCGATCATCAATAAATAGGAAGTGGAGTTAAGGTATGGGAGAAGCAGTAGGTATCATAGAGGTATTCGGACTTGCAACAGCATTTGCTGCAGCGGACGCAGGATGCAAAGCCGCCCAGGTAACGATTGAGAATTTCGATAAAAATAAACCGGCCAATGCGGATGCTCTTCCCGTGCCGCTTATCGTAATGATCAAATTCCGCGGAACCATATCGGATGTCAGGGCGGCCGTCGCAGCGGCAAAGCAAAGGGCGGAAGAACTCGCCGGAGTCGTGGCGACCCACGAGATCGCAAGCCCAGAGGAAGATACGGAAAAAATGCTTAGACTTAGCGGTATGGATAAGGTATAATAAAAAAAGAAAACAGCAATAGGAGGATTATAATGGCACAATTAGCATTAGGCATGATAGAGACAAGAGGACTCACAGCGGCGATCGAAGCATCGGACGCAATGATCAAAGCAGCGGAGGTTACTCTGGTCGGAACAGAGAAGATTGGTTCCGGTCTGGTAACGGTTATGGTACGCGGCGATGTAGGTGCCGTAAAGGCAGCGGTAGAAGCGGGCAGCGTAAGGGCGGCAAGCCTTGGCGAACTGGTGGCTACACATGTAATACCGAGACCCCACAGCGACGTAGAAAAAATTTTACCGCTTATTTAATCCCGACGCCATGGTGGAGAGAAGAAGAAAGTTGCTATGCGCGAAAAATTGCGCAGAAATGAGGTGAATCATGGGAAATGCATATGGGTTTTTTGAGATTCCGAGTACGACGGCAGCGATAGACGCCCTCGATATTATGTGCAAAACGGCAAATGTGGAATTTATCACATGGGAGAAAAAGCTGGGCGGCAGACTGGTTACGATCATCATACGGGGAAGCGTATCGGATGTAAAACAGGCGATAGAGACGGCCGCGCGCAGCGCGATCAAGAAACCGGCGGCTACGGTAGTAATTGCCAATCCCCATGAAGAAATCATTAAACTGGTGAAGAAGAGCGCCAGCCGGTTGACGAATATATCAACCGCCTGGAACGACGAAATGGAGTGACGTATGGCGGAACAGAAAAATTCGGCGAAAAAAATTCCGGCAAAAGCCGAGGCAAAAAAAGCAGAAGCAGTAAAAACAGAAACAATAGAAACTAAAATAGAAACGAAAACAGTAAAATCAGAGCCAAAGGAGGAAAAAAGGATGGCACAGGAAGCATTGGGTATGGTAGAAACAAGAGGTTTGGTAGCATCTATTGAGGCAGCGGACGCAATGTTAAAGGCTGCAAATGTAACATTGGTTGGAACAGAGAAGATCGGTTCCGGTCTGGTAAGCGTTATGGTACGCGGTGATGTAGGCGCTGTAAACGCTGCTGTTGAGGCAGGAAGCACGAGCGCATCAAGGCTTGGCGAATTAGTGGCAACTCATGTAATTCCCAGACCTCATACGGATGTTGAGAAGATTCTTCCCGTTTTAAAATAAGAAACGGATAATTTCGTGTGATGATGATGGGCGGGCCATGCCCGCCCTTTAAGTCTTTTTGGGAAGTTCTGGAGGGAACGGACGATGGAGAATAACAGTATGACGAGCAGCCAGATAGAGCTGGTTGCCAGAATGGTAATGGAAGCCATGAACCAGGGCGAGGATACGGATCAGGGATATATGGTTCCGGTCGGAGTATCGGCAAGGCATGTGCATTTGACACAGGAGCATGTGGAAGTCCTTTTTGGAGAAGGATATCATTTAACGAAGAAAAAAGAACTGATGGGCGGACAGTTTGCATCGAATGAACTGGTGACGATCGTCGGTTTAAAGCTTAGAGCGATAGAGAATGTAAGAATATTGGGACCGGTCAGAAAGAAATCACAAGTGGAAATCTCTTCGACGGATGCGGTTAAATTAGGGGTGAAAGCTCCTATCCGGGAATCGGGTAACATAGCAGGGAGCGCTCCTGTGGCATTGGTCGGGCCGAAAGGCGCGTTGTATTTGAAGGAAGGATGCATCGTTGCCAAGAGGCACATCCATATGTCGCCGAAGGATGCGGCGGCATCCGGGCTTCACGATGGGGATGTCGTATCGGTAAAAGCCGATAACGAAAGAGGCACGGTATTCAATCATGTGCAGATCAGGGTAGATGAGAGTTTTACACTGGAAATGCACATTGATACGGATGAGGCGAATGCGGCAAAGATATCTACGGGAGATACCGTGAGAATTCAAAGATAACAGAAAGGCATGGTTTACATATGCTTATAGGAAAAGTAGTTGGAAGCGTAGTCTCCACGAGAAAAAGCGAAAAATTGATTGGCAATAAATTCATGGTTGTCGAGCTGGCGGAAAAAATGGGAAGCGGCGGCCAGATGATTGCCATCGATAATATTGGTGCAGGGATCGGAGAATTTGTGCTGGTCGCTACGGGAAGCGCGGCGAGGATCGGCTGCGACATGGAAAATGTACCGGTAGATGCGGCGATCGTAGGGATCATTGATGATGGAAGGCAATGGATGCAGAAATGAGCGGAGTAGGTAGTACAGGTAAAACCGGATGGGAAAGCATGAGCATGGAAGAAGTGAGCGTCATACTGCGTCAAAGCGGAATCGTCGGCGCGGGCGGTGCCGGTTTTCCCACTTATGCCAAATTAGATAAACGGGCGGATACGATTATTATGAACTGTGCGGAATGCGAACCCCTTTTAAAGCTGCATAGACAGCTTTTGGAGCAGAACGCCAGGGAGATCATAAGAACATTTCACCTGCTTGCCGAATGCGTAGGCGCGAAAGAAGCCGTGATCGGCATCAAGAAGGCGTATAAGAGAACGATCGCCGCGTTGCTGGCTTATACCGGGGAATACCCGGAAATCAGGCTGGGGCTGTTGGATGAGGTTTATCCCGCAGGGGATGAAGTCGTGCTGATTTATGAGACCACCGGAAAAGCGGTTCCGCCGGGGGGGCTTCCGATCGAAAGCGGCGTGGCGGTATTCAACGTAGAAACGGTATACAATATATACCGGGCTATGGCGCTGGGGCGTCCGGTGGAGGATAAACTGGTGTCCGTCGTAGGAGAGGTGGAACATCCGGTTACGGTAAGGCTGCCTCTGGGATGTACGATAGAGGAAGCCGTGCGGGAAGCCGGGGAAATCACGGTAAAAAATCCCGTGTTTTTTATCGGCGGGCCGATGATGGGGTTTGAAGGAAACGGCGTACTCCCTGTAACGAAGACGACCAATGCCGTATTGGTATTGCCGGAAGAGCATTTACTGATACAGAGAAAAAGAAGAAAGTCTTCCATAGATTTAAAACGGGCGGCTGCGGCTTGCTGCCAGTGTACGATGTGTACCGATCTATGTCCGAGGCATCTTATGGGGCATCCTATAGAACCCCACAAATTCATGCTGGCAGCAACCTGCAAGGATATACAGGATACGGATATTTTTCTGAATACGATGTTCTGTTCTTCCTGCGGGCTATGCGAAAATTATTCTTGTATGCAAGGTTTGTCCCCCCGTTCTTTGATTGCGGATTATAAGGCAGGATTAAGAACCCATGGAATAAAGCCGCCGAAAGCAGAGGCAGCTCCCGTGCCGGAAGAGCGCCAGTACCGGAAAGCGCCGATGGAACGCCTGATGGCAAGGCTGGATCTGACGAGGTACGATAAACCCGCTCCTATTACGGAGATGACAGGGGAGATCAGGAAAGTAAAACTGATGTGCAGCCAACACATCGGAGCCCCCGCCGTTCCTGCCGTGAAGGAAGGAGATATGGTAAAGAAGGGGCAGATCGTAGCGGAGCCGGCAAACGGGTTAAGCGTTGCGGTACATGCTTCGATCGAAGGAAAAGTAACCGAAGTAACGGAAAAATATATTATCATTCAAAAGTAGGAAGGTTGTACATAATATGAGCAAGGCGATCGGAATGGTGGAATACAAAACAGTTTCGGCAGGGGTAACGGCGGCAGATGCCATGGTAAAAACCTCGGAAGTCGATATCATAGAGGCGCAGACCGTATGTCCGGGCAAATACATTGCGCTCATCAGCGGAAGCCTGAGTGCGGTAAAGGCTGCGGTGGATGTGGCGAAGAACAATTATGGGCTGCATCTGATCAACAGTTTTGTTCTTGGAAATCCTCATGAGTCCATATTTCCTGCCATTTACGGAGCAACCCAGATAGAGGGAGTCAGCGCCCTTGGCATATTGGAAACTTACGATGCGGCATCCATTATAGTAGCAGCGGACATTGCGGCGAAAACGGCGATTGTATCGCTGATTGAACTGCGTATCGCACGCGGCATGTGCGGAAAATCCTATATGATGCTGACCGGCGAAGTGGCCGCGGTGAACGCAGCCATAGAAAAGGCAAGAAACGAAATCGGGGCGGACGGCATGTATCTGGATTCCACCGTGATTGCCCATCCTGACGAGAAAATATGCCGTGCAATATTATAGGCTTGGAAGGTGAGACAGAAAATATATGTTAGCGATAGAAAGAAGAAATGAAATACTGGAGAAATTACAGAAGGAAAAAAGGGTAGTCGTCAGCGAACTGAGCAAACTATATGGCGTTACGGAAGAAACCATACGAAGAGATCTGGAAAAACTGGAAAAAGACGGATACGTGATCAAAAGTTACGGCGGCGCGGTGCTGAATGAAAATATGAACATCGATATGCCGTTCAATATCCGAAAGAACACCAATGTGCCAGGAAAGCAGAAGATTGCGGAGATCATAAAAAGCATGGTAAAAGACGGCGAACGGCTTATCCTGGATTCCAGTTCTACCGCTGTATTCATTGCGAAGGCTTTGAAAGAAGAAAAAAGAAATCTGACAATTATTACAAATTCCATAGAAATCATTATTGAACTTTTCGATGCGCAAGACTGGCATGTGCTTTCCACGGGAGGATTGGCGATGGAAGGGTCTTTGGCCCTGGTTGGCCCTCAGACGGATCATATGCTGCGATCCTATTATGTGGATAAGACGATCATTTCCTGCAAAGGCTTCGATATGGAAAATGGTATCACGGACTCTAACGAGCTTCATGCCAGAAATAAAAAGACGATGCTGGAGCGGGCGGATTGCAGTATTTTGGCGGTAGACAGTTCCAAATTCGGACATACGGCCTTTACTAGTATCGGAGGGCTTGAGAATATTTCCATGATTATTACGGATGAGGAGCCGGAGGAAAGATGGCTGCGGCTCTTTGAGAAGCACAATATCAAATGTATTTGGGAAGAGGATATGGTTTAGAAAGGAACTCCATATTTGCAAGCGCCATAATGCGCCGGGGAACCCATCGGCTATGAAGCTGCGGTGGCCTGGATATATTATTGAAAAAAATCAGTTAAGCAGGTATAATGATAATACTTTATATAGCATCGGAGCAAAAAAATGGAATCTCAAGGAAGTATTGCTGGTTTCTAAAAATGATAATGATTCTAACGAGGTGGCGCTCACTTATAGTCTTGATTATAGGAATTTGATTGCCGAAGGGAAAGAATTTATGGGAGTTGCTTTGGGCGATGAACATTCGGTTGATCCCTGCATGAATACAGTGGCGTATCATTTGATAACTACTTCCATTCAATGTGTTGTTATCGTACTTCATAATCATCCATCGTTATCGAAATTTTCATTGGAGGATGTAAAGTTTTTTCTTAATAATGGAACTGTTAAAATGATGGTTGTAGTTACAAACTTAGGAAATATTTCATACCTTGTAAAAAGAGAAAATTATAACCGGAAAAAAGCGATAGAAATATATAATTATGCAGTTAGTGTGCATAATGAGGGGAATAATATACATGATTATCAGAAGGCGGCATTCTATTTTCTTTCTAATTGTCATGAGGCAAATATTGTATACGAAGATCGTTAGGAGGTGCTAATATGACGAAGAGAGCTATCTTAAGTGAAAAAGCAGAAGATAACAAAGCTGCTGCTGAATGGGGGATAAAACAGGCAGAATTGCTTCAGAAAAGTGAAGAAATAACACGCAGGTTAGTAGAAAAATATATACCGATTATTTTATCGCGTAATATGAAAGGAGCAGTTAGAAATAAGGATGATGGTACATTTTAATATGAGTAAATTCTTAGAGATATTTATTTATAATAGAATCGACCATGGATATTGTAAAATGAGTAATTATATGATATAGCAGAAGACGGATGTCTTCTGCTATATTTCTTTTAGGCTACAATATTCTTACAGTTCTTGCAAACATGGATTTTTGTGATTCCCGGGAGTAACTTTCAGGAGGGTGACTTAAACGGATGGAATTTTCCGGTTTTTGTAATAATATTCCCTGTCATGTTCATTGATATCGCGCATAACCCGGCATGGGTTTCCGACGGCAACGACGTTGGCGGGGATATCTTTTGTTACGATGCTTCCGGCACCAATTACGGTATTATCTCCGATCGTGACTCCGGGCATGATGATGGCTCCGGCACCGATCCAGCAGTTCCGGCCGATATGGACGGGCATGTTGTATTGATAGATTTGCTCGCGGAGTTCCGGGAGGATGGGATGGCCGGCGGTGGCAATGGTTACATTCGGCCCGATCATGGTATAGTCGCCTACATAAATGTGGGTGTCGTCCACGCATGTTAAATGATAGTTTGCATAGACCATTTTGCCGAAATGGCAGTGGTGTCCGCCGAAATTGGCGTAAAAAGGGGCTTCTATATATACGCCTTCTCCACAGTCGGCGAGCATTTCTTTTAACATTTCCGCTCTTTTCTCGGCTTCCGATGGTTTGGTCATGTTGTAATCGAAGAGCCTGTCCTGGTATATGACTTGCTCGCTCATAATCTCTTCGTCTCCGGGGAGATAAAGCTCTCCGGTGTGCATTTTTTCTTTCATTTCACTCATCTTGTTCATATTGTCCTTTCTTAAGAAATACCCGCCGCATTTTTCAGATCGATTTCCGTAATCAGGTTGACCCGTGTGCCTACGCAAATGGAAAGGCAGATGCCGATTGTCTGGTTCCGGTAATGAACAAAGTTGCTGATCAGCAGCAGCGTATCGGGGATATTTAGCTTTAAAAGTTCCAGTACTTCCGATTCAATATATCCGGCATCTATCACGCGGATGGACTGGGTGACGGTCAGGTCTTCCGGTATCGTGTCCATTTCAAAGAGATAGGGGATGAATGCCTGGGAGAGAGGTTCCTGGAAAGTGTAGGTGATGCTGACAGGCGTGTTTCCCACGTATTCCAGATGCTTCCGGGTATTGCTTTTTTCCATTCGGATAGGGCCGAGTATATTATTTACAATGTTCTGAATGCGGTCCGGGATCATGCCGACAGGAGCTACCCGGTATCCTGACCGGATCAGGTGGCTGTCCTTATAAGGAAAGCAGTAATAAAGAAGTTCTCTGTTGACCTTTGGCGGACAAATGTAATATCCGCTGTTCTTTCTGTTTTCAATGATGCCGTCACTGATCAGCAGTTCGAGGCCGTGGCGGAGCGTACCCCTCGTAATGCCAAGTTCTGTGGCAAAGGTTCTTTCCGCAGGAAGCTTATCGCCAGGCTGCAAATGGTTGACCGCAATATATTCCCGTATATATTCCTCCACTTCCAGACTGAGCTGGTTAAAAACTTTTGGCATGGTAAATCCCCCTTTATGTGATGAGCTGGGATGTCAGATTAAAGATTCCATTCTTGATGATCCCGTCGGTATAATATTTGGAAAATGCGGGGGCTACAAGAACCTCCGTATATTCTGCAATCTGGTGCGTTTTTGTATAAGAAGTTATTTTAATATTGATAATAGGCGTATCTTCTTCCCTGTTCAGCAGTTTGGCATAGGCGCCATGTATTCTTGTGGAAGAAAAAATATGTTCGATGTTCTGGATAGAAATTCCGTTTATGGCAAACATATCGTAAAGGGAATATACCTGGAAATCGATATCCTCTATATGCTTTATGCTGTGATAGGGAATCGTCGTGTTCTCAATGGAAATAGGGAGATCATTGCCGAGACGCAGACGTATGATCTGGAACATTTCCGTGTCTTCCGCCACATGAAAAATATTCGAATATTTGAATTTGGCTTTTCTTGTCAGGGTGGTCAACACTCTGGAAGACGGTTTAAAACCGGCTTCATTCAATAACTCGCTCATGCCCTTAAAATGAATGGCTGTATCGTCAATATCCGTTTTGGTCACATATGTGCCTTTTCCGTGGACGCGTTTGAGCATGCTTTCTTCGATGAGCGAATCGATGGCGGAACGTATCAGATTCCGGCTCACATTGAATTGCTGGGCGAGTTCTCTTTCGGAAGGGATCGTGGAGCCGTAAGGATATGTTTTGTTTTGGATTTTCGTTCTTATCAGGTTTGTAATTTCCGTTGTTTTTTCATCTATATCCATGGAATGCCCCTTTCTGACAGATGGATTCCCACGGGCGGAAGTCAAGGCTGCCGCCTGGGCCATCGGTCACAAAATATTATAACAGAAGAGAAAAGGAAATAAAAGCATTAAAAAAGTGGTCTTGTAAAAACACGCTTGCATACCTATGATGGTTATTTAAAAACAATAAAGATATAAAATTGGTATATTAAAAATAAAAAGAGATTGACAATAAAGATAGAGTGTGGTATTTTATAATCACAATGTGGTTGAAGAATGGTACATAAAAAACTGTCTTATGCGCGCGGGACAGGAACGGAAAACGCTGATGCAAAATTTTGATTCATTTTGGGAGGAAAAGAAAATGTATGGATTTGATAACGAAACTTTTTTAAGTGTACTTCATGGAGCGGTGGACAATATTGAGACGATCGGGAAGGTGCTTGACCAGGCGGAAGAAAAGGGATACGAGAACGTGTTTCTCATCGGTACCGGCGGTACTTATTCGATGTTAAGCCCGCTTTCCTATCTGTTGAAGACAAACGGCACTCTGGAGTGGTATTATGATATTGCGGCGGAGTTTGTGAAAGCAAAACCGAAAAAGCTGACGGAAAAATCTCTTATGATTACCGCTTCCTTATCGGGGGATACAAAGGAAACGGTCGAAGCGGCAGAATATGCGGCAAGCGTGGGCGCACAGGTCATCGCGTTTGTGGGCAGCGAGGACAGTCCGCTGGGAAGGGCGGCGACTTACCCGATTGCGAATGCGGCGTCAAACGATAATCTGGTGGAGGAGATACATATACAACTGTTCGCGCTGGGCGCTATGCTTATGAAGAGGAACGGGGATTTTGAACAGTGCGACAGATTTTTGGAGAATCTGAAGAGAATGCCGGAAGTGCTGCTGAAAGTAAGGGAACAGAACGATGAGCGGGCGCTGGCCTTTGCGGAAAAACATAAGGATACCAAGTTCCATATGTTTGTAGGAGCGGGCAATACATGGGGCGAAACTTACTGCTTTGCCATGTGCGTGCTGGAGGAAATGCAGTGGATTCCGACCAAATCAATTCACGCGGCGGAGTTTTTCCACGGAACTGTCGAAATGACGGAGAAGGATATGAGTTTTGTACTGATCAAAGGGGAAGACGAAACGAGGCCCCTTGTGGACAGGGTAGAAAACTTTGTAAAGCAGCATTCGGAATATGTGGAAGTGTTTGATACAAAGGATTATGCGCTGGAAGGCATTGACGAAGATATGAGGAAATTTGTTGCGCCGATGGTGACATCTACCCAGTTAGAAAGGGTAAGCGCCCATTTCGAACATGTCAGGAACCACAGCCTGGATATCAGGAGATATTACAGGACGGTGGAATACTAAAACAGAATGGGGGTATCGGAATGAGAAGGCTGTTGGTGGCGACTCATGGGAGGTTTGCAGAAGGAATTGGGGAAACCCTGGGATTGATTCTCGGGGCTTCCCAGCCATTGGAAATATTGAATGCATATACGACGCCTGATTTCGATATGGCGAAGGCGGCAAAAGATTATGTTTCCAGTTTGGGGGAAGAGGATGAGCTGATCGTGGCTGCGGATGTATTTGGCGGAAGCGTGGCCAACGCTTTTACGGAATATACGGCAGACGGGCGCGTACATGTAGTGACGGGATTAAATCTTCCGCTGCTGATCGTATTGGTATCTATGCTAGGTTCGGAATTTTCCTCGAAAACTTCCTCGGAAAATTCCTTGGAAGAAATGATACAAAATGCCATAGAGGAGGCAAAGGAAGGCATTGTTTATGTAAATAAGGTAATAGAAGAAACGATGCAGGAAGAAGAGGAGGATGATTTCTGATGATTAAAATGCTGAGGCTGGATGAAAGACTGATTCATGGACAGGTTGCATTTGCATGGACCAATTCCCTTGGGGCGGACTGTATTTTTGTAATTAACGATGATGTTGCGGATAATAAACTCCGCATGACATCCCTGAAACTTGCGGCGCCGGGGGGCGTAAAGTTTGTGGCGAAGTCGGTGGATGATGCCATAGAACTTCTGAACGGAAATAAAACGGATAAATATAAATTATTTCTGATTGTGGATAATACGGCGGATGCTTTGCGGCTCGTGAAAGAAGTAAAAGACGTGAATCATGTGAACTTGGGGAATATGAAAGTAAAGGAAGGGGCACAGGCGCTGACTCCGTCCATAGCAGTGACGGAAGCGGACGTGGAAAATATCAGGGAGATGCTTGCCGCAGGAGCGGAAGTGGAGTGCAGGGCGGTGCCTACGGATAAAAAGATCATGGTGGAAACGCTGATTTAGGGAGAGAGGAGAACGGTTATGATCATTACAGCATTATTAGTAGCAGTCGTGGCCTTTCTGGCAGCCATCGACGAGCAGACATTCGGCGCGTCGATGATGTCAAGGCCGTTATTTACAGGCCCTATTGTAGGGCTGATTATGGGGGATATGACGACGGGCGTCATTATGGGAGCTTCTCTGGAGGCGATGTTTATGGGATCTATTATGGTAGGAAGCGCTGTTCCTCCGGAAGTATACGCATCCAGCGTTTTAAGTATCGCCGTGGCGATCCAGTCGGGCGCTGAAGTGGGGACTGCGGTTGCCCTTGCCCTTCCCCTGTCCATATTCCTGCAAATGTGGAGGAACTTCTGCTATGCCATTCCTGGAAGCTGGGCCGGAAAGCAGATTCAGAAAGCGGTAGAAGAGAGAAACATGAAAAAAGCGGATTTCCTGCATTTGACGGTAGTGCCGCTGTCCATAGGCATTCCTTCGGCTTTGCTCGTATTCGTCGCGATCGCCTTTGGTGCCGATTCCATCAATGCTATTTTGAATATGATTCCCGAAGTGGTAATGAACGGATTTAATGTCGCGGCCGGAGTTTTGTCCTGTGTAGGGTTGGCGCTGTTGATTAAAATGATGTCCAATAATAAAGTGCTGCCGTACCTTTTCCTCGGTTTTGTTGCAGTCATCTATCTGCATATGGATGTTATTGGAGTGGCGGTTGTCGGTTTCTGCATTGCAATGATTGCGGTAAATAATATGAAATTTGAAGATGCGGAGGAGGATTTCTGATGATGGAAAATAAGATACAGACGGCGGATAAAGAGAAAAGGGCGGAAGAGATTATGACCGCGAAAGAGTACAGGAGCATATTCTGGAGATCTTTTACGATACAGTCCTCCTGGTCTTTCGATAAGATGATGGCATACGGATATATGTATGCGCTGGAAAAACCGCTAAGAAAAATTTACCCCGATGATGATGATTTTTATGCCGCATTGAAACGCCATACGGAGACATTTAACATCACTCCCCACGTATCTCCTTTTATTATGACGCTGGGCGTGGCGATGGAGGAGGAGAATGCAAAAGAAGAGAACTTCGATACGGATTCCATCAATAACGTGAAGGTTGGGTTGATGGGGCCGCTTTCAGGAATCGGTGATTCCTTCTTCTGGGGGACCTTCCGCGTGATTGCTGCTGGCATCGGCATCGGGCTTGCACAGCAGGGAAATATATTGGGGGCTGTCATTTATTTCCTGCTTTATACTTCCATACATTTTATTACGAAGATTATAGCGGGCAAATATGGATATAAGCTGGGCACTTCTTTCTTGGAAAATGCGTCCGAGAATCATATGATGGAAAAACTGTCCTATGGCGCTTCCATCCTCGGCATGACCGTAATCGGCGCGATGATCGCCACGATGGTTTCCTTGCAGACCACTTTGAGCTTTACCCTGTCTGGCACGGAAACGACGCTCCAGTCGATTTTTGACCAGATTTTCCCCGGACTGCTGCCGCTGGCAGCTACCTTCCTCTGCGTATGGCTTTATAAGAAAAATGTGAAAACCATTTACATTATCCTTGGTATTTTTGCTTTATGCATTTTGGGGTGCGCCGTTGGGATTCTCTAAGAAACTGGTCATATTCGATGTGGACGGAACGTTGAATATGACGGAGATATATGCGGTGCCGGCATATAAAAAGGTTTTGCGCGAAATGGGGGCGGATGGTTTTACGGATGAAATGCTGCGGGACAGGATCGGGGCCGTATTCGAGGATGACATTCGGTATTTCTTTGGCAGCCGGGCGGAAGAAAAGAAAGAAGAGTTTGAAAGGCTGATCGGGGAATATTGGATGAAGGATGTGGAGCGGAAGGCAAAACCCTTTCCCCATACGGAAGAAACCTTGCGCGAGTTAAAAGAAAAAGGATATTCTCTCGCCGTTTGCTCCAACGCGGAAAACAAGGAAATCGATCTGGTACTGCGTGCATTGCATATCAAGGATTATTTTAGCTATATACAGGGAATTACGGAGGAAGGAACCAAATCCCACAGCCTCCGCCGGCTGCTTGAAAAAACAGAGCCGGAATGGGCGGTTATGGTGGGCGACAGGTTTTATGACAAAGAGGCGGCAAGAGATAACGGGATTCCGTTCATTGCCTGTCTGTACGGATATGGGAAAAAGGGGGAATTTTCGGAAATGGATTTATCCATAACGGAGATTTGCCGACTGCCGTCTATGGTGGAAAGAATAAAATAAAGATACGAATTGCGGAAATCAATTTTTGCAAACGGAAGTTTTCTTATTTATAGGAAAATCCGTTTGCAATTTTTTTTCCATAAATTACCACTATAGGAAAGAAACAATACTTCCAGTTTATTCCTTATTGAAATGTTTTGTAGTAAGTTAGTAAAAGCGGTAAGGATAACAAAAGGAAAGGATTTGTCTGTTTTGTTGCTGCCGTGTGGTGTGGGGGAGTCTGTTTATGGGAGACACATATGGATAAAGCATGTTATGACGCTATCGGGAGACGGATTCGCTATGTAAGGCACGGTAAGAAGCTGACACAGGAACAGGTTGCGGAACGGGCTGGAATTTCGGCGAATTATTTAAGCAGGATAGAAAACGGTACGGCAAAATTCAGCCTGGAGGTATTGATTCAACTGATTAACGCGCTGGATATCAGCGCAGATTATCTTCTTTTGGATGTAATTAAAAAGAAGGAAGGGAAAGGCATAGACGTTCAAAATTACGACAGACTGCCGGAAGCGCAGATTGAATTTATTAATCAGTTCATTGGTTTGGCCGGACAATATCATATTTTAAAATGAAGAAAACAGATTCGTATGAAAAACAGCATAGAAAAGAAAAGCTGCTTATAGAAGAAAAAATTGGGCTTTTGTTTGATCAAGAGAGTTTTCGGACGCTGGAGGGAGGAAAAGAAGAGAAAGCAGGAAGCGTTGTGACGGGCTATGGAACCATTGAGGGACGGAGAGTATATATGTATGCCCATAATTCTGCCGTGAAAGGGGGAACCGTGGGACTACAGGAAGGAAAGAGGATACGGAAATTAATCGAAGAGGCCGTGAGGCAGAGAAGACCGGTGGTAGGGATACAGGATTCAGGGGGCGCACGGATACAGGAGGGCATCGCGGCCCTTGCCGGATATGGAGAAGTGTTAAAGGCCCATGCGGCGGCGGCCGGAGTGATACCTCAGGTTATGGTAGTAGCGGGCACCTGTGCAGGAGGGGCGGCATATTCGCCCGGACTGGCTGATTTTACTTTTATAGTGGAAGAGACCGGATATATGTTTGTGACAGGGCCGGATGTAGTGGAAAAAAGCTGCGGGCAGAAATGTACATGGGAAGAGACAGGAGGCGCCGGGCTCCATGGGAAATTGTCAGGAGCGGCACATTTTTGCAGCAAAAATGAAAAGGAATGCTTTGTCCGGTTAAAAAGGCTTCTTATTTACCTGTCGGATGGGATGGATGAAAAGAGGCGGCGGAAAATAGTTCGGAGACGGGATGGGGATCATATCCTGCCGGGCATGAGGGAGATCGTTCCGGCCAACGGGAGAAAGGGCTATGATGTATGCGCGGTAATCGGACGGATCGTGGACAGAGGTAGTTTCTTGGAGGTAAGAAAGGATTTTGCAGAAAGCATTGTTACCGGTTTTGGAAGAATGGGAGGGTGGATGACGGGCATCGTGGCAAATCAGCCGATGAGGACGGCAGGGGCGATCGATTGCAGCGCGGCCGTAAAAGGGGCAGCATTTGTCAGGTTCTGCAACGTCTATCATATTCCGGTGATTACATTCATGGATACGCCGGGATTCCTCCCGGGGGCCGGGCAGGAGCAGGAGGGTATGGTACGCCATGGCGCAAAGTTATTGTTTGCATACGCGGAGGCGGATACGGTCAAGCTGACGGTGATCTTAAGGAAGGCTTATGGCGGCGCATATATATGCATGGGCAGCAAAGCATTGGGAATGGATGCCGTATATGCCTGGCCAGGAGCGGAGATCGCAGTGATGGGAGCGGAGTGCGCCATACCCATACTTCACAAAAGAAAGCTGGCAGGGATGGACGAAGAAGAAAAGCAGGAATTTATAAAGGAACGGACGGAAGAATACCGGGAGAATTTGAAAGCAGATGTGGAAAATGCCATGCGCTATGGATACATAGACGGCTGGCTGGAGCCGGATCATACAAGGGAGCGGTTGATCAGGGATTTGGAATATTACGGGAAGAGAAGGAAAACAGGGAAAAGAAAAAGGAAATACGGGCTGGTGCCGCTTTGAAGAAAAAGGATGGAAAAGGGAATGGACGAAAAGAGAGTTGCAGTAATCGGAATGGGATGCAGATATGCGGGCGCTAAAAATCCTGAGGGATTATGGCGGCTTTTAAAAAACGGGGAAGGGGAAAGCATGCCGATGAGCTTCCGATTCCCGCAGTTTCAGGAATACTATCATTCCGATCACCGGGCGGCAGGAAAATTTTATAATGACAGGGCATTTTTCCTGAAGGAAGACCTTTCGGCTTTCGACGCGGACTTTTTTCGGATTTCTTATAAAGAGGCGAAACGGATGGACTATCAGCAAAGACTGCTGCTGCAAGTATCCTATGAAGCGCTGACGGACGCCGGAATGGAAATCAAAGGGAGCGGCGCAGGGGTGTTTATCGGAGCTTTTATGCAGGATTTTCTGACGAATACGATGCAAAAGGAAAATTACGAGAAACTGGGCGGGCACCACGCGACCGGTTCCAGTATCGGCATGCTGGCGGCGAGGCTGTCATATTTTTATGATATCCATGGCCCCAGCATGACAGTGGACACCGCCTGTTCTTCTTCCCTGACCGCGCTGCATCTGGCGGCGGAGAGCATTCGCAGAGGCGATTGCGGGGCGGCGCTTTGCGGCGGAGTCAATATCATGACGGAAATAGGGAATTTTATTACATTGAGCAAAGGCGGATTTTTATCCCGCCAGGGCGTGTCGTCCGCTTTTGGAAAAGAAGCGGACGGCTATGCCAGAGGGGAAGGGGCTGGTGTACTCGTTCTAAAGGAATTGGAACAGGCTCTGCGGGATCAGGATCGGATTTACTGTGAGATTATAAAGACAGCGGTCAATCATGACGGCAGCAAGAAAGGGGTCAGCTATCCGAACGGAGACGCACAAGAAAAGCTGCTTTGCCAAATATACGGAGGAAATGGAGTTCCCATAGACGATATCGGTTATCTGGAAGCCCACGGAACGGGAACCAGAGCCGGGGACAGAACGGAAACGGAAGCTTTGGAGAGGGTATTCCGGAACAGGAAAACAATACTGCCCATCGGTTCTTTGAAAAGCAATATAGGGCATACGGAGGCGGCGGCAGGGATTGCGTCCGTCATAAAGGCAATCCTGGTTTTACAGCATGGGGAAATCCCGCCTACGCTCCATTGCGAAGAGAAAAATCCGGGCATTCCTTTTGCGGATTACAAAATCAGGCCGGTGGAGAAAATGGAAGGGATACGGCCGGCAAAGGACGGGAGGATATATGTTGGAATTAACAGTTTCGGCTTCGGAGGCGCTAACGCTCATGCATATATCGGCAGTTTGGCGGAAAACAGGGAACAAGAGGGAAGCGGCGGAAAAACGGCGGAAAGCAAGGACATTTTATTCCTTTCCGCAAACAGTATGCTATCTTTACGGAATATGGCGGGCGATTATAAATATGCCATACAGGCCGGCAGATTGAAAAAAGAGGATTTGGGAGAGATATGCAGGTGTGCAAGATGGCGAAGGCCTCATCATTTGCCCTTTCGGCTGGCGGTATATGCGCCGGACCGCATGAGGCTGGCCAATGGGCTGACGGAGTTTGAAAACGGAAAAACGGGAAGCGGATGGTTATGCAGACAAAGAAATAAAGATTATAAAAAACAAGCGGCGGTTTTTTCCGGCATGGGGAACCAGACGGAGAGCATGGGCAAGGATTTGTACCGCAATTTCCCCGTATTCAGGGAACAGTTTTGCCGATGCAGCAGAGAATATGAAAAATATTCCGACAGAAGCTTGAAAAAGGTAATGGAAAGAGGGACGGCGCCGGATTATTTTTACAGGGTCAGCTTTTTGCAGTCCTATCATTTGGCATATCAAATATCTCTGTTTGCCCTTCTGGTATCCGAAGGGGTGGAGTTCTGCGGATGTGTGGGACACAGCGCGGGGGAATTGGCGGCGTTTTATTGCAGCGGCTTGTTGACATTGGAGGAAACTTTCCGCATTGCATGGCATAGGGGAAGATGCCAGGAAAAGCTGCAAGGAAAGGGAAAAATGCTGGCGGTGAGGATGAGCCGGAAAGAAGCGGATTTTCTCTGCGAAAAAAGCGGTGGGTTGGTTTCCCTCGGGGTGGAAAATGGAGAGAACCGGATGGTGTTGTCCGGCGATTTAGCGGAGTTGGAAGAGATAGAAAAGCGCTGGGGCGGCAAATTTCTGAAAGGCTCCGTGGCATATCACAGTTGGAAGATGGACGAAGTGGGGGAAGAATTCCGGCGGTCGGTACGGGAACCGGAAAGAGGGGCGGCTGCGCATGAAGCCGGGGTCGGAAGAAAAACGGCAGCAGGGATTGCAGCGGGAATGGCTTTGTATTCCACCGTATATGGAGACCGTATGGAAGAGAACGCATATGAGGTTTCCTACTGGTGGAACAATATAAGGAATACGGTGGAATTTGCAAAGGCTTTAAAGGCTATGAAAAGGGATGGATTCGATTCCTTTATGGAAATAGGGGTAACTCCTGTGTTAATGCCTTCCATTGCGGAGGAATTTTATGACAGGGATTTTAGCTGTATTGCGGTTCAGTCGGAAAAAGAGGCGGGAACGGAAACGGAAATCTTCAGTCGGGCGATGATGCAGGTCTATGTAAACCGTGTGCCCGCAAACTTCCGGGCAGGAGGAAATAAATGCGGAAATCTTTCCCTTCCGGGCTATCGATGGGATAGGAAAAAGCTTCCTGTGGAAATGCCGGATCAGGAATGGGAAAAACCGGACCCCTTTCTTGGAAGGAAGGAGGGACTCCCTCTGGATATATGGAAAAACAGGATAAATCTGGCGAGCCATGACTGGCTGAAAGGGCATAAAGCGGAGGGGGAATGTTACCTGCCGGGAGTATTCTATGCGGCGATGCTTGACAGAGCGGGAATAAGGGAATGGAAGAATATGGAAATCCTCCGTCCGGTGATCCTGCATTCCTTCCGGGATACCGTATTAAGCTTTGTTCCTTATCCGTCCGGGAAGGCAGAAGTATCTGTTTTTTCGGCGGCGGAAGGGAAGTGGATGCCGGTCATGAGGGCAGAGGCAAACGAAGGGAAGAGATGGAAAACGGACGACAGGAGTCCAAAAAACGAGGAAAAGGAATGGCTGGAAATAAGCGGAGACGCGGCTTATGAAATACTGCAAAGAAAGTCACTGCATTATGACGGAAGCTTCCGCAGGATAGAGAAAGCCTGGATCGGGGAGGATGAAATTTTCTGTCAGTTGACGGCGGAAAACGGCCGCTTAAAAAAAGAGGCGCTTGCAGGAATTTTGGATGCCATGCTGCAAGCGGCGGCATTGGCGGGCAGCCGTGATATCGCATTTGACAGGAAATATATGATGCTGCCGGTGGGGATGGAAAAGGCGAGGCTGTCCTATAGGGAGGAAAAGGAATATGCAGGGCTTTATGTCCACGCAGCGATACGGGAAAGGGAAGAGCCGGTCTGGAAAGCGGATTGCAGACTTTATGACGAAAGCGGCAGTCTGTTGGCGGAATTTCACCAGGTATCTTTTGAAAAAAAAGAAAAGGCAGAGACGGAGGAAATCAATACCTATGGGTTTCAGTGGGAAGAGATAAAAAGAAAAGAAGAAAGTAAAGGCAAGGCAACGGTTTTTCTTGCGGGACAGGATATAGAAACAGATATATTCCGTTTGTTAGCGCTGATCAGGAATCATCGGGGAAAGGAACGCCGCATGGTTATCGTAACAGAAAATGCAATGAAGGTTCTGCCCGGGGACGAAGTGAAGGGCTACCGACAGGCAGGACTCTGGGGGCTGGTGCGGTGCATTCGGGCAGAAAGGCCGGATATGGAAATATGTTTGCTCGATATGGATGAGAGGGGAAGGATAGGCGATAACGGAAAATATTTTTCGGACGGACAGGATTTTTCCTATGTACCGGAAGGGGAATGGGAGGCGGCATATAGAAATGGTACGCTTTATGGGCTTCGGGCGGTACCGGTCAAAGAGGGAAAGGACGGCGGGGAAAGGCATATGCAGGGAATCACGGCGGTTCTGACGGGAGCTTCCGGGGGTTTGGCATTTCCCTATGCGTTATGGATGGCCGCTGCGGGAGCGGAAAGGATCGCTCTTGTTTCCAGGCAAAGGTCGAAAAGACTGGAGATTTTATTGGAAGCGCTGGATTATTATAGATTGCAGGGAAAATACATAAGGGCCGATGTGACGGACAGGAAACAGATAGAAAGAGGCTTGGAACAGCTGGAGGAGGAAGGATGGTTCGAAGGAAAGGAAAAAATATTCTGCCATTTGGCCGGTTATAGTGAAGACTGTCCTTATGAGGAGATTACGCCTTCTACTCTAAAGAAGCATTTGGAACCCAAAATGAAAGGGGCGGAAAATTTATCCGGGCTGGCGCAGCGATGGGAAGGCCAGCTTGTTCTCATCGGTTCCATAACCGCCGTGCTGGGGAATCCGGGGCAGGGATGTTATGGGGCGGCAAACAGCATGCTTCAGTCCTTTGCGGAATATGGGGGATATCGGCTGGAGGGCTTTGGCGCGTTGGATACCGGGATGGCCGTCAGGGAAAAAAGAGTCAGCCATGCGTTGCAGATGCAGGGTATCGGAATTATGGAAAGTTACAATGCAGTCCGGTGCAGGAAAGAATGCGGGGCGGAGATAGGGTATACGGCAAAGCTGGACTGGCGGAAAGTAATGGACTATCGGAATATGCAAAAGGACAATAAATTCCAATTCGTCAGGGAGGAAGAGGAATCCGGGGATATTTTTGGAGAAATATACGGAGAGGGGAATAGGGAGGAGAAAGAAAAGATTCTGCAAAAGCTGCTGCAAACTATTTTTGCCGAAGTGCTTGGAATGGAGGAAGACGAAGTATCTTTGGACAGGAACACGGATACCATGGGCATCGATTCTTTGAGCGCTGCTTTTATCGCCGGAAAAATCAGGCAGAAGACGGGCAGCAGCATGACGCCGGCCATGGTGGCAGGGGCGTTTACTCTCAGGGATATGGCCATGGGCATCGCCCAGGAGAGGGAAAGCGCAGAATCCGGGGAACGGTCATAGCTGCAATTTATCCATGTGCGGTCTGACAGGCTGGCCTATAGGAAGGAAAGGCTGTCGGAGGGATTATGTAACAGGCGCCGGTTCCATAAGACAGGACAGGGATAAAATGTGCGTGATAAATAGAAGAAACAAATCTTTAAAAAAAGACTTGTAAAAGAAAAAAGGAGGAATTGGAATGGACGAAGAAACCAGGATGGAAGAAGTGGCGGCAATCAAGGGGATGCCGGTTAGGCGGAATATGCATATTAAGCTGAAACAAGCGGTTCCAAGCGGTTATCCGACGGAAAAAATGAAAAGCCAGTTAGCAGCCGTAGGGCTGAATTGCGAAGAAACGTCGGAAGAAAGGCTGAAGCAATATAAGGAAGAGGTACTCAGGGATTTTCCGGAGGGAAACAGGCAGACTTTTTATATTGCCAAGGGAACGCCGAAAAGGAGCCAGGTTTATTCCTGCATGGCAGGGGCTGACGGGAAAAAGATGAATGATGTCAGTTATTTGAAAGCTCTTGGCATTGAGGAAGTGGAAGTGAACGGAAGCTGGGTGATCGATGATGACGCCGGCGGCTACCGCAGAGATTTGTGCTATATTTCATACGCGCCTCATTTTGACTATTTAAGAGACAATTTTCCGGGTATTTTCCCGGGTTCCTATGCGGGGGAAAAGAAAGTAATCAATGAGCCTACAGGGGCGGCTATCCGCGATTCTTTCAAAACGATAGCCATGACGGTATGCACGACGATAAAAAGTGGGATTCAGAAGGCGGATTTGGAATCGGTTGTTTCCACGATCTTAGGTGATAATACATCCGAGAACCCGAAAGATTATGTACAGGACGATGTGCTTTATACTTATTTGGTAAATGGCTATGATCCGGAAACAGAGACGGCGATTTCCGTAGGAGTTCTGGCTGTGAAATATTCTATCCAGATTAAAGATTACAAGGATAAGTCGGATCACAAGGACGGGCGCTATAACGATGCCATCATACAGGCGGAGGCAAGGTTTGTTTCCTACAGCAAAGAGGAAGACATTAAGAGGGATATAGAAAACCTGGCAGGTTTTCAGAATCGGATCATGGATATGGAAGCGCCGCAGGATATAGATGCAGAAGAGGAAATGCTGGAAGCAATACCGATTGTGAAGAAAAAAGTCACCGTACATACCAATCAGCCGCCGGCAAATGAGGAAACCTTTAAAACCGGCATGCCTTTGGTGGGAGTTGGAGACTATGCGGACACGATGATTTTCTTCTGCCCGGATTTTGAAAATGTGGGTTATATCGATAATTTGGAATCGAGCGTCAAAACGACCTATAGCAGAAGCGTCACCGTTGGATTCGAAAATACGGCGGGAATAAGCATATCCGCAGAGATTTCAATGGAAATGGATTTTGTCGTTGCAAAATATGGAGTGAAGATGGGCGTCAGCATGTCACTGACAAGCGCATGGAACCAAAGCCAGACAGAAACTTTGACCTTTGAAGTAGGGCCCGGGGAAGAGGCGTATTTATATCAGGGCAAGCTGAGAAGCATCATATTAAGATACAATCCGGCCAACAATATGTTTGAATATATAAACAGCTCATTGAATTCCTTCCATTCCGATGCCGTGAAAACGACAAGAGAACCGATCGTGGATCCGAAGACAAAAGCAATATGGCAGGAGATAAAAAAAGAATAAGAAAGTACCGTTGATTATCTTTTACGATCAATGCAAAAAGACGCATGGACGATAAATGCTGTCCATGCATCTTTTTGTTGTTTTTAAAAGTGCATAATATGTACAAAACACCAATTTCCTCCCTATCTGTGAGTCACGGAAATCAATTTTTATAAACGCCATGGCGGAGGAAGCCAAACGGGGCTGGGGAAGCGGAACAGGGCGGCGGGCGGGGCACGGTTTTCTGCTGTTGCGTACAATCAGTCATTTCACTTATGAAATGGCAGACAACCAGAGCGAAACCGCCAGGGAGGGCGGTTTCAGGGAGCATAGGCATGGATGCCGTTGCTCCCGGCTCGTCCGGTTTGATACCATATATCCATTTCATTAGTGAAATCTGATTGGCAGCCCAAGCAGAAAACCGTGCCCCGCCCACCGCCCTGTTCCGCTTCCCCAGCCCCGTTTGGCTTCCTCCGCCATGGCGTTTATAAAAATTGATTTCTACATTCGTGAGTCATTTATTGTTGAAATATGAGTTATCTTGTGATAGTATGAAATGGCGTAGATATTGTGAGGATAAATAGGATATATTGAGAAGCAGAAGGGAATAGGTACAATGCAATGGATGGAGATATTATTCGAAAAATTGATTTGGAAAAAGAAGATGAAAATAATGTGAGTCATCTATCTTTGGCAGATGAGTCAGAGACATTGATCCGCCGGTTTTTAACAAAGCAGATGGCCCGGATCATGCTGTTATTGGTGAATCATACGATGACCAATAAGGAAATTGCGGAAAAAATGGATCTGACATCCAGCGCGCTTAGCAATATTCTGCAAAGAATGAAGCGGTGTGAGGTGGAACTGCTGGAGATATATAAAAAGGAAAAATATGTGATGTATTCCCTGACGCCGGCGGCACGTGCATATGCGGAAAAGAACCTGGTGCTGAAGGGGAAGGGCAGTGTAAGGCTGATAAAGGTCAACGAAACGGACACTCTCGAATGGCAAAATTGCAGGAATGCTCTGGAAAAACTGAAAGAAAGGCTGGGAGAGGATTGGGATGTGGAATTTCCGCACTGCTGTTTCCTGCATTATGAACATGGAGGAAAAAATGAGATCCCGGAAGCGCGCAGTTTCTTTGAAACGGCGGAAGAACTCATTATCAGAGAGCAGAATGGGCAGTGGAAAAGGATATTGGATGACTTGGAAAATGAGGTGTGCAGAAAATCCTACTTGCGGTATGCGGATAAATTTATTTTTATCAGAAAGCTATGTTTTTTGGATGCAGAAAACTGGAAAATGGCATATCGGCTGATAGATGATGTTTTTTGCGGGGAAGAGATACGCATCAGCTATGATTTTCTGGCAGACAGCGGGGATCTGAGCAAGGAAGAGATTGTCGGGATGGTAAAGGCTTTGGCGGACATCAGGAAACAATCGCAGGAAAGGGATTTGTCGGGGAAAGAATTTCTCAATGAATGGGAGAGGTATTTTATGCCTCATGAAAAGCTGGTTTATTTTATTGCTGAAAAGTATGCTTTTACGAAAGGAAAGGGAGAAAGAATATGAAACGAAAGATAGCCTGGCTGCTGGCATTTTGCCTGGTTGCAGCATGGATTCTTCCGGTTCGGGCAGCGGAACCGAACGGAGCGAGTGTACAAAAAGAGAGGCAGAATGAAGGGGGAACTTTGTATGTTCCGCCGGAAGGAGATGTGACAGGGGCGAAAGCCGTTCCGGGGCCAACGGATGCGGTGAACGGAACCATACCGGATAACGAAACCGTGCCGGGAGCGGCACCGGACGCAAAGCCGGACAATGCAGGAAGCACGCCAGGGGGAGGAACGACGAACGGAACAGAAAACACGCCGGGGGGAGGAACGATAACCGGGACGGAAAACACGCCGGGGGACGGAACGACGAACGGAACGGAAAACATGCCGGGAGGAGGAACGATAACCGGAACGGAAAACACGCCGGGAGGAGGAACGATAACCGGGACGGAAAACACGCCGGGGGGAGGAACGATAACCGGGACGGAAAACACACCGGGGGATGGAACGACGAACGGAACGGAAAACACGCCGGGGGGAGGAACGACAAACGGAACGGGAACTACTCCGGGGACAGCGCCGGATAACACGGTACCGGGCGATACGGCGGCACCCGGCGATACAGGAATGCCGGGAGTTGGAGGAATACCGGATAATAAAACGCCGGATGGAATAATATCCGATGGTACAATAAAGGACGGCACAACGCCGGATGGTATGGAAGTGCCGGCAACAGAAATACCGGGTACGGAAACGCCGGTTTCTTCCGCGGATGACGAAGAATGGAATAAGGAATATGCGCCTTCCGATGCAAAAGGACGGGCGGAAGTGATATTGAGAAATGTACTTCCGATCGACGCATCGCAAAAGATTGCTTTGACGGTCAGACTGGAAAGCGGAGACGGAAATGTAATAGCTGAGAAAGAAGAAGATCTCGGACGGGAAGCGGACGCCCATACAATATTGTTTGACGGGCTTTTGCCAGGCACTTACCGGCTGAAAGTGGAAGAACGCGGCGGAGCCGGTTTCGGGTTTCTTCCTTATGAACAGGATATTGTAGTGGACGGGGATATTCGGACGGCGGAAATCCATACGGGTTTCGTAAACCTGGACGGCTTTGACTATAAAGAAGGCAGCCCCCATCCGGGCGTATTGCTGATCGGGGACGTCAACAGGGACGGAAGGATCGATGAAGCGGACAGGAATGCCATTATAGAGGCGATCAGCCGGGGAGAAAATGGAGTGCTGGCCGGCGATCCTAATGTGGAAATGACAGATCTGGACAAGGACGGAAAAACAGATCTGGTGGATCTGCAATATTATGTCAACAGCAGGGCGAAACTGAACGAAAATGCGGATACCCGCGCTGTCCTTGCCGGAACTATCGCGCCGGAAGCAGTAAAGGTGAACATCGATACCGGAAATACGAAAGTGACGGGCGGCGATCCGTCAGCACTGCTGTCGGACGCATCCATTCCGGTCGTTCTGGAAACCGTTCAGGGAGGAGCGATTACGGAACAAAATCCGGTGAAGATCGGATTTAACCTTCAGAGCAAGGAGAAGGCGGAAAGGGGCGAATATGCCCGTGTGGAGCAGATTTTGATTTCCATGGGGCAAAATGCTGTGGAAAGCGGGGAATTGCTTCTGGAAACGGATGGGGAACCCATAAGCATCGAGATAGCTAACGGAATACAGGCAATGGGAGCGGCGGCCAGAACTGTGCAGGAAGGCCGCCGCGACGGACTGCTCAAAATCGACCTGGGAGGCCAGATTGCCGTAAAAAAAGTGACTTTCAGGATTACAGGAACGACAAATGGAGGAAGTCTGGCGGAAATTTCCAAAGTGGAATTTTTGAATGATATGGAAAAACGTATTTCGGAACCCTCTTTTAATATTCCCAAAATATTGTCGGCGACGGGCGGGAACCGGTCGTTTACTCTGACATGGGAAGCACAGACCAATATCACCGGTTATGAGGTGGAAATCCGATATGGCGGGGAAGTGGAAACGGTGCGTGTTGCCGCTAACAGCCTGGAAGTAAAATCTTTCCGCAATGGAAAGCTGACGAACGGGGAAACCTATGAAGCCCGCGTGAGATCGGTAAACGGCACATGGGCGGGTCCTTATGGGGAATGGGCATCGGTTGTTCCGGAAGCTTCCAGCAGACCGGATGCACCGGACAATCTGAAAGCGGTAGGCGGGTATTGCTGTATCCGCATGAGCTGGAAAGATATGAAAGATACTGACAGCTATCAGGTATATTATAAAGAACTGGGAGAGAGTTCATTCCGAACAATTACGGGCATCGAAAAGAACCAATATACCATTACCGGTCTGAAAGACCAGACGGGATATGAGGTATATGTGACAGGAGTGAATGCGCTGGGCGAGAGCGCGCCTTCTCTTCATTCGGAAGTATGGACGATTACGCTGAAGCCGGCTCAAATGCCGAAATACAAACTGATCAATGAATCCAACGGAGAGGGGAAAGTAAGCGCCCATATCGTGAGCGCGACCCATGGCAGGGGCGAGATGATAACAAGCGCTTTGGATAAAGATAATCAGAGCGCTCTTGGAACGGTGGATAAAAGTTTCGGCTCTTATTACCAGATTTTGGACTGGGATGATGGAGCGGAATATGTGGCAAACAATAAAGGGCTTCTGTTTACACTGGATGATTATTATGAAATGAGCTATATTGCCTTCGCGGAACCGGAAGATATTGCCTCTTATGCCAAGGTATCGGTCTGCTACTTCGATGAAGAGCATCCGAACGGAACATATGCGGAAAATGTGTCCGTTGTGCAGAGAACGGATGCCAACGGCAGAAAATATTATATGGTAAAATTGGCGGAGCCGATCAGGACAAATAAGATAAAACTCGGTTTTGCGCGAGGATACGCGCTGTATAATATGACGATAGCGGAAGTGAATTTTTACTATTATGACAGCCTGGAGAATGATATCCTCGGGTTATATGGGGATGACCTGCACACCGTTCTGAAAGAAGGCGTGACGGAGGAAACCATCGACGAGCTGCAAAAGAGGCTGGATACAAAGGATGAAAAAAGCGGGGAATACCACCCGGAAAGAGCTATGCTGCAACGGGAGCTAGAGAATGCGAGAGGACTGCTTTCTTCGGAGTTCAGAGATATCGTAACCATTAATCCGGCGATTACGGCGGCAAAAGACGGGCATCTGGGATTTGGCGGATTGAACGCATGGCAGCCATTGGGCATTTCGGCTTATGAAGGGGAAGAACTGGTCATTTATGTAGGCCATGACCGGTTGAAAACCGGTTCCAATTCGGCATTGAAGCTGATTGCTACTCAATATCATGCGGAGGCGGGAGCATTTGCATCGGAAGTGGCTACGTTGAAAGTGGGCCGCAATGAGATTACCATACCTTCTATCCAAAGTCTGGCCTGCGAGGGCGGCGGAGCGCTTTACATCCAATATACCGGCAATAACGCGAATGACAGATATGCCGTGCGGGTAAGCGGCGGCGGAAAGATACCTGTGCTGAACCTGTACGGAGTCAAGGATGAACAGAGCTGGAAGGACCGCATTGTTTCTTATGTAAAAGAGCTGGAGGAACATGTAGCTTCCATGGAAGAACAACATAAACAAATACATGAAACGGCAGGAGCGGGCAACAAGGTAAACAGGGCATACGACAAACAGAACTGTATTCTCGGCGCGACGGATATCGTACTGGATCAGATGATGCTGTCCGTATCCGCGGAGCAGATATTGGCGGGACTTGGACAGGGAACGACGGAACAGCGGGCGGATAAGCTCGGACAGTCGTTACAGGCAATGGACGAAATGATGCACCTTTTTTATCAGCATAAAGGTTTGAGCGCGGATGCATCCGCGCCGGCAACGGACCGGATGCCGGCCCAGCATTTGAACATCCGTTATATGAGGATGTTTGCCGGAGCATTTATGTATGCGTCAGGAAACCATATCGGAATCGAATGGGGTTCCGTGCCGGGACTGGCTTCGTCCGTGCCTGTGCAGACGGATGAAAACGGCAAGTATGCCAGCGGCAGATACTTTGGCTGGGGCATCGGCCACGAGATCGGGCATAATATCAATCAGGGGAGTTATGCCATCGCTGAGGTAACGAACAATTATTTTGCGCAGCTGATAAAGTCGGAGGACAGCAATGCTACCGTAAGGTTTAATTATGAAAATGTGTATAAAAAAGTGACTTCGAATACGGTGGGAAGTCCGGGGAATGTGTTTACCCATCTTGCCATGTACTGGCAGCTTCATCTGGCTTATGACAGAGGATATAACTATAAAACTTATGACAGTTATGAGGAACAACAGGCCAATCTGTTTTACGCGAGGGTGGATTCTTATAGCAGGGATGCTTCCCGGGCAAAGGGCGGATTGAGACTGGATGGCGGCAGCGAGCAGAATATCATGCGTCTGGCTTGTGCGGCGGCGGAAAAGGATCTGACGGAATTCTTTATGCGCTGGGGGCTGGTTCCGGATGCAGAGACAATGCGTTATGCGAGCCAGTTCGGGAAAGAAGAAAGGGCGATCTATTATCTGACGGATGATGCGAGAGTGTATGAGATAGAACACGGCATATCCGGTTCCGTGAAAGGACAGGATGTTGTTGCGGCGGGAAGTATGGCGCAAATTGGCGGAAATCCGAATGAGGTGGTGATTTCTATTCAAAGTACGGCCGACCCGGGAGTGATTCTGGGATACGAGATCGCCAGATATTCTTATGAGGATGGGAAGCCCGTGCGTCAGGTTGTTGGATTTTCCACAGAAAATACTTATACGGACCGCGTTGCCATCATCAATAATAGAGTTCTGACCTATGAGGTTACGGCGGTGGATAAGTTCGGTTTCCGCTCCAATGCCTACACGGTCGGCAATGTGAGAATATCCCACGACGGCAGCCATGACAAATCGCAATGGACGGTGACGACCAATATGGGTTCGGAACTCGACGGGGCGGATGGGGCAACGGAAGAGGATCCCTGTGCGCCGGAAACAGTTTCGGCTATTTACCGCGTGATCGACGGAAATTATGAGGATACTTATGCAGGGCAGACTTCAGGAAGCGACGCCGTGATCCTCCTGCGTATGAACCAGCCGCTGGCAGTATGCGGATTGAAATATACGGTCAAATCGGGAACGCCGATCGGCGATTATGAGATCGAGGTAAGCGTGGACGGCAGCCAGTGGACGACGGTCAAGAAAGGAAGATTTGAAGAGAAAAAAGGAAGCCAGACGGTTTACTTTGAGAATGCGGCGGGAGATCCCTGGATATGTACATATGATGCGGCTTATGTCAGGTTAAAGGCTTTGGGACAGAGCCATATGAGCATAACGGAAGTAGACTTGCTCGGGCCGGCGGGAGACAGTATTTCCTTTGGCGTGAAAGAGAGCGGCACACAGGGAGCCGTGGGAATTTTAGAAGAGGAATACGTTTATGAGCAGGGAAAAGCCATTCCCCAAGGTTCGCTGATCTTTACGGGAAATTATAAAGGAAACCCGGATTATAACGTGGTGGTGCTTTACGACGAAGACGGTTCCGTAGTCGGAGGCGTGGACGAAGAAAATGTACTGAAAGCGGAACAGATCATTTTGGCTAAAGTGCCTGAAAACGGGGCGCTCGGGGAAGTAAGCGACGGAATCTGGATCTATTGGATCGAGCCGGAATACATAGACCAATGGAAAGGAAAGACAGTGCGTGCGCAGCTTTACCGTGTGGATAATGCGCTGACGAACGAGGGACAGAGGCTTGTAAGCGATACGATGCCTCTCAGGATACCGGAGACTTTGGAATATATTACTTTTGTAGGAAAAGAGGAGCAATAACGGAAATAACGTTGATAGAAAAAAGCGCTTAAGAGGTGTACGGATGAAGAAAGGATTATATTTGGGAGCGGTTGTTTGGGCGCTGGTCTGCCCGATGCAGGTTTTTGCAGCCGGGCAGGACGCGGTAAATTTAAGTCAGGAAGGTTCGAAAGTAGCCGTATCGCTGGAAATGAGCAATGCGGCGGAAGAAGAAATTACGGCCATTTCCCTTTCGCTGAAAGTGGATACGGAGAGACAGGCTGAGGTGGGATTTGAATTTTCCCCGAACGTGCAAGGTACAGAACATGGATTCATATATAAAGAGGAGGCGGGGAGACTGGATATTTATGCGGCTTCCGCGAAGAGCCTGTTTGATGGGGAAGTGCTGAATCTTGGCTATGTCAATATAACGCCGGCGGATGCGGCGCAGCTTACGTCGGTGGAAATCAGTTATTGTGAAGATTCCTTTCGGACAGCCAATGGATCTTATGGAGATAAAATACCGATGGTGGAAAAGGCACCGGAGCCTGTGAGCATGAAAATCGGCGATGGAGCGGTCTATCCACCGGGGTCTGAGGAAGAGGAACCCGCCCCCGTTCCTGGCGGGGACCAGGAAGATGACGGCCAGGAGCCGGGCGGCGGAAACCAAAATCCTGACGATGGGAACCAGGAGGATTCTTCCGGCGGAGGAAATATAAATGACGGGCTGTACGATGAGAACACACAGTTGAAAAACGATCCCTCTGACGCCCAGAATATTCCCTCTTCCGTTGTCCAGAAAGATAATCAGACTTCCGGGCTGATAGATATGAGTCAGGGAATGGCCGTTCAGGTAACCGGGAAGCCCGCCTCAGGAACAAGTGGGAAAGTGCGGACGAAGCGGGGCGGCAAAGTATCTGTCGTGGATCCCGGAGATGGGCCGTCAGGTATTCTCATTGCGAAGGAAGAAAACGGCATCTCCGGCGAGGGGAATTCGGACGGAACGGATGCGGAGACCTTGGCGGAAACGGAAGATGGAACGGAGAAGATACTGCTGGATCAGGAAAATGGCGGAACGGTAGACGGTAAAAAGAAGACATTGAAAATAGATGGTAAAATCCTCCTGGTTCTCTGCCTGGCGGCAGCGGCAGTTATCGGCATTGTCATAGTGGTAGTGATTTTAAAAGAAAACGAGAGGGAGAGAAGGAAAAAGCGGAAACGGAAGAAAAAGAAACATTCCCATTCTTCGGAAAAAAAGAAGAGAGTGAAGTGAAAAATGTTATATATTATGCCATTATCCTTCGATTTTTTGTGCCGGCGACATGATACTATTTTATTATACGTTTGTAAGAGCAGATGAATGTTGATGGATTGGAGGGATTGCGATGTTAAAAGGAGTTCCGGGGATCTTATCCCCCGAATTGCTGAAAGTATTGTGTGAGATGGGGCATAGCGACAGGCTGGTAATTGCCGACGGTAATTTCCCGGCGGAGACTATGGGAAGGGATGCGATTGTTATCCGTATGGACGGACATGGTATCCCGGAAATATTGGACGCCATCCTGCAAGTATTTCCGTTGGATACTTATGTGGAGAAACCGGTGAACCTTATGGAAGTGATGCCGGGGGATACGGTGGAAACGCCGATCTGGAAGACTTATGAAAAGATCACGGCCTGTCATGACGAACGTGGGGCAGAAGCCATTGGACAGATCGAACGCTTTGCTTTTTACGAGGAGGCAAAGAAAGTATACGCGATCATCGCCACAGGGGAAACGGCGCTTTACGCGAATATTATGCTGCAAAAAGGCGTTGTGGTCGATAAGTAGTAAAATCCCTGAACAATTATTTATGCACTTTTTGTAAAAATGCAGTATTTTCCTTTTTGGAATGCTTATAAAGGGGAATGCTGCATTTTGATTTCAGGGTCCGGCGGAAAGAAAGGAGCAGGACAGGGGATGTATCGGATATTACTTGTGGATGATGAAGCGCTGATCCGGGAAGCGGTCAGCGAGAATGTACAATGGGAGAAGTATGGATATGAACTGGCCGGCAGTTGTGAAAACGGAAAAGAGGCTTTGGAATTTATAGAGAAGAACCAGGTAGATGTAGTTCTTACAGATATTTGTATGCCGTATATGGACGGGATGCAGTTGAGCGAAAGGCTGGGCGAGGAGCATCCTTCCATAAAAATTATTATTTTGAGCGGATACGATGATTTTGATTATGCGAAGAAAGCGATCCGCTATGGGGTAAAGGAATATTTATTAAAACCGATTACGGCCGAAGAGATGGGAAAGGCGCTGCTGGATCTGAAAGCGGAACTGGATAAGGAGCGAAAAGCGGAAAAGAAAATATTGGAATTGGAATCCGCCTATCGAAAAGGACAGCAGCTGCTTTATTCCGATGCTTTGCTCCACCTGATCAGAGGCAGCAAGGCGGATGAGGAAATACGAAGAGAACTGGCAAAGGTAGGACTGAGCCTGGATTCTGCCGTGTACCGCGTAGCGGTAGTTGAACTGGATATCTATGCGCGTTCCACCTATAAACTGGATGAAGAACGGAAGAGGGAGAGCGCTCTTATGGCTTTTGTCCTGCATAATATCAGCCAGGAGATCGTGGAGAAAAATAAAGCGGGAGAAGTCTGCCAGGGAAAGGACCACCGCACTTATATTCTTCTCCATTCCAACCGTCCGGCGGAGTTCCGCCAGAAAGTAAGAAATATCTGCCGGGAAATCATCGGGCAGATGAACCAGATTATGCAGCTTGCCGTCAATATCGGTCTTGGAAGTTATGCGGCTGAGACGGAAAATATATATAAATCTTACGAAGAAGCGGAAGAGGCTCTGGAGTACCATTACATCATGGGCGGAAACCGTGTTATGGAAATAGAGGAAATACGGCAGGGAAAGCGCCAGGCGGATGTGGATCGGATGCTGGATGTATTGGCCAGTCATGTGAAGGGGAATGAGAGCCAAAAGATAGAAGATGATTTTAAAGATATGGAGAAGGAATTGTGTGAATGCTGTTATGACAGAAGGAGTACGGGGATCGTCCTGCAGCGGGTGGTGGACATGATGGACGAGCTTTGCCGGCTGTCGGAAACGGAAGGATGCCAAAGGTCGGTTTCAGGAGAAGATGTGCTGGACAGGGCGCTGACGGCAGGACAGCTCCGGGAGGCTCTGGATATTCTTGCTTCTTACTGTAAGAAGACCGGCGAATGGATGGACAGCCAGAAAAATGTAGGCGGTAAAAAATATGCGGTAATGGCCATGGATTATATAGAAAAAAATTACGGCGACTGCGATTTGAGCCTTCATTCCGTCTGTTCTTACCTGAATATCAGCACCAGCCGTTTCAGCGCCATTTTCAAGCAGGTAACAGGGACGACGTTTATGGATGTGCTGATCGGACTCAGGATGCAGAAGGCTAAAGAACTGCTGGAACATACGGACATGAAAAATTATGAGATTGCGGAACGGGTGGGCTTTAACGATTCCCACTATTTCAGCATCGCTTTCAAGAAAATTACGGGAAAAACGCCTACCGAATATGCCAGGGAAATGAGGAAGTAAATGTCTGAAAAAAAGAATCGCTTTACGGTTTTATCGTTGTTTAAAAGTGTGAAAACAACAATGCTTTGTTTGTTTTCTCTGCTGATCGTCATAACGATGGCTATCTTTCTTTTGATATCTGTAGGTTATACGAAAAAGACGGTTTTGGAAAATTCGACGGATTATACTTCCCGCCTGGTGCGCCAGGTGAACAGGGATATCGATTCCTACATCGATTATATGGAAAATATCTCATCCATGATTATTCAGGGCGGGGATGTACAGAAGTATCTGTTTATGAAGATGCCAAAGGAAGAGACGGAAGAAGTTTACGGGCGCATCGTGACCCAGTTTAATACCGTCGTGGAGACGAGGCAGGATATTTCCAATATTGCGGTGGTGACGCCGGAGCGGGATTTTATTATTAACGGAGGGATGGATAAGCTGAATGAAAATGTTTCCCTCCAGGATGTGGAATGGTTTGAAAAAGCATTGGAGGGGGACGAAAGCATACTGACGGCTTCTCATGTCCAACATGTAATACGCAATAACTATAAATGGGTAGTGACTTTGAGCAAGGGAATCGAGAATCCGCAGACCGGAGAAAACGGGGGAGTTTTCTTTATCGACCTGAACTATAAACTGTTGAAGGATCTGTGTGAAAATAATAGCCTTGCCACGAACAGTTATGTATTTATTGTGGACGAAGCGGGAAAAATCATTTATCATCCGAAACAGCAGCTTCTTTATAACGGGCTGAAGGAAGAAAGGATCGGAGAAGTGCTGGAATGCGCTTCCGACAGTTATTTTGTCACCGATGAAAGGGGAGAAGGGGAAGGCAAGCTCTATACCGTATCGGTATCCGAAAAAACCGGATGGAGGGTGGTCGGCGTAGCGGACATCTCCGAACTGATGAAAAATAAGGAAGAAACGGAGTCGGTTTACGTGCTGACAGCGGTAATTCTTCTTGGAATCGCCATGGTGCTTGCCATATTTCTTGCCACGGCTATTACGAGGCCGATCAAAGAATTAAAGGACTCTATGAAAGAGGTGGAAAAAGGAAATTTTGAAAATACGGCCGTAGTGATTCGTTCGGACAGCGAGATCGACAGCCTGGGAAATTCTTTTAACCTTATGACCGCAAAAATACGGCAGCTGATGAAGCAGAATATTTATGAGCAGGAGGAAAAACGCAAGAGCGAGATGAAAGCGCTCCGCTCGCAGATCAATCCCCATTTTCTGTATAATACGCTGGACTCTATTATCTGGATGGCAGAAGGGGGGAAGAATAAGGAAGTGGTGCGTATGACTTCCGCGCTGGCAAGGCTGCTGCGCCAGAGCATCAGCAACGATAACGAAAGAATTCCCCTGGAAAAAGAAGTGGATTATGCAGGAAGTTATCTGACCATCCAGAAGATGCGCTATAAGGACAAGCTGGAATACGAAATAGAAGTGGCGGAGGATATTAAAAAGGAAGAAATCATCAACCTTATCTTGCAGCCACTGGTGGAAAACGCCATTTACCACGGCATTAAATATAAAGGTTCCAAGGGGTTGATCCGCATAGTGGGATATGGAGAAGGAGACCACATAGTTTTGAAAGTGATCGATAACGGAATCGGTATGGATGAGGCTGCCTTAAAAGGTATATTTGATAAATCGCTGGCCAGCGAAGGGAATAACGGCGTGGGCGTTCATAATGTACAGACACGGATACGCTTATATTACGGGGCGGAATACGGCCTTCATTTTGAAAGTACTTTGGGGGAAGGGACTACGGTGACGATCATTATCCCAAGGAATTTCAGAGAGGAGGAGAGAGGATGAAAGTACATAAGAGAACTGCGCTTTTTTGGGCGGCGGCCGTTATGGCCCTGGCGCTTCTTGCTTTTTTCTTTTGGCATAACGGCAGAGGGAAGGATGAGAAACGCAGTATTATTTTTATTCCGAAAGTGATCGATGAAGACAACGATTTCTGGAAACTGCTGATCGAAGGGGTGGAAATGGCGGCGGCCGAAAACAATATGGATCTTACGATAGTGGCGCCGGAAACGGAGGATGATTATACGGAACAGAATGCTCTGATCGAATGGGCGATCGAACAGAAGCCTTCCGCGATTCTGCTGACGCCGTCCAGCTATACGGAAACGACCCCTTATGCGAAAAAGGTGGTGGAAAGCGGAATACCGCTGATATTGGTAGACTCGGAAATTGACGAAGATATTGCGGATACGGTTATTACGACGGATAATGTAAAACTGGGGGAAGTGGAAGGGGATTATATGCGGCAGTATGCCACGGAGGAATCCCAGATCGCGATCATCGGCCACGTGGAAGGGTCTTCCACCGCCATCGAGAGGGAAGAGGGCGTGAGAAAGGGTCTTGGAGAGTATGAGGACAGGATCGTGGACGTAGTATTCTGCGATTCCGATTACGATAAAGCCTATCTGCTGATGTTGGAGCTGATGGAAAAATATCCTGATATCGATCTTGTGGCCGGATTAAATGAATATTCTGCGGTGGGAGCCGCCAGGGCAATCAAGGAAAAGGGAAGGCAGGACATCCGCGTAGTGGGTATTGACAGCTCTTTGGAGGAAATACAGTTTTTGGAAGAAGGTATTTTTGAAATTATAGTGATTCAGAATCCTTTTAAAATGGGTTATCTTGGGGTGGAGGCTGCTGCGAGCCTTCTGAATGGGGAAAAAGTGGTAAAACATATCGATTCCGGCTGCGAGTTAATCAGCAACGACAGCGTGTATACGGAAGAAAACCAGAAATTATTATTTCCCTTCAGGGAAGAGTAGTAGTGTGAAGAGAAGTTCTAAGGCTCGCACCAGTGGGTGCTTCGCCAAGAACTTCGCTTCACACCGTTGATAGTTTGTGCCGCCGGGAGGCGGCATGTGGATGAGTGTAGAAAGGATGGATGGTAAAATGTTGGATGGCGTGGAAAAAATATTTGAGAACATGCAGGTAATGATGAAAAAGCTGAAAAAAGCGTCTTATGAAAAAAATATGGTTGGTTTCAGAGACGAACACGGGCATTATTTTTCGGAAATGATGGAATATATGGAAGCTGCGGAGGATAAGGAAAGCGCGGCAAAGGAAATCGCTTCGGAGTTCGTGAACAGGGTGGAAGGCAACTATAAAGTAAAAGGAAGGATCAATGGCAGGATACAGGCCGATTTGAATTTCTTTATGATATATTATACTTTTCCCGCTCTTTTGATGACAAGCAGCGATCATGCCAAAACGGTAGCGGATGCTGTCTGCGCTGAATGGGGGAGCCGCTTTAAAGACAGCAAGATCAATTACGCCGATTACGATACGATTTATGCGGGATTCCGTGAAAAAATACTCGGCATTTTTTAAGGGGATATGGAAAACTGCTTCCGGTAAGCGGTGGCGCTTTGGCCGTAATAGCGTTTGAAAGAAGCGGAAAAATGTTCGACGCAGGAGTAACCGGTATCTTCTGCAATTTGTGTGACTGACAGAGAAGGATTTTGCAAAAGAATGGAGGCGGCAGACATGCGCGCTTCTGTTTTTTTCTGTAGAAAAGTCTTGCCGTAATGAAGTTTTAACAATCGTTCCGTCTGACGGATGCCCAGCCCGAGGCGGGCGGACAGCGCGTCGAGCGTAAGCGTCCGGTATTCATAAAGAAAACATTCTTCGATAATTAGGTATTTGTTGTCAAATAAGTTAGGAGCGTCGGTGCAGGAATTTGTTTCCATCCGCCCCTCATAATTTCTTACCAGCTTGATGATCAGCTGCTTTAAAAGAATTTCCGCCTGGATGGAATAGCCGGTATAGCGGTGTTCCAGTTCGAAGAAAAGCTGCTTCATCAGCGTATGGATATCCTGGTTGTCCTGACCGAACCAGAAATCGGTCTGCCGGAAAATTCTGGCAAGCTTTTTTTCAGCGAGGGAGGAAGACGGGGCAGGACAGCGCCCTATTTTTAAATAAATACAATATTCGCACATGGGATCTTCCGAATCGGGAATCTGGGAATGCTCGATAAAAGGCCCGGTGATGAAAAGCGTATTGGGAACGATATCATAAGATGCCCCTTCAATGGAAGCGTTTCCATAGCCAAAGGGGATATAGTGGATCTCATAACTGTTTTTGCTATGGCTGTGGAGAGGAATGGAACGCTCAAAACGTTCCAGGACAATATTGGAAATATGAAAATCGTATTCTCCCAGGGAGAAATGAAGGTCGAAATGGTCTAGGCGTTTTAACATGAGGGGAGTCTCCTTAGGGGTGTCGGGGCAGGGAGAAGGTTTTTTAGGGAGGTTGTGGAGGCGGAGATGGTGTCAAAATGGAGGCAGGGAGGTTGGTGCGCATTCTGCTGCACGGGGCATTCCGATGGACCTCTGAAAACGAAAATCGTGTCAGCAGAGGCTTCCACGATTTTTGAGTTCCATCTCCATCGTGCAGAAGCCATTTGCACCAACCTCCCCGCCTCCATTTTGACACCATCTCCGCCAGCAACAGCTGTCGAAAAAAACTTATATACCTGCGTCCTGATGGTTATATGTGTTCCGCCGGGAGGCGGTAAGGGGTGTAGGTTTTTCGTTTATATGTTCCGGTGTTGTTTGTTTTAGTTTAGTATACTTTAGTTTACTATATTTTAGTTTACTATACTTTAGTTTGTAAAGGGATGCAAGAGGGGGGACGGAAATCAATTTTGGAAATCCGGGGCATGGCGGGCTGGCAGCATTACCAGCAACGCCGGGCGGAAGCGGGCAAGACAGGCTGCCCATGGATTTCTATTGCTTTGTGAAGGGAAATGAGATTTTCTTAATATTCCGTTCAGTAAACAGCAATTTGGTGACACGGATGTCACCAAAAGTCCGCAATGAGCCTGGATTTCCAAAATTGATTTCCGTGGGGGTGGTGAAGTTAATTTTGTTTCATAGGTTATTGTTCTTTTATGGGGGATGCGTTATAATTTTGTACACAAAAAATATAGGAAGCAGACTGTCGCATATCCGGCCGGGGAATGCGGCGTTTTGCAGGGAGCGTGGATGTATGGGGAAAATTAACCGTGAGGATATGTTGGAACTGACTAGGCGTATGACATTGAGGCGGAATTGTTTTGACAGGATCGCAGGGGCATATCTGGATGAAGAGGGATTTGTGGATGGAACTTTTAATAAACATTTTCACAGGCTGTCTCAAAAGGATCAGCAGATCAACCTTGATATAGCAAAAGCAATTCCTTTTTCGGATACAAATGTACAATTAAAAGAGTATGTTTTTGGGGAAGCGGATCAGAGGCCGGGAAGCATATGGCAGCTGCTTATGGCATTGAAGGAATGCGGGTTGAAAAATGATGCCATGTTGGATGTGTTTTATGAGGAATTCGGCAAGGCATACAAGGCGGATGGAAGCTATGCCGTTTATTTTTTCCATGGCAGTTATGATGTCCCGCTGAAAGCCAGTGACAAGGAAAGTCTGTGGGAATCAGAAGAGGTCTATCAGTTCCTGGTCTGTGCGGTCTGCCCGGTCAGCGGCGATTATGAGCCGGGGAAGCCGGAATGCGGGTTTCTTTTCCCGGCATTTAAAGACAGGAGCAGCGATACGGAGAGGGTTAATATTTTTCAGGCGGCCGGAAACTTTGGGGAAGCCGGAGGAGTGGAAGAAATCTTGTTTTCCCGTCAATAAGTATCAGGAGCGGATTCTGCCGGAAGTTACGGAATTTTCTGTAAAAAATTTTCGACCTCTTTATTGAATGCGGCGTATTTTTTATTTGCAATAAAATGATTGCCTTTTATGATCGATAATTTTGCGTTAGGTATATTTTCTGCAATTTCTCTTGTATGGGATTCTTTAATGATATCGTTTGCTCCACAAATTACGAGTGTGGGAGCGGTTATTTTTGTCAATTCATCCGGTTCGATGTTCGGTTCATGAACCATGAGTCCGAGCATTTCGGCATTCTTTTTTGCGTTAGGCGATTTTGAAGCAAATTGTCTCGCTATTTTGTATCCTATTTCGATAGGGATTTGCGTCGCTCTTTTTACTCCCTTCGGATTCAGGTTTCCGCCATTTAATATTAAAGCTTTTACTTTGTTCGGATATTTCATGGCAAATTCCATTGCAATATTGGCTCCGTCTGAAAAACCCAAAATAACGGCATTTGAAATTTCAAGATTCATCATAAAATCGTATAAATCACAGGAAAATTGCTCAATAGTAAAAGGCTTGGTACCTCTTGGTGATTTACCGTGCCCCCGGGTATCTAAAGCAATGACTCGGTATCTGTCAGAGAAATAATCTATTTGATTCTTGAAATAAGAGCCGTCTGTCCCTCTTCCTTGCTGCCCCCTGCCTTGCCCCTCGCATGCCCCAACACCTTCGCCAACACGACATAAAAAAGTATAAAATGTCAAAAGAAGCTCTTACGGAAGAAAAGGAATAAAGTATAATAAAATTATAAGAAGAGAGACAGGAAAAAGCAAAAATAGAAAAAATGAAGGAGGAAAAAGAGGTATGAGCAAGATGATGGGAGCGATATTGCCTGGAAACAGCACGGTGGAGCTGAAGGAGTTTGATGTGCCGAAACCGGGACACGGGCAGGTGCTGGTACAGACGAAAGCGACGACGATCTGCGGGAGCGATATCCGCTGTATTTACAGGGAGCATGTGGGAAAAGGGCCGGAAGGCTATATACCGGGCATGATTGCAGGACATGAGCCTTGCGGCGTGATTGTAGAAGAAGGAGAAGGACTGAAACGCTTTAAAAAGGGTGACAGGGTTGTCATTTATCATATTTCGGGATGCGGCGTATGCAACGACTGCCGGAGGGGATATTATATTTCCTGTACGAGCGAACACAGACAGGCTTATGGCTGGCAGAGGAACGGAGGAATGGCTCCTTACATACTGGCGGAGGAGAAGGACCTGATCGCGTTGCCGGATGAACTGAGCTATAAAGATGGCGCACAGGTAGCATGCGGGTTCGGCACCGTTTACGAAGCGATCGAGAAAATCGGCGTTTGCGGCAATGATGCGGTACTCGTAACAGGGCTTGGGCCGGTAGGGCTTGCGGCATTGATGCTTGCGAAATGCATGGGAGCAAATCAGCTGATCGGCGTGGAAATGAACGATTATCGTATCGATCTGGCAAAGAAGCTGGGCCTTGTGGATCATGTGTTTAAACCAGGTGAGGATACTCTTGATCAGATCCTTGCGGTAACGGGCGGCAAAGGCGTGGAGCGGGCCATCGATGCCAGCGCCAACGATGCGGGAAGGCAGCTTGCAATCAGGGCAACGAGAGAATGGGGCAAGATCGCGTTCGTAGGTGAAGGCGGAACGTGTACGTTCAATCCGAGCCCGGATATCATCCATGGTCAGAAGACGATTTTCGGTTCTTGGGTAACGTCTCTGTGGAAAATGGAAGAACTGGTGGAACGTCTGGTGAGATGGGGAATCCATCCGGAAGATCTGATTACCCACGAATTCCCTCTGGAAAAAGCGGACGAAGCGTACGCTCTTATGGCAGGAGGACAATGCGGCAAAGTGGCTGTTACATTTGAGGATTAAAGTCTGCGTTGGGAAGCATCAGGAGAAATGGGGAGGAAAGCATAGATGGATAATAAAATTAACCCTGTCGATGTTCCGAAAAGGAAATTGTATACAGGAGAAGAGATACCCGTCGTCGGGCTTGGGACTTTCGGATCGGATAAATATACGCCGGAGCAAGTAAGCAATGCGGTATTCGGAGCAATTTTAAGCGGTTACCGGCTGATCGACTGCGCATCGGTATATCAAAACGAGGACAGGATCGGCGAGGTGCTTCAAAGAATTTTCAAAGAGTCCGAGATTAAAAGGGAAGAGCTGTTTATTACTTCAAAGGTATGGAACGATATGCACAGGGAGGTATTGCGTTCCTGCGAGAAAAGCCTGAAGGATCTGCAGTTGGATCATATCGATTTGTATTTTGTGCATTGGCCTTTCCCGAACTATCATGCGCCCGGCTGCAGCGGAGATTCCAGGAATCCCGATTCCAGGCCTTTTTCCATCGATGAGTTTATGGATACATGGAAACAGTGCGAAGAACTGGTGGACAAAGGGCTGGTGCGTTATATAGGAATGTCTAACATGACGATTCCGAAGCTGGAGGCAGTGCTGCCTTTGTGCAGGATCAAGCCGGCAGCATTAGAGATGGAGTGCCATCCCGGCTTTCAGCAGGAAGAACTTTTTGCTTATGCGCTGGAACATGGAATACAGCCCATTGGGTATTGCCCGATCGGTTCCCCGTCAAGGCCGGAAAGGGATAGGACGAGCGAAGACGTGGCGGACACGCAGATGGCGGAAATCGTCGAAATCGCGGAAGCGCATCATGTGCATCCGGCAGTGGTCTGCCTGAAATGGGCAGCCCAAAGAGGACAGATCCCGATTCCTTTTTCCGTGAAGGAACCACAGTATGTGAGCAATCTCAAGTGCGTGACCGAAGACCCGCTGACACCGGAAGAAATGGAAAAAATACGGAAGGCGGATAAAAACTGCCGTTTGATCAAAGGACAGGTATTTTTATGGCAGGGGGCTTCCGGCTGGGAAGATTTATGGGACTTGGATGGTAAAATAACAGAGGCTTAAGAAAAAATAGAATAGAAAACAAAAGTATTCCCCTTTTGTCAGACAGAACCGGTGTCAGACAAAAGGGGATATTTTTTACGCCGATTTTAGCGTAGTAGATTTTTAACCCTTTTTTGTAAGAAATTCAATTTAAAAGAAAATTCGTAATTTATATAATGAATACGTCAAGGTCAAATGCATTTATTCTTTTGGGGGACTCGATACATCGGGATGAAGATAGGCATATTGCATCGCTTTTAAATCGGAAGTGATCATAAGGCTTAAGACAATATTTCCGTTCTCCCGGTACCAGACGCAGCCGGTATTGGATGAACTGCCCGTTTCACCGGTCTGTGAATTGACATCCTTTTCAATAAGGTCGTAAAAGTCATAAAGTTCCTGCGCTTCATCGGCAGAGCAGGCCCAGGCAATGCACATCAGGCGTTCTTTGTCATCAAACATATATTTGATCGTTCCCTGATGTTCCTGATAAGTTTTGGGATAAGTATAGCAGATGCCTCCATATACGGAATCGTAGGTCTCGGGGGAGGAGCCTTCATAAGCCAGGATGTCTTCGACCGTATATTCCCAGGTGGAATCCGAGAAGGGCGAGACAGGCGCGGCAGGGCTTTCTTCTTTCCGGCAGGCACAGAGAACAAAGGCGAACAGAACCGGAAAGAGAAGAATAAATCGTTTTGAAAATTTTGCATTGAAATCGTTCATATATTATCTCCTTAATGAATGTAGAATCAATGACATTATATAGACATTCTTATATATTGGCAAGAGGCTGGGAAAGAAAAGTATGCCGGACGGCTTTTGCCGAATGATAAAACAAAGAGCCGGTTAGTATTACGGACATAATCCGGTGCGGAATGCATCGGAATATTAAATATAAATATTTATAGAAGTTCTGCATATTTACCGATGCGGAAGCAGGATTATGTTACAAACGAAATATAGTTGGGAGGAAGAGAGTTGGAAAAGATTAAACAGAATCCAATCGTGAAAAAAATTGGTATTAACAGAATTGTATTATGTGGTGTACTTATACTGATGTATGCAATTTTTTGTATGCTGAGCAGTAAATTTGTCGGCGTGCAAAGAATTATGAGTGCATTAAACTATGCGTATTTTCTTGGTTTTTTGTCGTTAGGCGTAACGTTTGTTATTGCTACCGGCGGCATCGATTTTTCCATCGGCCCGGTTATGTTCTGTTCCGCGCTGATTTCCGGATACTGCCTGACAAAACACGGCGTTCCGCTCGTACTCAGTCTGCTGATCAGCGTTTTGGTAGGCTTTTTGTTCGGTGTGTTTAACGGATATTTTGTAGCATATTGGACGGTTCCGCCGTTTATTATTTCCATGGCAAGCATGAATATAGCGAAGGGGCTTGCATCCGTATTTACAAAGACACAGTCTGTCAGCTGGCCGCAGTCGGTGGATGCGAACGGATGGTACAGGAATTTTGTAAAGATGGGGAATTTCCCGGTAGGGCTTGTCATATTTCTCGTATTTGCGGTTATCTGCTCCATTATTTTAAACCAGATGAAGGCAGGTCGTTACATATTGAGCCTTGGAAGCAATAAAGAGGCGGTAAGGCTTTCCGGCGTTAATGTAAAGAAATGGGAAATGCTGGCATATATCATATGCGGCACATTGGTTGGCATTGCGGCTATTTTCTATGTAGCGGCGTACACCACCGTTCAGCCCGGGTATGGCGATCAATATAATAATGAGGCCATTGCCGGCTGTGTAATGGGCGGAACTTCTATGGCCGGCGGCCTTGCTTCCATCAGCGGCACGGTGATCGGCGTGTTTATTATAGCGCTTTTGCAGGAGGGCATCCTGGCGCTTGGCTTCAGCAAGGACTATCAGCTCATTATTACGGGTATTATCGTTATCGTAGCGGTTTATGCGGATGTTGTCACAAGGCGCAGGAAGAATTGACGTTTATGCGGCAAAAATGATTATGAGAAATCTGGAAAGGCGAAGGTAAAAGAATGGGCGATATAATCTTAACAATGAAGGACATAGATAAATCTTTCCCGGGCGTGCATGCATTGGATCATGTAAATTTTGAAGTAAGAAAAGGCGAAGTACACGCTCTGATGGGAGAAAACGGCGCGGGCAAGTCAACTTTGATGAAGGTTCTTACAGGAATCTATACAAAGGATTCCGGCAGCATTGTATATGAAGGCAAGGAAGTGGAATTCCATAATACAAGGGATGCGCAGGACCAGGGTATTGTTATTGTACACCAGGAGTTGAATATGCTTGGGCATCTGACGGTAGCGCAGAATATTTTCATCGGCAGGGAGTTTAAGAAAGGTATCCGTATTGATGATAAAAAGATGAATGAAGAAGCGGAAAAACTGTTTAAACGGCTCAATATCGATATTGACCCTACGGAGATGATGGGAAACCTGACCGTCGGCAAACAGCAGATGTGTGAAATTGCAAAAGCGATTTCCCATGAAGCGAAAGTCATTATTTTCGACGAGCCGTCGGCAGCACTGACAGAAGCGGAGATAGAAGAACTCTTTAAGATTATCAGGGATCTGCGCAAGCAGCAGCTTGGAATCGTATACATATCGCATCGTATGGATGAAATCAAGGTCATTACGGACAGGGTAACAGTTATGAGGGATGGAACTTATGTGGGTACTCTGATTACGAATGACTGCACCAAGGACGACATCATCAATATGATGGTGGGGCGCGTTATTTATGAAGATCCGAAGACGGAAAGTTCGGTGGCAAAGGACGCTCCCATAGTGCTTAAGGTAGAAAACTTAAATGCAGGAAGAATGGTTCAGGATGTCAGCTTTGAACTTCGCAAAGGAGAAATTCTCGGGTTTTCCGGTCTGATGGGAGCGGGAAGAACGGAGACGGCCCGTGCGATCTTCGGAGCGGATCCCAAGACAAGCGGAACGATTACAATCAACGGAAAGAAAGTGGAGATCAATTCTCCTGAAGATGCGGTAAAATGCGGAATCGGTTATTTGTCGGAGGACCGGAAGCGTTACGGTATCGTCGTGCAGAAGTCGGTGGCGGAAAACTCCACCATGGCAACGATGGAAAATTTTGTAAAGGGATTGTTTATCAATAAAAAGGCCGAAAATAAAGCGGCGCAGGATTATGTGGATTCCCTGGCGACGAAGACTCCCGGCGTGGATCAGCTGGTAGTGAATCTGTCGGGAGGCAACCAGCAGAAGGTGGTTATAGCAAAATGGCTGATCAGAAACTGTGATATTTTGATTTTTGACGAGCCTACCAGGGGTATTGACGTCGGTGCAAAGAACGAAATATATAAGCTGATGAACCGGCTGGCGGAAGAGGGAAAATCAATCATTATGATTTCCTCTGAAATGACGGAGATATTGAGAATGAGCGACCGTATCGTTGTTATGTGCGAAGGCAGGAAGACAGGAGAAATCGACATCTCCGAAGCATCGCAGGAAATCATAATGAATATGGCGACGCGAGAGATATAGGATGGAGGATGAAAAGATGGGTAAAACGGTTGGAAATGCACCGGCGGAAAAGAAAAAGTCAATTTTTTCCGGAGCGGGAAGTCAAAAAATAATCGTTCTTCTGGTAGTAATTGTATTGTTTGCATTTTTTAGTATATTCAGCGCTAACTTCAGAAGGTATACGACAGTACTCAGTATTATGGATTATTCCTATTATATAGCGTTGATGGCGATCGGCGTAACGTTCCCGTTGATTACGGGCGGGGTGGATCTGTCAATCGGAACAGGGCTGATCTGTTATTCGCTGGCAGGCGGTTATCTGGTGGTTCATTGTGGATGGCCCACCTGGGCAGGAATGCTGGTTTCCGTTCTGTTTGGCGTATTGATCGGAACATTAAACGGCGCTTTGGTATCCCTTATGAGTCTGCCGCCGTTTTTGGCTACTCTATGTACGTGTATGATTACGAGGGGGCTTGGTTCTATTTGTTCCAAAAGCTTTGGTATTTCCTGGCCTACCAGCGGATCGGAAGGAAGCTGGTTCAGGGATATCTTTAAGATTACGATCGGAGATACCAAATACCCGCTGGGATTTCTCTGGGTACTGCTTCTGGTATTGTTGATGTCTTTTGTACTCAACCATACGAAGATCGGAAGATATACCATTGCGATCGGCAGTAATAAAGAAGCGACGATTTTATCAGGTATTAACGTAAAATTTTATCATATTATGGCATATGTGATCTCCGGGCTTTTTGCAGGTCTGGCATCCATCGCATATTCCGCAGTATTTTCGACTGTGCAGCCTGGTACGGGAGCCGGATTTGAGCTGGAGGCGATCGGCGGAGCAATTATTGGCGGGGTTTCCGCTTCCGGAGGCGTTGGAAGCGTCACGGGTTCGCTTTTAGGCGTGTTTGTTATCTGTTTATTGAAGACAGGGCTTCCGTATATCGGACTGCAGGCAAACTGGCAGCAGATTATTACGGGCATGGTTTTGATCGGAGCGGTAATGGTGGATATCCTGAAAAAGAAAAAGGCGGAGGCCGCGTAATTTCACGATGGTATGGAGTCATGAAAATGACATCATATAAAGATAACCAAATATTTTAGGAGGAAAGAAAATGAAAAAGAAAATTTTGGCAGTATTGATGTGTGCAGCTATGACAGCGACAGTTTTCGCTGGCTGCGGCAACAAAACAGAAGAGGCAGCAGCTCCTGCAGAAACGGCAGCTCCTGCAGAAGAAGCAGCACCCGCAGAGGAAGCAGCTCCTGCAGAAGAGGCAGCACCCGCAGAAGAATCAGCTGGCGGCGGCTATACGTTTGAAATCATTGTAAAGAGCTATCAGTCTTCTTATTGGCAGGCAGCTGTTACCGGCGTTAACCAGGCAGCAGCGGATCTGGGCGTTACAGCAAACTGTACAGGCCCTAACGCAGAATCCGATATCGCAGATCAGGTTAATATGCTGAACAGCGCAATCAACAACGAACCCGATGGAATCGGTCTTGCAGCTTGTGACCAGGAATCATGCCTTGACTCATTACAGGCAGCTATGGACAAAGGCATCCCGGTAGTATGTTTTGACTCCGGTATTCCGAAGGCTCCCGCTGGTTCTGTTCTTTCTACTATCGCAACAGATAACTACGGCGCTGGCGCAACAGCAGCAGACAATCTTTATCCTGCTCTGAAAGACACGATTGCAAATGCGACAGCTCCTGTAAGAATTGGTGAAGTAAATCAGGAAGCAACTTCTGAGTCCATCACAAGCCGTGGTCTTGGTTTTATCGATAGATTCAGCGAGTTAGCAGCAGCTGACGGAAAGACAGTTGCAGTTATCGGTAATGAATATTATGTAAATAATTGTAAAGACGCTGGCGACGAAGCAAGCGCTGATATCATTATCGAAGTAGCAGTTCCCGCTCAGACAACCGTTGAACTTTGTGCAACAGAAGCTTCTGTTATCTTGAATAAAGCAGATACCATCGGCGTATTTGGTTCCAACCAGGTTGCGGCTGAAGGAATTCTGACAGCAAACGGTAACTTAAGCGTATTAGGAACAGATGCAGCGGCTGGGGATATCCTGGCAGCAGGTTTTGATGCAGGTTCCGTAATCAAGGGCGCAATCAAAGACGGCACAATGTTTGGCGCAGTTACACAGTCTCCTCTTGCAATGGGTATTAAGACAGTGGAAACATTGACAGCAATCGCTAACGGCGAAACAGTAAGCGATATCCCGACAGAAGGTTACTGGTATGACAGCACGAACATGGAAGATGCTTCTATCGCTCCTAACCTTTATGACTAATAGAAGAAACATATTGTGATTGAAACGCAAAGTGTTTTTGAAAGCGGCATAATGAATTTATATAGTAAGAAAAAATAAAATTTGGTTATCAAAAGAGGGGCAGAAAAAAATCTCTGCCCCTTCTCTATCTTTTCATTTTATCTTTTCATCTGCATCTGGTATTGTTTTGGAGTAATATGTTTATACCTTTTAAAAAGTTTGATGAAGTAACTGCAATCGTTGAAACCGCAGTCGTAGGCGATGGAGGTAATGGGGGAATCGGTAGTGCAAAGCATGGTACAGGCGTGTTCGATTCGGTAATAATTCAGGTAATCCATAGGTGTCTTATGGGCAATAGTCTGGAAGTACCTGCAAAAATATTTTGGCGACATTCCTGAGATCTGCGAAAGCTGCTGCAAGCTGATGCTGGAGGAATAATGGTTTTCGATATATTCGAAGACCGGTTTCAGTTGTTCCATGTGCCGGAAAGGGGATTCAAAGCCGGGTGTGCTGCAAGTATAATATTTTTCCAGAAAAATAAGGCCGAACAGTTCGAAGAGAGAGCCGATGACGGTGAGTTCAAAGCCGGGAGAGGTTTGGGACATGGAAGAGAACAGTTTGTCAATGGCAAGGCACAGGGAAGGAGTCCGGGCGGTGATGATCGGGTGGATAATAATGTCCTGATGTTTTATTTTTTTTAAGTACTGCCGGCAGGAGTCCGCGTGGAGAAAGAGGATGTCCAAATCGAAAACGAGGCATTCATAAATGCAGTTTTCCGGCATTCCTCCGTGGATCGCGCCGCTGGGAATAAGAAAACTTTCCCCGTTGCGGGCAATAAGCTCCTGATCCGCCAGCATGAGGCAGAACTCTCCCTGCAGGATTCTTACGATTTCATATTCTTTATGCCAGTGAAAAGGCATTTCATATCGGGGATGGCTGTTATCCACATGGTAAAAAGCGATGGGAAATTCTTTCGTTCCATGCATTTGCTTTTCATTGTAATCCAGATATAGCATAGGTTTCTCCTTGTTTTTGCAGGTAAGAGGACGGCGGCATCTTCGATATGTCTGCCTGATCCTGAAAAAGTGAATATTGTTATATTTTATGCTATTATATCACAATGCGTTTCATAAAACGAGTGATATTATTATATTAATAGTAACCAATGAGTGTCTTTTGAAAAGGAGGTATTATTAGATGGCAGAAAACAGAATGATTGGGGATTATCCGGTAATCGGCATCCGGCCGACGATCGATGGAAGAAGGGGTTATTTGAAGGTAAGGGAATCTCTGGAAGACCAGACGATGAATATGGCAAAGGCAGCAGCGAAGCTGTTTACCGAAAACCTGAAATATTCCAACGGCGAGCCGGTAAAGGTAGTGATTGCGGATACCACGATCGGACGCGTAGGCGAGACGGCAGCATGCGCGGAGAAGTTTAAAAAAGAAGGGGTTTCCATTACTTTGACCGTAACCCCTTGCTGGTGCTACGGCGCGGAAACAATGGATATGGATCCTATGACGATCAAAGGCGTATGGGGATTTAACGGAACGGAAAGACCGGGCGCAGTTTACCTGGCAAGCGTTCTTGCAACTCATGCACAGAAGGGGCTTCCGGCATTCGGCATCTACGGCCATGACGTACAGGATGCGGACGCTACCGACATTCCGGCGGATGTAGAAGAGAAACTGCTCCGTTTCGGACGCGCGGCGGTGGCAGCGGCGACTATGAGAGGAAAATCTTATTTACAGATCGGTTCTATCTGCATGGGTATCGGCGGCTCCATTATCGATCCTGCATTTATCGAGGAATATCTCGGCATGCGCGTGGAATCCGTGGACGAAGTGGAAATCATCCGCCGCATGACAGAAGAAATTTACGATAAGGCTGAGTTTGAAAAAGCCCTGGCTTGGACAAAAGAGAAATGCAAAGAAGGCTTCGACAAGAATCCGGAAGCAGTTCAAAAATCCGCAGAGGAAAAAGAGAAGGATTGGGAATTTGTCGTAAAAATGATGATTATCATCAAAGATCTGATGAACGGCAACAAGAACCTGCCGGAAGGAAGAGAAGAAGAAATGGTCGGCCACAATGCGATTGCCGCAGGTTTCCAGGGACAGAGACAGTGGACGGACTTCTATCCGAACTGCGATTTCCCGGAAGCGATGCTGAATACTTCTTTCGACTGGAACGGTGCAAGGGAGCCTTATGTTCTGGCGACGGAAAACGATGTTTTGAACGGCCTTGGCATGATGTTTATGAAACTGCTCACCAACCGCGCGCAGATTTTCGCGGATGTACGTACATACTGGAGCCCGGAAGCAGTGAAGAAAGCGACAGGATACGATATCGAAGGCGTTGCAAAAGAAGCGGGCGGGTTCATCCACCTGATCAATTCGGGCGCGGCATGTCTGGACGCTTGCGGACAGGCAAAAGACGCGGACGGCAACGGCGTGATGAAGCCTTGGTATGAAGTGACGGAAGAAGACCAGGAAGCGATCCTGAAAGCTACCACATGGAATGCAGCAGACTTCGGTTATTTCAGAGGCGGCGGCTATTCTTCCCGTTTTGTAACGGAAGCGGAGATGCCGGTGACAATGATCCGTCTGAACCTTGTAAAAGGACTTGGACCCATGCTTCAGATCGCAGAAGGCTGGACGGTAAAACTTCCTGAGGAAGTAACCGACGTGCTTTGGAAGAGAACGGACTATACATGGCCTTGCACATGGTTCGCACCGAGAACCACAGGCGAAGGCGCATTTAAGACGGCATATGACGTGATGAATAACTGGGGCGCTAACCATGGCGCAATCAGCTACGGACATATCGGTGCAGACCTGATCACTATGTGTTCTATGTTAAGAATTCCGGTTGCTATGCACAACGTTCCGGAAGAAAAGATATTCCGTCCGGCAGCATGGAATGCTTTCGGTATGGATAAAGAGGGCCAGGACTTCAGAGCATGCCAGACATACGGACCGCTGTATAAATAAGAGACGGAGGAAACAGAATGGATGTAGCCAAAAAAGAAACGAAAGTCCTTGCAGTGGACTTTGGCGCTTCCAGCGGCAGGGTCATGCTGGGAACCTTTGACGGGAATAAGATCACGGCAGAGGAAATACACCGTTTTTCCAATGATCCGGTCATAGTAAACGGTACGATGTATTGGGATGTGCTGCGTCTCTTCCATGAGATCAAGCAGGGATTGATCAAAGCAAAAGCTTACGGAAGCGTGGACAGCATCGGCGTGGATACCTGGGGCGTGGACTTCGGCCTTTTGGACGAAAAGGGGTATCTGCTGGAAAACCCGGTGCATTACCGTGACGGCAGGACGGAGGGAATGGTGGAAAAAGGATTTGCCCTCATTCCCAGGGAACGCTTTTATGAACTGACCGGCAACCAGTTTATGGAGATCAATACGGCATTCCAGCTGTTGGCATTAAAAGAGCAGCGCCCGGAGCTTCTTGACCGGGCGGACTGTCTGCTGCTAATGCCGGATTTGTTCAATTACTTTTTATCCGGCGTAAAGAAAAGCGAAAGATCCATCGTATCCACCACCCAGATGAGCGATCCGCTGACACCGGGCTGGGTGATGGAAGTGGCGGAGAAATTCGGCATTCCGAAGAAGATTCTGACGGAAGTGGTTCCTACGGGGACGCTTCTTGGCCCCATTAGAAAAGAGATTCAGGAAGAGCTGGGCATCGGTGCTATGGATGTGGTCGCCGTGGCGGGACACGATACACAGTGCGCGCTGACGGCAGTGCCTTCGAAGGAAGATGATTTTATCTTTGTCAGCTGCGGAACCTGGTCTTTGTTCGGGACAGAATTGGAAAAACCGGTTCTGACGAAGCAGTCGGAAGAGCTGAATATAACGAACGAAACGGGAACGGACGGCAAGACTTCTTTCCTGAAGAATATCATCGGCCTCTGGCTGATCCAGGAAAGCAGAAGGCAGTGGATACGGGAAGGGAAAGAATACAGTTTTTCCGAGCTGGAGAAGCTGGCCGAGGCGGCGGAGCCTTTCCAATGCTTTATCGATCCGGACGCGCCTGAGTTCAGCCCTGCCGGCAATGTGCCGAAACGGATCAGGGAGTATTGCGAGCGCACCGGGCAGAAGGTTCCACAGACGGAAGGGGAGATCGTCCGCTGTATCAACGAGAGCCTGGCGCTCAAATACCGTTATGCCCTGGAAGAGATCAAAGCATGCACCGGGAAGGACTACCATGCGATCCATATGGTAGGCGGCGGTATCCAGAGCAAGCTTCTTTGCCGGTTTACGGCGCATGCAAGCGGTATCCCTGTCATAGCGGGGCCGGTGGAGGCTACCGTATTCGGTAATATCGCGATCCAGCTTATGTCAGGGGGAGTCATCAAGAACCTGAAAGAAGCCAGGGAAGTGATCGCCAATTCGGAAGCGCCTACGGTATACGAACCGGAAAACGGGGCGGAATGGGATAAGGCTTACGAGTTTTACAAAAAGAATATATTGAAGAAATAGAACTGCGGATTTGTTGCAGAGAGTGCGCCTCGGATGATTCCTTTGTCATGCTTTTTATAGCTGACAAGGGATGTCCGGGGCAGCATTGTATGCCGGGTTTTGGCGATTGTTTTATTCCATGGGATATTTTGTTGTCTGCTAAAATTGATTTTCGAGTTTGGGGTTTTATATTGACAGTAAAGCAGGTAAATGCTAATATATCTAAGTAATGCGGATATGGCGGAATTGGCAGACGCGACGGTTTTAGGTGCCGTTGGTTCACCCGTGCAGGTTCAAGTCCTGTTATCCGCAGTTTTGAATAAGAGCCGGAAATAGAGGGTTTTGCTGATGAAACGCTGTATTTCCGGCTTTTTTTCTAAAACAAAAGAATAGGCGGTTGTTATTCTATTCATGATTGGCTATAATGAAATTGTAATGGAGGAAAATGTGAAGCATTGGCGGCTCCATTTGCAGTATTTTTGAATAACGACGATATAAATTATGTAGAACCTGATATTTCTGTTATTTGTGATCCGTCAAGATTGGATGAAAAAGGATGCCGTGGTGCGCCGGACTGGGTGGTGGAAATTGTTTCGCAGAGCAGCAAACCAAGAGATTATATGACAAAACTGTTTAAGTAGCGTGCGGCAGGGGTTAGAGAATATTGGATTGTTGACCCGGAAAAACAAATGGTGACGGTATATGGATTTGAAAAGGATATGGTGGAACAATATGATTTTGGAGAAGATGTGCCGGTGGGAATATATGAGGGATTTTTTATAAAAGTATAGCGATGCGGAGGAATTCATTGTGCTTGATAAAACGTCCGGGAATAAAATAGCGGAAGGAAAAATACTGCTTGATCATATGGATAAAATCCATACGACGGAAATGGGTGTGGAAAGAATGAAGAAAAATCTGAAAATAGAGGATGCCGATGTAGTGGAATATTGCAAGAACAGGATATTAGAGAAAAATTGTAAGATTTATAAACAAGGTAAAAATTGGTATTGTGAAACGGATCACATTAAGATAACGATTAACTCATACAGTTATACAATTATTACGGCACATATTAAAAAACGTAACGAAAGGAAGGACTGGGGAAATGTTAGAATTTAAATATGATACACAGTTATTGATTGAAGGCGAGGATCTTGACGAGGATGTAATAAGCGGATATTTTACCGAGCATTTTAAAGGAGATTGCTTATTGGCAGTCGGGGATGAAGAACTGGTAAAAATCCATTTTCATACCAATGAGCCTTGGAAGGTATTGGAATATTGCGCGTCCTTAGGTGAAATTTATGATATTGTTATTGAGGATATGGATAGGCAGTCGAGAGGGTTAAATGGTTAAAAAGGCGCTAAGGGCGCTTTTTTTGTGCAATCATTATCGACAAAAAATACAAAATTAGTATATAATTATTTTAAAACATTCTCTTTCAAAAGTATAGATGAGAAAAGGGGCGCGATGTTTGGTAAAGGAGGGGACATAAGTGGGAAGAGAAGCTTCAGGAAGTATAAGCGAAGGAAAGTACTGCATGAATAATTGCAAAATAATAAAAATAAGGGAATATCCGGAGTTGCAGCAAAAGGCCGCAGACTGGTTTCATCGAAAGTGGAAGATTCCTTTCGAGGCGTATATGGAAAGCATAGGCGAATGTCTGAAAAATAAAAGCGCCATTCCGCAATGGTATATGGCGGTACAGGAAGGAGAGATTATAGGAGGCTTGGGGGTGATAGAGAATGATTTTCATAACAGAAAAGATTTATCTCCCAATGTCTGCGCTCTTTATGTGGAAGAAATGCACAGAAGACAAGGCATTGCCGGCTGCCTGTTAAGAGAAGTCTGCCAGGATATGGAAGAGTATGGTATTGATACACTTTATCTGATTACAGATCATACTTCCTTCTATGAACGTTATGGGTGGGATTTTTTATGCATGGTGCAGGGCGATGGGGAGGAAGCGGAAACGAGGATGTATATCCATCGGTCAAGGGAGGATGCTCGTATAGTCGCCGAATGAATATTTCCGTTTTGGAAGAAAGATTGAAAATTAAAAATTTCCAGGCCTCCAAATGGCAGCCCGTAATTATTGAGTATTTTCGATTTCTGTTTCAGTAGCGGATGCCGGAACGGATGCATTGCTGTCCGACGATTTGCTTCTAGTAAGAAAAAGCAGAACAGCAAGGATAATGATTGAAATAACAAATCGTTGTTTCTTTGTAAGATTAATTTTCATAAGAATTTTTCCATTTCTTTGGTTTTTTAATGACTAATTCTATTATTTCTAATTTTTATGAAAAAGTAAAGCGTTAAATTTTATTTTTGTGATTTTTCATCTGTTCCGGCATTTGATTATTTATTATCTAAAGATTTGGATAGTGAACAAGAGAAATAAACAGAAAAGAAAAAATTGTTTCCGATCTAAAGGAGTTAGTTATGAGAGGGTGGATTATAAATATATTTACGGCTGTAATTTTGGTATTTGGCATTTGTGGCTGCGCCGAAACGCCCAAAGATAGCGTTGGTGTGGAAATGAAAAATGCAGAAGCGGAAGATAAGGGGGAGCCGGATAAACTTGTAGTCGGGGAGGAAGAGGAGCAGGACGAAGAGAATGCAGACTCCCTGTTAAATGCCGAACAACAGGATATGTTCACTTATATAATTAGCGATAACGGCGCAGTGGTTACCGGATTGCAAGAGGGATATGAGGGGTTTGGGCAGGAAAGCATGTCAACAGACAGAGAAATAAAGATTCCTGACACACTGGGCGGATATTCCGTGGTAGAAATAGGCGATCATGCCTTTGAGAATATCAAACTGAAAAGTGCAAGCATTCCTGAATCTGTAGAAATAATTGGGGAAAGTGCTTTCAGAAATACGGATATTGAAAATGTTAATTTTTCACAATGCTATAACTTAAAAGAAGTAAAGGATAACGCCTTTGAAAATTGTAACCTGCAAGAAGAACAGGATTGTTCTACATGGTTTATGGAAAAGATCGGAGAACGGGCATTTGCGGGAAATGGGCAGCTTACCCGGGTTAATTTCTGGTCGGGAGATGTGATTATTGGAAATGAAGCCTTTGATGGTTGCGGGGATAGAATGCTTTTTTATGTCGAATGGAGCAGAGAGGAAGCAGGCAAGAAAGTAGAAGCATATGCGGCAGCCAACGGGATTAAAATGGAATACTCTGCGTCGGCTCAAATTCATCTGCCTTCGGAGCCATTGCTTTTAACTCCGCAAATAGGAAGCTTTTTTTATGGAGAACTGGGAGGCACATACGACGATTGGGATCAAGATATGTGGTGCAGTTTTGAGAAAACGCCGGATGCGCCCAATTATGGTTTTGAGGACTGGCAGTGGATTGGTTGCAGCAAATGGTGCCATATTCTTGTTTTTGCTAATCAGGCAACCGCTTCGTCAGAACTGGCCTCTGCATCAGACCGTTACTGTGCTGAAAATATTGTTTGGGAAAACAGAGAGCTTGCATGGGCGGAGGGAGTAGAAGGTGCCGGGATTGGAGAATATATCGTTTATGACCAGATTGTATTTTCCGGTAATCTTATAGAGCCGAATGGAAATAAGATATTAAGGGCGGGCAGTTATGGTGATGACGGGTATATAGATTATACACAGATTTGTATAGTAAACGGCTACGCCAGAGATGCGAAAATATGGCAGGAAAACGGCAGAGTAAAAACTCTTATGATGTATGTATACGACCAGCCTTATGCGAGGCTTGAACTTAAAGACACCATAAATCCTCAATATTTCACCATACCCGAAGGAGATATCCGTGTGGCAAATGGTGGAGAAGTTTCATTCAAATTTGTAATAGAGGAAGTATACCCCGGAACTATGTACGAAGATACCTGCATTACCGGAATAGCGGTTGACTTTGGAAATGTACCTGATTGGCATTAGCAGGAGCGTAGCAGACTAAATAAAAAAGTGCAAAGCCCTTGATAATCCAATAGGCTTTACACTTTGATTTTCAATATCTGCAAAAGCAGCTTCTATTTTGTCAGCGTAATCCTTATAGCGGTTGTATGTATCAGTATAGCAAGATTCGATTGTGTTTAATCGGGGAATTACATTGTTTTCTAATAAATCGACTTCAATTCTTTTCAGTTGGTTTTCAATCGGTTTTAATCTTGCGTCAAGTTTTGTGTCTAATAGTTGGCTGATTGCCAATAAGTCTTCACTTGTTAATGCCATTTGATCACGCTCCTTTGTGTGATTTCTTCATTAATGATATAAGTATATCATAGCCAAGGTATAAAGTCTATTCATTATCAAGGTACGTTTTGCAGCGAAAATTAAAATTTTAAATTCCACTCCTCATGCAAGAACAAAATTTCAATTACCTTGATAATATATGTAAATTAAGATATAATATGACTATATACAAAAATGAGGAGGAATATAAATGGAAGCAATCAGGCCATCTTCAGATTTAAGAAATCATTATAATGAAATATCCAGACAATGCCATGAGGAAAGAAAACCAGTAATTATTACTGTCAATGGGCGTGGCGACACTGCTATATTGGGATTGCAGGATTATTATCAAATGAAATCAGAACTTGAATTGCTGCGTACATTGGCAGAAGCTGAAGATGATGTTGTAAATAATAGAGTGGCACCAATGCAGAATACATTTGATGATATACGCAAGTCGATCTTGGAGAGGACATCTAATGAAGTATAGAATTATCAGGACAGATAAAGCTGATGAACAATTAAGAGAGATTATCTTTTATATTGCGGACGATTCCGGGAGCGTAGATATTGCACTGAGCTATCTGGATAAGATCGAGACTGTAATCAACAATTTAGAAGAATTTCTTATGTCAGGCAGTGAGCCAAGATATTCTATTTTGCGGAAACAGGGTTATAAGGTGCTTATCGTAGAAAGGCATTTGATATTTTATAAAGTAAACGAAGTTAAAAAAACTGTTATCATATATGCGATTGTAGACAGCAGACGAGAATACAAGAACTTGATATAGATGATGAAGCGAAATTGCTTATTGAAGAAGCAGAGCGACATTGCAAAAAAACTCATAATGTTGCTTGTTTAGCGATTTGCCTGAATTTCTCACCATACAAAAAAATGGGGAAACCTTAGTAAAATCAAGGTTTCCCACACTTTTAACCAATGCGGAAGATGGGACTTGAACCCACACGATGTAACCATCACAAGATCCTTAGTCTTGCTCGTCTGCCAGTTCCGACACTTCCGCAGAACACGGGATTATGTAATTTCCATGTCGCGAATAACATAATAACATTTTAATGCCAAAAAGTCAATGCCATTTTTTGATTTTTTGTTTTTTCATTTTTCAGAGGGCGGAGTGGAAGGAATTACAAAGATATAATCCCCCGCAGCGCCGCAATCGATAGCGTATTGCTCATAATAAATGCCGATTCCCTCCGGAAACAGGACAAATTGTTCCGGGTTATAGTTTTTCGTCAGAATATCATCTTCTTTCAAAAAGAATGTTCCCCTTCCGATGCCTTCCATATACTTGTAAACAGAACCGGTTAGGTTGGCCACGGCTTCCTGAAGAGGCATGCCGAGAATATCCTCCAGAGAGACTCTTTCGCCGGTCTGCTTATTGAAAGTGACCGGACAAAGGGTGATCCAGCTCCGTATTCCGCCAAAGTAACCTTCTTCATAGATTCCTGCCGTAATATATTTTTCCCCGATATGAATATAGTTATAGTCGATCGATTGATACCAATTTGCATCCAATCGGTTCGATACGGACTGATCTGATCCGGATTGATCCGGTTCTGGCTGATTCTGCGCGCATTCACGACCGTTTTCTTCCAGCATATCAAAAAAATCTTTCTTTTCTGCCACCGCGGCCTGGTAAGCTTCCTGGAAATATCGGTTGATTTTTTTATATCCGGGGATCCGGTCATTAAATTGGGGGAGGCATACCCGGTATGGATTGTATTTTTCTCCATTTTCTTCCGTGATATAAAAATCTTCATACTCCAGATCATCTGCCAGATAAGCTTCATATCCTTCGGTGCTTTCCAACATAGAGATAACGCTTCTAATTTCCCCGTATTTTATATTTTCCGCGGGCAGGGCGACGGGTGTCGTTTCAGCATCTTCCCATTCGTCTGCCGTCCATTGGCCGGTTTCGGCATTTTGAATTAGCGAAAACCAGCGGCAGCCTTTTTCCGGGGAAACGAATTTGCGGAAAAAAATCCCTTTTTCGGAAGCATAAATATCCGATATATAACCGCCTTCCGGATATTGGCATGAAAAAGAATCTTCGTAAAGAACTTTATATTCATTCTCACTGCAATCCATGCGGTAAATTGTTACTTTTCGTCCGTCCTCGCATATTTCTTCGTTCAGACCATAAAAATATCCCTTGTAAAAACAACAGTCTATATATGCAGGAACCGCAGAAACGGTGGTTTTTCCATATCCTGGATGATATTGGCTGATTTGTTCCCTTTCTCCATAAAAATTTCCGGTATAATATATACTGTTTCCATAGGCCGTGATTCTTCCGCTGGTATCAAAACGGCAGATTTCTTCTTCATTCTGCCCGTTCAAATCCATTCGGACGATAACGATTTTATTATTTACCCATTTGCTGCAATAAACGGAACCGGCATACTTGACTCCCTGGCTCAGTGTATACTGCCATACATTCGTGGCGATTAGTTCTTTTTCCGAGCCGTCTTTTTTCATCCGGTATAAAAAGTACGGCATTTTCAAAGCGCTGTCAGATTCCTGGGCTTCTTCTTTTATCCTTCCTGATTTGTCATATTCGGCCTCATAAATAGAGGAAAAATATACATATTCGGCGCTAAGCTGTAAAGAGTTTCCCTGCTCACACAATTTTTCCATGCCGCTGCCGTCTGTTTTCATTTTGCAGACCGTTCCATAGCCGTCGCTCTGGTTAATAAAATAAATTTCATCGTCCTGGACGCAGATATTTCCGGCATGGACTTTTGCCAGGCATTCGGGCTGGCCGCCGTCCTCGCTGACACGGTATAAATAATAATGGTCTAACTGGCTGGAATAATAATAATAGCCGTCCGCGTAGCAAATCCGGGAGCCGTGGTTATTGGCCCATCTCGTTTTATCTTCTTCGATCCACCATTTAATTACCTTTGGGGTGCCGTCTTTTTCCCAGGTGATAAGAAATTGTGCGATGGCCACATTGTGTACGGTGCCTCCTTCCCCGTACAGATATTCCGAAGCCTGCAATACCTTTTTTCCATCGTATTCCGCGACACATAGATTGAAAAACCCCCGTGCATTGGCTCCCGTAATTCTTGCCTTGTCGGATGGAGGATATCCCTCTATATTTTCCGCATGGAAAAAAATCTGTTCGTCAAAATAAGGGCAGTAAGCGCTGTAACGGTCGATTTCCGGCTCCTGGATCAGATCTACCTGGAGTCCGCAGTCATAATCTTCCTCCAAATCAGAAGGAAGCGACATCCGCTCGATGGCATGATCCCTGTATTTAAAAACGGCTTTATAAGAATCGCCGACCGCTCCGCAGCCCGTTCCCTGTGCGCTGAACACGATTTCCACATTTTTATCATTGTCGATATCTTCCCAAAAAATGTCAAACCAGCCATAAAAAGAACAGTCTTCTTCTTTAAAACAGTAGGGTTCATCCCCATTCATATAAATCCAGAGGCACCCCGAACCATAAAAGGCTTTTTTCTCCGCATCCATGACCATAACCAGCATATCCAACTGCCCATTCCCGTCAATATCATCGATCCGCAGTCCGGTAAGAGCCATATAGCCATTTTGAAAAATCTGATCGCTGAAAAGTCGTTCATACAATTCCTCTGCCGGTTTTATCCCTGCTTTCTGCCTCTTGGCTTCCTCAAAAAAGAGAGATTTATTTTTTGCAGACTGCTCCTCCGGGGAAAATACCTCTCCGGCTTCCAATAGATCCGTTTCCGCTGTCTCTGCTGCCGGCCTCTGCTCCTCCCGGCTTTCTTCCAATCCGCCGTCCTGCACCAATTCCTGCTCACGCACGCCCTCTATATCCGTAATATCCCGGCCGGACGAACAGGAGCAAACGACCGTCATACCCAGTAAAAATAAAAATATCCATCCGCCCTTTTTCCATCTTTTTTTCATAACTTTGTCCTCTTATGTATTACCTTATTTTTTCAAGATAAACGATGAGTCTGTCCAGTACATCGTTTGATATTTTATCTTATCAAGGCCATAGATCATAGTTGCATCAAAAATGCATCATAATTGCATCATTTGATTTCACACATATTTCACTCTGTACAAGCATATAAAAGCATAAGAGAAAAGGACAGGCGGGAGGAAAAGAAAAAATATGTATGAAAACAAGAAGGTTCGGGAAGTCGGACAAATTTTACAATGCGATACGGAAAAAGGACTGAGCAATGCGGAAGCCGCCGGGAGGCAAAAGCAATATGGAAAAAATCTGTTAAAGGAGCAAAAAGAAAAAACGAAGATTGTTTTGTTCCTGGAACAGTTGAACGATCCACTGATCTTTATTCTGTTTGTAGCTACCGCCATATCCCTGTTTCTTGGAGAAATGGAAGATGCCCTGATTATCGTTACGGTGATTACGGTCAATGCCTTCGTAGGGGTGGTGCAGGAGGGCAAGGCGAGAAAAGCGATTGAAGCGCTGAAAAAACTGACAAGCCCTCATGCCATTGTAAAAAGAGGCGGCAGACAAATGGAAGTTCCGGCAGGAGACTTAGTGCCGGGGGATATCGTCTGTCTGGAAGCGGGACGTCAGGTTCCTGCGGATCTGCGCCTTTCCAAAACGATGAGTTTGAAAATTGAAGAGTCGGCGCTCACGGGAGAGTCCGTACCGGTGGATAAGGATGCGGATTATGTGGCGCAGGGCAAGACGGATATCGGGGATTGCAGGAATATGGCTTATATGTCAACGAACGTGACCTATGGAAGAGGGGAAGGGATCGTGGTTGCTACGGGCATGGAGACCCAGATCGGGCATATTGCCGGGATGATCAGCGAGGCAAAGGAGGAAATAACACCTCTTCAGAAAAGGTTGGCGGATCTTGGGAAAGTGTTGAGCGCCCTGGCGGTTTTTATCTGTATATTTCTTTTCTTTGTGGCAGTCATGCAAAAAAGGGATGTGGGTGATATGCTGCTGACGGCTATTTCGCTGGCGGTGGCGGCTGTGCCGGAGGGGCTTCCGGCGATCGTGACTATTGTTCTCGCCCTGAGCGTATCCAGGATGGTGAAGGTAAATACGATTATCCGAAAACTTCCTTCTGTGGAAACGCTGGGAGCGGTCAATGTGGTCTGCTCGGATAAAACGGGTACGCTGACACAGAACCGAATGACAGTGAAAAAATGTTATGCGGAAGGCAGAGTCTTTCCGGCAGATAAGGCGGACATGGAAAGGCACAGAGAGTTACTGCTCGGCTGTGTGCTTTGCAACGACGGTGTGATTGCGGAGGGAAGCAGGATCGGAGACCCTACGGAACTGGCTCTTTTGGATCTGGCGGGGAAATACGGCATGATAAGGGAGGATATAGAGCGGGATTATCCCAGGATCGGAGAGAAGGCTTTTGATTCTGACCGTAAAATGATGACAACTCTTCACAGGGGAAGGAACGGCAGTTCGTTACATGCGCAGGTGTCCTACACGAAGGGAAGTACGGAAGAAGTTCTGCGGCATTCCAGATATATGCTCGCCCGGGGAAAAAGAACGGCTTTGACGGAATCGGCAAAGCGGGAGATCCTCCATGCGGCGGGGCAGATGTCGGCAGAAGCACTGCGCGTATTGGCAGTGGCGATGCGGCGGGACGCGCCGGATGCGGAGGAAAGAGAACTTACTTTTGTCGGACTGGTAGGAATGATGGATCCGGCCAGGCCGGAGGCGGCGGAAGCGGTGAAAGCATTCCGCCAGGCAGGGGTAAATACAGTTATGATTACGGGCGATCATGTGGACACCGCTTATGCCATCGCAAAGGAACTTGGGATCGCCGGGGGCAGGGAGGAATGTTTAAGCGGCGGAGAGCTGGATAAAATGAGCGGGGAGGAGTTTGAAAAAAAGGCGGAATACATAAGAGTATATGCCAGAGTGTCGCCGGAGCATAAGGTTAAGATTGTAAATGCGCTGAAGAAAAAGGGCAGGATCGTGGCGATGACGGGGGATGGGGTCAATGACGCGCCTTCCCTCAAAGCGGCGGATATCGGCATTGCTATGGGAATGAACGGCACAGATGTGGCGAAAAATGCTTCGGATATGATCCTTACGGACGATAATTTCGCTACGATTCGTAAGGCGATCGAAGAGGGAAGGGGGATTTATGAAAATATCCGAAAGGCCATCCTGTTTTTGCTCTCTTCTAATTTCGGAGAGATCATTACTATGCTGGCGGCCATATTGGCCGGATTTCCTTCCCCGTTAAAAGCCAGCCACATTTTATGGATTAATCTGATTACGGATTCCTTTCCGGCGCTGGCGCTTGGCGTGGATGAAAATGACGGCGGGGAATTGATGAGGCAGAAACCGAGAAAAAGCGATGAGAATCTTTTCGCCCATGGCGGGCTGGCATGCACTCTTTGCTATGGAGCCGTGATCGCAGCGATTAGCATTACCGCATTTTTGCAGGTTCCTTATGGAGCCCTTGTCAGGCAGGAATTGCCGGTCAACTTACACAATATAAAAGCAATGCTTGCATTGCCTGAGCTGCTCAATAAGGCGCAGACCCATGCCTTTACCGTACTCGGCATGAGCCAGCTCGTACATGCAGTCGGGATGCGGGATGTGAATAAATCGATTTTTCGGATGAATCATTTCTCCAATCGTTCGATGATATTTGCCTGTGCAGCCGGCGTAGGGCTGCAGGCATTGGTAACGGAGATTCCGTATTTTGTCGGATTATTCGGGACGGTGAAGCTCTCACTGCACGAATGGGGATGGCTGGCGGCCCTGTCTTTTATGCCGCTGGTAGTCCATGAACTGTTGGTGGTCGGAGGGAAGGCGGAGCAAAGCCTGGAACATAAGAAAGAAAGGGGCTTAATAACAGCCTTTCCTTCCGGGGAGCCTACAAAGGAAATCCCGCCTTATGAGGAACAGGCGGAGGGATCTCCATGGAAAAGGCCCTCTTCTCATGAGCCGGAACTGAAAAGCGCTTGGATGGAAAGGGATTAAACGCGTTACAGCAGTTTGGAAAAAGCCAGGAAGAGGAGCAGGAATCCGCCCACGATGGAAAAGTTGAATTCCGATTTGGAAGCCAGAAGCCTTCCCAGGCGGCAGCCGCCGTAAATGGCCAGGATGCCGATGACGAAGGTGAGGACGGCGGTGACGGGAAGGGAGAATTCTAAAGAAGCGGCTCCGATTCCTGCGGCTGCGCTGTCCGCGGAGAGGGCAAAACCGAGAGGAAGGGCTTCCGAAGGAGAGAGGACGGCCACATCCCCGCCGTTGGCTTCCGTAATCGTTTTCTTGAGGGAACTATCAAAAATTTTTAGCACAGCCAGCACGGCCAGGATGAAAAATGACAGGAGGGAAGCGACCGGGGCAGGGATATATGCTTTGAAGAGGCCGCCAAGGGCCAGGGAAGAAACGAGAAGCAGAACAGACAGCAAAGATACGATTACGGCGGACAGAGGAGGAATCTTCACCTTATCCGTACCGTATGCAAAGCCGGCGGTAAACGCATCGGCAGAAAGAGCCACGATCAGCATAATTAATTTTGAAACAGAAAAAAACAAGCGGAATCACCTTTTTACACAGAAATCAGTTTTAGCAGGTTAGGAGGAGCGCCTGTCGGAAGAAGAAGGAACCGGAGGGAAGCGGGCCGGAGGAAGGCGGGGCAGGGAGGGCGCGGTTTTTCATGCCGGCTTCGGGAAATGGATTTTCTAAATATTCCGGCAAAGTGATATCGGCCGGACGCAACCGCCCGCGATTCGCCATCCAGGCTCATTGCGGGCTTTTGGTGACATCCGTGTCACCAAATTGCTGTTTGTCAGGCGGAATATTAAGAAAATCTCATCTCCCTGCGCAAAGCAGTTGAAAAACCGCGCCCTCCCTGCCCCGCCTTCCTCCGGCCCGTTTCCCTCTGGTTCCTTCTTCTTCCGACAGGCATTTTTAACGCCTCGTCAGAACTGATTTCCATGCCTTTCTTATTTGCTTTATTGTATGTGGTTATGATATAATTGACTTCAAATTAGAGGAGAAAAATTATGGATAACAGACAATATAAGACAAAAGAACTGCTGAAAAGATTTATTCCGTATTTTAAACCATACAGAAAAACTTTGTTTTTCGACTTGTTCTGTGCGGCGCTGACTACCATATGTGAGTTGGTGCTGCCGCTTATTATGCGCTATATTACCAATGAGGGGTTATACCGCCTGGCGGAACTTTCGGTGCGGACGATTGCGGGCCTGGGACTGCTTTATCTGGCTCTGCGCATCATCGATACGATTGCCAGCTATTATATGGCCGATATGGGGCATGTCATGGGGGCTAAGATCGAGACGGATATGCGCAGGGATGCTTATTTTCATCTGCAGCAGCTTTCCAACACCTATTATAACAATACGAAGGTGGGGCAGATTATGGGGCGGATCACGAACGACTTGTTCGACGTGACGGAATTTGCCCATCACTGCCCGGAGGAATTTTTTATTGCGGGAATAAAGATACTGATCGCATTTCTCATACTGGCGGGAATTAACCTGCCGCTGACCCTGCTTATTTTTCTCGTGGTTCCGGTGATGATCGGAGTATGCATGTCCTTGAATTTTAAAATGAAGGGGGCTTTTCGGAAACAGAGGAACCATATTGGGGAATTGAATGCCAGGATCGAGGACAGCCTTCTCGGGCAGAAGGTTGTGAAGGCGTTTACCAACGAAGAGGCGGAAAACAGGAAATTTGAAAAGGATAACGGGCAGTTTTTGGATATAAAAAAAGAAACTTACCGCTATATGGCGGCTTTTCAGGCGACTACGAAAATGTTCGACGGCCTTATGTACCTGACGGTGCTGGTGGCCGGAGGGATTTTTATGGTGAAGGGGATGATCGTGCCGGGAGATCTGGTGGCTTATATGCTCTATGTAACGACGATGATCGCCACGATCCGCAGGATTATAGAGTTTGCTGAGCAGTTCCAGCGGGGAATGACAGGGATTGAGCGTTTTTTGCAGATCATGGAGGCGGATATTGAGATTTTTGACGAGCCGGATGCGGAAGAAATGGTGGAGACGGAAGGGAATATTTCTTTTGAAAACGTCAGCTTCGAATACCCGGACGACCACAATATTGTGTTTACCGGGTTGGACTTGAAGATCCGGCATGGGGAGAAGGTGGCGATTGTTGGGCCTTCCGGCGGAGGGAAGACGACTCTGTGCAATCTGATTCCACGGTTTTATGATGTAACGGAGGGCAGGATACTGATCGACGGAAAGGATATCCGGCATTTTACGTTAAAGAGTCTGAGAAAAAATGTAGGCATCGTCCAGCAGGATGTCTATCTTTTCTCAGGGACGATCTATGAAAATATTGTTTACGGAAGGCAGGATGCCTCAAAAGAGGAGGTGATAGAGGCGGCAAAGCGGGCGGGAGCCCATGAATTTATCCTGAATCTGAAGGACGGTTATGATACCTATGTGGGAGAGCGGGGCGTGAAATTGTCCGGCGGACAGAAGCAGAGGATCAGCATTGCCAGGGTATTTTTGAAAAATCCCCCGATCATTATCCTGGACGAAGCGACGTCGGCTTTGGATAACGAAAGCGAGTTTGCGGTGGCCAAATCTTTGGCAAGGCTTTCGGAAGGGAGAACTACGCTCACCATCGCGCACAGATTATCGAGCATACGGAATTCCGATAGGATTTTGGTTCTGACGGAGAAAGGCATCGCGGAGGAGGGGAACCATGAAGAATTATTGGAAAAACGAGGAATCTATTATCATTTTTATACGATGGCGAACGAACTGAAATAAGGAAAAGTAGACGTTATACAGTAAATGGGGAGTGTAAAGCATCGCGTAAAGCCCTTTCATTCTTGCTAATAAGAGTCGATTTTTGTATAATGATGGAACAGGCAAGGCGCACTGAAAAAACAAGAATGATTCAAAGCGAGGAGAGAAAACGATGTTAAGGAAGAAAATATGCGTAGTCGTGGGAGGGGCAAAAGGCAGAGGATGCAGTCTTGTTGAGGAGTATGCGGGACGCAGATACCACATTGCCCTAATGGATAACGACAAAGAACGCGGTAAGTTACTAAAAGATAAAGTGGAAAAAGAATACGGAAGCAAAATGTTTTTCTTCCATGGAGATGCGGATAGTGAAGAAGACCTCGAATTGTTTGCGGGGGCGGTCATTGGACAATATGGAAAGGTAGACTATTTGTATTACCGGACGGATATTGCCGGGAGAGCGGGAGAAATGGAAAATCTGCTTGGAAACCATTTGAAGAATAACGGAAAGGCGTTTATATGAAATTAACTTTTATAGGTGCTGCCCATGAAGTGACAGGAAGCTGTCATTATTTAGAAGCCGGGGGCAAGCATATTCTGATAGATTGCGGTATGGAACAGGGAGTTCAGAACTATGAAAAGGCGGAACTGCCTATCGGGGAGGCTATGGTAGATTATGTCCTGCTGACCCATGCCCATGTGGATCATTCGGGCATGCTGCCCGCATTATACGCGAAAGGCTTCAGAGGGCAAATACTGGCTACTGAAGCGACGGCGGATTTATGCAGCATTATGCTGCGCGACTGTGCGCATATACAGATGCAGGAAACGGAATGGAAAAATCGGAAAGCGAAGCGTCATTCGGGAATAGAACCTTATGAGCCGCTTTACACGATGGAAGATGCGGATGGAGCGATCAAGCATATCGTTTCATGTAAATATGGCCGCATCATAGAATTAGACGAAGGAATAAAAATAAGATTTACCGATGTGGGGCATTTGCTCGGTTCTGCCAGCATCGAAGTATGGGCGTCGGAAGAAGGGGTGGAAAAGAAAATCGTATTTTCCGGGGACATTGGAAATATCGACCAGCCCTTGATTAAAGATCCGGCTTATACGGAAGAGGCGGATTATGTGGTCATGGAGTCCACCTACGGGAACAGAGTGCATTCCACAGGAAGGCCGGATTATGTGGCGGATCTGGCAAAGGTATTACAGGAAACTTTTGACAGAGGAGGCAATGTGGTCATTCCTTCCTTTGCGGTAGGAAGAACCCAGGAGATGCTTTATTTCCTCCGGCAGATCAAAGAGGAAAAGAGAATCGACAGATTCCCGAATTTTACGGTATATGTGGATAGCCCGCTGGCGGTGGAAGCGACGGATATTTTTCAGAGAAATGTGGCAGAATGTTTTGACGAAGAGGCAATGGAACTGGTGAGAAAGGGAATTAACCCGATCCGTTTTCCGGGACTTCGTTTATCGATCACTAGCGACGAATCAAAAGCCATTAATTTCGATGATTCACCCAAAGTAGTAATTTCCGCTTCCGGCATGTGCGAGGCAGGAAGGATACGCCATCATCTGAAACATAATCTGTGGAAGCCGGAATGTACGATATTGTTTGTAGGATATCAGGCAAACGGCACGCTGGGAAGGTCGTTAATCGAAGGAGCAAAGGAAGTAAAGCTCTTTGGAGAGAAAATAGAAGTGAGGGCGGATATCAGGACATTGCCGGGGATCAGCGGCCATGCGGACAAAGATGGCCTGATCCGCTGGATCGAAGGATTTCGGAAGAAACCGGAAAAAATCTTTGTGGTACACGGTGAAAGCAGCATTTGCGAATCTTTCGTATCCTGTTTGAAAGAAGAACACAAGATGGAAGCTTATGCTCCTTACAGCGGCACATGTTTCGATCTGCTGACCGGAGAGGCGGAATATGTGGCGAAACCGAAGCCGTTGAAGAAAAAACGGGCGGCTCAGGATATCTTTGACCGTCTGCTGGCGGCAGGGCAAAGGCTTATGGCTGTTATTCGGAAGAACGAAGGCGGGGCAAATAAGGACTTGGGAAAATTTGCGGATCAGATCAATTCCCTTTGCGATAAGTGGGACAGATAGGATGGCGGCGGAAAGCGTTGTCCATGAAAATAAGGATGGAACCGCGGAAACATAAATTGGAAAGGGAAGACAAATGAGTCTGGCAGACAAAATTTTTATTCAAATGTGTAAGGACATATTGGAAAACGGAACGAGTACGGAAGGGGAAAAGGTGCGCCCCCATTGGGCGGACGGGACTCCGGCCTATACGGTGAAAAAGTTTGCCGTCGTGAACAGGTATGATCTGTCGAAAGAATTTCCGATACTGACGTTACGGAAAACGGCGTTAAAAAGCGCGACGGACGAGATGCTTTGGATATGGCAGAAAAAATCCAACAATATCAACGATTTGAATAGCCATATCTGGGACGAATGGGCGGATGCGGACGGCAGCATCGGCAAGGCTTATGGCTATCAGATGGGGGTGAAGCACCAGTACAGGGAAGGGATGATGGACCAGGTGGACCGGGTCATTTATGACTTGAAAAACAATCCGTTCAGCCGCCGGATCATGACGAATCTGTATGTGCATCAGGATTTGCATGAGATGAATCTGTATCCGTGCGCCTACAGCATGACGTTTAACGTAACGTCCGCCGCCGGCGCGGCGCAGGAAAAAGAGAGTGGAAAACTGGTATTAAACGCCATATTGAACCAACGTTCCCAGGATGTGCTGACAGCGAACAACTGGAACGTGGTGCAATATGCGGTGCTGCTGCATATGCTGGCACAAGTGTGCGATATGAAGGCGGGAGAATTGGTGCATGTGATTGCGGATGCCCATATTTATGACAGGCATATTCCCATCATAAAGGAACTGATCGGGCGCGAGCCTTTGGAAGCGCCGGCTTTTTGGCTGAATCCCGATATTCATGACTTTTACCAGTTCACGCGGGACGATGTAAAAGTAGAAAATTATCAGGCGGGACCGCAGGTGGATATTCCCGTTGCCATTTAAGAGAGAGGAGAAAACGGGATATGAATGTGATCGTGGCAGTGGACAGCCATTGGGGAATTGGAAATAAAGGAGAACTGCTGGTGAGGATACCCAATGACCATAAATTTTTCCGGGAGGAAACGACGGGCAAAGTAGTGGTACTCGGCCGGAAAACATTGGAAACTTTTCCACAGGGGCTGCCTTTGAAAAACAGGACGAACATTATCCTTTCCTCCAATCAGGATTATCAGGTAAGGGATGCCGTGGTGGTACACAATTTGGAAGAACTGATGGAAGAATTGAAAAAGTACAGGAGCGAGGATATTTATATCGTGGGCGGCGACAGCGTTTACAGGCAGCTATTGCCTTACTGCGATGTGGCCCATGTGACCAGGATCGACCACCGGTATGAGGCGGACGCCTTTTTCCCCGACCTGGATGGGATGGAGGAATGGAAGATCACGGCGGACAGCGAGGAACAGACGTATTTCGATATCGCTTATCAGTTTGTGAAGTATGAAAGAGTGAAGGAAATCGAATAAAAGAAAGACGAATAAAAGAAAGCGCCAGGCGGGAAAAACGGCTGGCGCTTTTGAGCTGTTTAGGGTATAGTTATGGTAGTGGTTGGTTTAGGAGGGGAAGAGCCGTTATTTTTGTGTAAGAGACGGAGGCTGATATGGTGACAGGAATCATTAAAAATAAAATCGACAGGATTTGGACGGATATCTGGGCGGGAGGAATTACCAATCCGTTGACGGTAATTGAGCAGTTGACGTATTTGATGTTTATTCGGTCTTTGGATGAGAAAGAACTGGAAAACGAAGAGTTTGAAAATATGACGGGCGAGAAGATGGATAAGATTTTCCCACCATCAAAAGTGGGACAAGCCATGCGATGGAGCCAGTTTAAAGAAAAAGATGCCAGGGATATTTTTGACATTGTGTCGCAAAGGGTTTTTCCGGCTATAAAAAAGATGAAGAATCATCAACTACCGGATTTTAACGAAAAGGGAGAACTCATCGAAATTTCTGAAGATGATACATCTTTGGATGAAAAGACTGCTTTTGCAAGATATATGGAGGGTGCAGCATTCTTAATTCCAACGCCTCAGGTATTGCAAAAAATAATTACAGGACTGGACGATTTATATGAACATGATATTTCAGACTTGGATATGCAAGGCGATCTGTATGAATATATGCTGGGAAAACTAGCGATCGCAGGGCAGAATGGCCAATTTAGGACGCCCAGGCATATTCGGGAAATGATGGTGGAGCTATTAGCGCCTACGCCTGAGGATTATATTGTAGATCCGGCTTGTGGTACCGCCGGTTTTCTGGTATCGGCATCGGAATATATTAGAAAAACATATGAGGATACTATGACAAACGAGCAATGGGATCATTTTGTGGGCGGTGCGTTTACAGGATTTGATATGGATCATACCATGTTAAGGATTTCTGCGATGAATTTGATGCTGCATTCCATTACGAAACCGGAAATTTGCTATAAAGACAGTTTGTCCAAGCAAAATCAAATAAGCGGAAAGTATACGGTTTGTTTGGCAAATCCGCCGTTTAAGGGAACGGTGGATGCGGAAAGCATCAACGATGATCTGAAAGCGGTTACGAATACGAAGAAAACGGAATTATTGTTTTTGGCGTTGTTTCTTCGTTTGCTAAAGGCTGGCGGCAGGTGCGCGTGCATTGTCCCGGATGGTGTATTGTTTGGAAGCAGCAATGCTCATAAATCGATCAGAAAAGAGCTGATAGAAAACCATAAATTAGAAGCATTGATTTCCATGCCGTCAGGAGTGTTTAAACCATATGCAGGAGTATCAACAGCGATTTTGATTTTTACGAAAACAGGAGCCGGAGGAACGGATCGCGTGTGGTTTTATGATATGAAGGCGGATGGATTTACATTGGATGATAAACGTTCGGAAATGGATGAAAATGATATTCCAGATATTATTGAGCGCTTTCATTCTTTGGATAAGGAAGTGGATAGGAAAAGAACGGAACAGAGTTTTTTTGTGCCTAAGGAAGAAATTGTGACAAATGGTTATGATTTGTCCATTAATAAGTATAAAAAGGTGGAGTATGTGGCGATGGAGTACCCGCCGACTAATGAAATCTTAGCAGAGATAAAAAAGATTCAAAAAGAGATATCAGAGGGGATTGATGAGCTGGAGGCGATGTTGGGAGGATGAATCGGTCAGGCCAGCTATAGTATCCTGCTGAAATGGAGGCGGCAATATGGGAATGACTTACAAAAGTTTAGAGGATGTGTGTGAAATATTGGATTCGCGCAGGATACCAATTACTGCTAAAAATCGTAAAGCCGGGGAATATCCGTATTTTGGTGCAAATGGAGTGCAGGATTATGTGTCGGATTATATTTTTGATGATGAACTTGTTTTATTAGCTGAGGACGGAGGGAATTTTGGTTCCACAGAACGTCCCATAGCGTATCGGGTTTCAGGAAAATGTTGGGTGAATAATCATGCGCATGTATTGAAAGCAAAAAATTGTATTGATGTGGACTATTTATGTTATTCATTGATGTTCTATAATACGGATGGGATTGTAAACGGAGCGACGCGTCAAAAACTGACACAGGCTGCTATGCGGCAAATGAAGATTCCACTTAGAGACATGGATGAACAGATGAAGATAGTTCGTAAAATTAATTGTATTTTTGAATTGATAAAAAAGCAAAAGGAAGTATTAGATTTTTTGAATCAGGCTGTCCAAGCACGGTTTACAGAATTATTTGGCGATCCAATTAGTAATCCTTATGGATGGGAGAAGGTTTTTCTTAAAGATGTATGTTCTTCTGTTATCAGAGGGCCATTCGGAAGTGCATTAAAAAAAGAGTTTTTTGTTAAGCCAGATGAAACAACGTATAAAGTATATGAACAAAAACATGCAATTCAGAAGTCATCTGAAATAGGAAAATATTATATTACAGAAGAAAAATATCAAGAACTGAAAAGATTTGAATGCGTTCCAGGAGATATTTTAATGAGTTGTTCAGGTACTATGGGAGAATTATATCAGCTTCCAGAAGGATGTGAGCGTGGAATTATTAATCAAGCATTATGTAAGTTTACATTAAATGATAAAATATTGCCGATATGCTTTTTGGCTTATATGAAACAAACAATAGGAAATTTAGAAATTAAGGGTAGTGGTATAAAAAATATTGCGGCTGTTTCTTATGTCAAGACGATGCCAATTAATTTACCGCCATTAGAAGTCCAGAAAAAATTCGAAGAATTTTCTGAACAAACTGATAAATTGAAATCGATAATGAAAGAAAGTTTAAGAAAATTGGAAACAATGAAAAAATCGTTGATGCAACAGTACTTTGGCTAGGGGGAAAAATGGAGAAAATAGTTGTTTGTCATGGAAGTTCTCAGATTGTGGAAGTGCCAGCGATACGGATAACAAAATATAATAAAGATTTTTACTTCGGCTTTTACTGTACGATTATAAAAGAACAGGCGAGACGTTGGGCTACAAGATTTGGGGAAGAAGGATATATTAATTTGTATGAATATAGGCCGAATCAAGAATTGAAATTGCTGACATTTGAAAAAATGACGGAAGAATGGTTGGATTTTATTGTGGCTTGCCGAAGCGGACAGGCACATAGCTATGATATTGTAGAAGGGCCGATGGCAGATGATACGATTTATAATTATGTGCAGGGGTTTATGGATGGAAAATATTCAAGGGAAGCCTTTTGGGAATTGGCTAAATTTAAGTATCCTACGCATCAAATTAGTTTTCATACTGCCAGAGCATTGACAACATTAAAATTTTTAAAAGGAGTACCAGCAAATGAAAAACAATAACAATTTGTTTTATACTTGCAGCCTGATTGAATATATAGCGAGAGAGACTAAAAATCGCAGAGAGAGTATTGTAAATCGGCTGGGAAGTGATTTGCAGCAGATATATAACTATGCCGATGTTTTCCATTGTGAACCGATAGAAAAGGTTGCGGATGATTTCATACAAAGAAATCATATTGCAAATGGGGACTATGATAACCTAGCAGGATGCAGGTACACGATTCCTGATTACTGGGATATAGGAGAAGTATTTGCCCGGTTGATAGAGGATTCTTATGAAGAGGACAATATAATAAACGGAATGAAAGAGGTATATCAGTCATGGCTGGCTGATAAAATCTTGAATTTCAATTCGGATTTATATTATCAGTCCAGGGAATATATAGCGCTTTGCTACAAAGAAGGAGAAATACTATTAGCATAAATGCAGCAAGAGAGGAATAGGCGATGTCTAACTTTAAGTTTCTTCAAGATAAAAAAGAATACCAATTATTTGCGGCAGCGGCGGTTGAGGCCGAAAGAATTTACTATTCGTCTCCTGCGATGTGTGCGGTGGGATGTAGGAAAGCGTTGGAACTGGCCGTAAAGTGGGTGTACTCTGCGGATCATTCGGTGAAGATGCCCTATAAGGACAACTTGCAATCTTTGATTCATGAGCGATCCTTCCGTTTTGCGCTTGATCAGAACACATGGAGAAAACTGCCGTATATCGTTAAACTAGGGAATTTGGCAGTTCATACGGAGAGAACGATACAGGCTGGCGATGCGCTGGCCTCTATGAGAGGGGTCTTTGAATTTATCGAATGGATTGATTATTGTTATGGAGCCGATTATGAAGAGAGAAAATTTAATGAAGACATCATTCCGAAGGAAAAGATTGCCGTAGATATAGGAAAAATAAAGGAACAGGAAAGTTTGCTGGGAGAAAAGGATGCTGAGATCGAAAAACTACGCAAACAAGTGGGACAAATGTCAGAAAAGCTTATGGCGCAAAAAGAAGAGCATCAGCAGAGCAGGATATTTGTTGCCGAAGATATTACGGAATGGGAAACAAGAAAGCGATATATAGACCTTGATCTGAAAGAACTTGGATGGAAGTTGGATGGAACTGATTCAGATGTGTGGGAAGAATATCCCGTCGATGATATGACAGGAGTGTTGGGAAAAAAGGGGTATGTGGATTATGTACTTTTAGGGAGGGATGGATTGCCTCTTGCGTTGATTGAAGCAAAAAGGACGAGCAATGATCCGAATATTGGGCGAAGACAGGCAATGCTATATGCGGATTGCCTGGAGAGAAAGTTTGGCCGTAGGCCTATGATGTTTACCAGCAATGGATTTGAAACCTATTTCTGGGATGATATATCTTATCCGCAGCGCCGGGTAAGCGGCGTATTCAGCAAAGGTGATCTGCAAAAATTGATGAACCGGAGAACCGAGAAAAAGGATTTATTATCCATTCGGATTGATGATCGGATTACAGACCGCTATTATCAGAAGGAGGCAATACGGGCTGTATGTGAGAATGTAGAGCAGGGATATCGGAAAAACCTTTTGGTTATGGCGACCGGCACAGGGAAAACGAGAACAGCGGCCAGTCTGGCGGATGTATTCAGTCGGGCGGGATATGCGACCAATGTTTTGTTTTTAGCAGATAGAACAGCGCTTGTAAAACAGGCGAAAGATGATTTTAAAAATTATCTTCCTCATATGTCGCTTTGCAATTTATGCTCCGACAAGGACAATAAAAATGCCAGAATTGTATTTTCTACCTACCCGACAATATTAAATGCTATTGATGATGTGAAAAACGACGAAGGTAAGAGGACGTTTACACCGACGCATTTTGATTTAATCATTATAGATGAAAGCCACAGAAGTATTTTTAAGAAGTATAAAGCGATTTTTGAATATTTTGACGCCATATTGGTAGGGTTGACAGCGACACCGAAAACGGATGTGGACAGAAATACCTATGATTTCTTTGAAATGGAAACAGGAGTACCTACGTATGTTTATGACTATGAAACGGCGGTGCATTCCGATCACGTATTGGTACCTTATTATACATATATCGTGAAGACAGAATTTTTAAATGATGGTATTACATACGAAAAATTGTCGGAGGCGGATAAAGAAAGGTACGAAGAGGATTTTGCAGAGGATGATAATATACCGGAATGCATCCCTGAAGCGGCTTTAAATAAATTTGTATTCAATGAACTGACGGTGGATAAAGTCATACAGGATCTAATGGAAAGAGGAATTAAAGTTGCAGGTGGGGATAGATTGGGTAAGACGATTATATTTGCTCAAAATAAAAAGCATGCGGAATTTATTGTGGAAAGATTCAACAAATTATATCCAAGGTATAAAGGAAGATTTGCGCAGAGGATTGTCTGTGATGACGCTTATGCGCAGACAGTGATTGATGATTTTAAGAAACCGAATGCGGAGCCTCATATTGCGGTATCCGTAGATATGATGGATACGGGTATTGATGTGCCAGAGTGCGTAAATCTTGTTTTCTTTAAAAAAGTGCGTTCAAAGACAAAATTTTGGCAGATGATAGGCCGAGGTACGAGGCTTTCGGAGAATTTAGCCTGTATCGACCGAATAGATGGGGAGTATGTTGGCAAAAGACGTTTTTTGATTTTTGATTATTGTAATAATTTTGAATTTTTTGGCTCGAAAACGAATGATTATGGAGGAAGTGATACAAAGACGCTGTCGGAAAATATATTTGGAAAAAGAATACGCCTTATAGCAGCTTTGCAGGAAAGGCTTTTCGAAGGAGAGGAATATCGGAATTGGAGGCAAAGTCTGGCGGAAACATGTCGTGATCAGATTATGGTTTTGAACGATGATTTGATATCGGTGAGGCTAAAGAGGCAATATGTGGAAAAATTCAGAAACATGGAAAAATTTCAGCATTTGGGAGAGGGTGATAAAGGAGAACTAATCAAAGAGGTTGCCCCTCTCGTTTCCACAAATGAAACGGATGAGGCGGCAAAGCGGTTTGACAATTTTATGTATGGGATGATGTTGGCGAATATGGAAGGAACAGCATCTTTTCAACGCGCGAAAAGACAGTTGTGCCATATTGCAAGTACTTTGGAAGGGAAAGCGGGCATTCCACAGGTCAAAGAAAAAATGAATCGAATAAAAGAAATAAACACGGATGAATTTTGGGAGGGGAATCGGGTTCTACTATTCGAAGAGGTCAGGAAAGAATTGCGGGAATTGATGAAAGTCCTGGTCGATGAAAAGAAATTGGTGTTTACGAAGCTGACAGATCCCGTGATAGAGGACAAAGAAGGCGTTTCGTTAGATTCTGCCTTTGATTTTGAAGATTATCGCAAAAAAGTAAACCGATATGTAGAGGCGCATAAAGACTCATTGGCAATCCACAAGCTTATGCATAATAATCGGTTGTCAGAAGGAGATTACAGAGAGCTGGAAAGAGTGTTGACTGAAGAACTGGGCAGCAAGGAAGATTATCAGCGTGAATTCGGAGATATACCCTTTGGACTGTTGATCAGGAAAATTGCGAAGTTGGACCATGAGGCTGCGATGGCCGCGTTTTCTGCGTTTATCAATGATGCATCCTTAAATCAGGGACAGATACAGTTTGTTTATAAGATTATCAATCACATAGAACAAAATGGTTATATGGAAAATATTATGGATTTGCAGAAGCCGCCGTTTGATAAACCGGTGCCATTTACAAGAATGTTTGATGCAAAAACGAGAAATTCATTGGTGCAGACAATTAATGGAATCAGGGAGAACGCGGTGAATGTGATTGCGTGAAAGCGAAACAATATATCAGGGCAAATGGTTCAATTTTATTGACTTTTCCCCCAAAAAGTATAATAATAGTAAGGAAAATTTTACATGTTTCGGAAAGGGCAGGGATGTGGATATGGAAAAGAAAAATTTAGACTGGGCGAATATTGGCTTTAACTATATAGAAACGGATGAAAGATATGTATCCAATTATAAGGACGGCGCATGGGACGAAGGCGGGATGACGAAAGATCCGGTGGTGGCCATCAACGAATGTGCCGGCGTGCTGCAATATGCGCAGACCGTATTTGAGGGAATGAAGGCTTACACGACCGAGGATGGGCGCATCGTGACTTTCCGCCCTGATTTGAATGCGGCCCGTATGGCGGATTCGGCAAGAAGGCTGGAAATGCCGGTGTTTCCCGAAGAACGGTTTATTGATGCGGTAATCAAAACGGTGGCGGCGAACAAGGCATATGTTCCTCCTTTCGGATCAGGAGCCACGCTTTACATCCGGCCTTATATGTTCGGTTCCAATCCTGTGATTGGCGTAAAACCGTCGGATGAGTATCAATTCCGCGTGTTCACAACTCCGGTAGGGCCTTATTTTAAAGGAGGAGTAAAGCCGCTTACGATCTGTATCAGCGATTTTGACCGCGCTGCCCCAAGGGGAACGGGACATATCAAAGCGGGACTCAATTATGCCATGAGCCTTCACGCGATCCAGACGGCACATAGGAATGGATTTGATGAAAATATGTATCTGGATGCGGGGACAAGGACGAAAGTGGAAGAAACAGGAGGCGCTAATTTCCTGTTTGTAACAAAAGACAATAAGGTTGTCACGCCGAAGTCGGACAGCATCCTTCCTTCGATTACAAGGCGTTCCCTGATGCATGTGGCGAAAGAATACCTTGGCCTGGAAGTGGAAGAAAGGGAAGTTCTGTTAGAGGAAGTAAAGGACTTTGCGGAATGCGGACTTTGCGGAACGGCAGCCGTTATCTCTCCGGTAGGAAAAATTACAGACCATGGGAAAGAGATCTGTCTGCCTAGCGGCATGGACGGAATGGGACCGGTTACGCAAAAACTGTACGATACTCTGACAGGAATCCAGATGGGAAGGATAGAGGCTCCCGAAGGATGGATTGTGGAGATCAAATAGCGGTAAAAAAGCAAAGACAGGGCATGGGAGAATTTTCCTGGGAAAATTTTCCCATGCTTTTTCAGTATGGTGTTATGATAAATGATCGATAATGATTTATGATGATGATGCAGAAAGGACAGGTGTCGCTATGAACGCTTTTCGAATAAAATTGCCCACGGAATACCCCTATCTTTATGAAACGCATTTGCATACTTCCCAAGGAAGCGCCTGTGCGGTTCATACGGGGAGCGAGATGGCGAAGGCATGTAAAGAAGCGGGGTATACGGGGATCATAGTGACTGACCATAACTGGGGCGGCAATACGGCGGTCAACAGATATATGCCTTGGAAAGAATGGGTAAATACGTTTGTAAAAGGCTATGAGGATGCAAAGAGGACGGGGGATCGTATCGGGTTGGATGTTTTTTTCGGGTATGAAGCGGGATATCGGGGAACGGAGTTTTTAATTTATGGCGTGGATAAAGAATTTATGTTATCCCACGAAGAGCTGCGGACGGCGACGGTGGAGCGTCAGTATCAGATGATCCGCGAAGCGGGAGGGATGGTAGTGCATGCGCATCCGTTCCGAGAGGAATATTATATTCCCGAGATTCGTCTGTATCCCGAATATGTGGATGCTGTGGAGGGGATCAATGCCACTCATTCCAACCATAGAAGCAAATCCCACAACAAGGCGGAGTTTGATGAAAAAGCGGTTGGCTATGGAAGGCAACATGGACTGCCGATGACTGCGGGATCGGATATTCATAGAACGGATCTGTTTGGCGGAGGCATGGCATTCCGAAGGAAACTGAAGTCGATACAGGATTTTATGGAGGCGGTGAGAAACGGGGAAGATTATCTTCTGACGAACGGAGATGACTGGTTTGCAAAAGACGGTTCGCGCATAACGCTTTGAGTCGACAGGGAATATGGCAGCGTAAGGACGGAGGAACTGCATGAAATTAGTGCATACGGGCGATCTGCACATTGGAAAAATAGTAAATGGTTTTTCCATGATGGAGGATCAGAAGTATATTTTAAAACAAATTTATGAAATATCCTGCAGGGAAAAAGCGGATGCTCTTATTTTGGCAGGGGATATTTATGACCGGGCGATTCCTCCGGCTGAGGCGGTGGTTTTGCTGGATCATTTTCTGACGGATATGGCGGAGGCCGGGATTCTGGTTTTCTTAATAAGCGGGAACCATGACTCGCCGGAAAGGCTGGGGTTTGCCGCAAAACTGCTGGAAGATAAGAGGATTCATATAGGGGGCGTATATGAAAATTGTTTGAAGGAAGTAAGGGTTACGGATCGTTATGGGGAAGTAACCTTTGTTTTGATGCCCTTTGTCAGACCGGCAACGGTGGAGGCAAAAACCAGCGGAGAGGCAGCGGAGCGGATGTTGTCCCAAAGAGTCAAGGGAAAGGAAAGGGAGATATTGGTTTCCCATTGTTTTGTGACGGACGGGGGCAGGGAACCCGAACTTTCCGACGGGGAAACAACGGTTCATGTAGGAGGGCTGGACAATGTGGAAGCTTCTCTCCTTGGAGGATTTGATTATGTGGCGCTTGGGCATATTCATAAGCCGCAGAAGATAGGGCAGGGAAATATTTATTATGCAGGGGCGCCCTTGGCCTACTCTTTTTCGGAGGCCGGGCATGGGAAGTCGGTGAATCTGGTGGAACTGGGAGAAAAGGGAGAGACTACAGTACGGAGGATTCCGCTGAAGCCTTTGCATGAAATGAGAAGAATAAGAGGAAGGCTGGAAGAGCTGATGCGGCCGGAGATCGTGGCGGCGGGAGATGCCGAAGATTATATACGCGCAGAACTGACGGACGAAGAGGAATTGATTGACCCGATCGGTACGCTGCGAAGCGTGTATCCGAATATCATGCAGATCGTGCTGATGAAAAATGAAGAAAAGGAAAATACGGCCTATACGAGCCGTTTGCAGGAGAAGCGAAAGAGCATCTCCGAACTTTTTCAGGATTTTTATGAGATGATACGGGGAGAAAAACCGGATGAAGAGAAAATGGAAGCGGTCAGGGCAGCCGCCCGAAAAGCGGAGGAGGAGAGCTGATGAAACCTGAAAAATTGACGCTTTCCGGCTGGGGGCCGTACAAAGACCGGGTGGAAATAGATTTTACCGGGCTGGAAGGCAGAGGATTGTTTTTGATCGCAGGAGCTACCGGAGCGGGTAAAACAACTATTTTTGATGCTATTACCTATGCCCTCTATGGAGATATGAGCGGCGGCATGAGGGATAAAAACAGTGTGCGAAGTGATTTTGCCGATGAAGATACGCCTACTTTTGTGGAATTGGTCATGCAGCATGGCGGGGAGGAATATCGTATCGTGAGGAACCCCGAATATATGCGTCCGAAGAAAAAGAAGAGGGGGAAGAACACTTTTACGAAAGAGAAGGAAAATGCGGTTCTTTATCTTCCGGACGGGAGAATCATCGAAGGCAGCGGGGAAGTGAGCCGGAAAATACAGGAGATCCTTGTCCTGGACTACAGACAGTTTAAACAGATATCCATGATCGCCCAGGGCGAGTTTTCAAAGCTTCTGACCGCCTCGCCGACGGAGAAAATAAGAATATTCCGGGAAATTTTTTCGACGTCTGTTTATGACGGTTTTGCGAAAGAATTGAAAGAACGCTCCGGGGAACTTTTGAGGCGCATTATGGAGTGCAGGAATAAGATGGATGAAAATGTCCATATGCTGAAAATGGGAGAACTGGGCCGGCAAGATGTTTGGGCAGGACTGGTGGAAGAGGACAATCCTGCGTCTGGCCAAAAGTATCATTACGAAAAAATAATTGCGATGCTGGAAGAGGAGGAGGAGCGATACCGGGACGAGCTGGCGGGGGCGGAAAGCGAACACGCCCTTTATGAAAAAGAATTGGCCGGACTGGCGGCAGAAATCGATGCGGCGGAGCGGATGAACGGGAAGCTGGAAAAGCTGGAAGAATTGCAGAAGCAGAAAGGGAAGCTGCTGGAAGAGAAGGATCAGATCGGACGGACGGAAAAAGAGTTAAAGGAGGCCGGAAAGGCGGCCGCCCTGAGAGAAGATTATGTCAACTGTAAAAATGCAAAAGAAGCGCTGGCATCCACAGAGGAGAAAATCAAACGAAACCAGAGGGAACTGGAGGCATATATCGGAAAACAGGAAGAGAAAAGAGTCTACGATGAGAAACAGGAAGAGGCAAAGGCTTCTTATAGATTATTATCTGCTTATGAGGAGAAGAAGCAGCAGTTGAAAGATGCTGACAGGCGTGCAGGGAAAAAGGAAGAGGAGTTAAAAAGGCTGCAGGCGCGTTATCTGGAACAGGAAGAAAGGACGGAGCAGAAAAAGAAGGCGTTTGAAACGGCGGACTTGGCTTATAAGCGGGCGGTAGTGGGAATCGCGGCCCGCCAGGTAAAGGAAGGGGAACCCTGTCCGGTATGCGGCTCCCTGGAGCATCCCTGCGTGGCAGCAGCTGCGGAAGAAGCGCCGGACGAAAAAGAGCTGCAACGGCTGCAAAACCTTTATGAAGAGGAAAGGAAACGGCAGATGGAACTGCACAGCAGGGCGGCGGTTTGCAAAGGCGAAGCGGAAAACCAGAAAAAGCAGCGGGAGGAATGGGAAGAGCAGAAAAAAGAGCTGGAGTCCGCCATCGGCCGGATACCGGAGGAAGTCAAAGCTATTTTGGACGTTTTGACAGAGAGGGAATATGAAAATATTTTGCAGCAGTACCGCCGGCTGCAGGTTCAGATAGAAGAAAAAGAGAAGCAGATTGCCGGGGAAACGGAGGAAGCCGGAAAACAGGAGAAGAGAAAGCGGGAGCTGGAGGAATTGTTTGCAGACGGATACCGGGAGGCGGGATTTGCCTCGCTTCAGGAGTATGAAGAAGCGCTGCGGCCGGCCGGGGAAATAGAGAAGAAGGAAAGACAGATCAGGGAATATTATGCCAGGGTGCAGATGATAGAGGGACAGATCGTTGCTCTGGAAGAGGAAACGAAAGGGAGGAAAAAAGAAGATACGGCCGGTCTGCAGACGCGTCAGAAGGAAAAAACGGCCGGGAGACAGCGGACGCTGGAACTGATAAATGCCAAAAACCATAGTCTGCAGGAAGCGAAGAAAATCAGGAAATCTTTGCAGGAGAAGGAGAAGAAGCGGAAGGTTTTGGAAAGGGAATATGGGATTGTCAAAGATCTGGATAATATGGCATCGGGAAACAACGCTAAAAGACTTGTATTTGAACAATATGTTATGGCTGGGTATTTTGAAGAGATTTTGCGGGCGGCTAACGTGAGGCTGGCGAAGATGACAGGGGGGCGTTATGAGCTTTCCCGAAGAGAAGAGATTGGCGATGGAAGAATCAAAGATAATTTGGAAATGCAGGTTCTTGATTATTATACGGGAAAATACCGGGCGGTAAAGACTCTGTCGGGAGGAGAATGCTTTAAAGCATCCCTGGCGCTTGCCCTTGGCATGAGCGATGTAGTACAGGGTTACAGCGGCGGTATCCGGGTGGATACGCTCTTTATCGATGAAGGGTTTGGGGCTTTGGACAGCGAGTCGCTGGATCAGTCCTGCCAGGCATTGCTTTCCCTGGTGGAAAAGGACAGGCTGATCGGAATCATTTCCCATGTGCCGGAGTTGTCGGAAAAAATTGAAAAGCAGATTATTGTTACGAAAACAAATGTAGGCAGTAGGGTGGAAGTTGTGGTATATTAGTGTGAGAAGAGTTTCTAACCACTCGCAGCAGTGGCTGCTTCGCGGAGAAACTCTAGACTTGCTTTGCAAGTCTTCTCACACCGAAGAATGCCCAAAATACGGGCATTCTTCCCGTTGGCGATGGGTGCCGCTGGGAGGCGGGCGTTCTTCCTGTTGGCGATGGGTGCTGTTGGAGTTGGGGTATGGATCTTATAAAAAGATGATATTATGTAAAAAGATGATATTATGGAGGTTAGTATGGAAAATAAGTATGATGTGATTATTATAGGAGCTGGGCCGGGGGGGATTTTTTGTGCGTATGAGCTGATGCGGCAGAAGAAGGAACTGAAGGTGCTGGTAGTGGAAAAAGGGCGTTCCATTGAAAAGAGGAATTGCCCGAAGAGGGTGACAAAGCAGTGTGTGGGCTGTAAGCCTTGTTCTATTACGACGGGATTTGCAGGAGCAGGAGCTTTTTCGGATGGAAAGTTATCCTTGTCGCCGGATGTGGGCGGCAATCTGCCGGCGATCCTTGGGTATGAGGAAACGGTGCGGCTGATCAGGGAATCGGATGATATTTATTTGCAGTTCGGAGCAGATACAAATGTATATGGAATCGATAAGGAAAAGGAAATCCGGGAGATCCGCAGGGAGGCGATCAATGCCAATTTAAAACTGGTGGAATGTCCGATCCGGCATCTCGGTACGGAAGAAGGATATAAGATCTATTCCAGGCTGCAGCAGCATTTGGAGGAAGAAGGAGTGACGCTTCTTTTCCAGACGATGGTGGAAAATATTCTGATAGAAGATGGAAGGGCGGTCGGCATCGTGACCGACAAAGGGGAATCCTATTATGCAAAAGAGATCGTATCTGCGGTCGGACGGGAAGGGGCCGATTGGTTTAAAGATAAATGCGAGGAGATCGGCATAGAGACAATGCCGGGCACGGTGGATATCGGCGTTCGCGTGGAGGTAAGAGATGAAGTCATGCAGTTTTTGAATGAAAATCTGTACGAGGCCAAACTCATACTGTATACGCCGACCTTTGATGATAAAGTGAGGACTTTCTGTACCAATCCTTCAGGGGAAGTGGCAACGGAATATTATGAAGGCGGATTGGCAGTCGTGAACGGACATGCTTATAAGTCTCAGGATTATAAAACAAATAATACGAATTTTGCTATTCTGGTGTCTAAAAACTTTACAAAGCCTTTTAAGACGCCTATCGAATATGGAAAGCAGATCGCCCAGTTGTCCAATATGCTTTGCGGCGGCAGGATTATGGTGCAGACTTTCGGAGATTTTAAGAGGGGAAGAAGGACGACAGAGGAGAGGCTTTGCAGGAATAATATTATCCCCACTTTGAAAGACGCGGTGCCAGGAGATTTGTCGCTGGTATTCCCTCACCGGATCATGGTGGATATTCAGGAAATGCTGGAAGCGCTGGACAAGGTGACGCCGGGTATCGCATCGGATGAAACGCTGCTTTACGGCGTGGAAGTGAAGTTTTATTCGAACCGGGTAGTAGTGAACAAAGAATTTGAAACGAGCGTCAAAGGGCTTCGGGCGATTGGCGACGGAGCCGGTGTGACGAGGGGATTGCAGCAGGCGTCGGCCAACGGCATCAGTGTGGCGAGAAGCATTTTGAAAGGAATGGATTAAGAAGCGGTGTTTTGGAAAAGGAAGAGCGGACAGAAGGGAAAGGCGGCTGGAAGATATCTGGCGGTTGGAATCGTGCTGGCAGTTTTTTTCACCGGCTGCGGCCTTCCCATAGAAGGCAATACAAAGGTAGTGCTGACGACTGGATTTGAAAAAGACGAGATTTTCCGTATCGAAGGAATATCCTGCCGCGTGCCGGAGATCATGGTATATTTGACCAATTCCCAGAATCAATATGAGAGCGTGTACGGTTCTGAAATCTGGAAGGCGAACGCGGAAGGAGTTACGCTGGAGCAGAATATCAAGGATACCGCGCTTGCCAGGATTGCCCAGATCAAGACAATGAACCTGCTGGCCAGGGAATATAAGGTGGAACTGTCGGAACAGGAACAGGGAATGGTGGCGGAAGCCTCTGCCGCTTATTTTGCTTCTTTAAACGACAGGGAAAAGGAACTGATGGGAGTAACCCAGGAGACGATCACCGGCCTGTATGCGGAGTATGCCCTGGCGAATAAGGTTTACCAGTTTATTATCCGGGATATCAACCCGGAAATCAGCGACGACGAGGCAAGAACGATTACGGTTCAGCATGTGCTGATCAAAACCTATGCTCTGGATGGCACGGGGGCAAGGGTGGAATATACGGAAAACGCCAAAGAGAAAGCTTATAAGACGGCTAGAGAGGTATTAAAGCTGGCCAGGGACGGAGAGACGGATTTCGAACAGCTCATCGCGAAGTATAGCGAGGACAATAAAGGAACCTATTCCTTTGGTAAAGGGGATATGGAGGAGAACTTTGAAGAAGCGGCATTCAATCTCGGCACGGGGGAAGTCAGCGATATTGTGGAGACAAAATATGGTTATCACATTATAAAATGCATTACGACTTTCGACAGGGCGGAAACGGACGCCAATAAAGTGAAGATCGTGGAGGAAAGAAAAAAGGAAGTATTCGGGCAGGAATACGATACTTTTGTCAAATCGCTGACAAGGAATCTGAACGAGGAGCTTTGGAACAGCGTAGCATTTTTGAATGATCCTGAAGTGCGCACGGCGGATTTCTTTGATATTTATGAGGAATATTTCAGGGAATAAATGCTGTGCCGGAAAGTTTAGAAAGATTTTAGAAATAAGGAGATCCCCTGTTTTACAGGGGAAATGAAGAATTATTAGCACTCGTTTTAAACGAGTGCTAATTTTCTCTTGACTTTTGGGCAGGTTGGAATTAAACTAGGAAACAGGTTAAGAAGTGAAAGAAAAAATAAAAAGGGAGTGGCGCATTATGGCAGTAAAACACGGTAATTTATCAATAAACAGCGATAATATTTTTCCTATTATCAAAAAATGGCTGTATTCCGACCATGATATTTTCATGAGAGAGATGATTTCCAACGGATGCGATGCGATTACGAAGCGGAAAAAGCTGGAAATGATGGGAGAATGTGTTCTGGCGGATGATTATAAGGCAAAGATAGAAGTGGTAGTCAATCCGGAAGAAAAGACGCTGAAATTTATTGATAACGGTATCGGCATGACGGCGGACGAGGTGGAAGAATATATTAACCAGATCGCTTTTTCCGGGGCAACCGACTTTTTTGAAAAGTATAAGGATAAAACGAATGAAGATCAGATCATCGGACATTTTGGCCTTGGTTTTTATTCCGCATTTATGGTGGCGGATCAGGTACACATCGATACGCTTTCCTATAAAGAGGGAGCCGAACCGGTGCATTGGGAATGTGACGGAGGAACGGAATTCGATATGGAAGAGGGGAGCCGAACCGAGGTAGGAACAGAGATCACCCTCTATATTAACGAAGATTGTCTCGAGTTCTGTAATGAATATAAGGCGAGAGAGGTTATTAAGAAATATTGTTCCTTTATGCCTACGGAGATTTACCTTTCCAAAGCGAATACGACGGAAACACAGATCATCAAGGCGGAAGAAAAACTGGATACGGATACCGTCATAGAAGAGATCAAGAAGGAAAAAGAAGAGGATGAACAAAAGCTGAAAATCGCAAAGAGGCCGGAACTGTTGAATGAGACGACCCCTCTTTGGACGAAGCATCCGAATGAATGCACGAAGGAGGAATATCTGGAGTTTTACCGCAAGGTATTTCAGGATTACAAAGAGCCGTTATTCTGGATTCATTTGAATATGGACTATCCCTTTAATTTAAAAGGAATTCTGTACTTCCCGAAAATCAATATGGAGTACGAGTCCATCGAAGGCACGATCAAGTTATACAACAATCAGGTGTTCATTGCGGATAATATTAAAGAAGTGATCCCGGAATTCCTTCTGTTGTTAAAGGGAGTGATCGACTGTCCTGACCTGCCGTTAAACGTTTCCAGAAGCGCGCTGCAAAATGACGGTTTTGTGAAGAAGATTTCCGATTATATTTCTAAGAAGGTAGCTGACAAATTGTCCGGCATGTGCAAGACGGAAAAAGAAGAATACGATAAATATTGGGATGACATCAGCCCGTTTATCAAGTTCGGCTGCTTAAAGGATGATAAATTCTGCGAGAAAATGACGGATTACATTCTTTTTAAGAATCTGGAAGGAAAATACCTGACATTGCCGGAATGCCTGGAGGTCAATAAGACGGACGCGGAAGAAAATGGAGGCGAAGACGGAGAATCTGCAGAAACTCCGGCAAGCACTTCCGCAGATGCAGAAGCCGGCTCTCCGGCAGAAGGGGAAGTTCAGGATGCGGACGGCGATTCCGTGGAGGGAGAAGTGCTGGATGCAGACGGCAATCCGGTAGAAGAAGAGGAAGAGAAAAAAGAAAAGATCGTTTATTATGTGACGGACGAGCAGCAGCAGAGCCAGTACATCAATATGTTTAAGGCTGCAAAAATGGATGCGGTGATCCTGACCCACAATATCGACCAGCCCTTTATTTCCCAGCTGGAAGCAAAGAACGAAGGAATCAGGTTCCAGCGCATTGATGCGGACTTGACGGATTCTTTCAAAGCCAAGACGTCCAAGAAGGCTGCAAAGGAAATGGAAGAACAGGCGGAAGAAATCGCGAAGGTTATGAAAAAAGCCCTCAAAAAAGATAACCTGGCAGTGAAAGTGGAGAAATTGAAAAATAAGAAGATTTCTTCCATGATCACGGTTTCCGAGGAAAGCAGACGGATGCAGGATATGATGAAGATGTACGCCATGAACGGAATGGATATGGGATTCGGCCAGGAAGGGGAGACTCTTGTGCTGAACGCGAACCATCCGCTGGTGCAGTACGTATTGGATAACAAAGAAGGCGACAACGTGAAGATGATCTGCGAACAGCTGTATGATCTGGCGCTTTTACAGAATGCACCGTTGAAGCCGGAAGCTATGACGAAGTTTATCGCAAGAAGCAATGATATCATGATGCTGCTGACGAAATAAAGAAGCTGTTTGCCGGCCGGCTGCCGGCGGAATAAGCGGGAAAAGAGTTTCACAGGCGGAAAAACCTCTGCATATAATGGGGTAAACAAATATGCAGAGGTTTTATTATGTCTGTAAATATTATACATGCCGCACAGAATGCAGGGCCGGATACCGGGAGGCTGAAAGTCAGCGTAACTTCCTCGCTGGGACTCATTCCCATTACAGATGCCACAGTGAAAATTTCCTATAAAGGAATGCCTGATTCCGCAATAGAAACGTTAAATACCGATATGTCAGGGCAGACGGAAGAAATATCCCTGCCCGCCCCGCCTCTGGAATACAGTTTGGAACCCGGATCGGAACAGCCTTATTCGGAATATAATATCGAAGTGAATGCGCCGGGGTATGAGCCGGTGATGGTGTCGGGAACGGAGATATTGCCGGAGTCCCTGGCATTGCAGCCCATTCAGATGAATCCCATGGAGATAGAGCAAAGGGAGGAAGAAACGATCGTTATCCCGGATCATACACTGTATGGGGAATATCCGCCTAAAATCCCGGAGGACGAGATCAAACCGATCGATGAAACCGGGGAAATTGTACTTAGCAGGGTTGTCATTCCGGAATATGTGGTCGTTCACGACGGCGTGCCTTCGGACGCCTCTGCCCCGAATTATTATGTAAAATATAAGGATTATATTAAAAATGTGGCTTCTTCAGAGATCTATGCCACATGGCCGGAAAGCGCCATTTATGCAAATGTGCTTGCGATCATGTCCGTAACTTTGAACAGGGTATATACGGAGTGGTACCGGAAGCGATAATATTCTTAAGAAATTGGGAATATATTGCTTTTCTGAGGCGAATATTGTATGATAACTCTATATAATGTGTTTCGGATATCAGAATGCGCATCCCTTATTTTACAGAAGGATGCGGTTCCTTGTTTGCAGACTATGAAAGGGTATGGATATGAAGAAATGTACTTGGACCCAAAAGTATGCATTGGTAAAAATGCATAAGGCTGTCAAATTATATATAGCGGTTTTCCTTGTGCTGGGAATAGCCGCTGCTCCTTGGAACCGGATGGAAGCGCATGCGGTTGAGATTCTGGCGACGGTGAATGGAACCGTTTTGTCGGGAACAAATACCGGATTGCTGAAGCTTTCCACCAGGGAAGGCTATATGGAGATCAAGCTGGACAGCGGAACGGACATCACTGCCTGTAAAATACTGCTGCCGGACAAGCGGGTAAGTGTTGCGGTAACTTATGGTTCTGACGGATACCTGCATGCGGCGAAGATTACCAGCGAAACGCAGGAATCTTCGGTAACTTTGGATTCTTCGGCAACAGCGACCATAACAGGACAGATAGGCGATAAGACGACAGGCAATGTATTGTATGTTTCCACGTCGCAGGGAGAGATGGAAATAAAATTAGATGCGACTACCGATGTGAGCGGTTGTTCTCTGCTTGTAGTGGGGAAAAGTTATAATATTACATGCATGCGCGGGTCGGATGCGTATATGCATGCGGCAAGGATTTATGATATCGGAGTGGCGGCTCCAACAACGCCCATAGGCACAACGGTGACCAATCCAACAGGGACAAATGGAACTACGGGGACTCTTCCGGGCACTACCACAACGCCGGTTTCAACCATATCGCCGGCACCGGCTTCTCCGGTAAACGTTTCAACCGTAACAGTGTCAGGAACTGCAACAGAGAAAACGAAAGAAGGGCTTTTATACTTATCCACCAATGAAGGAGAGATGCAGCTTGTAATCGACAACAATACGGATACCCGGAGCGGTGTTGTCCTTACACCGGGCAATAAGCTGACGGTTTCCTGCTACCGTGGTTCCGATGCCTATATGCATGCTGCCAGCATCGTTGGAGTAAAGGACAATACGGGAACAGTAGAGATAGACAAGTCTTCTCCGGCAACTGTCACTGGAACGGTGGCGAGCGGATCGACACAGAACGTGCTTTATTTATCCACCAGCGGAGGAACCATGGAGTTAAAACTGGATGCGGTAAACAGCATTAGCAACTGCAAGGCATTTGTCAACGGTAAAAAACTTACCGTGACTTGCGCGCGCGGTTCCGATGCTTATATGCATGCATTGGATATCGTTGGGAATTGATTCCGCCGTACCGGAATCAGGGCTACAACTTTACGATTACATCATCCACCGCTTACGACCAGAAGTGGATGCGAGGAAGAAATATTTTTGATAATATCGATTATCTGGTAGATACTATTTTTGCAAATTATTTGTCACGCCCCGGCGTCCGCCAGCCGATCTTTACTTCCTATTGTGACGGAAACCGTGTGACATGCAGCGGATTGAGCCAATGGGGTTCCAAATATCTTGGAGAAGAAGGATATTCGGCAATAGAAATAATACGGTACTATTTTGGAAATGATATGTATATCAATTCGGCGGAAAGCATTGCGGGAGTACCCTCTTCCTGGCCGGGCTATAACCTGACGATAGGCTCCAGCGGGGATAAGGTGCGCCAGATGCAGCAGCAGCTGAACCGGATCGCCCAGAATTATCCTGCCATTCCGGTGATTGCAGCGGACGGGATCTATGGAAGCCGCACGGCGGATGCTGTGAGGGCTTTCCAGAGAATATTCAATCTGCCGCAGTCCGGCATAGTGGATTATCCCACCTGGTATCAAATATCCAATATATACGTAGGGGTCAGCCGGATAGCGGAACCGGCATAGAATCTGAAAGAAACATGCATCTGAAAAGGAGGATGCCCGAAGTGAACAAAATGCGCAGACCAAAAAGAATAAAACGCACTGCATGGCCGCCATATGCGAAAAAGATCGGAAAGCCGCTGGCGGACATACTGAAAGAGAAGCAGAAGACCATAAAACTAAGAGAACAAAACCAGAGAAAAACGCTGAAACAAGACGGAAAAAACCGGATCAAGATGCAGAAAGTCAAAGCAAAACTCCACCGCAAAGCCGTAAAAGCGCGCAAAAAGAACGTGGAAAAGAAACTGGACTGGTTACTGACCGGCAGCTGCTTCCTCGTATGCCTTACTGCGTCTCTGATAGAGGCGCGGCGGGAGAAAAAGAGGAATATGGCGAAATAATATAACGAAGTTATATAGTTATAGATATAATAATGGGAGCGGAGGCAGGGAAATCCATCGTCCTGAACGGCAAGGCGTAAGGGAACCCCGGGGCTGTCAGAACAGGATTTTCCGGCTGGAGCTTTCCATCAGATTTTACTAATGAAATGGAGTATGGTTGTGGTATGCGGACGGGTTGAGATCGCCCTCCATGGCGATTTTCCCCTGGGTTTTGACCATTTCATAAGTAAAATTGCTGATGGTAAGCAACAGCCGGAAAATCATATTCCGACAACCCCGGGGTTCCCTTACGCCTTGCCGTTCAGGACGATGGATTTCCCTGCTTTCATAACTATATTCTACTCAAAAATATTATTGTTGAATATAATATTTCTAGCCATATGTGAGGGAAAAAAGGTTCTGGCCGGGGGCGGGGATTGGGGGGGGAGGGGCAACGGGGGCAGGATTTTTTGCCTATTGTTTTTAATCATAATTTTACTTATGAAATGGTCGAACCCCAGGGGAAAATTGCCATGGATGGCAATTTTAGGAAGCGTCGGACAGGATGTCCGTTGCTTCCGACCCGTCCGCATGGTTACAACCATACTCCATTTCATTAGTAAAATTTGATTAAAAACTCCGGCAAAAATCCTGCCCCCGTTGCCCCTCCCCCCCCCAATCCCCGCCCCCGGCCAGAACCTTTTTTCCCGGACTTTGGACTCAGGACTCCGGATTCACACAATAAAAAATCTAATCCAAATTCAACCGATTCTTCAACATATGCTCAGTCAGGAAATACAACCCTGCGCAAACCGCCAGGCAAGCTCCAATCGCTATAAGCATGGAAAGCAGAATGGAATAGCCGTAAGATCCATAACGGTTATAATAGTTGATCCCATAGGAAAAGAAGAGGGAGAAAAGACCGCCGCTATAGGAATAAGACGGAATTCCTCTCAAAAAGGATGTAATAATTTCGAAAAAAACATATTCCCCGATATACCACATAACGGCTCCGGCTACTTTGTGACGGGTAAAAAGCTGGCCGAGGGCGATGGCGGTATAGATTTTCAAAATCGATAAAGTCGTGGACAATATCATGTAGATCAGGCCAAGAAAGGCAAACAGGAAAAAGCTGATGTCCAGTTCTTCTTTGAAAGCACGTAAAAATTCAGGGAAACCATGTAGAAATTCATAAAAAATATCTGTATCCGAATAAGAAAGAGCGGCGGTATATATGAGCGAAAATATGCTGATAGATACAACTGCTCCCGTAATCAAAGACCAGATGACCCCGGTAAAAAGCTTGGACAAAATGATCTGCCTTGCGGTAACGGGCAGGGTATTGGTAAGATAGCCCTCGTCCGTATATATGTTTCTATAATAACGGGCGGTGATAGCAATCACTACTCCGATCGAACCGGCTGCAATGGCCAGAATATAGAAGAATACCGCGAGTCCGAGCATAATTTCGATTCCCCGCATATCCAGTTCCCAAAAAGGGGAGGCCAGGGAAATGATTCCGATAAAAGTGATGATACCAAGAAACACATTGATTGCTGTCGGTACCTTCCAGAAAGCTTTCCATTCATATTTGAATAATTTTTTTAACATGCGAATACCCTCCTAAAATAAGCGTCTACGGACTGGCCGTATTCTTCCCTGATCCGATCCACCGGCATATGGGTAATGACCTGGCCGTTGCGGATAAAGATCACCTCATCCAGTATATTTTCGATATCCGAAATCAGATGAGTGGATAAGAGAATGCTGGCATTTTCGTTATAATTGGTAATAATCGTATTCAGGATATAATCCCTGGCAGCAGGATCGACTCCGGCGATCGGCTCATCCAGGATAAAAAGATCTGCGTGCCGGCTCATAACAAGGATGAGCTGTACTTTTTCTTTTGTTCCTTTGGACAATGTTTTTAATTGTGCGGTGGGTTGGATATTTAAAGCGCTCAACATGGAAAAGGCTCTGTTTTTGTCGAAATCGGCATAAAAATCCTCAAAAAAATCCACGAGATCGCATACTTTCATCCCGCTTTGGAGATAAGTCCGTTCCGGCAGGTAAGCGATCCTTGCTTTTGTCTCAGGACCCGGTGCCATGCCGTTGATTAAGATACTGCCCGCAGTCGGGGTAAGAAGGCCATTGATCATTTTGATCAGGGTGGTCTTGCCGCTGCCGTTAGGGCCGAGCAGCCCGATGATTTTACCTCTTGGTATGGTAAGATTTAAATTATTAACTGCCAGAGTATTGCCGTATACTTTTGTCAATCCCTGCATTACTGCTAATGCTTCCATTTATATTTCTCCCTCCATTCTTGCATTGCCCGCCGGTCAGCCGGAACATAGTGGTCAGTGGCTGCTGGCGGATTCCTTGTTGACTGTTTTCTGAACGAGCGATAAAATGTCTTCCGCCGAATATCCTAATTCTTTCATCGCGCGGAAAAAGTTTTCAATGTATTTATCGGCGAGATTGGCCTGTGTTTTTTGAATCAATTCCGTGTCCTCCGTAACGATGCGTCCGCTTGTGCGCTGCGTGATGATTAAAGCGTTTCTTTCCAGTTCGGCAAGCGCCTTCTGCATTGTGTTCGGATTGACACTCGCTTCCGCAGCCAGTTCCCTGACGCTCGGAAGCCTGTCTCCGGCCTTGTACTTGCCCGCAGTGATCTGTATTTGTATGATTTCCACAAGCTGGGAGTAAATGGGCTTATCCGTGCTCAAATTCCATGCCATATAATCCTTCCTTTCCGTATGTATTTTGTACTATTGTATTATTTGATTAATACAATATAACATTGGAAGGAATTTGTCAAGAGGAAATTTGAAATTGCCCACCCCTACCAACTTGGTAAAATGGACTCTCCTGACAAATTCCTGTTCATTGTTTCATAAAATAGGAAATATCGACCTGCCGCAGCAGTTGCAGAAAACGGTCTGTTGATGATATAATTCAATGGTATATATGGAAAGGAAAACAAAATATGGAAAAAACGGATGTTTTGGAGTTTTCTGACATATCTTTAGAGCTTTCCTTAAAGCAGGGGGAGACGGCGGAAGGCTCGTTTATTGTTTATGCTCCCGGAGATGTGCCGGTGGAAGGATGGATCGTTTCATCGCAGATACGGATGGAATGCCTGGCAGAAGAATTTATAGGAATAAAGGAAACGATTCCCTATCGTTTCAGCGCGAAGGGAACGGAGCCGGGAGATATAGTGGAGGGCGCGTTTTTTATCGTTACCAACTATGGGGAATACGAACTCCCTTATCGCGTTGAGATCGAAAACGATGAAATCGAATCCAGCATGGGAACCATTAAGAATATGTTCCATTTTACCAATTTAGCAAAAGAAAACTGGGAGGAAGCGGTAAAAATCTTCTATTCCCCCCGGTTTAAAAATATTTTTTCCGGTGGCCTGGACAGGCAGTATTACAGCGCGTATAAAGGGCTGTCCGCAGTGTATGGCAACGAACGGAATATGGAAGAATTTTTGCTGGAAATCAATAAAAAGCAAAGAGTAGAGTTTGTGCCGGAAAAAACGGAAATATTGATTGAGGATCCGGTGGATGTCTCCAGGCACGAGATCGTGATCGCGAGAAACGGTTGGGGGTATACTTCCCTTGAACTGAAAGCGGAGGGGGATTTTCTTCGGATAGAAAAGGAGAGGGCGTCGGAATATGATTTCCTTGGCAATACCTTCCGCCTGGTTTTTTATATAGACAGCGAAAGGCTTCATGCCGGGCGCAATTTTGGCAGCATTTGCATTTCAGACCCGCACAGGGATATTACGATTCCGGTGACAGTTGTCCGACATGCGGGAGAACGGCGTTTTTATGGCGTTCGCTACGGTGCGTACCGGGAGAAGAAAAAGCTGCTGATGCAGATCATCGATTGTTACTGCGCTTTCCGGGGAAAAAGAATCAGCAGCAGGATTTGGATGGGAGAGACGGAAAAACTGGTGGACAGGCTTTCTGCGCTGGATAGCAGGGATATTCAGACAGGATTGTTCCGGGCGCAGCTTTTGATTACCCAGGAACGGATGCAGGAGGCAAAATGGGAAATGGAGCGCATTAAGGCGGCGATCGACAGGGAGGAATGCCGGCCGGAGATTTGGTGTTACTATCTTTATCTGACGACTTTATATGCGGAAGAAGATTCTTACGTGGATGAGATTACGGAAAGAATATCCTGGATTTATAAAAAGAACAGGGATAACTGGCGGATCGGGTGGCTGATGCTGCATCTCATGGAGGAATATGCGAAAAGTCCGTCCAGGCGGTGGATGTTTTTGGAAGAACAGTTTCAGGGAGGGTGTACCAGCCCGGTTTTATATATTGAGGCATGGCATCTTCTGGAGATGAACCCGGCATTGCTGATGAAAATGGAGAGCTTTGAAATACAGGTATTGAATTTTGCGGCGAAAAAGGGTTTTTTGATAAGGGATATCATCGTTCAGGTACGCTACCAGATACAGAAGATGAAAGCATATTCGGAGCGGGCTTTTTATATCTTGAAAGAATATTATGGGAAGTTTCCGGACAATGAAACGCTTCAGGCGATCTGTACTCTGCTGATCAAGGGAAACCGGACGGACAGCGCCAGCTTTTCCTGGTACAGCTTAGGAGTGGAGCAGGAGCTTCGCATCACCAGGCTCTATGAATATTATATGATGTCTTTGCCCGCAGATTTTGCGGGGGAAATACCCAAAATGGTGCTGATGTATTTTGCTTATCAGAGTCAGCTCGATTACAGGAAAAACGCCTTTTTATACGCATATATTTACAGGCAGAGGAAGGAACATCCGGAATATTATATCAAATTTTGTACCCAGATTGAAAATTTTGTGCTTTACCAGCTTCAAAAGGGAAGGATCAATCGGGATCTGGCTTATTTATATAAGAATACGCTGACAGCGAACCTGATGAACGAAGAGAGGGCAGGGCAGCTGACGACGCTGCTTTTCACCCATGTGGTGAAAACGGAGAATAAAAAGATCCGCCAGGCAGTGGTAACTTATGCGTTGAGCAGCAGGGAATACCGTTATCCTTTTAGCGACGGCAGCGCGGCCGTGCCGTTATATGGGGATGACTATAAGATATTATTAGAGGACGGAGAAGGGAACCGCTACACGGTCAGCGCGCCTTTTCAGACGGAGAGGATGATGAGCCCGGGGAAACTGCTGCAGATGGCCGCGCCTTTTGTGAGGGCGCACGGGGGGCTGGATATATATATGTGTGAAAACAACCGGTCGCTGGCGGAGGTAAAGGAGGAAAATGTGCTGCAGTTCCGCCGGATATCGGAATCACCTTATATTGAGGCGGAAAGAAAGAGCGAAATATGTCTGAAATTGATCCGTTATTATTTCGAGAGGGATTCGCTGATGGATCTGGAGGATTACCTGAAAGGGCTGGAACCGGAAGGAATGAAGCGGAAGGAGCGGAACGAGGCTATACGGTTTATGGTGATCTGCGGCCTGTATGAAAAAGCTTTTGACTGGGTGAAAGAGTTTGGAATGCAGAGCGCGGATGCGAAAACGCTGATGCGGATGTGCAGCCGCCTCATATCCCGCAACGGATTTATCGAGGATCGGGATATGACGCATATGGCTTATTATGCTTTTCATAAAGGGAAATACGATGGAAACCTGTTGTCCTACTTAGTCTGTTTTTATAAAGGGATGCTTTGGCAGTTGAAAAAGATCTGGAAATCAGCATCCGCCTTTGAGGTGGATACTTACGCGATCTGCGAGAGAATGCTCATACAGATGTTGTTTTCAGGCGCTTCTATCGGGGAAAGGGCGGAAGTTTTCCGCACCTATGTATCCGGCGGGGCAAAGCCGGAAGTGGAAACGGCTTTTCTGGCACAATGCTCCTATGATTATTTTGTAAAGGATAAAACGATAGATTCTTATCTTTTTACAGATGCAGTCCGGGTATACGAGAGAGGGGAGAGGCTTCATAAAGTATGCAAAATGGCTTTTTTAAAATATTTTGCGGCGAATAAGAAGGAGATTACTCCAAAAATACGGATGGCGGCAAGACTGTTTTTATCGGATCTGGAGGAAGCCGGCATTTACTTTGCCTTTTTTAAGGAATATGTGAAGGAATTGCCGGGGATGGAAAGATTTGCGGACAAAACGGTGGTCGAGTACCGGACGGAACCGGGAAGCCGGGTGGCGATCCATTATAAAATAGAACGGGGAAATTATACGGAAGGCGAGTACCGGCAGGAAGAAATGAAGGATATGTACGGAGGCATTTATGTGAAGGCGTTTATTCTCTTTTTCGGAGAACAGCTTCAGTATTATATTATGGAGGAGTCGGAAGGGGAAAAAAGGTTCAGCGAAAGTTTTTCCGTGAACGGTGGAGACAGCTTTCAAGAGGAGGGGGAAGGACGTTTCGGCCTGCTGAACGGGATCATAGCGGCGGGAGCGCTGCAGGATCATGAGGCGCAGAGCCGTTTGTTGGAAGATTATTATAAGAAGGAGTATATCGTTTCCAGAACGTTTCGGTTAAGGACAGGGGAAATAAACGGGAGCGGAAGGGAATCGTAAGGGAGAAAGAATGCTTTTGGAAAGAAAAGACGGAGCCGGAAAAAAGAAGAAAGGCCGGATTGTGATAGGGTATGATCTGGACGATACCCATGCACAGATCAGCTACTATTTTCTCCACAGAGATGTGCAAAGGGCGGATGATGCATCCGGCGGAGAAGATTCCCGCAAGGATGCTCTGCAAAAGGAGGCTTCCCCAAAGGATAGTTCACGGAGGGGAACCCCGGATGGAGACGTGGAAACCCTTGCAGTGGTGGCGGGAACGGAACAGTACAATATTCCGGCGGTTCTTTGCCGGAAAAAGGAAGTGAAACAGTGGCTGTTTGGCCGAGAGGCGGTCAAGTTTGCCGAAGAAGGGGAATGCTTTCTGATCAAAAACCTGGTGAGCCTGGCGAGGGCCGGGGAATGGGTGGAGGCGGGCGAAGAAAGATTTGACCCTGTGGCGCTTCTGACTCTGTTTATCAAACGGAGCCTGTCGCTTCTTACTTTGATCGCCTCTCCCGATTACCTGGAAGGGGTGATGTTTACCATAGACCGGCTGGACGGGCGAATGGTGGAAATATTATCACAGGTAGGAGCCAATCTTCAATTAAAGACGGATCAGGTTTATTTCCAGAGCCATGTGGAAAGCTATTATTATTATATGCTGCACCAGCCAAAAGAACTTTGGATGCAGGAAGTCCTTTTATGCGACTATGATAACAAAAGGCTGAAAATATATGGATTTGGCGTTAATAACAGGACAACCCCGAAAGTGGCGCTGATCGATATTAATGAATACGAAGGGATGGAGCGCGGGGAACCCGCGGCAGAGAACACAGGGATGGAAGGGCTGGAAAAGAGCCGGCTGGACAGAACATTTCTGGAAATCGTACAAAACAGATGCAGCGCTTCTCCGGTTTCCTGCGTATATCTGATCGGCGACGGATACAAGGACGGCTGGGCGTCGGAATCCCTGCGCTATCTATGCAGGGGCAGAAGGGTATTCCAGGGGAACAACCTGTACAGCAAAGGCGCTTGTTATGGAATCAGAGAAAAACTGGGGATTGAACCGATCGGTGAAGAATATGTATTTCTCGGGCTGGATAAGCTGAAAGCCAATATCGGCATGCGGGTACTCCGGCGGGGAGAGGAGTCCTACTTCGCCCTGATGGATGCCGGAGTCAACTGGTTCGAAACGAAAAAGGAGTTCCATGTGATTTTGGAGGATGGGGATGCCTTGTCTCTGCTGTTGACGCCTTTGGACGGGCAAGAGCCGAAGCAGGTAGATATGATATTGGAAGGCATTGAAAAACGTCCCCGATGGACGACAAGGCTGGAGATAAAAACGGAGATGCTTTCGGAAAGGGAACTGAGCGTCAGGGTGAAAGATCTTGGCTTTGGCAGTTTCTTCCCCGCTTCCGGCGGGGAGTGGAATAAGGTATTTGAAATATAAGCGGCCGGAAGACCCGGAAAGCATGCCGGAAGAAGCAAAGGACGGCGGCGGGAAGGAGGAGAATATTGGGCAGAGTATTGCTTTGTCTTGGCAGATATGCCAGCAATCCCTATTTTGTAGAACGCGCATATGTCAACGTTTATTCGGTGGAAGAATTGTGCTACTGTCTGATCAGGAATGCTTATCTTGTAGATGAAGAGATCATGGACGAAAATCTGCCTGACTGGCTGGAGAGGGAATGCGGGCTGAAGAATCTGGCGGAGAAACTCCGGCAGGTGAAGGAGGCCGGGGAAAGCCCCGGCGATTATGCCGGTACGATTCTGGATTATGTCGGTTATGGCAGCAGGGAGGAGATCGGGCAAGCCAGGGAAGAGATGAACAAAGGAACCGGTTTGAGCCTTTACGAAAAGAGGAAGGCGAGGGCGGATCATCTGGCGGAGAGTAAAAAACTGGCTTCTGCTTTAAAAATTTATGAGGGATTGGTGGAAGAACTTCCGGAGGGGGAAAAGGAGCTGAGGGCCGATATCCTGTACAACAGAGGCGTCATATATGCCGGATTGTTCCGTTTCCGGGACGCGGCGGAGAGTTTCCGCCAGTCTTATGAGCAAGTGGAAAGGGAGGATGCTTACATTGGTTATCTTGCCGCCTGCCGCATGTATATGGAAGAAGCAGAGTATTTGAACTTTACGGCGGTGGGAGGACAGGGGCATAAGCTGGCGCTGAAAGTGGAAAAACTCATGGAAGAGGCATTGGAAACGTTTGAGGGTACGCAGGAAAGCAGGATGCTTTTTACTCTTAAGGTGTGCGGAGAGGAGGACAATTCCGTTTCTTATGAGGAGGAAGTGCGGAAGATTACCGACGAATTAAAAGAACAGTACCGGAATATGGTAACGGGATGAGGAGAAGTATGAAATTATTGAAAGAAATGAAGCTATGGAAGAAAATATTCCGCCCCAGGCAGGGATGGGATATCGATGAAAACGGATTCGAAGAGGACGACTGGGAAAAAATTGAAAACGACAGAAAAGAATGGAATATTCATGACAGGGAGCAGCGGAGCGAATATATAAAAGACAGCGTGGACCGTATACGGGAAGCGCAGGAAGAGTTGAAAAACCTGACTTTTGAATATGGAAAGGTAACGTCTTATCTGAAGGACATGGAGGAGATAGAGGCTTTGCCGGAAGAAGAGCGCAAGGAATTGAACGCCAGTGCGGAAAAGATCCAGGAGTTGGAAAACCGGAGGGGCGTCTATCTGGAAAAGAAAAACCGGATGAGCGATGAAAAATACCATCAAATGGAACGGATGGAAGAGGATGCCGAGACGGGCTGCCGTAAACTGATGGAAACAGAAGATTACCAGAACCTGATACGGAAGGATATGTCCAGGCTGGACGGGGAGAAACATGCCTATTTGTACCGCAAGGACGAATTGAAGGGAATTATCGCGGACGCAAAAGGGATGGCTGTGATTTGCTCGGTGGCGCTGGTGGTATGCTATGTGGTGCTATTTACGCTGAAATATGCCCTTCGGATGGATACCCAGCTGGGCTTTTTGCTTGTTACGGGTCTGGCCGCACTCGTGATCGTCCTTGTTTTTCTGAAATATACGGATTCGGTAAAAGAACTGAAGCGGGTGGAAAAAGGCATCAACCGGATCATTATGCTGCATAACCGGGTGAAGATACGTTATGTGAACAATACAAATCTCCTGGATTATCTTTATATGAAATATCAGGTCAAGTCTGCGAAAGAATTCCAAAGCCTGTGGGAGAAATACAAGGTGGAAAAGGAGGAGCGGAGGCGTTACAGAGAGGCGGAACTGGAACTGGACGAATGCCAGAGGGAGCTTCTAAATATATTAAAGTGCTATCAGGTCAAAGACCCTGCTATCTGGCTGCATCAGACGGCGGCTATTCTGGACAACAAGGAAATGGTGGAAATCCGCCACGGCCTGATTATCCGCAGACAGTCGCTTAGAAAGCGGATCGACTACAACAGAGAGATGATCGTGGAAAAAACAAAAGGGGAGATGAAGGAGCTGGCGCAAAGCTATCCGCAGTATGCGGGGGAGATTCCGCCGTTATAAAAGAGGGGGGTTACGGAAATCAATTTTTCTAATTTTTCTAAGCGCCGTGGTAGACGAAGCGAAACGGAGACAAATGGGGGTGGGGCAGCGGGGAAAGGGGCTGGCGGGGCTTCGGTTTTCTGCTGGAGCTTCCAATCAGATTTCACTAATGAAATGGATATATGGTATTCAACCGGACGAGCCGGAAGC
>ERZ808051.48-NODE-48-length-162010-cov-7.933713_pt1 | contig 162010 bp, 125 predicted proteins | sample MGYA00380199_ERZ808051 | MGnify/ENA primary metagenome ERZ808051 (study PRJEB31490, sample SAMN06133391) | mouse gut metagenome | isolation source: J11 | host: mice | place: China: Chengdu | collected 2015-05 ... | reverse complement strand
GAGGATGTGCTTACACCTTTTTCATTGATGAAGCCTTTCGTTATGTAAAATGATTCAGAATTTTTGGATTTCGATGTAGTAACTCTCATATGCTACCTCCGTCCTCTTATTATAACACATATTACTATATATTACAATAGAATAAAACGAAATATTTGACAAAAAAATACAGGCTTTATGCGGCCTGTAGGCATTTTTCTTATTTTGGAACTGTTAAAGACCCGAGAGACTTGCCAACTTACGGCAAATAGTTATAATGGTAGATATAGCAGATCCTATTTATGGGTATGGGGACTGTGGGGAGGGAGGAGTTTCATGAGGATCATCAGAGAGTCTGCGCCGTCTCGGGACGGCTTTTATATGCCCGGAGAGTTTGAATTCCATGAGGGCTGCATCATGATATTTCCGGAGAGGCCGGATTCCTGGCAGTATGGAGGGTATGCCGCAAGACGGGCCTTTGTGCAGGTGGCGGAAGCCATAGGGGAGTCGGAGAAGGTGACGGTGTGCGCCAGCGGGGCGCAGTATGACAATGCGAGGGCGGCGCTGCCGCCTCATATCCGGGTGGTGGAGATGTCCAGCAATGACGCGTGGGCCAGAGATTATGGGCCTACCTTTGTGCGCAATGCCGCCGGGGAGGTCAGGGGCATCGACTGGGGGTTCAACGCATGGGGCGGCCTTTGTGACGGGCTGTATTTTCCTTGGGACAAGGACAATCAGATGGCGCGAAAGCTCTGCGATCTGCTGGATGCGGATGTATATGACAAACGGGATTTCATTCTGGAGGGCGGCTCCATCCATGTGGACGGGGAAGGGACTTGTATGGTGACGGAGAGCTGCCTGCTGAGCGGAGGAAGGAACCCCGGGCTGACAAAGCAGGAGATTCAGGAGGTACTGGAGGAATACCTGGGGGTGTCCAAGGTGCTTTGGCTTCCCTGCGGGATCTACAACGACGAGACCAATGAGCATATAGACAATATCTGCGCCTTCGTCAAGCCGGGGGAGGCGGTGCTGGCATGGACGGATGATGAAGAGGACGTACAATATGCCATGTCCAGAGCCTCCTTGGAATATCTGGAGGGCGCCTTGGACGCCAAGGGCAGGCGCATCAAAGTCCATAAGCTGCCGCTGCCCAAGCCGGTGACCGTTACTGAGGAGGAATGCCGGGGGCTGGACGCCTGCTGGGACCGGCCAAGCAGGGTGCCGGGGGAACGTCTGGCGGCATCGTATGTGAATTTTTACATTGCCAATGGCAGCATCGTGATGCCTGGGTTCGGGGATCCGGCGGACGCAGAGGCGAAGGAGATTCTGCAGGGCCTTTTTCCGGATAGGAAGGTGGTGCAGATCTATGCCAGAGACATCCTGATCGGAGGCGGAAACATTCATTGCATCACCCAGCAGATTCCGGCGGGCAGGCATGTAAACGGAACAAAAAGAAAGGAATCCACATGAGGGAGGCGGGATTGAGGATGAAAAAAGGGAAGGTCACAGTGGCGGCGGTGCAAATGTGCTGCAGCCGTTCCAGAGAGGAAAATCTGGATAGGGCGGAGGAGCTGGTGAGGGAAGCGGCGGCCAAGGGAGCGCAGGTGATTTTACTGCCGGAGCTGTTCGAGACATGGTATTTCTGTCAGGAGAGGAACTACGATTCTTATAGACTTGCTTTGCCTTTGGAGGAGAATCCCGGGGTGATGCGGCTGCGCAGGACGGCGGCGGAGCTGAAGGCAGTGCTGCCCGTGAGCTTTTTTGAGCGGGAGGGCAATGTGACCTATAATTCCGTGGCCATGATCGACGCGGACGGCGGGATATTGGGCGTATACCGCAAGACTCATATTCCCGACGACCATTTCTATCAGGAGAAATTCTATTTCACTCCGGGAAATACGGGCTTTAAGGTCTGGGATACCGCATATGGGCGCATCGGGGTGGGCATCTGCTGGGATCAGTGGTTTCCGGAGGCCGCAAGGTGCATGGCGCTTCAGGGTGCGGAGCTTTTGCTTTATCCAACGGCCATCGGTTCTGAGCCCATCATCAGATGCGACAGCATGCCCCATTGGCGGCGCTGTATGCAGGGGCATGCGGCGGCCAATGTGGTTCCCGTCATTGCTGCCAACCGCATCGGGGAGGAGCGGGTGGAGCCTTGTTCCGGGAACAACGGACAAGCCTCCTCTCTGACCTTCTACGGCTCTTCGTTCATCACCGATGAAACGGGAGAGCTTCTTGAGGAGGGCGGCAGGGAGGAGGAAGGGGTGCTTCTGCACACCTTTGATCTAAAGGCCATAGAGGAGATGCGCTTTGGCTGGGGCCTATTCCGGGACAGGCGGCCCGAAATGTACGGCAGAATATGCCGGTGAGAGTGGGCAGTCCGTTTTGGGGAATTATTCCACCAGTTTGGCGTTGGGATAGATCCGCTCCATTCTTTCGTCCGTGAAGCGGGAGTCCAGAAGCTCCTCCAGAGGATTTTGGGCCTCCGGCCTTTCCGGGGAGTTCTGGCGCTCTGTGTACCGGGCAAGCGCCAGAGAGGAAACGATCATGTTGAAGATCATGAACAGGATCAAAAAGTTGCATAGGATCTTGCCGGTTCGCAGGGGCAGCTTTTCAATGAGCCGGGAGAGCAGAGGATAGATCAGCTTCAGCCAGACCACGGCGGCTATGCCCCAGAAAAAGCAGTACAAAAGATTGATGCGGCCTCCCAGATTAAAGGCAAAATCGCTGTAGTCCCAGAACACGGTGCCGAACACCAGCTCCGTAAAGACGCTGCAGACATATTCGTAAACACCTCCCAGCAAGGTGCCTGCCATGAATATATATCCGTCGCTTTTGTTGCGGTAGCGGTAGAGAAAGAGTGTCAGCAGGGCACACCCCAGCCCCCAGACGATGCTGAAGGGGCCGTAGACCACGCTGCTTCTGCTCATAAGCTTGCCCATGGTCACGAGACAGAAGATGGTCTCTGTGATATCTCCCAGAAAGGCTCCTATGAAAAAGAGGGAGACCAGCTTATAAAAGCTGCAGCCCTCGGCAAAGACTCTGGTTTCCGCCTTGGATTTTTCCGACCGGGCCTTCATGTCGGCTATGAGCTCATCCTTGTCGATAGAAGGGAAGGATTTCTGCATACGCTTCTGGACGCTGACGGTAAGCTTGTTCTCCAGCAGTCTGGAAGTGTGGCGCATTCCTGCGGAGAGCTGGGAAAGACGTCTGGCAGTGATTTTCATGTCCAATACGGCCATGGCGGTGGTGACGAAGTCCAGAAGCAAAAGGATGGAGGCGGTCCATTGGACTGCCAGCGCAATGGGGCCGGGAACCATGCGGAACAGACCGCAGAGCAGAGGGTTGGCCGCCAGCATGGTCAGCAGCGCCAGAGCGCCCCAGAGCAGGGCGTAGCGGGCGCAGACATAGCCCCCCAGATTGTATTTGATATGGGAATAGTCCCAGAGCTTTTTGCGGAATATCTTCTCCATAAGCATTCCGGTGGAATATTCCAGCATGGTGGCCATAAGCATCCCGCCCAGAAAGAGGAAAAAGGGCCTTGAAGTCAATTCCGGCAGGAAGACGGCAAATAGGGTGGAGCCGAAGCCGTAAATGGGACAAAGAGGGCTGTTCACAAAGCCCCGGTTCACGAACCGCCTGCGGCGTATGGCCGCATAGCATACCTCAATGCACCAGCCCCCAAAGGAATAGAGGAAAAACAGCCATGTGATATCCGATAAAGTATAAGTCATATCTGCGCCTTTCTGCCCGCTTCAGGGGGCGTCTTATTCTCTGCCGGCTCTCCGGAAGGACAGCTGCGTCACTGTATATTCATTACAAATGTGCCTTCAGTCATCTTCAGCCGGATCCTATATAGATCATGGTCCCATGCGGATTGAAGCCGTCTGTCGGTGATGGGCAGAGTCTCTATGCAGAGCAGTTCTGCGCCCCTATAGTCTATGCGGGCCTCTCCGATGCTCAGGATCTGGGCTTTGTTTCCGGCCTGCGGCGCGGATTGCAGGGACGCCGCGGCTGCGCTTTCCCGGCTTATGGAAGGCGCCATAACCACGGGCATGGGCTTATCATAAGTAATGAAATTCAGGATAACATTGCCTGCGTTGGTGCTGTCGGAAATGGTGATGCGGCTGGAGGCTTTGTCAAATGTCACTTTCCTTACATAGCTGATGTCCGGATGCCCTGCCGCCCCAAGGGGATAGGCTCCTGCCAGCTCCATGGAGATGAAGGGGGCGTCTGCGGAATGGGGCGTCGGGGCATTTGCATAGGCTGTCCTTGGGTTCCAAGAGGCGGCAGACTCAGGCTCTGCCATATGTACAACCACGTTTTCGGCGCGGTAGGAAGCCCCTTCATGCTGGTCCGTTCCCTCTATGGTAGGCAGGTTATGGTAGCCGGACTGCATGGTCCAGATTTCATACCTATGGGGGGAGAAGGTCTTTTTCGTGTAGCTTTCCACCCCGATGTCCACCAGAATAGGCCGTCCGTTTTTGTACAGCGTAATGCTGCCGGTGTCGTTATGGTTGTGGCTGTCGTTGTTGTCTCCTGCCTTTACCGCAAGGCTGAAGGCGCGGTCCCTTGCCAGAAACAGCCCTACGCTGGGATAGTATATGTCCTTGTGAACCGCCCAGGCTCCGAGGTCGAAGGATAGGATCTCCTCATAGCAAAAGACGGCCTGCATGCGGTAGAATAGATTCAGGCGGTGGGATTCGTCGGAGAAGATGTCCTCTCCGGCGGCCCGGAAATCTTCCGCGGCGAACTGCATGAGCGAAGGCAGCCCCGTATGCTTTCCGAAAAGGTATTCCCGGACTCCCGCGCGCCCGGCGATGGGGGAGCAGTCCGAAAAATTGAAATAGTATTTATCATCCACATGTACGTTGAAAATATATGCGGCAATGTTTCGGATTTTGTCTGAGGAAAGCAGCTGTGTGAATGCGCCCCCCGTCACCTGATTCAGTACGCTGATGCATCCGTGGAGGCAGAGTCCCGCATGGCGGTAATACTGCGCCCCTTCATCGCAGCATCCGTCCTCCCCGTAGTCCTTGAGAAAGCAGTCGCAGCTCTCCGAAGCCTTTCTCAGCACGGCCCGGCAGCTTATCTGCTCCTGATTCGTCAGGCAGGAGGGGATATTGTGAGAATTCAAACATAAAAAAACGGAGTATAGAATATTCTGGGTACACCAGGGCGTCCAGTTGCACATGGGATCGTCACCGTTCCCCATCCACCAGAAATGCTCCTGCAGGTAAGGCCCAAAGATGCGGCGCTCCAGTTCCTGACGGATCCGATTTGTCACATAGGGACATACCTTGTCCAGCTCCGCCTCCAATAGGTAGTGAATGCAGGCCAGCTGGGCGCCCGTCTCGCAGGCGAAGAGATCCAATATGGGGCGGGAGGAATCAGGGAGGATATTCAGGGAGGCCTCCCGGCCATAGGAATTATGGGCGGGAAGCTGCCAGGCGCTTTCCTCACAGACAGCGAAAATGCCGTTGATGATATCGTCTATAAACCGCCCGCAGCCCTCGACGCATTCTGCCGCCACGAGGGCATTCAGCCCATACCGTCTTGCAAAATAAAGCTCCTCATAATCCGTCCGGTTTCCGGTTCTCTGAAAGGCCATAAAGTCGGCGGCCGGCAGGGAAGGATAGGAGAAGCCCAGATATTCTTCTCCCATGGCGATCAGCTTCCGGCGCAGCCAGACAGGAAGAGCTTCGTATTTTTCCCGCTGGCAGGCCTTGGGAAAAGGGTGAAAGGCCTGCAGGAGGCCTGAGCCTGCCTCAAAGGCATGGATGGCTTCTTTGAAAGATGGTTTAGTCATTGAAATCTCCTATATCTCCTATTCTTGATTCAGCGGATGTCAAAGCCAAGTATTTAAGTGTGTATATAAATCCAAGCATGTAAATCTAAATATGTAAATCCAAACATATAAATTCGAGCATGTAAATCCAAATATGTAAACCTGAACATGTAAATCTGATATTGAAAGGGTACGATTGCAGTCCAGCATACCACAAAAGGGCAGGATTGTCATTTGAAATAAGCCCTGAAATGAAAGCCTTGGAAATTTTTTAGATTTCTTTTTTACTTTTTTTAGAAATTTTCCGGATTTGCATTTTGTTTCCGGCTGTTATGTTGACAATGCCGCTCCGGAAGGGTACGATGATAGTGCCTATTGTCCGGAGAGGGGACAAGGGACATGGAGAGAAAAGACGAGACCAAAAATAAGAAAGGGTACAAGGGTATGGGAGTTGCATTTGAAGGTTATCCGGAGATAAGCGGGGAGGAGATCAGGGCGGCGCTGGATTTTGGATGCAGACAGATTCTGCATGTGCTGCCGGGATTCACGGACAAATTTCAGCATGCTTTTTCCACGAAGGGGTTCTACCCTCCGGTGGAGAACCGTGACTGGACCTGCGGCTTCTGGACAGGGGAGATCTGGCTGGCGTATGAGCACTGCGGGGACGAGAGGCTGCGGCATGCAGGGGAAGTTCAGGTACATGACTTCCTGAACCGGATCGACAATAAGATTTCCGTGGATCATCACGACATGGGATTCCTCTATTCCCCCTCCTGCGTGGCAGCCTACAAGCTGATAGGTAGTCAGGAAGGACGGGAGGCGGCTCTGAAGGCGGCAGATCAGCTTGTGAGCAGATTTCAGCCAATAGGGGAGTTCATTCAGGCTTGGGGGCCTATGAACGCGCCGGAGAACTATCGGCTCATCATCGACTGCCTGCTGAATTTGCCCCTGCTTTACTGGGCCAGTCAGGAGACGGGGGAGGGCAGATACCGGGAGATCGCAGAAAAGCATATTCACACCGCGGTGGCCAATGTGGTAAGGGAGGATTATTCCACATGGCATACTTTCTTCTTTGATATAAAGACGGGGGCGCCTGACCACGGAGCCACTTGTCAGGGATATCGGGACGGATCCGCTTGGGCCAGAGGACAGGCCTGGGGTGTGTACGGTCTGGCTCTGGCCTATAAGTATACCGGGCGGAAGGAGTATGTGGACTTGTTCCGGAACGTGACAGAGTATTTTCTGACTCATCTGCCTCAGGATCTGGTGCCTTACTGGGATCTGGAGTTTTCCGAGGGATGCGACGAGCCCAGAGACTCCTCCTCCGCAAGCATTGCCGTCTGCGGAATGCTGGAGATGTGCAAATATCTGGAACCGGAGGAGGCTGCCCACTATAGGAAGGTGGCTGGCAGGATCATGAAGTCCGTCTATGACAACTATGCAGTGAAGGACTTTGAGACCTCCAACGGTCTTGTGCTTCACGCCACTTACTCCAAGCGTTCTCCCTACAATACCTGCAATCACGGCGGGGTGGACGAATGCAACATATGGGGCGACTATTTCTATATGGAGGCGCTGACCAGAATGAGCAGGGACTGGGAGCTGTACTGGTAATTTTGGATGAACCTGAAAGAAGGGCTCTGGGCGGATCTGTGATCCGTGCAGGGTCCTTTTTTGCGGCGGGAGAAACAGGGATACATTCCTGTGGATATCTGCTGAAAATCAAGTGACAAAAAGTGTCGGATGTAGTATATTATTATATAGGAGACAAGAGCGATTGGCATATGGGGGCTGCGGCAGGCCTGCAGGACATAAGCGGGGAGGTTGGACAAACCTATATGGGGTCAAGGGGAAGGAGAAAATACATGATTTCTGACAAACTGTACGAACTGGCATTTGCGTACAAGAGGACCAGACTTTGGGAGTCCATATGGGACACGGAGATTTTTGCTGTGAAGTTGTCTGATGGCAGGATCGGTTATATCACGGTCACGGGAGCGGCGAGCAGGCACTATTCGTTGGGAGTATACATAGGGAGCAAGGGGCTGGACAGCCTTCGGATCATGGCCAGAGCGGATCAGACAGCCGCTTCGCCCCTTGAATTTCAGGAACAGGTGCTGCAGCAGGAATGTCTGCAGTGTTCCTTTGAGAGCAAGGAGGAGCTGTCCGAGGAGGAGCAAAAGGGCGTGAGGAGGTATGCCAAGGCCAACAATATAAGACTGGCGGGAAAGGGCGCGTATCCCCAGTTCACCAAATATCAAAAGAATCTCTGCCCATGGTTTCTCAAGGATCAGGAGGATCAGGACATTCTGTGTCAAGCACTGGGGGCGGCTGTTGCTCTGGCGGGAATGCTGGAGGGAAAGGAAGCCTCCAAGCTGGGGCTTGGGGAGATTGAGGACGAGGGGATGAAGATACCCATGCTGGAATTCCGGGAGGGCACATATGTGCTGACGGACACCGTGCTTCCCGAAGAAGAGCCCAGAAAGCTTCCTGCTCCTCTGGCAGGCAATGAGATAGGTGTTGCAAAGCTCAAGAAGCGGAAGAAATCGGGAGTGTGGGAGTGTGAGATCATCCGCTTTCCCCAGCCGGTCCGCAACGAGCCCGAGGAGGTGCCGTTTTTTCCGGTATTTTTGCTGGCAGTGAATTCGGCCACGGGATATCTTTTGCCCCTGCCTTCCCTGAAGGGCTATGAGGACAATCCGGAGGCTCTGGTGGACAGCTTCATAGAGGGGCTGCTGAGACAGAAGAACTGCCCTAAGGAGATTCTGGTCCGGGATCAGCGAACTTATGCGTTCGCAGAGGATCTGTGCCAAAAGGTGGGGATCGTCCTCCGGATGGAGGAAGAGCTGGAGGCTCTGGATGACATAGAGGAGGCTCTTCTGGACCGGTTCAGCAAGGAGGGCGAGGAGGAGCTGGAGGACTTTATGGATATGCTGGATTCCATGCTGGACATGGACCAGCAGCAGCTGAAAAGTCTTCCCCAGGACGGGCTGGACCAGCTGAAAGAGCTGATGGAGCAGGGGATGCTTCCGGAAGAGATCGAAGAGCGGCTGGAGCTGATCTTCGATAAGATGAAGGGAGAGGATGCTTCGGCAAAAAGGCCTGCCCCCGGCAGCATCAGGCAGATCAAGACGAATGTTTCCTATGTGATCAGTGTGTCTTCGGGCACCGGATGCTACCGCCATATACAGATATCCGGAGACAGCACCTTGTTTGGGCTGCATGGAGCCATTCTGGATGCATTCGGATTCATGGATGATCATGCCCATGCTTTTTTTATGGACAACCGTTCCTGGAGCAATGATGACAGTTACTATGCGGAGGATGTAGAAAGGGATCTGCGGCTGACGGTGGACTATACTCTCAGTCAGGTGAATCTGTATAAGGGAAAGCAGTTCAAATATATTTTCGATTTTGGGGACGAGTGGATATTTCAGTGTAAGGTGCTGAAGGTGACGGATGAGAACACGCCGGAGCCGCTGGTGGTCAGAAGCAAGGGGGAGGCCCCGGAGCAGTATGGCCGGTGGGAAGATGAGGATGAATAATATCCAATTTTAAATAATTATAAGATTGAAAAATAGGAGGCGGCATGAACGAGGAAATCAAAAAAGCAATTGTAGAAGGAAGAACTGTTTTCGGGCTGGAGTTCGGCTCAACCCGCATCAAGGCGGTACTGGTGGATCCGAGCCATCAGCCGGTGGCGCAGGGCTGCTGGGACTGGGAGAACCGTCTGGAGAACGATATCTGGACATATGCTCAGGAGGATATCTGGGAAGGGCTGAGAGGCTGCTACAAGAATCTGGCGGAGGATGTGGAGGAGAAATACGGCGTGGAGCTGAGGAGCTTTGCGGCCATAGGCTTCTCCGGCATGATGCACGGCTACATGGCCTTTGACAAGGCGGGAGAACTGCTGGTGCCTTTCCGGACATGGCGCAACACCATGACCGAGGAGGCCTGCGGGAAGCTCACGGAGCTGTTCGGCTTCAACATTCCCCAGAGGTGGAGCATTGCCCACCTATATCAGGCGATTCTTGGCGGGGAGGAGCATGTAAAGGATATCGACTATTTAACTACGCTTGCGGGATATATCCACTGGAAGCTGTCCGGCGAGAGGGTGCTGGGGGTAGGGGAGGCATCGGGGATGTTCCCCATCGATTCCGACGTCTGTGACTTTGACGGGAGAATGGTGGAGCAGTTTGACGGTCTGGTGGCCCGGACAGGCTGCGGCTGGAAGCTGAAGGACATTCTGCCCAGAGTCTTGGGGGCAGGAGAGAGGGCAGGCGTCTTGACCCCGGAGGGGGCAAGGCTTCTGGATCCTACCGGAAGGCTGCAGCCCGGCGTGCCCATGTGTCCTCCGGAGGGCGACGCAGGCACGGGCATGACGGCCACCAACAGCGTGAGGGTGCGCACGGGAAACATTTCCGCCGGGACTTCCATCTTCTCCATGGTGGTCACGGAGAAGGCGCTCTCCAAGGTTCATGAGGAGATCGACATGGTCACTACTCCGGACGGAAAGCCGGTGGCCATGGTTCACTGCAACAACTGTACCTCCGACCTGAACGCATGGGTGAATCTCTTCGAGGAGTTCGGCGGAAAGTTCGGGCTGAAGCCGGATAGGAACGAGCTGTTTGGTACGCTGTACAGGGAGGCGCTGTCCGGTGATGCCGACTGCGGCGGGCTGATGGCGTACAACTACTTTTCGGGAGAGCCCGTTACCGGCCTGAATGAGGGCAGGCCGCTGTTTGTCCGCACTCCGGATGCCAGATTCACGCTGGCAAACTTCATGCGCAGCCACTTATACAGCTCCATGGCTGCCCTGAAGATAGGAAATGATATCCTGATGAAGGAGGAGCAGGTGAAGGTGGATTCTCTGACGGGGCACGGCGGCCTGTTCAAGACTCCCGTAGTAGGGCAGCAGCTGATGGCGGCGGCCATGAACGCTCCCGTGACGGTGATGGACACCGCCAGCGAGGGAGGCGCATGGGGCATGGCGGTGCTGGCATGTTATATGTGGGAGAAGGAGAACGGGGAGACGCTTCCCGACTATCTGAGCAAAAAGATATTTGCCGGACAGACGGGAACCACCATAGAGCCGAAGGCGGAGGATGTGGCAGGCTTCGATAAGTTCATCGAGAAGTATAAGAATACGCTGCCCGCGGAAAAGGCTGCGGTGGCGGGACTGGTGTAAGAAGGAGAAAGCCGGACGCATAGAAAGCCGGACGCGAAGAAATTCAGGCACAAAGAAATTTCAACGCAAAAAATTTCAGGCACGATGGATTTTGGCTAAAATTAAGATCATAGAAGAGAAAGAAGGAAAAAGCAATGTTGGAAGAGTTGAAAAAAGCGGTATGTGAGGCCAATAAGGAACTGCCCAAATATGGTCTGGTGACCTTTACCTGGGGAAATGTCAGCGCCATCGATAGGGAGAAGGGGCTCTTTGTGATCAAGCCCAGCGGTGTGGAATATGATGCGCTGACACCGGAGGATATGGTAGTGGTGGATTTAGACGGCAAGAAGGTAGAGGGGCGCTATAACCCCTCCTCGGACACTGCCACCCATGCAGAGCTTTACAAGGCGTTTCTGGAGATCGGGGGCATTGTGCATACCCATTCCTCCTATGCTACCAGCTGGGCGCAGGCGGGAAGACCCATTCCCTGCTACGGCACCACCCATGCGGACTATATTTATGGGGAGGTTCCCTGCTTCAGATGCCTGAACGCGGAGGAGATTGCGGAGGCCTATGAGGAGAATACGGGACATTTGATCGTGGAGGAGTTCCTCAGGCTGTGCAAGGATCCCTTGTCCGTGCCGGCTGTGCTCTGCAAGAACCATGGCCCCTTCACATGGGGAAAGGACGCCAAGGAGGCTGTACACAACGCGGTGGTTCTGGAGGAGGTTGCTAAGATGGCCTATAGGACGGAGCTGATCAATCATCATGTCCAGCCGGCGCCTCAGGAGCTGCAGGACAAACATTATTATAGAAAGCACGGCGCAAACGCCTATTACGGGCAGCAGGAATCGTAAACGGGGCCGGGAGGCAGGCGGGGCGAAACGGTACGATCCGGGCAGGATTCCTTGTGTCTGAGGATTATCGAAGGGACATATAGGAAAAAATTAATGGAATTTTAAACAATTATGATACATTTCTGCTTTATAGTATAGGTACGTTAAGTTCAAGAGGGGTATGCCGGAGAATCGGCCCTAAGGCAGAGGCGGGCATTCTCCGGAAGGCTCCGGAAGCGGGAATCTGGAAAAGTACTATGGGGTGAATGAAATGCAGAGTAGAAATGTACGCAGAAATCAAGATTTGGATGTATTATATGAGAATGGAAGCGCATGTGCCGTGAGGCGGAATCCGTATCTGATGGAGTTCGAGGCCCAGCGCGGTCAGGGGCGCGGCCGAAGTAGATCCGGCCAGACGTTTGACAGCCGGCAGGCATCCCGCCGAGGAGGATACAAAGCAGGGCGCGGTGCCGAATATGATGCCGGTCCAAGGGGCGGGCAGCGGCATAGGGCGGAAAAAACGGACATGATTTGGCGGGAATCCGGTAGGCGCAGAGAGGAAGAAACTGACTTCAGGCAGCGGAGCCCGAAGCGGCGGGGAGATGAAGCCTATGCGGGCCGGAGACAGTATGGACAGGATATGCGTGCCGCGGCACCGAGGAGCGCAAGAGGGCCGTACATAGAGGATCAGACCGCTGCCGAACCGAGAAAGAGGGCCGATGGCCGCAGGATTCAGGCTCCCCTTCGCCAGTCTGCCGGCCCCGGGGCCATGACCCGGCGCAGAAGACGGGTCATGATGCAGCGGGCTTTGGTGGGGGTATGGGTATTCTGTGTTTTGGTGCTGGTGGCAACGCTTCTGCTTGAGAAAGGCAGAGCGTCCGCAGGCGGGGATACCGGCGGGCTGCCCAAGGAAAATACAGAGACGGGACAGCCTCAGTATTCCGGCTACATGGTTCAGGGTCTTCCGGCGGAGGAGTTCGCCAAGCATCCCGCATGGACGGAAGATTTTCTGACGGTGAACGAATACTCCAGGCCCGGAGACCCGCTGGAAAGCGTCAAAAATATTTTCGTGCATTATACTGCGAATCCGGGAACCAGCGCTGCCCAGAACAGAAGCTATTTCGAGGGGCTGAAGGATTCCCATGAAACCAGCGCCAGCTCCCACTTCATCATCGGCTATGAGGGCGAGATCATCCAGTGTGTACCCTTGGACGAGATCGCATACGCGGTACAGTCCCGGAACGGGGATTCCGTTTCCATCGAGTGCTGCTATCTGGAGGCGGACGGGTCTTTCACGCAGGAGACCTACGATTCGCTGCTCTTACTTCTGGCGTGGCTGACCGACGTCTATGATCTGGACACGGAGGATATCCTGCGCCATTACGACTGCGGAGGCAAAAAATGTCCGCTGTATTATACTGACAATCCCGATAAATGGGAAGATTTGAAAAAGGACGTGGACAAGCTGTGATATCTCTGTTAAAATAGGGTGTGAGCGAAAACTGTGAAACGGTCTGGGGCTGTTTCGCAGTTTTTCGGTGGAAGCAATACTGCTTTCATGGTGCGGACTGTGGACTGGCGGACATTCTCCGGCCATGAACCACCAATGAGGCACCCATTTTGGCGGGCCAGAGCGCTGTTGGACATATGCATAATAGATGCGGTACAAAATAGAACAAAATGCGCGGGGGAGAGTGTGCGCAATGGAGCGAATTGTCCAACAGAGCATAAAAGGCCGGCGGATACAGAGGAGCGGGGATGAACAATATTTTGTCACCTTCTATTTTAGCGGCGGACTTCTGCAGACTTGGAGAACAGATCAAAGAGGTGGAACGGGCAGGGGCCCGGTATCTCCATATTGATGTGATGGACGGGATCTTTGTGCCGGACATTTCCTTCGGCATGCCGGTGATTGAATCCATCCGGAACTGTTCGGATATTTTCTTTGACGTACATCTGATGATAGAAAAGCCGGAGCGCTACATAAAGGCTTTTGTGGACTGCGGTTCTGATATGATTAATTTTCATGTGGAAGCCACAAAGGACGTGGCGGGCACCATAGGAAAGATCAAATTTTACGGAAAGAAGGCGGGAATTACCATCAAGCCTGAGACTCCCGTGGAGGCCGTTGAACCTTACCTGAAGCAGGTGGATATGGTGCTGGTGATGACGGTGGAGCCGGGATTCGGAGGGCAGCCGCTGATGCCGGAATGTCTGGAGAAGGTCAGGAGGCTGCGGGCCATGATAGACGAAAGGGGCCTGCGCACGGACATCGAGGTGGACGGAGGCATGCGGATGGAGAACGTGGATCTGGCGCTGGAGGCAGGAGCCAACATCATTGTATCCGGGTCGGCGGTTTTCAGAAACAAAATTTCCGACAATGTGGCCAGGTTCATGGAGAAGCTGAACGGAAGCCGGTGATGATGCCAAAGGGCTGCCGTGACCTGAAGCGGCGGTTCTGGAAGCGGCATGTGGCGGCATGTGCAGGCAGTGGGCCGGAGGCTGTATCCATAGGGATTCCGGCTGGAGACGGCATTGCCGCGCAGGTTGCGGCTTTGTAGGAAATGCGCTGGTTGAAGCAAAAAAGGCAGGGGCCGTAAGAGTGGGCGCTGCGGGGACGGGAGGTGAACCGTAAAGATGCGGCTGGGCGGAATCGGAGGGGAGAGCGGGCACACATCGGATATGCATCGTGTGACGGAATGTATGCATGACCATGCCCATTTCAGGAAGGACGGCAGCATGGCGGGCGGAGCCGGCCCCAAAGGGGCGGAGCAGACCTCCCAGACAGCCGGCCTGCAGGAGGGGCAGCTTTCGCTTTCCGCATGGATGGAGAAAGCCCTTGGAAAAGGCAAAAGTTTGTTAAAAGGGCTGTGGGGCGGCAACGAGATAGCCACAGCGGGGGAGGCCGGGGACAAGTCCGGGGAGGCGCAGGTGCTGGCCCAGATCAGAGAGGACGGTCAGGCGGAGGGTATCGGCGCAGGCACGGCGGGACAGAACGGGTATCTGCCGGAGTCGCCCCGGTTCAATGTGTCTCAGATTCCTCATGCGCCGCAGGTAGCAGCGGCGGCCACGGCGGTGGCGCCTCCTCAGGGTATGCAGGAAAACCCTTATTTTTCTGCAGTGGAGAATATCGGGGGAAGGCAGGAGACTCTCTGGCGGAAGATGAAGGTCAGGTTCAAGGATATCACGGGACAGCTGGCGGGACATTTGCCCAAAAAATTTTCCGGATTTCTCCAGACCAGAAATTCCTTTCAGGCCAGACAACAGAAGCCCAAGCAGGATCTGCGCAAGCACAGCAAATACCGTGAGGACAAGGTGGAGATTGACTGTGTGCTGACGGATGACAGCTATCTGCTGGACTCTTATGACCGAAAGGGAGAGTACAGCAAGCTTTCCACGAAGAAGTAGGGAAAAACGGAATAAAGGTATATAGGCCGGGGCTGGTTCTTGTGGGAGGCAGTTTGTTCAGTGCAATCCGGGAGTGAAAGAGCATATTGGATGAAACAAAGGAAAAGCGATTGACAGAGATTACGCTTTATGTTATGTTGGATATACGGTGGCTGGTGAAGAGATCTTCTCCGGAGAGAAGGTATAAAACAGCCCAAATAGTAATTGATGTGATATAAGAATGAAAAGCTATGACGAAGAGAGTACGTTTTGTCCGAGCTCTTACAGAGAAGGCTCCGGCGGGCCCAAGAGGCCTGCGCGCTGAGAGGGGCCGGGGACGGCAAGGCGGAAGATGGCTTCCGAGCGGCGCACCGAGTCCGTGGCGATGTCCGGATAAGGCTGCGACAGGATCCGCCTGTTACAGCGGATAGGGTTACTGACCCGAAGAGGTCCGTTCTGCGAGGAACGGGCGAAGAGAAGTGGTATCACGGGCATGAAGGCTCGTCTTCTGGCGCATATTATTGATGTGCGGCGGAAGACGGGCTTTTTTGTATTTTCTGTAAGGGGCTGCGGAAGGTAGGGCGCCTAAAATCAAAGGGCCGATGCCGGGCCGGAGGGGGAGGAGATTCGGACAAAGAGGCGGGAGTTCAGGGAATCAGAGCTTTGAAAGACCGGAATCTGGATGATCTGGCTCCGAAAAGGCCGGAGCTTAGGGGCTTCTAGGAGACAGAGAGGCGAAATAGGAGACAAATACGAGAAGAGGTTTTTGAGAAGAGAGGAGAGGGAAAGAAATGGAGAACAAGGGAAAGTACTACATTACAACAGCAATTGCCTATACTTCAGGGAAGCCCCATATAGGCAACAATTATGAGATCGTGCTGGCGGACAGCATCGCCCGGTTCAAGCGTAAGGAAGGGTATGATGTCTTTTTCCAGACCGGCACGGACGAGCATGGACAGAAGATCGAGCTGAAGGCTCAGGAGGCGGGGGTGACGCCCAAGGAGTTCGTGGACAAGGTGGCGGGGATCATTCAGGGAATGTGCGACCTGCTGAACACTTCCTATGACAAGTTCATCAGAACCACGGATCAGAATCATGAGCGTCAGGTCCAAAAGATTTTCAAGCGTCTGTATGATCAGGGGGATATCTATAAAGGGGCATACGAGGGAATGTACTGCACTCCCTGCGAGTCCTTCTGGACGGAATCCCAGCTTGTGGACGGCAAGTGCCCGGACTGCGGTAGGGAGGTAAAGCCTGCCAAGGAGGAGGCGTATTTCTTCCGCATGAGCAAATATGCGGATAAGCTGATCAAGCATATCAACGAGCATCCGGAATTCATTCAGCCCGTGTCCCGCAAGAACGAGATGATGAACAACTTCCTTCTGCCCGGACTGCAGGATCTGTGTGTTTCCAGAACCTCCTTTAAGTGGGGGGTTCCCGTGGATTTCGATCCGGGTCATGTGGTGTATGTGTGGCTGGACGCCCTGACCAATTATATCACAGGCATAGGCTATGATGCGGAGGGGGACAGCAGTGAGCAGTATAAGAAGCTCTGGCCCGCGGATCTGCATCTGATCGGGAAAGATATCATCCGCTTCCATACCATCTATTGGCCCATATTCCTGATGGCGCTGGACGAGCCTCTGCCTAAGCAGGTGTTCGGGCATCCCTGGCTTTTGATGAACAGCGGCAAGATGAGCAAGTCCAAGGGAAACGTGATCTATGTGGACGCTCTGGCGGACTTCTTCGGGGTGGATGCGGTGCGCTATTATGTGCTTCATGAGATGCCCTTTGAGAACGACGGAAACGCCACATGGGAGCTGATCGCGGAGCGCACCAATTCGGATCTGGCCAACACTCTGGGCAATCTGGTGAACCGCACCATATCCATGAGCAACAAGTACTTTGGGGGTGTGGTAGCCGACAAGGGGGCGGAGGACGCCGCTTTTGATCAGGATCTGAAGGCCGTGGCCATAGGGGCATACGAAAGGGTTGCGGAGAAGATGGCGGATCTGCGGGTGGCAGATGCCCTCACCGAGATTTTTGCTATTTTCAAGCGCTGCAACAAATATATCGACGAGACGGAGCCCTGGGTGCTGGCCAAGGATGAGGCAAAGTCCGACAGACTTTCCACTGTGCTGTACAATCTGGTGGAAGGCATTATGATCGGCGCGTCCCTGCTGCAGCCCTTCATGCCGGAGACCTCTGAGAAGATTGCCGCCCAGCTGAACACAAAGCTGCGGGAATTCGACAAACTGAAAGAGTTCGGATTGTATGAGAGCGGAAACAAGGTCACGGACAAGCCGGAAATCCTCTTTGCCAGATTGGATATGAAGGAAGTGGCGGCCAAGGATCAGGAGATGGCCGAGGCCATGGAGGCGGCCAAGGCGGCGCAGCCTGCGGATAAGGCCGGAAATCAGACGGGCGCGCCGGGAACCGCCCAAGGACAGCAGGACAAAGGCTCCGACGGCCAAGGCGGCGCCGGGAACCCGGAGGCTGCCCAGCCCATAGACATAGAGCCTAAGCCGGAGATTACCTACGACGACTTTGCAAAGCTTCAGTTTCAGGTGGGAGAGATCATCGCCTGCGAAGCCGTGCCCAAGTCCAAGAAGCTGCTCTGCAGTCAGGTGCGCGTGGGCAGTCAGGTGAAGCAGATCGTGTCCGGCATCAAGGCCCATTACACACCGGAGGAAATGGTGGGAAAGAAGGTTATGGTGCTGGTGAACTTAAAGCCCGCCAAGCTGGCAGGAGTGCTGTCCGAAGGTATGCTGCTGTGCGCGGAGGATGCGGAAGGGAATCTGGCTCTGGTGAAGCCGGAGAAGGATATGCCCGCCGGCGCGGAGATCGCTTAATGCAGAACGCCGAAAAAGGAGAGTGGGATGGTAAAAGAGGAATTATATTTTGACTCAAGAGACGGAAAGACCAAGCTGCACGCGGTCCGGTATTCGCCGGAGGATCCGAAGCAGGTGCGCTGCGTTCTGCAGATCGTCCATGGCATGGCGGAGTATGTGGAGCGGTACGAGGAATTTGCCGAATTCCTCACGGAAAAAGGATTCGTGGTGGCGGGGGACGATCATCTTGGCCACGGGAAATCCGTGGAACAGGGCGGGAAATACGGGTATTTCTGCCAGCAGGATCCGGCCACGGTGGTGGTGCGGGACGTGCATCGGCTGAAAAAGATGACGGAGGCTCTATATCCTGACGTTCCTTATGTGATCATGGGACACAGCATGGGTTCTTTCATTGCCCGGAATTATCTGTATCGGTACGGCACGGGGATCGAGGGGGCCGTAATCATGGGAACGGGAATGCAGCCTAAAGGGACCCTTTGGGCTGCAAAGGCCATGGCGGGCATCCAGAAGCTTTTCTGCGGATCCGGCCATGTGAGCCGATCGATTGACAAGCTGGCTTTCGGGGCGTATAATAAAAGGATAACCGATTCCAAGACGGCATGCGACTGGCTGAGCCGGGACGGATCCAGAGTGGAACGCTACATTGCCGATCCCTTGTGCGGATTTACCTTTACAGTCAACGGTTTTGCCACATTGTTTGAGCTGATCTCCAGACTTTATAAAAAGGAAAACCTGAGCCATATCCCCAAGACGCTGCCTATATTGATGGTGTCGGGGGATGCAGACCCGGTAGGCGATTATGGCAGAGGTGTCAGAAGGGCCTATGACTCTCTGAAGGAGGCCGGATTGGAGAATATGGAGCTGAAGCTGTATGAGGGCGGACGGCATGAGCTGCTGAATGAAACCAATCGGAGGGAAGTCATGGAGGATATCTATGGCTGGATGGAGAGTGTGATATTGCGGAAGTGATGGATAGGATGAAAAGAATGCCCTATCAGATCAGGTGGGCCCGGAGGAACGAGTGGGTTCCCGCCATGGAGATGATTTGGAAAACTTTCAGGAAATACGAGGGAAGGGATTTCACCGAGGAGGGCATACAGCATTTTTTTGACTTTATAACCGACGGAAACTTATATGCGTTGTTTCTGAAGGGGGACTACCGGCTGATGGTAGCCCTTGACGGAGAACGAATCATAGGAGCGGGTTCCATAAGGAGCCGAAACATACTTTCGCTGTTGTTCGTGGAGGAGGCTTACCATCATAAGGGGGTGGGAAGCGCCATCCTTGAGAGACTGTGCGAGTATCTGAGGACAGAGGAGGGGGAGCGCTTCATGACCCTGCAGGCGGCGCCCTACGCGGTGGATTTCTATAGGAAGCAGGGCTTTCGGGCCGTGAGGCCTGAGATGGAGTTTTCGGGCATACGAGTGACACCAATGGAAAAGAATTTTGGATAACGGAACTGGAAACAACGGCGGCTCGCAAGCCGCCGGAAGGGATTTGCGGATGTGTGCCGCGCCGTAAATCCCTTCCGGAAGAAGGGCGGCTTGCGGGCTGCGGCGGAACTGGAATGGAGGAAAAATCATGAGATTTCTGGAACTGGACAGTCCCTTGATGCAGGCTCTGAATAAACTGGGAGACCTGATGTGGCTGAATGTACTGACCTTGATCTGCTGTATTCCCATTGTCACCATAGGGCCGTCCCTGACAGCAATGCATTATATTGCGCTGAAGATTGCCAGAAACGAAGAGGGTTACATCACGAGAGACTTTTTCAAGTCCTTCAGAGCGAATCTGAGACAGGGCATCATTATCGGTCTGATACTGATTTTCGTCCTTGTGGTGTTGGCGGGGGATTTCTTTATCATCAGCTATTCCGGTCTGGAGTTCAGCAGCATCATGCGCAGCATGCTGATGGCGATATTCTTTTTCGTGATGTTCACCGCCATGTTTCTTTTTCCGGTGCTGGCCAAGTTCGAGAACACTGTGCTGAATACCATCAAGAATGCTTTTATCATCGGCATCGCGCAGCTGCCCAAAACAATTCTCATGATGGTGCTTTTTGCGATTCCGCCGCTGCTGTTCATATATCTGCCCCAGATCATCCCTATTGTGTTCTTGTTCGGGCTCTCCGTGCCGGCATGGGTTTCCGCGAAGCTCTACAGCAAGTTTTTCCGTAAGCTGGAGGATAAGATAGCGGAGGCCAACCCGTCCGAGACGACGGAGGATGAAGGCGAGAAGGGTGAAGACGAAAGGATATTCAAGGATGAGCTTGATCCTGGACTGCAGGATGATCCACATATCAGCTGATATTTGTCTACTTTGCATAAGAAAAAAGTTTAGTTTTATATAAAATGACGATAACATTAAAAAATGACAAATTATATAAGCATTTTTAACAATCAGGGTTAAAATCTTTGTGAAATAGTAGTATGGAAAAAAAAAGGCATTTTCGTTATACTAAACTCAGTGGGACGGTGCTTGGGCATCGAAAAAACTAAAGACAATAAACCATGTTAAATTTGAAAGGAGTTTTCTTATTATGGCAAGTTTATCTTTAAAGAACATCTGCAAGGTGTATCCCAACGGTTTTGAGGCAGTTAAGGATTTCAATCTGCAGATCGCAGACAAAGAGTTCATTATCTTCGTAGGACCTTCTGGATGCGGTAAGTCTACCACGCTTCGTATGATCGCAGGTCTGGAGGACATTTCTTCCGGCGAGCTGAAGATCGGTGATAGGGTTGTGAACGATGTTGAGCCCAAGGATCGTGATATCGCAATGGTATTCCAGAACTACGCTCTGTATCCTCATATGTCCGTGTACGATAATATGGCATTTGGTCTGAAGCTGAGGAAGGTTCCCAAGGATCAGATCGACAAGATGGTTAAGGAAGCAGCTAAGATCCTTGACCTGACCCCTCTTCTTGACCGTAAGCCGAAGGCTCTGTCCGGCGGTCAGAGACAGCGTGTTGCCATGGGCCGTGCAATCGTTCGTAATCCTAAGGTATTCCTTATGGATGAGCCTCTTTCCAACTTGGATGCAAAGCTGCGTGTGCAGATGCGTATTGAGATTGCGAAGCTGCATCAGAGACTGGGCACCACCATCATCTACGTTACCCATGACCAGACAGAGGCTATGACCCTTGGTACGAGAATCGTCGTTATGAAGGACGGCGTTATCCAGCAGGTTGACACGCCTCAGAATCTGTATGAGAAGCCCACCAATCTGTTCGTGGCAGGATTCATGGGATCTCCTCAGATGAACTTCCTGGATGCCACCGTGAAGGTTACCGGCGACAAGGCCAGCCTTGAGATTGAAGGACATAGCATTCCTCTGACCCCTGAGAAAGCAAAGAAGGTTATCGCAGGCGGTTATGACGGCAAGGTTGTTACATTTGGTATCCGTCCCGAGGACGTGTACGATTCCGAAGAGTTTGTGGCGAAGAGCGATCCGAAGGCAGTGTTCGAGTCTTCTGTAAGAGTTTACGAGCTGCTTGGTGCGGAAGTGTTCTTGTACTTTGATCTGGGACAGTTCCCTCTTACCGCAAGAGTTGCGCCCAGCACCACCGCAAGACCTGGCGACACCATCAAGTTTGCGTTCGATATCGAGAAGATTCATGTATTCGACAAGGAGACGGAGCAGATCGTTACCAACTAATCCGATAGGAAATGCGCTTTGCGAACTTTCTATATAGCATGAAATAAGATGGATTGAGAGGGGGTGCTGAAAATTGGCACCCCTTTTTCACATTATGGCAGGCAATATCAGAAAAGAGATGAGGAAGAGAGAATGATTTCAAGCCAGACAATTCAGACCAGCATTGATGAACTGAAGGCAATCACCAAGGTGGACTTGTGCGTATGTGACTTATCGGGTTCCTTGGTGGCATCTACAACGGGGCAGTTGGACCTTTCTGCAGATTTGATCACAGGATTCGCGGGCTCTCCTGCGGACAGTCAGGTGATTGGCATACATCATCTGCTGAAGATCATGGATGAAGGGGAGCTTCTGTACATTTTGGTGGCGAAGGGACTGAGTGAGGATGTATACATGGTGGGAAAGATCGCCGTATCTCAGCTGCAGAATCTCATCATCGCATACAAAGAAAGGTTTGATAGGAACAATTTCTTCCAGAACCTGCTGCTGGACAACTTGCTGCTGGTGGATATCTATAATAGGGCGAAGAAGCTCCATATAGAAGCTTCCGTGCCCAGAACGGTATTTCTTGTGGAGACCCAGATGGAGAAGGACGGCATCGTAGCTGAGCTTTTGAAGGGAATGTTTTCCTCCCATTTCGGGGACTATATTACGGCAGTTGACGAAAGCAACATCATCTTGATCAAGGCTCTGGAGCCGGAATACACGGATGAATCATTGATGACTCTGGCAGAGACCATCGTGGCCATGATGAACACGGAGGCCATGCTGAACGTGCGGGTATCTTTCGGAACGGTGGTGCAGGAGCTGAAGGATGTGTCGAAATCCTACAAGGAGGCCAAGATGGCTCTGGACGTGGGGAAGATATTTTATGCGGAGAAGAATACCATCGCATACAGTACTCTCGGCATAGGAAGGCTGATCTATCAGCTTCCCGTGAATCTGTGCAGGCTTTTCATCGACGAGATTTTCGGGGAGAATGTCCCGTACAATCTGGACGAGGAGACCCTGACTACGATCAACAAATTCTTTGAGAACAATCTGAATGTCTCTGAGACCTCCAGACAGCTGTTTGTGCATAGGAACACCTTGGTATACCGCATAGAAAAGATCCAGAAGAGCACCGGGCTGGACCTGCGCAATTTTGATGATGCGCTGACCTTTAAAATCGCTCTGATGGTGGTGAACTATATGAGGTATAGGGACAGCATGGATTATTGATATCTGAAGGATTATGGATTCTTTTGGGCCTTGCCCTGCAGAAATAGAAAGACATATTGCATAAGTGAGACAACCTCCTGAATATACTTAGGTAAAATCCATAAGTGTTTTCAGGAGGAATTTTTATGCTCTATGATAGAAGGATAAAATATCTTGATTATTACGAACATGGGGAGCGCATCAGGGGGGCCGGGTTCGTGAAGCTGGAGGTCAGAAACGGGTGCCTGCGAATGGAGCTGTCTGTGACGGGGCTGCACCCCACTGACGTTTTTGAGCGGGATATATTGCTCTGCGGGGAAAAGGAAGATGGTGTTCTGGGAAAAATCATGATTTCGGCAGGGCGGGGTGAATTCCGTCAGTCGTATGACGATCTGGACCGTATCGGAAGAACCGGGATGGGATACGGACAAACGAAAGGGCTCAGGATACCCTTGGGAGCCGGAAGAGAGATTTCCTGCAGTTGGGAGCAGAGGGCTGATTGGGCCGGAAGGGCTGGGGGGAACGGTAAGGTAGCCGGAAGGGCGGGAACGGAAGGGCAAGAAAAAATAGGAGGAAGCGGGAGAGCAAGGTTCGAGACGGAGAGAAAAGCAGAAGGGATTGGGAGGACGGAGACAGAGAGAAGGGCAGAGGGGATTGGGAGGACGGAGACGGAGAGAAGGGCAGAAGGGATTGGAAGGATGGAGACAGAGAGAAGGGCAGAAGGGATTGGGAGGACGGAGACAGAGAGAAGGGCAGAAGGAATAGGAAGAACAGAAGGGATAGGAAGAACAGAAGAAAACACAAGGGCTGAGGCTCAGGGAACAATGGAAGGGATTAGGGGGACGGAAGCAGCGAGATGGGATGGAGGAATTGGAAGGGTTCAGACAGAGAGAAGGACGGAGGGAACCAAAAGAGCGCAAGGGATAGAAGGAAACGCAAGGGCTCAGGGAACAACGGAAGGGATTAGGGGGACGGAAGCAGCGAGATGGGATGAGGGGATTGGAAGGGTTCAGACAGAGAGAAGGACGGAAGGAACCGGAAGAGCGGAAGAGACAAGAAGAATAGGGGGAAGCGCAAGAACCGAGACGGAGAGAAGGACGGAAGGAACCGGAAGAGCGGAAGAGACAAGAAGAATAGGGGGAAGCGCAAGAACTGAGACAGAGAGAAGGGCGGAAGGAACAAGAAGGACGGAAGGGATGGGAAAAATAGGGGGAAGCGCAAGGTCTGAAAGGGAGAGATGGGCAGAAGAGTCAGAAGGGACGGAGGCGAGGACGTTCTCCCCTGCAGACGAACTAGGGAATGGAGAATCAGGAAGGCAGAGGGGATGGCCAGAGCAGGGGGAAGCTGTTTCGAGAGAAGGGGAGGGGAGCATGAAGGAACCCCGGAAGAGCAGGAAAGCCTCTCGGGAGGAGAAACCTACGCAGCTGATGGAGGACAAGTGGCAGCAATTATACGCCATCTATCCCCATATACATCCCTTTAATGACGACAGAGAGTATATTTCCATACGGCCTGCGGACTTTGTAGTGTTCCCGGCAGAATCCTACAAGGCGGCCAACAACAGTTTTCTTCTCCATGGATATTACAATTACAGCCATTTGATCTTGACGAGGGTGGAGAGAAAGGGAGAGCTTCGCTATTACATAGGAGTGCCCGGAAACTACTATGAGCGGGAGAAGCAGGTTGCCATTATGTTTGGGTTTGAGAGTTTTGAATGTGCGGAAGAGCCTGCGCAGGCAGGGGATTTTGGATATTATATGATGCGGACAGAACTTTAGCCATATAGAGCAGGCAAATGCCAAGGTTTCATAGGCCCTTTCCGTCAAAGGCCGGAATAAAGCTTTCCGCCGCCGTGCCGCCCTCCTGCATGTAACCGTTTTCTATGCCTATTTTGTCTGCGAATGTCAGGATTTTTTCATATTCTTCAGGGGTTATCCGGCGATCCAGATCAGGAATCTTGGCAGTGTGCCTTAATGGAGTGTATTGGTTCATGATGCTGACATATATGTCATTTCCGTAAGTGCAGTGAAGATAGCGCAGGATTTTTTTGGAATCACCCCCTTGGCCGGGGAGCAGAAGATGGCGGACGATAAGACCCTTCTGCATGAGTCCCGTATCGGGGTCTATGATAGGAGCCCCTGTCTGCCGGAACATTTCGGCAATTGCGGCGCAAGCTCTTTTAAAATAATCCGCCGCTTTGGAATATTGGGCGGAGAGCTGGGGGGAATAATATTTCAAATCGGGGAGATAGATATCAACCAAGCCTTCTAACAGACGAAGAGATGAGACCTCTTCGTAGCCTGAGCTGTTATATACAATGGGGATGTTCAAGCCTTGATTCTTTGCCTGGATGAGGGCAAGGCATACCAGAGGCAGAAAATGACAAGCGGTGACAAGGTTGATGTTGGCGGCTCCCTTTTCCTGCAGCTCAAGAAAAATCTGGGCCAGCCGATGGACGGACAAGCTCTGCCCCATATTTCTGACAGATATGTCATAATTTTGACAGAACACGCACTGTAAGCTGCAGCCGGAGAAAAAGACGGCGCCTGAACCGCAGCTGCCGGATATGCAGGGTTCCTCCCAGAAATGCAAGGCTGCCCGGGCGGCCGTCAGTTCTGCCCCTTGTCCGCAGAAGCCCTTCTCACCGGCCATGCGGTTCACCCGGCAGCCGCGGGGACAGAGGGTGCAGCTGCGCATCAGTTCTTCAGCTTTTTCGTAAGTCATGCCCATAAAGGCCTCCAATGTTCGGAATACGTCCGAAAGTTTTTTCGGCGCCTGCCTATTCCGTGAGAAAGGATAAGGTAAAAATAAGATGCCGCACATCCCAGAACTCGGATACAGCTCCATCCGGCTGCCTTGCGGCACATGAGAGGTTCCGTTTAGTGCTGCTTTGTTCCCAACCTGACACGGTTCACGGATTCCCATTGCGCAAGACCGAACTTCACCGCTACACGAAATTCTGAAAATGTACGGCTTTATCAGTGTATCCGTTTCTGAGTGTTTTGTCAAGGATTTCCCGTGTTTTAGCCCGCTTTTAATAAAAATTTCATTTTGTAATGCTTTATTTTTCTGCTTCTTGCGTTTCTTGCCGGTGCTTTCAGAGACGGTCGTTGACAGTCTGCTTACATTCGGGCATAATGTCATCAGAAACACCGCCGGAAGCACCGAGGCGGACTGGAAACGGAGGAGCAGCTATGAATAATTGTGACGCATGTGTCAATTATGTTTATGATGATGAATATGAATGTTATTGCTGTCTGGTGAATCTGGATGAAGATGAGATGTACCGTTTTTTGTCGGGAACTCAGCAGGCCTGCCCATATTTTCGGCTGGATGATGAATACGGAGTAGTGCGGCATCAAAATTGAAATGCATATTTTTTTGAAATGGGCGAACAATAACCTCGTACTGACATGAAATGCAAAATGAAGGAGGTTACTCATATGGCAATGTCGAACATTTCCGAACTGGATCTACAGAATCTGCGTCATCTCATCGGCGGGTATGACACCACCCACTGCAAGATGCAGGAGTACGCCAAGGCATCCACGGATTCTCAGGTGAAGCAGTTTTTTGAGAAAGGCGCCAAGTCCGCCATGGACAATAAGCAGCAGCTGATGAAGTTCCTGCAGTAGGATATGTCATCCGGGAATGAAGGAACTATTGATTGAAGGTCCGCCGGAGGCGGGCGAGGAGGTATGAATATGCAGTTACAAGAAAAGACCATGGTGGCGGACACTCTGGCAGGCATTAACGGCGAACTGGTGCGCTATGCGGAGATGATCGCCCAGTCCGAGAACAAGGAGCTGAAGCAGACGCTGAAACAGATGCGCAATGCCTGCGAGCAGTCTCAGGAGGAGCTTTACAATATCGCCAGAGAAAAATCTTATTATGTTCCGGCCAGCAAGGCTACGGCGGAAGAGGTGGCCCATGTGAAGGAGCTGTTCACCATGGGGACACTGTAAAGATTTTCTTGGAGGCGGCGCTGCGGAGCGCTTCCGGAGTAAGTCTGAACAAGACAGTCTGACAGATTTTTCCTGCATAGGCAGGCAGAATGAAAAAGAGAAGAGGTGCGCCTTCTGAGGAAGGGCACCTCTTTTTGCTAAAGGCATGGATGACTTCTTTCAAGCGGCTTCACCGGAAATTCAGTACCCACCGCCCTTCTGTCTGGTAAAAAATCAGCCACGCCCGGATATTTCTGCCGTTTGCAGTCAGGGTGCAGTCATATTCTGTGGACGGTATCCCGGCATATCTCTTTTTCTGCCGGGAATGTACCATGATATCCCGAATGACTTGCAGCTCACCGTCTTCATTTACCAGTTTTATCATTAGGGGGATAATCTCCCCTTTGCTGCTGCACCAGCATTCACATGCGATTTCTTTCTGTATCCCCCGGACAATTCCGGCATCCTTATTATTGGAATTTGCACTTATTCCGAATGCCATAAAGTCGCCTCCTTCCAAACACAAGCTATAGGACAGTCACCTTGTCATAGTCTACGGTTCTTTTTTCCCGTGATATACCGCCGCACATATGGTCTATGGGCTGGTTCAGAAAGGCGGCCCGCATGACGGAGTCTGTTCCGAATCTTTCCCGCAGGGTGTCAACGGTTCTGTCCGCAATGGCAAGCTTTTCATAATCCAATTCATCGAAAAGGCTTATCTGCCTGCCGGAGTCGTCCTTTTTGGCTCTGCCGGTATGGACCCCCAGATGCCGGATGGGTCTGCCGTCCCAAAATTCCAGAAACAGTTCTTTGGCGGCATTGTAGATTTCCATGGTCAAGTCGGTGGGGGAATCCAGTATTCGCTGGTGGGAAAAATAGGATAGGTCAAAATACCGGATGCCTACGGAGACCACTTGTATTTTTGCGCTGTCTGACCGCAGCCGGTTCCCGACAGTCTCCGAAAGAGCCAGCAGCACCTTGTGGGCAGTCCCCGCGTCCGTAACATCGAAGGGCACCGTGGTGCTGTTCCCATACCCTTTGTTTGGCTCAGGCTGCGCCAGTACCGGGGAAAGGTCGATGCCGTTTGCAAATCCCCAGATAATCTCGCCGTGTTTCTGCAGAACTGCTTTCAGCCATGCAGGGTCAGCTGCGGCAATCTCACCGATGGTTCTGATTCCCATAGAAAATAACTTTTTGGCTGTGGCGCGTCCCACGAAGAACATTTCCGTTACGGGGAGGGGCCACATCTTTCGCGGGATTTCCCGCCGGTAAAGGGTGTGTACCAGATCTGGCTTTTTGAAATCCGAAGCCATTTTAGCCAGTATCTTGCTGTCGGAAATGCCTATATTTACAGTGAACCCCAAGGTGTCCCGGATCTTGTCCTTGATTTCCTCCGCCGTGTTTTCGGGAGTCCCGAATAGGTGGCAGCTTGAAGTCATATCCACAAACGCCTCATCAATGCTGTATTGCTCCACAGTATCCGAGTATTCCCGCAGAATATCCATGAAGGCGGCGGAGCATTCCTCGTACAGACCATAGTTGGGAGGGACAAGCAGGAGGCTGGGGCACTGTCTTTTTGCCTCCGGGATGGACTGTCCGGTCTTCACGCCGCAGTTTTTTGCAGAGATGGATTTCGCCAGTATGATACCATGGCGCAGGGCGATGTCCCCGCCCACTGCGGAGGGAACATCCCTTAAGTCAAGGGTTCCGCCTTTGTGGGCCAGACGATAAACAGCCTCCCAGGATAGGAAGGCTGAATTCACGTCTATATGAAAAATAATATTTTCCAAACGTGCGTTCACCTCCTTGGTATGGATATTATAATAAACACACGTTCTGATTTCAATAGGGATTTGCTGGCAAAAAAAGACCATGCAACAAACGTCAGGATAGAGATTTCGGAGGGCAGTGGGAAACGGAGGATCAGAAAAAGCTCATCTGCTCAAAGTCCGTGCCGCAGTCCAGCAGAGGCGGGATTTTTCGGAGAAGAGAGTCCGTTCTGTCACTGTTGAGGATCCAGTCTCTTACTTCCGTCTCCTCCAAGAGCAGCGGCATCCGGTTGTGGATGGGCTGCATAGAGCTGTTTGCATCCGTGGTCAAGATAATGAAATGTTCGCCGTCGCTGTAATGCCTGCAGCACCCTGCCATATAAAGCGCTTTCTGCTCCTGCCTTTGAAAAGTATATTTTGTTTTCGCCTTGTCCCACTCATAGAATGCCGCTGCCGGGACTGCAATGCGCCTATGGCGGATGCCGTCACGGAAGAAGGGCTTTTCGGCGGCAGATTCGCATCTGGCATTGAAGACCAGCCTTTTCTTCTGCCCCTGCTCCATAGGGAATCCCCACCGGAGCCAGACACAGGCTATCCCGCCTCCGTCTGCCAGAAGGACAGGGGCTTCTTCCGATGGATGGATGTCGGCGCTGCCGATCCGCCTTATGGCGGCGGCAGAAGCACTGTGGAGCTTTGCCTCTGCCTGACGCACCAGTTTTTCGGTTTCTTTTGCCGTATCATCATCTATATAATAGCGTCCGCACATATGATTGTCTCCTATCATCATCACTTAACCCTATTATAGACAGTAGTCCGGCAAATTACAACAAACGTAAAAAATTGCGCCGCTTCGGTATCAGGAATGGCTTTGGCCTTTTTCATCGGTGAATGAATTGGCATCAGTCCTGCCGCCGGGACATAAAATGAGGTAAGGAAGTGTATGGGGAAAAATAAAATGTTGAATGCTATATGGGCCGTAATGATATTGCTGGCGGTGCTTTACGGAGCAGTGACGGGGCATATGGGAGATGTGACGAATGCGGCGCTGGACAGCGCCGGGGAGGCCATCTCTCTGTGCATTACCATGGCCGGGGTGGTGGCTCTGTGGATGGGGCTGATGGAGATAGCCCAGAAGGCGGGACTGGTGAGAAAGCTCACGAAAGGAATCAGCCCTTTTTTGAGATTTCTATTTCCCCGGATTCCCTCAGGGCATCCTGCCGGGGAGTACATAGCAGCGAATGTGATCGCCAATGTGCTGGGGCTGGGCTGGGCCTGCACGCCGGCGGGGCTGAAGGCCATGGAGGAGCTGGCGAAGCTGGAGGCACAGCGGGGGAATCCGGAGTACCTGGATACGGAAAGCAGAGAAAGGGATTTTCGCGGGGAGAGGTATGTCCGGGAACAGCAGTCTGCACAGGAATCGCCCGTGGGAAAAGGGACGTCCCGATCGGCAGAGAGGGAGCTGCGAAAGGGACTTGCAGGGCAGCGGAGTCCGGCAGGCGGATTTGGAAAGACAAGAAAGGCTCCGGAAGAGAATTTACGGCATCAGGGAAACGACAGCAGAGGCAGGCGTGCCAGCAATGAGATGTGTATCTTCCTGATCCTGAATATCTCGTCCCTGCAGCTCATACCGGTAAACATGATTGCTTACCGCAGCCAGTACGGCAGCGCCAATCCCACGGCCATCATTGCGCCTGCCATAGCGGCCACTCTGGTGAGCACTCTGGTGGCCATCGTGTACTGTAAAATCAAGGACAAGGGGGGGAAAGCAATATGAATGCCATGGCTCATCTTTCGGACATTATTATCCCGATCCTGATCTTTTTTATTGTCGGTTACGGATTTGTATCCAGAGTGAAAGTATATGAAACCTTTCTGAAGGGCGCAAAGGACGGGCTGAAGATTGTAGTGGACATCGTGCCCACCCTCATCGGTCTGCTGGTGGCGGTGGGGATGCTGCGGGCCTCTGGGTTTTTCGAGATGCTGGGGACGCTGCTTGGACCTGCGGCAGCTGCAGTGGGGCTGCCTGCCCAGCTGATGCCGCTTTTAGTGGTGAAGCTGTTCTCCTCCTCCGCGTCCACGGGGCTGGTGCTGGACATCTTCCGCACCTCCGGTCCGGACTCCTACGCGGGGATGCTGACCTCCATCCTCATGAGCTGTACGGAGACTGTGTTCTACACTATGAGCGTGTACTTTCTGGCAGCTAAGGTGACCAAGACAAGATTTACCCTGACCGGGGCGCTGCTTGCCACCTTGGCGGGGACGGCGGCAAGCGTGGTGCTGGCCGGGTGGATGGTGTAAGCTGAAAGAAACAAGGGAGGGAATGCGGCGGGAATAAGGGCAGAGTGTGATGACAAATAATCCAGCTCTGCCTGATGGAAGATTATCCTGCACCTTGGGGAATGTCATATATTGAAGACTTGAATTACACAGCTTTTAACGAGGGGGTTGCGCATGCACTGCCTTATGCGGAGAATCTTCAAAAGGAGGAAAAATTTAAGGCAGCGAAGGGCACATTGCGAGCACAAAGCCATAAGCTTTTTTGTTTCAATCCACGTTCCCCGTCAATACGGGGTGCGCAGTGAGTAAAACATGGATACGGAGATTGAGTTGTCCTTTGTGGTTTTCGTCGCTATATTGCCCAGTCGGCATGCATGCCTTTAACTGAACGCAAATGTCCTAAATCAATTTCTCGCTAATGCATCAATCAATTTTTGAATACTATTTTCAAGAGCGCTTTCACCCCAACCGAGATTCCATTCATCATTCGATCCACTGTCGGATACAACATATATTGCTGTTGCCTTACGAGAACGGAAATTTGCTATTGTAAATAATCCTGCGCCTTCCATCTCAACGCATTTAGCCCCCATATCGTTTAAATAGTATCGTCCTCTCCATTCTGGCTGAACATATCCGCCGTCAGTTGTCCAATGATAACCACGAATACAAGATATCCCCTTTTTCTCCAACTCCATACAGAAAGAATCTGTCAAATCCTTTGTTGACTCGATTAGTTCACCCTTAAATCCATATAATCTAGTAATAGAGGTGTCGTTATAAGCCCCATCGGTAAGAACATAATCTCCGATCTTATTCCCGCCGGCAAATCCTACATGAATCAGTTCCTTAACGCCTGCAGCATATAAATCCTCTGCTTGAGTTGCAAGCCCCGGTGAACACATCTCACCCTTTGCAAAGCCTAAATTGCTGTTATGATTCATTACATAGATGCCTCCGCCCACATCAAATGTAAGCGTACCAACATTCTTTGCGAGCATCGTATCAAACAGACTGTCAGCCAACAAATAAACTCTCTTTGGAACCATCGTTTGATATTCATCAAAATCAAGCCCCTGCAATTCGACTTCTTTTCGGACAAGAACAGATGGGGTGTTATATAAAGCCGGGTCTATACTGAATTCTCTTTTTCGCAACATTGAATATGACAATAATTTACCATTTGCAACGGGATGTTCCGCTTGTCTTAAAAGCTCGTATCCTCGTTTGCGATAGAATTCAGTAGCCGGCAACGATGCATCTATATTTACATAGGAATAATTTTTTATTATTTCCTTTTCCAAATAATCCATAAGCTTGGTTCCGGCTCCCTCATGCTGATTATTCGGAGTTATATATACCCTTGAAACAGCGTTTTGATGAATTGTGCCTGTTCCGAGGATGGTCATTCCACAACCAATCACATAGGTATTGCCTTCCGCAATGTCATTCTTGACAGTATCGCGATTATGTAATTCCAAAAAGAAATCTACTACTTCATTTGAATAGTATTTGGGATATATTTCTTTTACCGTTTTACTTACGAGTTCATTAATCACGTCAGTCTGATCTAACCGAGCTTTTTTAATTGTTAATTTATCCACTGCTTTTTGCCTTCCTTTAGCCAAGAAAATTACAATCTGAAAATCTTAGGTTTATGAGCGATTATATTATAACAGAGGATTTTTTGATGGACAAGTGCATTATATGATGAGAACAGTGGTCTTTGGTATGAATTACCTTGGACAAACCCAGAATTAAAATGAGCAAGACGCCCTCGAGTTGTAATACAAATGCTGCGGCTGTCCTCTGTCATAGGGAAGCGCCGGGGCTGTCCATTGCTTGACGCTGGGGCAAAAAAGTATTATAATAGGCAAAAGTTTCAGGGCAGGATATTTATGGAAAAAGACAAATTTATAGGAAAAGGAGAAGGGAAAAACAAGGCAATGAGCGAAGTATTTAAGAAAAGGCTTACAAGGGCGGCAAAAAAGGGCCGGAGAATGCTGGTTGTGGCCGCCGCCGGAGCGATAGCTCTGGGCAGCATCAGCTACACTCAGGCAGCGGGCATAGAAGATGTTTTTGACGAACATTATTATGCAGATAAGTATCCGGATCTTAAGGCAGCTTTTGGCTATGATAGAGAGGCTCTGCTGAAGCATTTCATGACCTATGGACTCTCCGAGGGCAGGGGAATGAATGAGATGATAGACATAGTCAAATATAGGGAGAAATATCAGGATCTTCAGGATGCGTTTGGGGATGACTGGGATGCTTATATTGAGCATTATCTTATCTATGGAGCCTTTGAAGACAGAGACAACGGCACCGACTTTCATCCAGTGGATTATCTCAATAGATACAACGAACTGCAGGCGGCCTTTGGCAATGATATACTGGCGGCTTACAAGCACTATGAGGAATATGGGAAGAAGGAAGGCAGGGAGGGCAGAAGCGAGGCTGCTGTAAGGGCGGAAGAAGAGGCGAGAAATTACAGTTATTCGGAGCCGGAAAAAGTAATTTTCACCATTCAGAAAGTTGAGGTTATCGGTAACGGTCGTATCAGGGTCACTTTGAATCAGAAGACGGAACAGCCTCTTGCGCTGGGCGCGTTCAGCATCATATGCAATAGCGGCGGATCCGATATGACGATCTTGTCCGTGTCCACTAGTGACAATATGGTTTATGATCTGGCGACTACCTACTATAGGGATCAGGAATATGATATACAGATCACTCTTGCAGACGGAACAGCAATCTCAAAGGTCTTTATGTATAGGACGGACTGCGCGCAGATTGCAGGCATTAACGCTGTCCGCACAAGTGCCGGCGAGGCCAGAATTACCTATAATTCAGACGAACCTGGTTATTTTTACTATATTTTAAGAGAAAACGGGAGGGCTTTGGCCCGGGCGGCTTCTGTGACGGAAGCGGCGGAAGTAACGGAGGCTGAAATCATTAGGGACGGTGTGAAGACAGAGATGAAGCAGCACGAGAATGTCTTTGCCGTTACCGGTCTGGCGGAGGGTATGCCGTATACCATGTATTATGTGGCTGTCAATACGGAGGGAAAGGCCACTTTGGTAAACAGCCTTACCATTGACGGGGAAATCAGCGTAGACAAGACCGGTGCAATCAAAAGGGCCGAGGCGTTTGCCGAGAAGCAGGGAAACAATGAATTCCTATATGGATTCGAGATAGAGCTGGAGACCGCCACTGCGGAAAGCCTGACTCTGGGGCAGTTTGACATTAGCTGTCCGTTGAACAAGACGACTCTTGAAAAGGTCAGCACTTCCGACAACAAGACTTACCGTGTGTATATGCAGAGAAACAGCATCCCTCAAGGCAATAATACGTATACGATTCTGATCAACCTAAAGGACGGTACACAGTTAAAAGGTACGTGCTACCTTGACCTGCAGGCGCCCAGAGTCAATGCAAGAAGCATTGAGTGGAAAGACGCGAACACCATAGAGGTTACTGTGAACTCGGACGAGGCAGGAATACTTTACTATGCGATTCAGGACGAGGTAGAGGGGGAGGGAACCACCGCTGCCAAGGATCCTGCACAGATTTACGCCAATGGTACGAAGCTTTCCATAGGGTACGGCTTGAATTATGTAAGGATTGAGGGCGTAAAAGAGGGACAATGGTTCTGCTATGTATCGGAGGATGCCAAGGGCAATAGAGAGGATTTCTACAGCTATGAGCAGATTCCCGAATATACCGATCCGGCTCCCGATGATACTTCCCAGCCCAAGATCACGGAAGTAACTGTTCTCAAGACTTCGGACAATGCAAAGCTTAAGGTGGTGTTCAACCAAACCATAGATGGGCTTTACGACAATGGCGAGACCCAGATCAGCGGGATTAGCCAAAAGTTGGGATTTGAGGCGGTATATAGCTCTGAAGGAGGACTGGAGCGCAATGTGCTCACTCTCACAGTGATGGATAAGTCGGTTTCCATACCTGCGGGCAGCCATACGTTGACGATTGTATTATATGACGGAACAACCTTGGCGTTTGATTTTACGGTGTAAGCGTGTCCTCCGAAGGCGTATACACAGAGTTCATTTTGGATAAAAATAGCAGTTCTATTTATTTGGGCGGCGCAGCTGTGGCTACGCCGCCCTTTTCTGTTGTTCTGCAAGATGTTTCTGGTACAGTTTCTCTATTCCTTCCGGGGCGGGAGCGCACCACATGCCTATGGTGCTGTAGTGGATATCTGCCCGCTGGTGCCGTTTGCCGTCCGCCTTGTGGGGGGTGGGCACCGCAATTTTGTTGATGAACTCATCCGGTTCCCGCCGTTTTTCTGCCAACGCTTTTTCTCAGATGAAATGAGCGGAGCAAACGTCAGAATTGCAGTGGTAGGCGGAACAAGAGAAAAACGCCTGCTCCCGCTTGTAATTGTTGGTGGCGCAGTATTCCAGCCTACTGCCGCAATCGGCACAGTAGAGAAGCCCGGAGAACATACTCACAGCTCTCGTCCTTGTGGGCCTGCGGCGGTGCTGGCGGAGGTTTTCATACCATTTATGTTTTTCCATATAAATCTGCCAGAGTGAATTGTGCCAAATAATCAGAGATAATCTTATCCAAACCCTGCCATAGTGGGAGCGTTCGGCAGTCATTGCTCCGTGGACAGACGTTCTGCCCTGATTCCAGACAGGCAACGGGGGCCAACGACCCCTCCATCAGCTCAAGGATAGACTTCACGCTGTACTCCTCCGGGGAGCGACTCAGCCGGTAGCCCCCGCCTTTTCCCCGCAGGGCGGTCAGCAGTCCGCCCTTTACCAACTCTTTAACTACAATTTCCAGATACTTTTCTGAAATCTTCTGGCGGACGGCCACATCCTTCAATGGCACAAACCCATCGCCCTGATGCTCCGCGACATCCGCCAGAAACCGCAGTGCATATCTGCCTTTTGTGGAAATCATCATAAAAATCCCCTCCGTTTTCCCTATCATACCACAAGGTTGATAGGATTTCAAGCAACATCAATATACCTATTGACATAGTGGGTTAATAGGCATATAATGAGGACAATTTATAGAGAGGGGGATTTTCCCATGAGTTATAAATTTGAGACCTTACAGATCCATGTGGGTCAGGAACAACCCGACCCTACCACCGCCGCCCGGGCGGTTCCCATCTATCAGACCACCTCCTACGTGTTCCGAAACTCGGCCCATGCCGCCGCCCGTTTCGGTCTGGCGGATGCCGGGAACATCTACGGCCGGCTGACCAACTCCACTCAGGATGTGCTGGAAAAGCGTCTCACGGCTCTGGAGGGCGGCGTGGCAGCTTTGGCGCTGGCTTCCGGCGCAGCGGCGATCACCTACACCATCCAAGCACTGGCCCAGACAGGGGATCACATCGTGGCACAAAAGACCATCTACGGCGGTAGCTACAATCTGCTGGCCCACACCCTGCCCCGGTTCGGTGTATCTACCACTTTCGTGGATGTCCACGACCTGAACGCTGTCACTGCCGCAATCCGACCCAATACCAAGGCCATCTATCTGGAGACCTTGGGTAACCCCAACAGCGATATTCCCGACATCGACGCCATTGCCAAAATCGCCCACACCCACGGCCTGCCTCTGGTCATCGACAACACTTTTGGGACGCCCTATCTGATCCGCCCCATTGAGCATGGTGCGGACATTGTCGTTCACTCAGCCACCAAGTTTATTGGCGGTCACGGCACCACTCTGGGGGGCATCATCGTGGACAGCGGTAAATTTGACTGGAAGGCGTCAGGCAAGTACGCCCCCATCGCCGCCCCCAATCCAAGCTACCATGGCGTCAGCTTTGTGGACGCCGCCGGACCTGCCGCTTTCGTCACCTATATCCGGGCCATCCTCCTGCGGGACACTGGAGCAACGCTCTCTCCCTTTGCGGCGTTCCTGCTTCTGCAAGGCGTTGAGACTCTCTCTCTACGGGTAGAGCGTCACGCTGAGAACACCGGGAAAGTAGTGGAGTATCTTTCCGGCCATCCTCAAGTGGAGAGGGTCAACCACCCCAGCTTGCCTGAGCATCCCGACCATGCCTTGTATGAGAAGTATTTCCCCAACGGCGGAGCATCCATCTTTACCTTTGAAATCAAGGGCGGGCAGGCGGAGGCCCATAAGTTTATCGACAATTTGGAGATTTTCTCCCTGTTGGCCAACGTGGCGGACGTAAAATCCCTTGTAATCCATCCTGCTACCACCACCCACTCCCAGCTCTCTCCCGAGGAGCTGCTGGATCAGGGGATCAAACCCAATACCATCCGACTGTCCATCGGAACGGAGCATATTGATGACATCATCTCTGATCTGGAAAAAGGTTTTGCCTCCGCAGCGCAGAAATAAGAGGAGGAATCTATCATGTCCAATATCTGCACATCTGCCGACCAGCTGATCGGCAAAACGCCCTTACTGGAACTGGCCCATGTTGACAAGGAAACGGGAGTAAAAGCTCATATTCTTGCTAAACTGGAGTATTTTAATCCTGCCGGGTCGGTAAAAGACCGTATTGCCAAGGCGGAGGAACTGCAAAGGAGATTCTCCACGGTTTTATCCCCGGCCAATCACGCTGCCCACCGTTCCGCCACCGGCCCGGAGATCTGGACGGATACCGATGACGCAGTAGGCATCTTTGTGGCGGGCTTTGTGCCGGAGGTACTGGATACCTCTGTCTATGACGAGATCATCCCCGTGTCCGACGAGGATGCCTTTGCCGCTGGGCGGCTGGTGGGCCGCAAGGAGGGTATTCTGGCAGGGATTTCCTCCGGGGCGGCGCTTCACGCGGCAATCCAGCGGGCAAAACGGCCAGAAAATACAAGAAAGACTATCGTGGTTCTGTTCCCGGATATCGGTGACCGCTGCTTGTCCACGCCGCTGTTTGCTGACTGAACATGAGACGAATACGCCGGTATTTTCATCAGCGTGTTCATGTCTGGAAAGGATATTGCTATGATTTACGCAGACAATGCGGCCACCACCAAAATGAGCGGGGCCGCGATCAACGCCATGACCGCTTGTATGCAGGATATCTGGGGGAATCCCTCCAGCTTGTACGGGCTGGGACAGCGGGCAAAGGAGGCTCTGGAGGATGCCAGAGAGCGGATCGCCGTCTGTATTGCTGCATCTCCCAAGGAGATAACCTTTACCTCTGGGGGGAGCGAGGCGGACAATCAAGCCATCCGCTCCGCTGCCCTGCTAGGGGCGCGGAAGGGAAAGCGCCACATCATCTCCGCCGCCTTTGAACACCATGCCGTTCTGCACACGCTGAAGAAGCTGGAGGGCGAGGGTTTTGAGGTGGAACTGCTCCCCGTAGGCCCGCTGGGGACTGTCACAGCGGATCAGGTGGCGGAGGCCATCCGGGAGGACACCGCTCTGGTCACCATCATGTACGCCAACAACGAGATCGGCTCCGTCCAGCCTGCTCCGGAAATCGGCGCGGTATGCCGAGAACGGGGCGTTCTCTTCCACACCGACGCAGTACAGGCGGCGGGCCATCTGCCCATTGACGTAAGGGCACAGAACATTGATATGCTGTCACTGTCCGCCCACAAGTTCCACGGCCCCAAGGGGATCGGCGTACTCTATGCCCGACAGAGAGTACCGCTGACCAATCTTATAGAGGGCGGGGCTCAGGAACGGGGCAAGAGGGCGGGGACGGAGAATGTACTGGCCATTGTAGGCATGGCGGCAGCTCTGGAAGAATCCTGTTCACATATGGCGGAAAACGCCGCCAAAGTTTCTGCTCTGCGGGACAAGCTCATTTCCGGTCTCTCTCAGATCCCCCATTCCGCCCTCAACGGTGATCCGACAAACCGGCTCCCCGGCAATGTTAACTTCTGCTTTGAAGGTGTTGAGGGGGAAAGCCTGCTCCTGCTGCTGGATGACCGGGGCATCTGTGCCTCCTCCGGCTCGGCCTGCACTTCCGGCTCTCTTGACCCCAGCCACGTCCTCTTAGCCATCGGGCGGCCCCATGAGGTGGCCCACGGTTCTTTGCGGCTGTCATTGTGCGAGGAGAACACTGAGGACGAGATAGACGCAATTTTGAAAGCGGTTCCGGAAATCGTGGCGTATCTGCGCAATATGTCGCCGCTGTGGAAGGATAAAGTCAGCGGGAAACGGACATTCATTCTGTAGGAGGTTTTTGTTATGGCATTTTACAGTGAAAAGGTAATGAACCACTTTCGCAATCCCCGGAACGTGGGTGTGATTGAGGATGCAGACGGTGTGGGCGAAGTAGGCAACGCTGTCTGCGGGGATATTATGAAGATTTACCTCAAAATTGATGATGGAATTGTCTCAGACGTGAAGTTTGAGACCTTCGGCTGCGGCTCCGCCATCGCGTCCAGCTCTATGGCCACCGAGCTTATCAGGGGGAAACCCCTTTCCGAGGTTCTTCAGCTTACCAACAAGGCGGTCGCCAAGGCGCTGGACGGCCTGCCTGCCCATAAACTACACTGCTCCGTTCTGGCGGAGGAGGCCGTCCGGGCAGCGGTTAAGGACTATTATGACCGGCAGGGAATCGCCTATGACCCGAAGGACTTTCCTGATTGCGGTTCCTGCGAAGGCTGTCATGAATAGAAAAGCATTGATTGCCATGAGCGGCGGCGCGGTTTCTTCCGTCGCAGCCTTTTTGATCAAGCAGGTGGGCTATGACTGTATCGGCGTTACCATGAAGCTGTTTCAAAACGAGGATATTGGAGTCAGCAGAGAAAAGACCTGCTGTTCTCTGGACGATGTGGAGGACGACCTCATGGCGAAAAATTAATCTGATGTGAAAAGGCGACGGAAAAGGTGGATTTGTGGGACAAGGTTAAGCATATGGACATACAGATATGAAAGATAAAACAGTTTACGCTATGGGGTAAACATGCTACAATACAAAGTATAAGAGCATATGCCGCTGTGGGCATTGCATATTTTGGAGATATGCTAAGAAAGGAGAATGCGGCTGCCGGAGACGGCTGCTGCGTAGGAAGAAAATGGGGAAGAGTAAGACATATTCGTATGATTACGAGGACTATGAAAACGGAAAAAGTGCAAGCACGCTGATAGAGGATATTCTTGCCGACCCGGAGTTTGGGGAGCTGGAGGAACTGATTGTCGGCGGATGGGGAGGGGAGTATGAGGAGGACTGTCAGCCTATTATAGACGGCATCGCTGGGGCCCCGGACAAGTTCCGTCATATTACCAAGCTTTTCATCGGTGATATGGATTTTGAGGTGTGCGAGGTTTCCTGGATCATGCAGGGGAATTACAGCGGTTTATGGAAGGCCATGCCCCAGCTGAAGGAGCTGACCATAAAGGGCAGCACGGACCTGACGCTGGGAACCATAGAGCACGATAATCTGGAGTCCCTGACCATCATCTGCGGGGGATTGGGAAAGGACGTGATAGAGGAAATAACAAAGGCGAAGCTTCCCAAGCTGAAAAAGCTTCTTTTGTACATTGGCGTGGAGGAGTACGGTTTTGACGGAGATGAGGGCACTGTGCGGGAGCTGCTTGCAAAATCCGATTTTCCCGGTCTGACATATCTGGGGATCACGGACAGCGAGATTCAGGACGAACTGACGGCGGTTGTCTTGGAAAGCAAGTATATGCATCAGATCAATACGCTGGATCTGTCCAACGGGACGCTCACTGACAAGGGCGGCCAGCTTCTGTTGGAGAGGCTTCCCGAATTTCCCAATATAGAAAAGCTTGATCTGCATCACCATTATCTGTCCGATGAAATGATGGGAAAACTGGAGCAGCTCGCTATTGCCGTGGATCTGTCTGAGCAGGAGGAAGCGGATGAATGGGATGGTAAGTTATGGTACAATGCCATGCTGACAGAATAAAAGGAATTTTGCTGATCGGTACTGACGGAGGGAAGAGGAAGCTCTATTTTGAGCGGGCTGCCGGAGAAGCCGGAATTCCGGTCGCCTTTTTGGACTGGAGGGATTTGCTGAGGCCGGAAAGAGAAGAGGAGCTGTGCCTTGAACCCCGAAAGGCCGCCTATCCCTTGGGATGCCGGGGGCAGGGGGAGGAACCGGATTCCGAAGAAGCAGGCGTTGGATGTCAGGCAGGAGAAGTACTGGGGCGCCGAACGGAAGAAGGCCTGCGGAGCCGAGTGGGAGAAAGTCTGGGGCAGCAGGCAGGAGAAAGCTTGGGGCACCGGACGGAAGGAGACTTACGGAGCCGAGTGGGAGAAAGTCTGGGGCAGCAGGCAGGAGAAAGCCTATGGCACGGGACGGAAGGAGACCTGCGGAGCCGAGTGGGAGAAAGGCTGAGGCAGCAGGCAGGAGAAGGCTTATGGCGCCGGACGGAAGGAGACCTGCGGCGCTGGGCGGTGAAGATCGATGCGCCGGAGTGGGAGAGCAGCGGGCTTATGGATCTGGGGAAGCTCACGGATCGGTATGTAGAATGGCTCAATAGGCTCTCCCGGCTGCCGGCAGGGTTTTTTTTGAATGATCCTACAGATATTGCGGAGGTGCTGGACAAGCGCAGGTGCAAGGAAAGGCTGGTTCAAAAGGGGGTTCCGGTGACTCATATGTATGGGGAGAGCTTTTCCCATAGTGTGGAGCTTTTTGCATTTATGAGAGAGCATAGGCTGGGGCAGGTGTTCGTGAAACCGCTGCGGGGGTCGGGAGCCGCCGGAGTGGCGGCGCTGCGGTACTCGCCGGGGAACGGGAGGCTGGCTCTTTATACCTGCGCCGCGCTGGAAGAAGACGGGATTTTCAATACGAAGCGTATGCGCCGGATGGAGGGCCGGGAGGGAGCGGCCCTTCTGGACAAGCTTTTAAAGCTGGATTGCGTGGTGGAAAGATGGTATGGGAAAGAAACCTTTCAGGGATATTGCTATGATCTGCGGGTGATTGTTCAGGGAGGACAAATCGACTATATTCTGCCCAGACTTTCCAAGGGCCCCATCACCAATCTGCATCTCAACAACCGCTCCATGGAATTCACGGATCTAAATCTGGACAAGGGGACGGTGGAACGGATTTCGGAGGTCTGCCTTAAGGCAGGAGAGTGCTATCCGAGATTAAAAAGCATCGGCATGGATGTGCTGCTGGAGCGAGGCAGCAAGAGTCCTCGGGTCATCGAGATGAATGCTCAGGGGGATCTGCTCCATAAGGATGTCTACGGAGAGAATAGGATCTATAGGCGGCAGATCCGGCTGATGACGGAATTGTAGGAAAATATCCATTGAAAATAGAGGGAAATGGACATAGAGGGAAATGGACGGGGAGGCTGAGATTTGACACTGGAAATGGGAATGGGCCTTGCGGCGGAAAGGCTGAGGGCCTGAGGGTGAGAGTGGGAAAGAAGATATGATATCAGAAAGGATGGGAAGCGCTATGAGCGAAGTGCCGTTTTCGGCGTTTCGGGCCGTGATGGAGGAAAAGGCTTGCTCCGTTGACATGACCCAAGTGGTGGGAAACTGCGATATTTTGTTTGTTTGTCTGGATACTCTGCGGTACGATGCCGCCATTGCAGAAGAGAAAAGCGGAGGCACCCCGGTTTTGAACGGATATGGTCCGTGGGAGAAGCGGCAGGCGCCGGGAAACTTTACATACCCGTCCCACCATGCCATTTTTGCAGGCTTTCTTCCCTCCAAGGACGAGGCGAAGAGTATTGCGGAGCAGGAGATGCTATTTTTCCCCAAAAGCATCGGAATGGGACAGAAGATTCCGAAGGGAGCCTATGGATTTGACGCAGGCAATCTGGTGCAGGGGCTTCATAGGGACGGCTATGATACATGGTGCGTGGGCGGGGTGGCCTTTTTTGACAAGCGCTCGGAGATGGGGAAGGTATTTCCCTCCCTTTTTGAGAAAAGCTACTGGAATCCCTCATTTTCCTGCCCGGTGAAGGACAGTACGGGGAATCAGGTGGATTTCCTTCTGAGGAAGCTGGAGCAAAATGAGGATCCCAGAAGGATATTTCTATACTTAAATGTATGTTCCATCCATTATCCCAATTACTTTTATTTGGAGGGAGCAAAGAACGATAACTGGGAGACTCATAGAGCGGCGCTGCGGTATGCGGACGGTCAGCTGGGAAGGCTGTTTGACGGCTGGAAGGAGAAAAGGGGGAAAACTTTCGTAGTGTGTTTTTCCGATCATGGCACCTGCTATGGCGAGGATGGATACGTGTTCCACGGCGTGAATCATCCGGTGGTGAGCACGGTGCCTTACAAACATTTTTTCCTATAGGGAGTGTAAGCCGGGATACGCACTATATGCCGGAAAATGTGAAGCAAAAGATATGAATCTTGGCAAGGGTGGTTTTCATGAATCGATATGTTCAATATATGTACAGCTATCCTCACAAGACAGCGTACAGACCATTGCAAAATGTCAGTTTGATAGATTATATGGAGAATCTGGCGGGTGAAGGGCATAGTTTGTACCTTCACCTGCCCTTTTGTGAGAGCAAATGCGGATACTGCAACTTGTTTTCCGTTGCGGGCTGCGGCAGGGACTGCATAGACGCTTATCTGGATGCTCTGGTGCGCCAGTTGGAGCAGTATCGGGAGATTCTGCCAAAGAGCACCGTTTTTGAGAATTTTACTATAGGGGGCGGCACCCCGCTGTTGCTGGATCCGGGGCAGCTTCAACGAACCCTGCAGACTGTCAGGGCTTATATGCCCCTGAGGAAAGACTGTGACATCATTATAGAAACGGCGCCAAAGCAGACCGACGGTAAAAAGGCTCGGATGCTGAAGGAGCTGGGGGTCACCAGAGTCAGCATGGGGATACAGAGCTTTCAGGAAGAGGAGCTGGCGTGGCTGGGCAGACAGCATGACGGACGGCGGGCGCAGGCTGCGGCAGAGCTTCTGACGGGCATGGGATTCGGATGCGTCAATTTTGACTTTATCTATGGGCTGCCGGGACAGACGCCGGAAAGTCTTTTGCGCTCTCTGGAAAAGGCGGTTTCCTATCTGCCCGATGAACTTTTTCTCTATCCCCTATATATTAAGCACGGGGTCAGGCTGGAGAAGGACGGGAAAGGGGCTGAGCTGGACTCCGATCATACATACCGCTTATATCGGCAGGGCGCAGCATATTTGAAGGGGCAAGGGTATGTTCAGATTTCCATGAGGCGCTTTGTGAAGAGGAAAAACGTCCATGGAACCGGCAGGGAATTTCAGGAATGCGGCTTTACCGGCGCATTGTCTCTGGGCTGTGGAGGGAGAAGCTATCTGGGGCGGCTTCACGCATGTACTCCCTATCGAACCGCCAGACAAGGCGCATTGGAGGAAATTCAGGAATTTTGCAGGAGGGAAGAGTTCCTCTCCGTCACAAACGGAATTCTGCTCTCCGACGAGGAGATCAAAAGGCGATATGTGATAAAGCATCTGCTGATTGGTCCCGGTATTTCAAGAGCGGCTTATAGGAGAAGCTTTGGAGCTGAGGTGACGGAGGACTTTCCGATTTTCAGGACTTGGATCCAATTGGGCTGGCTGGAAGAGATGGGGGAGGAATGTCTGGGCTGCGGTGTCCGGGGTGAAAATAGCAGTGTCCGGGAGAGCGACAGAGACCGTCAAGGGTATAATGAGCAGGATTGGGGCAGCCGCGTCAGCATGGATGGGGGAGAAGAGTACAGCGGCGGAAACAAAGGAGGCTATATTGGCCTCACGGAGGAGGGGCTGGGGCTGTCCGATTACCTTGGGCCTCAGCTGATTTCTGAGGAAGTCAGAAAGAGAATGCTGGAGTGGGAGAGGGATAATGGGCAAGAAAACAGTTTCTTATAGGGGGGATCTGAAAAGCTGCAATTACCGCTGTTCCTACTGCCCCTTTTCCAAGCATAAAGCGTCGGCGGCGGAGCTGGAGAGGGATAGGCTGGACTTTAGCCGCTTTTGTGACAGCATAGCAAAAAGGGCCGGAGAACTCTCCATCGGAGCTGTCTTCATCGCTCCATACGGAGAAGCGTCCATACATAGATGGTATTGGGAAGGTCTGGGGCGGTTATCGGGAATTCCGGGCATTGATCGGGTGGGTCTTCAGACGAATCTGAGCTTTTCTGTGGAGGAGAGCCTGAAGATATTTGATTTATATGGCGGAGGCCGCCGGGGCCATGGGGAAAGCAGGCGGGAAAAGCTCTGTATCTGGGCCACCTTCCACCCTGAGATGACGGGGGTGGATGCCTTTGCGGATAAATGCCGCAAACTGACTCAGAGGGGAGTCAGGCTTTGCGCGGGGGCGGTGGGGGTGCCCCGGAATATTCCCCTGTTTTTAAGCCTGCGGGAGGCCCTGCCCCCGGATATTTACCTATGGATCAACAAAATGGACGGATTGGGACGAAAGTACACGGCGGAGGAAAAAGAGGCTTTTTCTGCAATAGATCCTTTTTTTCAGGAGGAATTGAGATGCCCTGCCGCTGATGCCCTTATGTGTGCGGATAGATGCTTTGTGGAGGCTGACGGCAGGGTCCGCACCTGCAATATCGGAAAGACAAAGGAGATAAATTGGTATCAGGACTGTGGGGAGGAACTCTTTCTGCCCGTGTGCGGAAAAAGAAGATGCACTTGCTATCTGGCCTATGGTGGAAGAGCCGACTTTGGGAAGCGCCGGTTTTTCGGGGACTATCCTATTTTTAGGGTTTTAGAGGGTATGATTTCAGAGGATGGGGATCCAATGGATGGAGTTTCTAAGGGCAGGATTCCGGAGGATGGGGGGGAGGATGGGGTTTCTAAGGATAGGGTTCCGGAAAGCGGTGTTTCGGAGGATGGGTTTTCAGAAGATGGGATGCTTGTGGATGGGGGTTTAGCGGATGGAATCCCAAAGGATAGGCTTCCAGAACATAAGGTTTTTGCGGATTGGAAGGCGGTTTTTCTGGATTTGGACGGCACGCTGATTCCGGAGGGGACACGAGAGGGATTATCGGATAGGGTTCATAGCAAACTGGCGGCTCTGAGTAAAACTTGTCCTGTTTTTTTGGCCACATCCATGCCGAAAGAGGAGGCGGAGAGGCGGCTGAAGGGGGACATGGAGCTGTTTGACGGAGCCGTCTTTGCGTCCGGGGCCTATGTGCAGCTATGGGGGAAATCCGGCGGAGAAGGAGATGCGGTTTCGGGGGTGAAGGAAGCCGTTCATCCGTTGAGCGGGCAGCCCCTGCCTAAGCTGAGGGAGCTTGCAGAACGCGTAAAGGCCTCGGTGAGGGTGTACCGGAGAAAGCATATGGTGTACAAAATCACATTGTTCAAAAGGCGCGGCTGCGGCTGGAAGGAAGAAGAGCACCAAAGTGTGGCAGAGTTTTTGGAACGATGGGATTGCCGCATATTTTTGGAAAACAATTGTCTGGAAATCGTGGGAAAGGATTTGGACAAGGGCACGGGGATTCAGGAGATTTGCGGATGGCTGGGAATCCTGCCGGAGGAGACCGCTGCCATGGGAAATGACGAAGAGGATATAGCAATGGAGAGGGTGTGCGGCGCTTTTTTCAAGGAAGGATCGGCGGTTTGCAGAAAACGGGATTCAAGGGTCGGCGAGGGATTGCGCCCTTCAAGGGAATGAGAGGAATGCATAACGAAAAAAGAGGAGATGGAGGCATAATATGACGAGCCAGAGATTAGGGGAAGCCCGCAGGTATGAGGAAGCTTCCGAAAAAAGAATACCCGATGAAGAGAGGCCGGCCTTTCACCTTTCTCCCCGTGTAGGATGGATGAACGATCCCAACGGATTCAGCTGGTTTGAGGGCAAATACCATTTGTTTTATCAGTATAATCCTTATGAAGTCCAATGGGGCCCAATGCATTGGGGCCATGCGGTAAGTGAGGATCTGCTGCATTGGGAGTACCTCCCGGCGGCGCTGGCCCCCGATCAGGTCTGGGATAGGGACGGCTGCTTTTCCGGAAGCGCAGTGACGCTGGCCGACGGCAGGCAGCTCCTCATGTATACGGGAGTGGTGAGAGAGCGTCAGGCAGACGGCAGCTGGGCCGATGTCCAAGCCCAATGTGTTGCGGCAGGGGACGGTGTGGATTATGAAAAATATGAGAAGAATCCTGTTTTGGACGAGAAGGATATCCCTGAAGGCGGCAGCAGAAACGATTTCCGGGATCCCAAAATGTGGCAGGAAGAGGACGGCACTTATCGCTGCGTCATAGGGAACCGTTCTGCGGACGGCAGCGGACAGATTCTGTTTTTCTCCAGTCCCGACGGGTTTGCGTGGCATTATGAGAAGGTGCTGGCAGCCAGCCGCAACCGCTTCGGGAGAATGTGGGAATGTCCTGACTTCTTCCCGCTGGACGGGAAATGGATTCTGATAGTCAGCCCTCAAGATATGCTGCCCTCCGGGTTGGAATATCATAACGGCAACGGCACGCTCTGTCTGATCGGTGACTATGATAAGAAGACGGCGGAGTATGAAGAAATTGCCAATCAGTCTGTTGACTATGGAATAGACTTTTATGCTCCCCAGACCGTCCTTGCGCCGGACGGACGCAGGATCATGATCGGATGGCTGCAGAATTGGGATACCTGCAGCCATAGAGGGCAGCGCGATGAAGGGTGGTTCGGCCAGATGAGCATTCCCAGAGAATTGTCCGTCAGGAACGGGCGGCTCTGCCAGAAGCCTATCCGGGAGCTGGAGCGGATGCGGCAGAATAAGGTTGAATATGAGAATGTGGCCTTGTCGGGAGCCGTTCGTCTGGAGGGTGTAAGGGGCCGCAGGATCGATATGGAGCTGGAGATACGGCAGGAAGAAGGCTGCGGGCTTTACCGCAAGTTTACGGTCTGTTTCGCCCAAAACGATTCTTATTATACCTCTGTGAGCTTTCGGCCGGACGAGTCTGTGCTGAAGGTGGACAGAAAGTTTTCCGGTTCCAGAAAGGCCGTGATTCACCAGAGGCGCAGCAAGGTCAGGCATGAGGGGGGACGTCTGAAGCTGAGGGTCATTCTGGACCGGTTCAGTGCAGAGATTTTCGTAAATGACGGAGAACAAGTCTTGTCCCTTGTTCTTTACACGGTACAAGAGGCGGAGGACATTTCCTTTATTGCCGAAGGCACCGTGAAACTGGATGTAGTAAAATATGATCTGGTATGAGGGGGCGCCATGGGGCCGGCCCCCTCAGGGCTCTATACCAGAAAGTGGTGATGGGCAGCGTAAAATGGTCTTATGGGGCAGGCGCTCGCTCGCCCTGAGGGTGCCGCGTCAGGGGCTGATGATGAGCAGCGGAAGGAGTTTTTTTGCGGCCTTCTATGGCTCTTTAAGTGCATTCGTGCAGACCGCCCTCGCGCAGTTCAAGTACCCGGCAGCAGACCTCTTGGATGTATTTCCTATCGTGGGAGACACTGATGATCGCTCCGGGAAAATCTTGTAGGAGCTGTCGGATCACCGGCCCTGACAGAGGGGAAAAGTTCCGGGTGGGTTCGTCCAGAATCAGTACGTTTCGATGATCCATGCTCATTTTCAGCAGTAAAATCTTGGCTTTTTGACCGCCGGAGAGATCCCGGATGGCGTGGTTCATTTCTTGTACCGTGTATTTCATGCTGCCTAAATAGGTGCGGATTCGGGTGAGCTCCTCCTTGGTCAAGCATCTAGGCCGTTTCGGGGCAATGCCGTTTTGCGAGGAAGCCTCCGGCAAAAAGGAGGCTTGCCGGTGCGCCGGATGTTGCAGGGACGGCGCCTGAGCGTTTGCCTGCTGATTCAGCGGCGCTGCCGGATCCTCTGGGATCTGGGGGGAGGGCTGGCGCTCCCAAGTCTGGGCCAAATATTCCACCGGAGTGAGATCCAGATTCAGAAGCTCCTCGTAATTCTGCGGCATGTAGGCGGCCCGGATGTCCGTTCGTTCCAAGAGCTGTGCAGCTATTAGCCGCAGGAGAGTCGTCTTTCCTGCACCGTTCTTGCCGATAATGCAGAGCTTTTCCGGCCCCTTGACCTGAAGGCGGATGCCATGGGCCAGATTCCGGCCGCCTGCCTGTAGCAGAGGCAGTTCATAGTCCAAGACCCATTTGCCTGCAGGAATGCCTTCTCCCGAAGCGAAGCGGAAGAAGATGGCGTCCTCCGTGTCTGGCCGTTGGGTCATGTCCTCAGCCTGACGCTCAAAGCGGCGCTCCATGGACTTTACGGCGCGCATTTTCTTTTTCAGCAGCTGTCCTCCGTGAGGATTCTGTCTGGTGATGATGGCTTGCTGGTGTTCTACTTTGTCATGGATTTTTCGGAACTTTTCTTGCTGTTTTTCATAGGCCGCCTTCTCCTCCTGCGCCAGCTGGGTCTGGCGCTCAAGGCCTTTCTGGCGCAGCTCCACGTATTTTGGGTAACTTGTCCGAAACACAGTACATGCACTTTCTGTCTTGCGCTTCAGCTGCTCCATGTGGATGATCATGTTGGCGGTGTGCTCCAGCAGCGTTTCATCATGGGAGATGTAAAGCACGGGAAAGGAGCAGCTGTTTATGAAGTCTTCCAGCCATTCCAGCGTCCCGATGTCGATATCGTTGGAGGGTTCGTCCAGCAGGAACAGATCCGGGCGCATGCATAGGATGCGAACCAGCTGAATCTTGATTTTTTCTCCCCCTGAGAGCTGTTCCATTCTGGCGTCACCGTACAGCAGGTCGGCAGAGACGCCCAGCCTGCCTGCCATGGAAGCCAGTTCCCGGTAGTCTGTCTCCAGAAAGGCGGGTTCTTCGCTCAAGAAAGTATAGATACTTTTCTTCTTGTCTTCTGCGGCAAGTTCCTGAGGCAGGTAGCCGCAGACGCTGTGGTTTTTTGATAGTTCTCCTTTGTATTCGGCATAGTCATCTACCAAAGCAGGGTCGTACAGCAGCTTCAGCAGAGTGGACTTTCCGTTTCCCTCCTCACCGATGATGGCGGCTTTATCTCCGTCGTTTAGGGTGAAGGAGAGGTCTGCGGCCAGAGGACGCAGATCCTTTTTATGATAGATGCTTAAATTCTTTACTTGTAGCATAGAGACCTCCTATTCCGATGCCGCTGATTTCCGTTTTTGCAGAGCAGGGCATCCTTTGGTGATTCTGGCGATCTGGGCTTACCCATTGTGTTTTAGTGATTTCATGCTGATGATTCCGTTTTCTGTCATTTTGCCGCACTAAAAAAGCTTCCGGCCACATGGTATGACCGAAAGCAGATTCTGCGTGCATGCACTATATCAAGGGCGCAGCGGCTCCCTTTTATAGGATGAAGCAAAGGATCAGACATCTATCAACGGTCACACAAAACACGGCTTACGAAATACATGCCGTAATGCCGGAACTTTTGTGCAAATTTTGTCAATAGATTATTTCCGCATTGCCCTTCTCCTTGATTTTAAAAATGATTTGCTGATTAATACTTGCAGGTGAAATTTCATGTAATTTGAATTCTGGGGCCGGATTTCTGAAGCCCTCATAGAAATCAATGTACATTTCCGAATCTCACTATATTAATTTAACATATGAAGGTGGTTTTTTCCACCCCTTTTTTAAAAAATTTTGCGTCCCCTTGGCGGCAGATCTGTACTGTCGCCATAAGGAGACACCAATAAAATCTTTAATATTTCAATCCACACTTACTTTGACCTTCATAGAAATGCCAGCGGCTTTGGGATGTACCGGTTTGCAATGAGAAATGAAGCACATGACTTAATCACCAGCTCATAAGCTGGACGCAAGTCCGTCGCTCCCCATGCGGGAGCGTGGATTGAAATGGACATTGGGAAATGGTAATCTCCTGCTTTTCCGCTATCTCTTTACCACCGGTATCCACACCTCATACTGCGCATTCTGCGGGTCGGGATTCAAATAGACCTCAATGTCGGGAGCGCTGCCATACTCGTAGCCGGAAGTAGGCAGCCATTCCGTCACGATGCGCCGCTCCAGCTCTTGAATGGACTGGTTTGTTCCGGTGCCGGAGAAAATTGCCCAAGTGGCAGCAGGCACGGTGTATTCTTCGAGGCCATCGGCATCTTTTGAAGAGGATACGGATATATAATACTTCCAAGCCTCTTCATCATTGCATAAGCTGATGCCCAGAACCCCCATGGGCGGCGTGTCCATCAATCCGATCAATTTCTGCAGGGTGCCGTTCATGGACACTTCCGCCCACTTGGACGGGATAACTGTGAAATTCTCTTCAATATCCTTGTGCAGCGGCACGGATACGCCCACGATGCGAAAAGCCTCCCTTGACTCAATTCGATAATTCATTTCTTCCGCTCCCTTCACTGTAATTTTAAATGTGATTGCAGGAAAGGACTTTATAGATGCGCCCTCATTCCATACGGCAGAAGGGGCTATTCCGTGAACGGACTGAAAGGCCCTATTGAATGCGGTGGGAGAACTGTAACCGTATTTTCCGGCAACTTCGATGATTTTTATGTTCTTTTCCTGCAAATCCACGGCGGCAAGCGACATTTTCCTCCTGCGGATGTATTCGGAAAGAGGAATCCCGGCCATGTAAGAAAACATTCGCTGGAAATGATAAGCAGAGCAGCAGGCAATACGCCCCAGCTGATCTGTATCAATGGAGTCCGTCAAGTGCCCCTCGATATAGCTGATTGCATCATTTAACCTATCAATCCATTCCATAATCTAAAATCCTCCTGACAGTATATATTATACGCCTTTATTCCGGATTGTCCTCTCAGTCTCTGCACGAAAAAGAGAGATCATGAATATTGGCGTTGGGCGAAGAATTCCTCCGGCGTGCCCAGAAAAGGAATTGCCTTCCCGTTCTTTATCTCCAGAATTTCCGTTGCGCAGGCTCGGATAAATGCTTCGTCATGGGATACAAATATAAGAACACCTTCATATTCCGAAAACATTTCCTCCAATGCTTCCACGGATGGGATATCCAGATAATTTGTGGGCTCGTCCAAAATCAGCACATTGGCCCTGCCCACGAACAGTTTTGCGAAGGCCAGCTTGATCCGCTCTCCGCCCGATAGGACGCCAGCTTTTTTCTGCATATCTCTGGCAGACAGCAGGAGTCTGTCAAGGATCGTCCGGGCGATACCTTCCTTCTGAACGCTCTCCTCCATCACATTTTGCAGGACTGTCTTTTCAAGATCCAGAGAGGCCATATTTTGGTCAAGCAGTCCGATGGAGGCCTTTGGCACTACATAGATTGTCCCCTTATCCAAGGTATATTCCTGCCGGATCAGATTCAGCAGAGTGGTCTTTCCGGCGCCGTTTTCGCCTACAATGGCGACTCGGCTTCTGTTTCGGATCTGGAAGGAGGCGTTCTCAAAAATTTCCCTGCCGTCCTCATAGGCAAAACAGATGTCTTCACCCCGGATCACCACTGCGTTTTCCGGCGGGTCGGTCAGACGGAAGTCCGGGCGCATTTTGGGCGGCTCCTTGGGTTTTTCCTTTACCTCCATATGCTCTATGCGTTCCAGAACATTCTTGGCAGAGGCCTCCATTTTTCCGGCCTTTGCATCCTTTGGATGATGTGAGAGAAAATTCCGCAGTCCTGCTTCTCTCGGCGTCATTCCCGGAGGCAGCTTCTCGATGGAGGCAGCCTTCTTCTTTTTCTGGAGATATACTTTTTCCAGTCTTTTTTTCTCACTGGTGTAATTTTCGTATTCTGTCCATTGCCTTTGGACGGCCTGGGATTTCTGCTGCATATAATCGTCATAATTTCCGTCATAGCTGGTCAGCCTGCCATCTTGTACCTCTACGATTCTGGTGCAGAGTGCATTGAGAAGCGCTCTGTCATGACTGACGATGATCATGGTGTCCAGCTCCAACAGCTTCGTCTTTAAAAGGGAGATTCCCTTCATGTCCAGATTGGCTGTGGGTTCGTCCAAAAGGGCCAGTAATTTCCCGCTGCTGAACATCCAGGCGAGCCGCAATCTGGTATCCTCGCCGCCGCTGACGGTTTCCTGCCACGCTTTATCTTGCACCTGCAGGGTCTTTGCCTCTTTCCCGTCCAGCTCAAATTGATTGACGCCCTGAGAGAACTGCCTGAAAAAATGGGAATCGCACATGGCCTTCACGGTTCCGGCATCCGGCTCCAGCTCTCCGGCCAACACCCTCAAGAGCGTGATCTTGCCTGCACCGTTTGCGCCTACCAGCCCGATGCGTTCACCTTGATATACTACAAAACGGTCGAAGTCAAGAACCTTCTGCTCTCCGAACATTACAATAATATTATCTGCTTGCATAAACAATTTTTGCTGCATAAAAAAATCCCTCCTGTCCGTAAGAGGGATTATCCTAATCTTTGCTTTGCATTTCAACCAAAGGCGGCCTGCCAAAGCCGCCCTATCAAGCAGGCTTTTTCATAACCGTCCTGAAAGACCCCGATCATTGTGTAAGCAAAATGATTATTAGCGATAATCCCCGAATCTCAAACATCAATTTCCGTCTACAGTCCCCATAGGGGAACCGCCGAAAGAGATCGCTCTCTTCCGCATCCATGTTTCTCTGCCTGATGGGTAAATTATCGAATAATAATCATTCCGTACATCCTTTCTGGGTTTTATTTCCTTTATTATAAATGACATTTGTTAACATGTCAATACAAATTAGAAATACGCCATATCAGTTATTTATTATCGTTTATATATCATGCCATTCATGTTGTTTATATGTTTTCGCTTATATGCCATTCCTTCTGTGCCATGCGTATGTGCATAGACATATGTGTCATTGCTTAAGATGATCATAGCTATTATAGCGATATTTAGCCGGTGATTCTGGCGGCGACAGTAATTGTGAAAATTTGTCAGAGCTTGAGGAGAGCGCTGGAAAATGAGGTTGCGAAGCTCAGGCGATGATGTTACAATCGGTGGGGAGAGAGCAGACGAGGATTGACTGAGAAATCTGCGGTATCGGCAGGTAAGACGGAACGGCATAAATGTAGGGCTGGGGCTTGTTCGGCTTAAAAGGGGGCTTATGGGAAAGGTGGAAATTCGGTTTGATGAAATGGACACGGCGATTTCTGTCATGAAGGAAGTTGCGGCATGGGGCCGGGAGCAGGGATACCGGGTCTGGCCGGAGGAATGGCTGACGCCGGAGGAACTGCTGTCATCGGTGGTTCGGCCAGAGAATTTCTGCATTGGCCTCGTTGACGGAGAAATTGCCTGCGCATTCATTCTGCAATGGGAAGACCCTGCCTATTGGCCTCGTGCGCCTAAATACGAAGCCGCCTATCTGCACAAGTTTTGTGTGCGCCGCAAATTCGGCGGTATGGGTATGACGAAGCTTGTGTTAGACGCAGTGAAGGCGGATTGCCGTAGACGCGGCGTGGGCTTTATCCGTTTGGACACGGGCGGGGACGAAAAAACGGTGGGGGAGATTTACTGCAATGCCGGTTTTAAGATTGTGAATAGTATCAATTATGCAAACGGCCGGTCTATGGCATTGTATGAAATGGAAGTTGACTCAGATAATTGATTTCTACCGGGCCTTGGCGTATTTTTTGCACAATGCGATTCCCGCCAGCAGAAGAACAGGAAACAGCGCTGCCGCCAGAATTCCTTTTTTCAGGTTTTCACCGAAAAGGCTGGAAACCATGCCTACCACGGTGGGGCCTCCAGAGCAGCCGAGATCTCCGGCCAGAGCCATCAGTGCAAAAAGAGCCGTGCCGCCCTTAGGCAGAGCAGCCGCAGCTTTGCTGAAGGTACCCGGCCACATGATGCCTACAGATAGACCGCATAGGGCGCAGCCTGCCAGTCCCAGCACGGGATTGGGCACAAGGGAGATGCACAGATAGGCTGCAATGCACAAAAGGCTGCTGCCTGCCATGAATTTGTCCAGATTTATCCTTTCCCCGAATTTTCCGTAAAGCGCTCTGGAGCTGCCCATAAAGACGGCGAAGGAAAGCGGCCCGGCCAGATCTCCCACGGTTTTGCTGACGCCGAGGCCCTTCTCCGCAAAGGTGGAGGCCCATTGGCTCACGGCCTGCTCGCTGGCTCCGGCGCATGTCATCATCAGCAGAAATATCCAGAAAATCTTCATTCCCGCCAGCTCTTTCAGAGAAAGTCCCTTTTCACCTTCTTCCATAAGGGAAGCCATGGGCACCTTTGCGAAGACAATGGCATTGAACAGAGGGGCAAGCGCCCAGATCAGCGCCAGAATTTTCCAGTTTCCGATGCCGAACAGCTGGAAAAATATGGTGGAAATCAGCACCACGCCCACATGTCCCCAACAGTAAAAGGAGTGTAATAGGCTCATGGTCTGTTCCTTGTGTTCCGAAGGACATGCTTCCACTATGGGGCTTACCAGCACCTCCAGAAGGCCGCCTCCGATGGCGTAGAGAAAAACCGCGGCCAGCAGTCCCAGAAAGGGATCCGGCAGCAGATCGGGCAGCAGCGCTAACAGAATCAGTCCCGCCGTGGTGGAGACATGGGCGATTATCATAGAGGCGCGGTAGCCGATTTTGTCCACGAAGCCCACGGATAAGAAATCCACCAGCAGCTGCAGGCCGAAGTTGATGGTCACAAGCATAGTGATTTTGGAAAGAGGTATGCCGTAGGCATCCTGAAAGGTCAGGAACAGCAGGGGCACAAAATTATTCACAATGGCCTGCACGATGCAGCCCATGAAGCAGGCGTATATGGTCTTCTGATACTTGTTGTTCATTTTTTATCTCCCATCCCCCGCCGAAGTAAGAGACAAGCGGCGGAGCGGTTTGCCGATTTTGGTTTTGGTATGCCGGACTCCAAAAATCCGGCGCAACTTCCATGCATTATAACACTTATGTTACCGCTTATAAAGATGTAAAATAAAAAATTATTTCTGCACTGTTTTCTGATAGGCGATCCGTGGGGTTCCGTCCTCCACATAGATGTATCCGCACCTTTGATATCCGTATTTTTCCAGCAAATGAAGCATAATTTTGTTGTCGCTATGGGTATCTATGCGGACATTGGCGATTCTTTCCTCGCAGAATGCCAATGCGCTGGACAGAATGCCTCGGGCATGTCCGTTTCCTGCGACCCGGTGAATGGTTCCGTAGGGAGCGTCATTGAGCCATGCGCCATGGTGGATCTGCTTATAGGTGGGATCCTCTCCTATGATGAATGCGAACACTCCGGAGAGGACATTCCGGTGAATCATTACATAAGCCTGCTTCTTGGCGATATCTTCTCGGATAGTTTCGGGGGAAGGCCTATTCTGTCCCCACTGTTTCGGGTTGCCGGAGAGCCGCATCTGATCTCTGGCATATGCATATATGGACATGATTGTTTCAAAATCACTATTTTCAGCGGGACGGATGAACATGACGAAAGGCCTCCGTTTCTTCTATTCACTTATTTTATTTATTCCAACTCCTGCGGCATTATCTGGAGCCGTAGATAGGAAATCTTCTTTATATGATAAGGACTGTGTATTTAAAATACCAGCGCTTTTATGTTTAGTCAATCGGGATGCTGAGTTTTATTAATATAAATACGGGCTAGATCGAAAAAACGTTGATTTGCGGACGTTAATGCTGGATTTGACAAAATGGCCTTCTGTGATATTGACAAACATGGCAGGGGAGATAAAATTGTACAAGAAAAAGTTTGCGATTATTGAAGTATTAAAAAGTATTGACAGAACTTGTTGGGGGGGTAGAATAAATCCGGTATGAAAGACAGCTGTAAGGTGGGCGATACCTTGTCTGGCCGTCAAATATATTATGGGAAGGATATATGGAACTATGAAGAGGAAAAGTAAGATGCTTGCGCTAATGGCTGCTGCCATTTTGGGAATGATGGTTGTAGGCTGCGGAACAAGGCAGGAGGTTTCGGAAGGATTGGAAACAGCTATGAACATGCTGGAAGAGCAGGAACAATCGGGGGCAATGTCTGAATCAGCGTCACCTCCGGAATCGGCCGCAGAGCCGGCCTCGGAGCTGACCTCAGAGTCAACTTCAGAATCAACCACAGAAACAACTTCAAATCCAGCCACGACACCAACCTCGAAGCCGACCGCAGCACCAACATCGAAGCCGGCCACGGCACCGACCTCGAAGCCGACCGCAGCACCGACCTCGAAGCCGGCCACCACACCGACCTCAAAGCCGACCGCAGCACCTACCCCGAAGCCGGCCACGACACCAACCTCGAAGCCCGCTACAGGAACAACCTCAAAGCCGACCGCAGCACCTACCCCGGAGGCAACCCCAGTACCGACTTTGGCACCAACCCCGGCACCGACTCCGGCACCAACCCCAGTACCGACCCCGGCACCGACTCCGGCACCAACCCCAGTACCGACTCCGGCACCGACCCCAGCACCAACCCCGGCACCGACTCCGGCACCGACCCCAGTACCGACTCCCGCACCAACCCCAGTACCGACTCCCGCACCAACTCCGGAGCCGGAAGAGCCTGAAAAGGTGCCCATAAAAATTATTCACTATGTTTGCGCGGCTTGCGGCTATGATTCCACAGACAAAGATTCTTTCATGGATCATGTTGTAGAGCACGCTCTTAAAGGTGAAGACAACGGATATGGCACATATGAAGAAGAAGTTTGGATGTAATACCAACGACAGCGTGCAGAATCAGTACGCATAAAATAACATAAGACAATGCGAGTGACAGAGGGATGGAAACATCCCTCTGTTGTTTGTTTTTTTGGTGCTTCGGCCCATGTATAAATCATGTCACATTTTTTGGGAATTGTCTAATGGGCCGGCATGGTGTTATAGTAAGGGATATGAAAATAAGAGACAAATGGGCATGATAATAAGACAAAAAGTATGATGATAAGCGCGGAATTAAAAAGGGCAAGGAGGTAAATGCAATGTACCGGATTATGATCGTGGAGGATGATCTGTCCATGGCGGAAGCTATGAAAAAGAAAATCGAAGCTTGGGGGAACGAATGTCTTTGCATCGGAGATTTCAGGAACATTCTCTCGACTTTTGCGGAATATGATCCCCATATGGTGCTGATGGATATTATGCTGCCGTTTTATAACGGATACCACTGGTGCAGCGAGATCCGCCGGATTTCCGACGTGCCGGTGCTGTTTATTTCCTCGGCATCCGACAATATGAACATCGTCATGGCCATGAACATGGGAGGGGACGATTTCATCCCAAAGCCCGTGGATCTGGAGGTCATGATGGCTAAGATACATGCCGTTCTGCGCAGGGCCTACGACATGGCAGGCAGGATTCCTGTGCTGGAGCATAGAGGGGCGATGCTGAACTTAAATGACACCTCCCTGACCTATGGAGGAGAGCGCATTGAGCTGACGAAAAACGAGTTCCGCATTCTGCAGACTCTTATGGAGAATAAGGGAAAGGTGGTCAGCCGTGACACATTAATGACGAAGCTGTGGCAGATGGATTCTTATGTGGAGGAGAACACACTGACAGTCAATGTCACCAGACTTCGCAGGAAGCTGGAGGGAGCGGGCCTTACGGACTTTATCGCTACCAAGGTAGGGAGCGGATACATTGTGCAGTGAGGAAAACCTAAGTCTAACGGCCCGATACCCGAAGATGAAAAGAGAACTGGTGCATAGGGAGCATTTATATAAATTGTAATTTGAGGAGAAAAATAAAAATGATTGCTGCAATTTACGACAGACGAAGCATTAGGAAATTTATAGATAAACCCATACCTCAAAAAGATATTACAGATATTATCCAAAGTGGAATCAAAGCCCCTTCTTCTAAAAATAGACAACCATGGAAGTATATTGTGGTACAAGGAAATGTCAAAGAAGAAATGTTAGAAGTTTTCCGTCAGGGAATTGAGAGGGAAGAAAACGATAGTGCGTTGCTGCCAGAAAGCAAACAACACATAGCAGCGGCAAAATACACTGTTGATATAATGGCAGAGGCGCCAACTATAATTTTTGTTGTTAATTCACTGGGGAAAAGCATTCTGTCAGAATTGACACCAGAAGAACGTGTTTATGAAATCTGCAATATTCAATCAATAGGTGCTTCTATACAAAACATGCTTCTTGCCGCTACTGAAAAAGGAATAGGCAGCCTTTGGATATGCGATATTTATTTTGCATATTCAGAACTATGCAAATGGTTGGGCAGTGACGGACAGCTTATTGCAGCCATTGCCTTTGGTTATCCAAATGAATCTCCTAAGGAAAGGCCTCGCAAGAAGATTGATGATATCGTTGAATGGAGAAGTTAATTTGTCAGAAAATATAAAGCAAGAAAAAATAATGGGGAGATTGGCGAAAGGCGGAAATAGGCTTAGATGAATACAAAGAATCAAGAGCGAAGAGAAGACGAGAAGGAAAAGCCAAAGGAAACGAAAGAGGAAAAGCAAAGGGAGCAAGAAAAGCAAAAGGAGCAAGAAAAGCAAGAAGGCCGACAAAGTCATGTTTTCGGCAGGTATTTGCGGCAACGCAGGAAAGCCATGCTGGCATTTCTTGTCTACGGCATTATTTTCGGCGTGGTGTTCTTCTTGTATAAGCTGGAGTGGGAGGCGGTGCTGTATGCCTCAGGGCTGTGCGGCCTGCTTACCGCCGTGGCGGCGGTTCCGGACTTCTGCCGTTATAGGGCGGCCCATGAAGAGCGGCTGAGGATTTTGCGCAATGTGGAGCTTTTGCCCAAGGAGCTGCCGAAACCGGAGTCCCTCGGGGAGGACGACTATCAGGAGATGCTGTGGAAACTGAAGGCTGTATTTGATGACAATATGAACCTCTGGCAAAGGGAACGCATGGAGAGCATGGACTATTATACCACATGGGTTCATCAGATCAAGACGCCTATTTCCGTCATGCGCATGATCCTGCAGGACGAGGACACGGAGGAACACAGAGAGCTTTTGGCGGAGCTGTTCCGAATCGAGCAATATGTGGAGATGGCGCTGAACTGGGTGCGTCTGGGAAGCGATTCAATGGACTTTGTATTTCGGGAATGCGATCTGGACCACATCATCCGGCAGGCCGTCCATAAATATGCGCCTCAGTTTGTCCGCAGGCGCATCAGGCTTTCCTACCAGCCGGTGGACAAGAAGGTGCTTACGGACGAGAAGTGGCTGCTTTTTATCATAGAACAGCTCTTGTCCAACGCTGTGAAATACACCCGTGAGGGAGGCGTATCAATCAAGGTGACTGAGGAGGATGTGCTGGAGATTGCGGATACCGGCATGGGGATTGCCGCTGAGGACGTACCCAGAATCTTTGAGAAGGGCTTCACCGGGTACAACGGTCGGGCGGACAAGAAATCCACGGGCCTTGGGCTCTACCTATGCAGTCTGACTGCCAAGAAGCTTTCCCACAAAATCTGGGCAGAATCTTGGGCAGGGCAGGGAACTGTGGTCTATCTGGATCTGCATAGGGAGAAGCTGGAGGTAGAGTGAAAACTTCTTACAAAAATGTCACAAGGTTTGGCGGAATTGTCACCGGATTGGATGTCGGGAGATTCCGCTGTTTCTTATAATGGGTTTGTAACTGAGGAACAAACTTGCAGGCTGGAAGGCGGGACATGAACATGGCGCAGGAGGGCATGGCGTCCCGCGTAAAGCGAATAGGAGGTTGACTGACATGGCATTATTGGAAGCTACAAACGTTCAAAAAATATACACCACCCGCTTTGGGGGGAATCGGGTGCAGGCTCTTTCCAGAGTATCCTTTTCGGTGGAGCAGGGGGAATATGTGGCCATCATGGGGGAGTCCGGTTCCGGAAAGACGACCCTGCTGAATATTCTGGCCGCGCTGGACAGACCTACGGGAGGGCAGGTGCTGCTGGGCGGAAAGAGTCTTTCCGGGGTAAAGGAGAAGGAGCTGGCGGCTTTTCGCCGCAACAATCTGGGATTTGTGTTTCAGGATTTCAATCTGTTGGATACCTTCACCCTGAAGGACAATATTTTCCTGCCTCTGGTGCTGGGCGGAAAGGCCTATGGGGAGATGGAAAAGAGGCTGCAGCCCATTGCCGGCCGCCTGAACATTCAGGAGATCCTGGAAAAGTATCCCTATGAGGTCTCCGGAGGCCAAAAGCAGAGGGCGGCGGTAGCCAGAGCGCTGATCACAAGCCCTCGGCTGGTGCTGGCGGATGAGCCTACGGGCGCACTGGACTCCAAGGCTGCGGACGGGCTGCTGGATATTTTCCATGATATCAATGAGGACGGACAGACCATTTTGATGGTGACCCATTCCGTGAGGGCCGCGAGCCGGGCCGGCAGAGTGATGTTCATCAAGGACGGGGAGGTCTTTCACCAGATCTATAGGGGAAACAGCACCAGCGAGCAGCTCTACCAGAAAATATCGGACACGCTGACGCTCCTTGCCATGGGAGGGAACCGCTGATGAGAAGAGGATTTTACTGGAAGCTGGCGGCAGGGAACATCAGAAAAAACAGCAAAACTTACCTGCCCTATATTTTAACCTGCATCGTCACGGTGGCTATATTTTACATTATGCGCTCCTTGACCCGCAATCCGGGACTGAACAATATCATAGGGGGGAGTTTTATCCACAATGTGCTGGCATTGGGCAGTGCCGTGGTAAGTATTTTCGCCGTTATATTTTTGTTCTATACCAGCAGCTTCCTGATGAAGCGCAGGAAGAAAGAGTTCGGACTGTTCAACATTCTGGGCATGGAAAGAAGACATCTGGCCAGAGTGGCGGGGTGGGAGACAGTGTATGTGACATTGGCAGGGCTGTTTCTGGGAGTCATGCTTGGGATAGCTCTGGACAAGGCGATGTTTCTGGTGATGCTCCGAATCACCGGCAGGGAAGTGGCGCTGGGATTTTTTGTCTCCGGTAAGGCTGTAATGGACACGGTGGGCATATTCGTTTCTATTTTTGCATTGATCTACATTCATTCGGTCTGGCAGATTTGCCGGGTTGACCCCATAGAACTGCTGCGGGCGGGGAACGTGGGGGAGGAGGAACCCAAGGCCAAATGGCTGCTGGCATTGCTGGGGCTTTGCTTTTTGGGAGGAGGATATACAATCGCGATAACCACCCAGAACCCCATAGCTTCCGTGATGATGTTTTTTGTGGCGGTTCTGCTGGTGATTCTGGGAACCTACCTGCTGTTCGTGGCGGGCAGCATAGCCCTTTTGAAGCTGCTGCGGAAGAACAAGAGATTTTATTATCAGACAAAGCATTTTGTCAGTGTGTCCGGCATGATCTACCGGATGAAGCAGAATGCAGTGGGGCTGGCGAATATCTGCATCTTGAGTACTATGGTGCTGGTGATGGTCTCCACTACCACCTCCATGATGCTGGGGATGGAGGATATTATCAGGAATCGCTACCCGGCGGATTTCATGCTTTATCTGGAAGGAAAGTCGGGGGAACGGGAAGGAGAGATGGAGGCGGTTCGCCGTCTGCAGAAGGAATGGGCAATGCCGGTGACCAGAGAATGGATCTACACATATCTGGCATTTCCGGCGGTGCGCGAGGGGGAAGGGTTTTTCGTTAAGAGGGACCGTGCTTTCTCAGTGGAGGACGATACTTATACCTTTTTCTTTATCACCCTGTCTGATTATAATGCGGTCATGGGAGAGGAAAAGACCCTGCAGACTGACGAAATTATGATTTACTCCAATCGGCAGAAGTTTGACGGCTCCGTTCTGAGGCTTTTTGAAAAGGAATACCATGTTGTGGAAAGGTTAAAGGACTTTGTAGGAAACGGGCTCTATGAGTCGATGATATCGGCCACACAGTATGTCGTGGTGCCGGATGAGGAGACGATTGATTGGCTGTATGAACGTCAGAAGGAAAGCCTTGAGGATTTTGCCCGGGAAATCCGCTGTGTCTACAGCTTCGACACAGCTGCGGGAGAGGAGGAGCAAATGGCATTTTATTACGCCATGGAGGATCTTTTTGCCGCAGATGAGGGGCATGAGCTGGAGGTTCGGGCAGACGGAAGGAAGGCCTTTCTGGACATCAACGGAGGATTGTTTTTTATAGGAATTTTTCTGGGAACCTTGTTCGTCATGGCCACAGTGCTGATCATCTATTACAAGCAGATTTCGGAAGGGTATGAAGATAAAAAGCGCTTTGAGATCCTGCAGAAGGTGGGCATGAGCCGTGCGGAGGTGAAGGCCGCCATCCGGTCCCAAGTCCTCACGGTGTTCTTCCTGCCCCTATTGCTGGCGGGGATTCATGTAGTGGCAGCATTTCCGCTATTGTCCAAACTGCTGGCGCTGCTGAATTTGTACCGCACGGGACTGTATATGGCTTGTACGGCAGTGTGCTTTCTGTCATTCGGAATTATGTATGTCTGCATTTACGCTCTCACGGCGAAAAATTATTACCGCATCGTAAGTGGTACAAAATGAGGCTAAAGATGCGAGTGTGAAGAATCAATATAAGAAACCTGAAATAAGAGGCGTCGGAATGGAAGGGCGCTGGAATGCGGGAGGAGACAAAATGGAAAAGAGTGTAGCCATTAAAAAGAAGTCAAGAAAAGGCCGTGTAACGGTGGTGCTGGCGGGGATTGCCGCACTGATTTTGTTCCGGCATTTCAGGGAGAGCAAAAGGAGGGCGAAAAATGAAGAAGGTGATTAGAGGCGCTGCCATCATATGCCTATTGCTGCCTCTTACGGCCTGCAGATTTCGCTATATGAATCCGGAGGACGTGTCCGGCTTTCTGGAAAATCTATCCGGAATTGTGGGTTCCTTTCAGATCACCTCCGACCATGATCTGATCGGGGAGAGGGGCTGCGGAGAGGACGCCTATACCGGGCGGTATTGGGCGGAATGCGAAGGAAATACCGGAAAGGACGTGATCTTCGGCGGTGCGTCGCTGGAGGGACGCAAGCTCTATGTCTCCGGCTATGTGAATGCCCGTTCCGGCAAGGCGGTGATAAGAATCCGTATGAACGGCGATGTGACGGAGCTGGAACCCGATGAGGACGGGTATTTCAGTACGGAACTGAAGCTGGATTCCGGCGGAAATTACATTATGGTCAGGTATGAGAATTATATAGGTACGGTGGAGCTGACCTCAAAGGTGAAGGCACCATGAGGATATGCACATTGAGAGGACACCTGAAAGGCGGAATGCTTTTCAGGTGTTGTTTTGGGGCGTTTTTTGTGCTACTATCGAAATAGAGGCAAAAGGCCGGCGGCAGGGGAAGCCTCAGGCTTCGGGAGCATCGTGTGCCGGTGCAGGGATCCGGCGGTATAGAGCCGGGTGCGGAGAACGAGGAGGAACGATATGAAATATCACATGAACAAGGCCCCCATGGGCTGGAACAGCTACGACTATTATGACACTACTGTCAATGAGGCTCAGGTAAAGGCCAATGCGGACTTTATGGCAGAGCATATGAAGGACGCCGGATGGGAGTACGTTGTGGTGGACATCCAATGGTATGCAAAGGATGCGGGCACCATGCGGGACAGATATCAGTACATTCCGTTCGGGGAGCAGGAGATGGACGAGTACGGAAGGCTTCTTCCGGACGTAAACCGCTTTCCCTCCTCCGCAGGAGGCAGAGGCTTCGGCCCTCTGGCGGAATATGTGCATGGTCTGGGGCTGAAGTTCGGGATCCATATCATGCGGGGGATCCCCAGAATGGCCGCCCATAAGCACCTTCCCATACTGGGGAGCGACGTCACGGCCAATGAGGCGGCGGATCCTTCTTCTATATGCGGCTGGAACCCTGACATGTATGGGGTGCGAAAGGAGGAAGCCGGGCAGGCGTATTATGATTCCGTCATTGGATTATATGCCCAGTGGGGAGTTGACTATATCAAATGCGATGACATATGCAATACCAATATATATCCCTGCAATCCTTATTCTGCGGCCCATGAGGTGGAGATGCTGCAGCATGCCATAGAGAAGACCGGCCGGCAAATAGTGCTTTCCCTTTCCCCGGGGCCTGCGCTCATAGAAAAGGCATGGCATTATGAAAAGTATGCCAATATGTGGCGGATTACCGACGACTTCTGGGATCGATGGGATCTGCTGCGGAATATGTTCGATAGGTGCGAGCTGTGGCAGACGCATGTGGCGCAGGGATCCTATCCGGACTGCGACATGCTGCCTCTGGGAAAGCTGGGGAAAGGCTTTGGAAACGGTGAAAGGGACACTCATTTCACCAGAGACGAACAGATGACAATGATGACCTTGTGGTGCATATTCGGCTCCCCGCTGATGGTGGGGGCGGAACTGACTATGCTGGATGACTGGACGCTCTGGCTTCTGACCAGAAAGGAGATCCTGAAGCTGGTCTCCAACGACTATGTGGGGAGACAAGTGGAGAAGAATGGACGATATGCTGTCTGGAGCTGCCTGAACGAGAAAACGGGAGAGAGCTATCTGGCGTTCTTTAATTTTCTGGAGACGGAACAAGAGATATGCTGTCCTCTTGGGGAAGTGGAGCAGCTGGCGGGAAGCATATGGGGGCAGGACAGCGGACAGGCTGGGGAGAAACGGACAGAAGGACATCAGGCACAAGGGATGCAGGCGCAGGACAGACAAAGGCAGGATAAGCTGCCTGAAGGAAGGGTTCAAGAGCTGTGGACCGGAACGGAGACGGCGATTTCGGACGGCATTCTGCGGGAGAGGGTGCCCGGCCATGGGGTAAGAATGTTTGCGCTTAGGTAGATAAGGAGAACAAATGAAAAATCCCAACATTCTATTTGTGATGGCCGACGACATGGGCTATTGGTCCATGGGCTGTGCGGGAAATAAGGAGGTTCAAACGCCGAATCTGGATCGGCTGGCCGAAGAGGGGATGTACTTTCCGGAGTATTTTTGCACCTCCCCCGTCTGCTCTCCCGCCAGAGCTTCCGTGCTGTGCGGCAAAATGCCTTCCGGCCACGGTGTTCTTGACTGGATTTCAAAGGGGCACATCAATTACGAGGATGTGGCGTCTGATCTGCGCAAGGCGCATCAGGATCCCCGCGCGCCTTGGGAATATGCATGGTCCAAGCAGCAGCTGGAGGGCGATGAGGCCATCCGCTATATGGAAGGGCTTCGGACGTATACGGATATACTGGCGGAGCACGGATATATCTGCGGTTTGGCCGGGAAATGGCATCTGGGGGATGCGGGCTGTCCCCAGCACGGGTTTAGCTACTGGGAACCTTTGGCCATGGGAGGGGACAACTACTTCTATCCGGTGGTGCTTCGGGACGGGAAGTTCGATATGCTGCGCCATACCTACATTACAAACTATATTACGGACAAAGCTCTGGATTTTCTTCGGAATAGGGATACCGAAAAACCCTTCTACCTGAGCGTTCACTATACGGCGCCTCATTCTCCTTGGGAGCGCAATCAGCATCCGGAGGAATTTTATGATCTGTATCAGGACTGTCCGTTTGTCGAGACGCCCAATGTGCCGCCTCATAAGTGGGGCCATGCCTACTCTCAGGAGGAACGAAGAAAAAGGCTTCAGGGCTATTATGCTGCAGTCACGGCCATGGACAGCGATATTGGGAAGCTGGTGGGATATCTGAAGAAGGAGGGCCTATGGGATGACACTATAGTCATTTTCACAGCTGACAACGGCATGAGCATGGGGCACCACGGAATCTTCGGAAAGGGCAACGGCACCTTTCCCTTGAACATGTATGACACGGCTGTCAGGGTGCCCATGATCGTGACCTATCCGAAAGGAATCCGGGGCGGATGCGTGGCAAAGGGGCTTTACAGCCATTATGATTTGATGCCTACCATCGCGGGGCTTATGGGGGAGGCGCCGGAGGAAGGGTGCCCCGGCCGAAGCTTTCAGGAGATCTTTCAAGGGGAGGTGCCGGACGGGAGGGATGCCGTGGTAGTTTATGACGAGTATGGTCCGGCCCGGATGATCCGCACGGAGGAATACAAATATATTCACCGCTATCCCTACGGGGAGAACGAGTTCTACGATCTGAAGGCAGATCCCGGAGAGGAGTCCAACCTTGCTCTGTCCAAGGATCCGGCGGTGCTAAAGACAATCGCAGCGCTGAGGAGCCGCATGGAGCAGTGGTTCGTGCAGTATTCCGACCCGGACAAGGACGGGACGAAGCAGGCCGTCTGCGGCTTAGGCCAGATCGATCTGGTGGGAAGGGCCGGAGAAGGCAGGGAAGCCTTCGTGGGGCAAGAAGGGTAAATCGGATAGGAAGGGAAGAGATAGATAGAAGCGTGAAGGGATAGAAGCGGGGAGAGATAGATGAGGGAAGGGATAGGAGCGGCAAGGGATAGAAGCCCAAGGGCTTAAGGCGCGGGCGGATCATATAGGCGATACACCCGCATATGCTCCGTCTGCGCAATCAGCGTCTTGTTCGCATCCTCCAGCGCCTTGTCAACGACTCCGCCCGGAAGTGCGGCGATGTATCTTGACTGCAGGGACTCCAGATTCCAAACCACATACTGCTGGGTGCAGAAGTTGATTCCGCAGCCCTCCGGCACCATGTACAGCAGTCCCCAGAGGGCAGGCACGCTTTCCTCCCCTATCATGTCTGAAGCCAACCAAATCACAGTATTATCGTATTTATCGCCGGAGTTTTCCGGCGATATTTCTTTGTCCAGCTGATCCCTCAGGTCTTTTGCCTCCGCCCCCAGAATTCCGTCGTCATAGGGTACTTGCCAATCGTAGGGCGCCAGCGCCTTGAAGGCAAAAAAGTAGAGGCACAGCGCCGCCGTACAGAGTTTCAGAAGCATTCTGCGCTCCTCCAGAATGGCGGTGAGGAGCAGGCCGGCCACGATGAAGATCATGAGGTGTTTTGCGCCCTCACCCATACGGTAAAAAAGGAATAGGGCCAGTATCATTCCTGCGGTTGCGGCAAATTGAAACAAGCAAAGCATCCGCAGATCCTTGTCCCGGTTTTTGCGAAAGGCCCATATGGATCTGATCAGGAGAAACAGAGCAAGGAGGCCCGTGACGGCATACAGCGCTCCGGAGAACAGTCCGTACTTTACCGCCCGCTTGAGAAAATAATCGTACAGATAGGAAAATTTGTCGAAAAGAGTCGAAAAGACATAGCTGATTCCGGCCCCCAGACCTTCCGTGCCGAAGACGCCCAGCCACTCCGTCTCCACGATGGGCTCGATGTAGGGGGAGCAGCATGTTTTCGTGATCCACACATAGCCTGCCGCAGTGCCGCCTATTGCGGCAGCCATGCCCAGACTGCCCCATATGCGGCTCCGCCGAACCGCAAACCAGATAGGCACGAGGAAAAACAGTCCCAGATAGGGTCTGGACAGCGTGAGGAAAATGACCATGGCAGTAAGGGCGAAAAGCTTCCAAAGTCTTTTGTCCTTGTCATAACTGAGGCTTAAGGCCACGAACCAGATTCCCAGACACATGAAGAGAGCCTCTGGCATCCCGGAGAGCATATATCTCGTATAAGGTATGAAGACGCCCAGAAGTCCCAGAACGAAGGCGCTCTGTTTCTTGTCGGGCCTTACCAGCAAACAGAAGGCTCCCAGAGCGATCATGTTGAATACGATATTGGCGTAGACGGGGGAGGTCAAAGACCAGCCGAACAGCTTTCCCCAGACGGCCCATGGGAGCAGGATCATAGGACTCCATGCGGCGAAAGGGTATAAGCTCCCATGGGCCTCGTTGAAGCCGAACCACCCTTGAGGCAGTCCATGGCTCACTATGGCCTCCACTTGCTTGAAATACATCAATTCATCGTTCCAATAGGAAGCGGGCAGAAATACGTCGGCAGGAATGCGGCCATCCTTGAGACAGTACGCAAAGGCACAGATCAGCGGAAAGAGGCTGAACAAAAGCGTCTGTAGGATAAGTTTTCTATGTTTTCTGATAAGATTCATCCGGATACCTCCCTGCCTTGCCTCTCAAAGGCGTCTCCCCTTGTTTATCTATCTCACATTATAAAAGGAACTAATTTCTTTGTCCACCTCTATTTCTTATAGGATACTTTACGGCAGCGGGGATTTTCTGTCAGGGCCGTTGGGGCTTTGGCAGGATGACATTTTGCCGTTCGGGCGGCAAATCATGCCAATGGGGTAGGCGGCATTGACTTTCCGGAAGGGGTTTGATAGTATAGCAGCCAAATAACAGTATGTATGAAGTAAAGCTGCAGAGGGGCTTATAGGGCAGCAGAGCTTGCAGGACCTTGGAGAGGCTGCGGGGGAGGGCCGCGCGGCGGAACAGAAGAGGGCCGGACTGTGCGTGCGTGCCTAAACGGGAGAGGGCCGGACTGTACGTGTGTGGCGGAAGAGAAGCGCGCCGGACTTTATGGCTGCGGTCCGTGGAGGAGAGGGAAGAGGCGATGCCGAAGATCGGGATATTGTGTGACCGGGAAGAGGAGAAGAAAACGATCACGGACGCCTGTGAGTTTCTGGCGGCCAGAGAAGGCTTCGGCTGTTCCCTCTGCCATGTGTGTCAGGGGAGTTTCTGGAGAGACTCGGCATGTGTGATATTGGATTGGGGGAATAGGGAGGCGGCGTTTAGCCATGCGGAGCAGCTCTGGGACAAGGAGCCGAACATGCCGATCTTATATGTCGCCCACTCTGCAGAGGATGTGCTTGCGGCTCTGAGGCTGCCTTTTTTTCATACGGTGAGGTCTTTTGATCTGGAGCAGGATCTGAGCGCGGCGTTTCGCAAGCTTGGGAGGCTGAAGTCTCCTTTTGCAGAGAGGCTGTGTTTCACCCGAAACGGCAGGCCGGTTCTGGTGTCCAGAAAGGAGCTGCTCTATCTGGAGAGCGAGCATCACAACATTCTCCTTCATGTGGGCGCAGAAGTGCTCCCTATATCGGAGACTCTGGCTCAGTGCGAGGAAAAGCTGAAAGGGATGGGCTTCGTGCGTACATATAGAAGCTTTCTGGTGAATATGTACCATATCCGGTGTCTGGAGAAAGAGAGCGCCCTGCTGGACAACGGGGAGAGAATCTATGTAAGCCGCCGTAGATATCCGGAGGTGAAGCTCACCTTTGAAAGCTACATCAGACATCTTGATTTTCTGTCCTAAAGCTGTGGGGTGCAGGGGCGCAGAAAGAGGGAGCAGGATCGATCCGTCCGGGCAATGCGGGAAAGAGAAGGGGGTAGGGGACATGATAGCGGTGGAACATTTGAGAAAAGAATTTTCCTATTATAAGAAAGCTACGGGAATCAAGGGCTCTCTGCAAAATGTATTTCATAGGGAGACCCTGACGAAGGAGGCGGTCAGGGACATATCCTTCTCGGTGGAGAAGGGGGAGATGATAGGATTTCTGGGGCCCAACGGGGCTGGGAAAACCACTACCCTGAAGATGCTTTCCGGCATTCTGTATCCCACGGGAGGAAAAGTGGAGATTGACGGATTCATTCCATGGGAGCGAAAGAATGAATTCAAGCGGCGGATATCCATTGTCATGGGGCAGAAGAACCAGCTCTGGTGGGATCTGCCTGCCAGCGACAGCTTCTATCTGAACAAATGCATCTTTGGGGTGGACGACGGAACCTACCGGGATGTGGTGACGGAGCTGGCGGAACTGCTGGACGTGAGGGAGCTTCTGAATGTGCAGGTCAGGAGATTGTCTTTGGGGGAGAGGATGAAGATGGAGCTGCTGGCGGCGCTGATTCATCAGCCGGACATCTTGTTTCTGGATGAGCCTACCATCGGTCTGGATATTTTGTCCCAGAAAAAGATCCGGGAATTCCTCAGGATATACAATCAGCAGCGAAAGACCACAGTCATCATCACCAGCCATTATATGGCCGACATCGAGGCGCTGTGCCGGCGCGCGGTGATCATCAATCAGGGACAGCTGGTGTATGACGGACAGTTAGGAGACATCAACCGTGTTCTGGGAGAACGGAAGCTGCTTTCCGTAAAGACCTCCGGGGAGGTGAACGAAAAGCAGTGGGAAAATTTCGGAAGGGTCAGGGAGATCAGCGCCGCAGGAGCGGTTCTGGAGGTTCCGCAGGAGAAGGTGAAGGCGGTGCTGGGAGCGATTCTTTCCGGGCTGCCGGTGGAGGATTTCACGGTGACGGAGATCCCTATTGAGGAGAGCATCGCGCGCTTCTACCAGAAGGAGGTGGCGACGATATGAGCAGTTATCGCTGTGTATTCCTGATGGGAGTGGAGCAGGCGCTGGAATATAGGGTCAGTTTTTTCCTAAGCATGTTAAGTGCCGTTTTCCCCATCATCATCCAGACTGCCATGTGGAATTATCTGTATGCGCATTCCGATGCAGCGGGGGTTTTTGGATATGAGCGGGGGCAGATCCTTCTATATACGCTCCTTGCCACCATTGTCTCCCAGCTGGTGGGGGCGGGCTTTGAGGGCGAGATGAATAGGGACGTCAAAATGGGAGGGCTGAACAAGTACCTGATCCGTCCCGTGGACTATAAATGGTATCAGTTTTTTCGCTTTTTGGGGCAGAAAATCCCCCGGCTCATGGTGGCTGTGCCGGTGATGGCGGTTATCGTGGGGGTGGCCTTCTGGCAGGGACTGCCGCTTTCCGCCGGCAGAGTTCTGGGGTTTCTTGGCAGCCTCATTCTGGGGATGGCGCTGAACTTTTCCATCTTTTACTGTTTAGGCCTGTTGGGCTTTTGGCTCACGGATGCGGATAAGCTGTTCGGGACGGTGGGGATCGTGCTGATGGTGGCCAGCGGAGGCGTGTTTCCGCTGGACATTTTCGGGGGGCTGGTGGAGACGGTGGTGAATATTCTGCCCTTCGGATATACCACCCAGTTTCCGGTGAACATCATCAACGGACGCTTCGGCTGGGAGCGGATCGGCATGGGTTTCGGATTCCAGCTGGGATGGATTCTAGTGTTTGCCTGCTTGGGCAGGCATATGTGGAGACAGGGAATCAAGCGCTATGCGGCCGTGGGGGGATGATGGCAAACCGGCTGCGGCATGTGCTTTTTGATAGGAGGCCAAAGTGAGAGGATTGGGATATTATTGCAGGCTCATGGGAGTCTTTGTGAAATATTCGCTGATGTCTGCATTGGAGTACCGCGCCAATTTCATCGCCGGGATGACAGTGGAGATGGGATGGATGATCATTAAGCTGCTCTATGTGGCAATCATCTACAAGGCAGGAACCAGCATAGGGATTCTGACTCCGGATCATATATTGCTGTTTGTGGGCACCTATATTTTTATGACGGGGATATTTATGCTGTACTTCGGAAATTTCAACGCCCTTCCGGGGATGATACAGCAGGGGGAGCTGGACCTATATATCGTGAAGCCGGTCTCCCTGCAGTTTCTGGTGACTATGAGAAGGCTGGAATTCGCCTATATGCTGCCCAATCTGGTGGCGGGCACCGTTATGATCGTCACCGGCTGGAGGCTGGCTGGGCTGCCGGCGGACCCATTTTTTGTGGCAGGGTTTCTCTTCTTCCTTGTGTGCGGCTGTCTGTTGAGCTACAGTCTCTTTCTGCTGCCCTATCTTCTTGCCTTTTGGATCGTTTCTCTGGGAGGCATTGTGGACATCGCCAATGCGATGTGGGACTTCAACAACATGCCGTCCATGATCTACGGGAAGTGGGGGAGGCGGATCGGCACATATGTGCTGCCGATTTTTGTGATAACGAATTTTCCGGGACTGTTCCTTATGGGAGAACTGGGCTTAGGAGCCTGCCTCTGGGGGGCAGGGGCTCCGGTCTTGTTCTTTATAATCTCCCGGCGGCTATGGAAGATGGCGCTGAAAAAGTACAGCAGCGCAAGCTCCTGAGAAAACGGCAGGAGGCATACAGACAAGGGGTTTAGCGATCATTGACAAGGCGGCAGGTATGCACTAAAATAAAAAAACAAAAAGTGAGAATTACAAAGGAGAAAAAGTGCGTACAAGAAAAGAGATGAAGGCCGATGCCGGAAAGGTTCTCAAGAGACATTACGGCCTTTTCCTGCTGCTGTGCATGGTGGCATCCCTCTTGGGAGGGGAGATCGCCCTGACCGGAAATATCTGGAAGGATGGGGTCGGACAGGGCGGCGCTTTCGCGCCGGTAAGCTTTTCTCAGGGCATGGTCGTTAATTTAGTGGACTTCACCGCGGACATCGCAAGAGGGGAACAAAAGCGCAGGGAGCAGGAGATCCATGAGGCGGAAGAACGGTATGTGGAGGAGTCCGAGAGAAATAAGGACGCGATTCTGGGCAGAAGCAGAGGCGTGTTTGCTCTGGTGGTAAACAAGCTGACCTCAGGGGCCTATTTCATGACGCTGCTGATGGGGATTCGGTCTCTGGTGGGAACGGACAGCGGAGCCATAGTGGTCATGCTGCTGGGAGCCATGCTTCTGCTGCTTTTTGTGGAGATATTTTTGACGGGAGTCTATAAGACGGTGGTTCTGCGGATGTTTCTGGAGGGCCGCTGCTATGAGAAAGTGTCGGTGCAGAGGGCGTGGTTTTTGCTCCGGGTGAAGAAATGGTGCCATGTGGGAGTTGTGCAGCTGGTCACCAATCTTTTTGCGTTCCTATGGGGCCTGACCATCGCGGGGGGCATCATCAAGCATTATTCCTATTATCTGGTGCCGTGCATTCTGGCCGAAAATCCTGCCGTGGGGACGATGGAGGCCATCACCCTCTCCAGAAAGATGATGAAGGGGCACAAATGGGAGTGCTTTGTTCTTGAGCTGTCCTTTCTGGGATGGGAGCTGCTGGGAATCCTCACCATAGGGCTTTCCGATATTTTCTTCACGGCGCCCTACAAGGTGGCCGTGATGGGAGAATACTACGCGGAGCTTCGCCGTCTGTGTCAGGAAAAAGGACTGGACAATGGGAAACTCCTCAATGACCGCTATTTGTTTGAGCAGGCCGGCGCAGAGACGCTGGAGCAGGCGTATGGGGATGTGGAAGAGGAGTGCGGGAAATTCCCCCAAGAGGATCTGCAGCTGAAGGGAATCCACAAATTTCTGGCGGAGGTCTTCGGGCTGTCCGTCAGACAGAGCAAAAATCTGGAGGAGGTGGAGGCCCGGCGCAGCCGCAGATTTGAGCTGGAGGCGGACAGGGAAGCTCTGGAGGGAACAGTGTATCCTACGAGACTTTACCCCATTCCGGAAAAGAGGAAGAGGAAATGGGTGGTGAGCCTGAACTATCTCAGGTACTACTCTGTCTGGTCGCTGCTGATGATGTTTTTCATGCTGTCCTTCATGGGATGGGTGTGGGAGGTGAGCCTGCACCTGATCACGGACGGAGTGCTCGTGAACCGTGGCGTCATGCATGGTCCATGGCTGCCCATCTATGGATGCGGCAGCGTGCTGATACTGCTTTTCCTGAACCGGTTTCGCAGGAATCCGGCGCTGGAATTCATTCTGATCGTTGTGCTCTGCGGATCCGTGGAATACTTTACCTCGCTGGTGCTTGAGATAGTTCATGGCGGAACCAGATGGTGGGACTACACGGGGTATTTTCTGAATCTGCACGGCAGGATCTGCGCCGAAGGGCTGCTGGTCTTCGGCATCGGCGGTATGGCTATCGTGTATGTGCTGGCTCCGTTTCTGGACGGGATGTTCCGCAGGCTGCCGGTCAAGGCGCTGATGGCGGCGGGACTGATCCTCACAGGCATATTTGCGGCGGATCAGATATACTCGTCCATACATCCCAACGAGGGGGAGGGGATCACCAGCTATGAGGCGTTTCCGGCGTCTAGGGAGGTGGAGCCATGGTAGCGGTGTATATGTCTCCGGGATATCTGATTCTATGCTTCTATGTCCTATGGCGCACGTTGGTCTGGCTGGAAAAATGCTGTCCTTATCTTGGGAAGAAAAGGGTCAGAGTGCCTTTCATTCTTATATACATAGCAGTGGTGTTCTGCATTCTCATCGCTTTCCTGCTGGGACATTCCGATGCCAGAAGATTGCTGAAGCAGTTCAGCAATGTCTGGCTGGGGGTGCTGCTGTATTCCCTGCTGGTGATTATTCTGGTGGACTTGCTGCGGCTGATTCTGAAGCGCCTTCCCTTTTTGGGAAAGGAAAAGCTGTTTTCCGTCAAGGCACATAGGATCATCGGCGGAGTCTGCGCATTGTGCATATGCGTTTTGAGCGTGGCAGGGATACAAAACGCGGACAATATTCAGGTCACGGAGTATGAGCTGTATGTGGACAAGGAGGCAGGGGATCTGGATTCTCTGAACATCATTCTGGTGGCGGATCTCCACATGGGATACAGCATCGGGATCCGGCAGATAGAGCAGATGGTGGAAAAGATCAATGAGGAGGATCCGGATCTGGTGGTCATCGCCGGGGATATCTTTGACAATGAGTACGAAGCGCTGGAGGATCCGGAGGCGCTCATAGATATTTTGAAGGGGATCCGGAGCAAGTATGGGGTCTATGCCTGCTACGGAAACCATGATATTCAGGAAAAGATTCTGGCCGGCTTCACTTTCTCCAGCAAGAAGGAAAAGGCCAGTGATCCCCGGATGGACGCGTTTCTGGAACAAGCGGGGATCCGCCTGCTCCGGGACGAGGGCGTGCTGATCGGGGACGCCTTCTACTTATATGGAAGACCTGACTACAACAGGCCGGGACGGGGGATTGTCATCAGGAAGACTCCGGCCCAGATCACGGAGGGCATGGATCTGAGGAAGCCTGTCATTGTGCTGGACCATGAGCCCAAAGAGCTGCAGGAGCTGGCGGACGCAGGGGTGGATGTGGATCTGTGCGGTCATACCCACGACGGGCAGATGTTTCCGGGGAACCTTGTGGTACGTTTCTTTTGGGAGAATTCCTACGGATATCTGCAGAAGGATCGGATGCACAATATCGTCACATCGGGGGTGGGCGTGTTCGGCCCGGATATGAGAGTGGGGACTAAGTGCGAGATCTGCCGTATCACGGTGAGGTTTCGCTAGGGAGAACCGGCGGCCTCAAGGGCGGCCGGTTCTTTATTGATGAGAATAGATCAATTTTCTTACAGAATATATCATTGTATTGAACCGGGAAATGGGTTAAGCTGATAGAGCGGCAGTATATTCCGAAGGATTTTGTTCGGCCGGTTAGCCGCATGATGGCAGGACCGGCGGGAAAGGAAAACAGCCGGCATGTAAATGGACTTGATGGATATATTGCAGCAGAAGGGGAAAATTGCAGCAGAAAGTTATAGCAGAAAGGGAAAAACGGTATGGGAAGGATAACTGTTTCGGGAAAATCGGTGATTTTCAGGAGAAGGGATGAGGTTACGGTGATAGAGCCTTACGGAAAGGACTGTCTCCGCTGCCGCTCCACCAGAAACGCAAGGGTTTCGGAGGAGAGCTGGACATTGCTGCCTCCCGCCACGGAGGACGCCTGCGTCATTGAGGGCGATGAGAAATTTGTCACTATAACCAACGGCATGGTCTCCGCCACGCTGGAGGCGGGAAACCAATGGTACGGCGGAGTGGTAACTTATTACCGGAAGGGGGAGCCGGTTCTCCATACCAAGTTCGAGGGAGATTATGTCAATAAGAATGTCCATGTGGAGGGAGACCACTATCAGGTGAAGGTGATCTTCGACGCCAACGAGGGAGAGCATTTTTACGGTCTGGGTCAGGAGACGGAGGACGCCTTTGACAGAAAGGGCAGCACCTGCAATCTGGTGCATTACAATACCAAATCCACGCTGCCCTATGTTTATTCCTCTCTGGGATACGGGTTCTTCTGGAACAACCCTTCTCCGGGAAGGTGCGAGACCACCAGAAACCATACGCTGTGGTGCGCGGACAGCGCCTATCAGGCGGATTATCTGGTTTTTGCGGGGGAGAAGCCGGCGGATGTGATGAAGATATACTGCGACCTGACGGGGTATGCGCCCAGATTCCCCTATTGGGCGTCCGGCTTCTGGCAGTGCAAGCTGCGCTACGAGAGTCAGGACGAGCTGCTGGAGGTGGCCAGAGAATATAAGGAGAGGGGAATTCCCATATCGGCCATTGTCATCGACTATTTCCATTGGACGGAGCAGGGGGAGTGGAAGTTCGATCCCAAGTATTGGCCGGATCCCGCGGGCATGTGCCGGGAGCTGGAGGAGATGGGGATCAAGCCCATTGTGTCCATCTGGCCCACCATCAATCCTAGGAGCGAAAACTTCGGCGCCATGAGCGAGGGCAACATGCTGGTGCGCACGGAGAACGGGCAGTTCGGCACCTTTGACTTCTACGGTCAGCAGACCTTCATCGATCCCATGAACCCGGAGACCCGCTCCTTTGTGTGGGAGAAGGTGAAGGAGAACTATTATGACAAGGGTATCAAGAATTTCTGGCTGGACGAGGCGGAGCCGGAGGTGCATCCCCAGCAGTTCGGACATCTGCGCTTCTATTTGGGCAACGGCGCCCAGACGGCGCTGCTTTACCCTTATTACTATGTGAAGATGTTCTATGAAGGGCTTCAAAAGGAAGGGGAGGAGGAAATCATCTCCCTGACCAGAGCGGCCTATCCCGGCAGCCAGAAGTACGGCGCGGCGGTATGGAACGGAGATATTATGTCCGACTGGAGGGCCCTGCGGCAGAGTGTCACCAGCGGTCTGTCCATGGCCATGTGCGGCATTCCTTGGTGGAACAGCGATATCGGCGGCTTCCTCATGGGCGACACCCAGAGCCCGGAGTTTCGGGAGCTTCTGGTGAGATGGTTCCAGTTCGGGCTTTTCTGCCCCATCATGCGTCTCCACGGCTCCAGACTCAGGACGAAGGATCAGGAGGAGAGACATCCGGGGATCATTGAGAGAAGCGGGGGGCCCAATGAGATATGGCGCTTCGGGGAGGAGAATTACCTGATCATCAAGGGGCTTATAGAGCTGAGGGAGCGTCTGCGTCCCTATATCATGGAGCATATGGAGGAGGCCCAAAGGACGGGAACGCCCCTTATGAGGCCCATGTTCTATGAGTATTGTGAAGATCCCCAATGTTACCTTCTGGAGGACCAATATCTGTTCGGGCCGGACATCTTATTTGCCCCGGTCATGGAGAAGGGGCAGACCTTCAGGAAAGTGTACCTGCCAAAAGGGCGATGGGTTCTGACCATGGACGGGCAGGTGTACGAGGGAAAGAGCTGGGTCACGGTGGAGGTTAAGCTGGATCAGTTTGCGGCCTTCGTGAAGGAGGGCAGCGCCGTGCTGGAGGTGTTTCGGTAGGCCTGCAGGTGCGGTGTCCGGCGAATGCAGAACCGGATTGTGATAACTGTATTGACTGATATGAGAAAGGAAAGAAGAAAGATATGGCTTATATATTGAATTATACCAGAGAACCCATCAATTCGGCGCTGTACGATCCCAGATTGGCATACAGTATGCATTTGGCGGTCAGTGAGGACGGAAAGGAATATAGGGCGCTGAACCATAACAGCGGGGTGCTGTTCGTGAAGGCCACGGAAAATCAGGACGGCTCCCTGAACCCGAAGAGCCTGAAGAATCCATGGCTGTTTGCGCTGCCGGAGGGAGGATTCGGGGTGGCGGCTGTCCGCATAGAGGGGGACGGCGGTGAGGACGAGGAAAGCAGGGGATGCGCCGTGTTTTTTGTATCTCCGGATTTGATGGAGTACGAGGAAGTGGGGCTTCTGAAGCTGGGCACGGAGCATGTGGAGAGAGTTTCCTGCGTCTATGACCAGAAGCGCGGGAGCTTCCGGGTGCTGTGGCAGGAGCGGACGGGGGAGCGGTTTGGGGCTTTCATCCGTAGTCCCAAGGAGCTGCAGCTTGCCGCTGTGCCGGAAATGCTGGAGGGCGAGCTTGAGACGGAGGAGATCTGGAGCCGGGGGAGCGGCCTTTGTGGTTCGGGCAGCTCCGATGGAGGGAGCGGCCTTTCCGGCTCGGGAAATCTGAACAGGGAAAGCATTGCGGCAGGAATTCAGGGGGCAGTCCCTCACAATGTGCTGGAGGTATCGGAGGCGGTGGCCGCCAGGCTCTGCAGAAAGCTTACGCCCCCGGTGAACATCGGCGTCCGCTTTCCGGAGCAGGTGGAGGCGGCGAACCGGGAGGAGCTGGAGCGGCAGTACGCCACGGCCCTGTACAGCGACGGGAGCCAAGCGTCCAAGCGGGTGGACTGGGAGCTTTCGCAGGTAGATTTTGACAAGAAGGGCGTATATGAGATCAGTGGCAGAGTCCATCAGGATCATTTTGCCTTCCCTATTGCATACAACCGCGCGGACCCTTGTATCTGCAAGTGGAACGGCAGCTATTATTTCATCGCCACCAACGATGCGGACGGCAACCACACGCTCTATATCAGAGAGGCAAAAAGTATTCCGGAGCTGGTGGAAGCTCCGGAGCGGCTGCTTTTGGATTCCGAAACCTATCCCGGCATCGGAGGACTGCTGTGGGCGCCGGAGTTTCATGAGATAAACGGCAGGCTCTATATTTTCCACGGGGCTACTCCGGGAGAGTTCTTTTGGGAGGAGAGCCATGTGATGGAGCTGAGAGAAGGGGGCGATCCCGCCTGCAGGGAGGACTGGTCCGCGCCCAAGCGGGTGGTGAAAAAAGACGGCAGCGACATATGCGAGGCCGGGAAGGAGATCACGCTGGACATGACCTGCTTTCAGTGGGAGGGGGACTTTTATGCGGTCTGGTCCCAGAGACAGTTCCTGCCCAAGGATCTGGGGGCCTGGCTCTATATCGCAAAGCTGAATCCCAAGGAGCCGTGGAAGCTGGACACCGAGCCCGTGGTGCTGTCCAAGCCGGAATACGGCTGGGCCAACAACCATACCTTCGTGGACGAAGGTCCCTTTGCGCTGATTCGGGGAGATAAGCTTTATTTGACTTTCTCCAGCGCGGCGGTGGACACCTCTTATGTGGTGGGTCTTCTGACCATTGAAAAGGGGAAGGATCTGCTGGACGCGCATAATTGGAGCAAGAAAAATTATCCCCTGCTGACCTCCAGAAGCGTGGAGGGAGAGTTCGGCACGGGGCACAATGCCTATGTGATCGATGATGACGGAACAGTATGGAACACCTATCACGCCAGACCGGGGGTGGACGGCGTGCGCAGCAGCGGAATCAGAAGGGTTCATTTCGATGTGGAGGGAGATCTTGTGCTGGATTTGACGGAGGATCTGGATCTGAAGGAGGAATACGCCTGTGTGAAGACACGCCTATCGGTGAAGTGAGGCGTTTATGCCCATGGGGATTTCACGGCGCTATAGGAGAATACAAAGCGCAAGATATGATAAGTCAGGCCCATAATGAGCAAGTAATGGGAAGACACGGGCGGGAAATTGTGCTATACTTTTTTCAGGTTTTTGACGAAGCAAAAGTATAGGATAAGGAGTGGCGGACAGATGGAGATTTTAAAAGTGACGGATCCGGCCTTCAAGAGCTATGGAAGGGTGGTGGACAACATTGATTTTTCCGCTTTGGTGGAAGCCCTGAAGAGGACTCCCGTTCCGGAGGACGTGGTCTATGAGCCTTCCGTGGCGTCTCTGGAGGAGCTGCCCGTGCTGGAGGAGCTTTCCCGGATCGCATACGGTGAGATGCCCATCCAGATCGGGTACTGCAACGGACACAATGTAAAACTGAACGCTTTGGAGTATCATCGGGATTCCGAAATCAACGTGGCCGCATGGGACACGGTGCTGATGCTGGGGCTTCTGACGGAGGTGGAGGAGGATCATACATACGACACTTCAAAAGTGAAGGCGTTTCTGGTGCCGGCGGGAACCGGAGTGGAGATCTATGCAACCACGCTGCACTATGCCCCCTGCCACGCCAAGGAGCAGGGCTTTCAGGTGGCCATCGTGCTGCCCAAGGGAACCAATTATCCTCTGAAGGGCAAGCATGCCGCGGCGGGAAACGGCTCGGAGGGTGCAGACAACGAGGATGCTCTGCTGGCGGCGGTGAACAAGTGGCTCATCGGCCATCCTGAGGGAGGTCTGGCGGAAGGCAGCTTTCTGGGACTCAAGGGGCAGAATTTGTGCCTGTCGGAGAATGCATAGGTAAGACGTGATGTTTTTGGTGGTCTGATGAGTTAAGCATAAGTTGAAATAGGAGGAAAAAGAAATGAGCGATTTGGTTGTAACAAACAATCTGCCTCAGGTCAAGATCGGCGTGGTGGCGGTGAGCCGGGACTGCTTTCCGGAATCCTTGTCGGTGAACAGAAGGAAGGCGCTGATTGCGGCCTATGCCGCAAAGTACGGCAGCGAAGGCGTGTACGAATGCCCCGTATGCATCGTGGAGAGCGAGCTTCATATGGTGCAGGCGCTGGAGAACATCAAGGAGGCGGGATGTAATGCCCTCTGTGTGTATCTGGGCAACTTCGGCCCGGAGATCAGCGAGACTTTGCTTGCAAAGCATTTTGACGGTCCGGTGATGTTTATCGCTGCGGCGGAGGAGTCTCAGGGAAATCTTACCAGCGGCAGGGGTGACGCTTACTGCGGCATGCTCAATGCCAGCTACAACCTGAAATTAAGAGGCGTCAAGGCCTACATACCGGAGTATCCCGTGGGAACGGCTCAGGAGTGCGCAGACATGCTTCACGGTTTCCTGCCCATCGCCAGAGCCATCATCGGCCTTTCCGGACTGAAGATCATAAGCTTCGGCCCCAGACCCTTAAACTTTCTGGCCTGCAACGCTCCCATCCAGCAGCTGTACAACTTGGGCGTGGAGATCGAGGAAAATTCCGAGCTGGATCTGTTTGAGGCGTTCAACAAGCATGAGGGGGATACCCGCATTCCCGCCAAGATCAAGGAGATGGAGGCAGAGCTTGGGGAGGGCAATCTCAAGCCCGAGGTGCTGCCTAAGCTGGCCCAGTATGAACTGACTCTGCTGGATTGGATCGAGGCCCATAGGGGATATAGGAAATATGTGGCCATTGCCGGAAAGTGCTGGCCTGCGTTCCAGACACAGTTCGGCTTCGTGCCCTGCTATGTGAACAGCCGTCTCACCGGAATGGGCATTCCCGTGTCCTGCGAGGTGGACATTTACGGAGCGTTAAGCGAGTTCATCGGCACCTGCGTCAGCGGTGACGTGGTTACGCTGCTGGATATCAACAACAGTGTTCCCAAGGACATGTTCGAGGAGTCCATCAAGGACAAATTCGGCTATGGGCATCAGGAGACCTTCATGGGCTTCCACTGCGGAAATACCTGCTCCAGAAAGCTCTCCGCCTGCAGCATGAAGTACCAGATGATCATGGCCAGAACGCTGCCTGAAGAAGTGACCCAAGGGACTCTGGAGGGGGATATCCTTCCCGGAGACATCACCTTCTATCGGCTTCAGAGCACTGCGGACTGCAAGCTCCGGGCCTACATTGCACAGGGAGAGGTTCTTCCCGTGGCCACCAAGTCCTTTGGCGGCATCGGCGTATTCGCCATTCCGGAGATGGGCAGATTCTACCGTCATGTGCTGATCGAGAAGAATTATCCTCATCACGGCGCAGTGGCCTTCGGACATTTCGGAAAGGAACTTTTTGAGGTGTTCAAGTATATCGGCGTTCCGGTGGAGGATCTGAATTTCAACCAGCCCAAGGGCATGATGTATCCTACGGAAAATCCTTTTGTATAAGCTTTGCACCGGCCCATGGGTATACATGGACGGCGCATCGTATGCGAAAAGGCAGGGGAATCGATTCCCCTGCCTTTTGCTGCTGCATTGGTTTGGGACAAAAGCCGGACAAACAAAAGCATTTCATGACAAGTAAACAAAAGCGTATTAAGCTATAATGTTAGTGGATGGTAAGGAAAGGAGGGAGCCCCATGTATTGGCTGCAAAGCATAAACAGCGCGATTCATTTTATTGAACACAACATAACAAATAAAATCGGAATAGAAGATATCTCAAAAGAGGTTTATTCTTCCAGCGCGCATTTTCAGCGTATTTTTCACTTGGTTACGGGTATAACGCTTGGGGAATATGTCCGCAACCGCAGGTTGAGCCTTGCGGGGAGAGATTTGCAGCTGGGAAACGGAAAGGTAACGGAGGTTGCCATGAGGTATCAGTACGATACCCTTGAGAGCTTCTCGAAAGCCTTTTTGAGATTTCATGGGATAAAACCATCGGCAGTCAAGGCAAAGGACAGCAGGCTAAAATTTTACAGTCCGCTTACAATTAATGTTTCGGTTAAAGGAGGATTTGATATGTCTTTCAAACTGATAGACGAGTTTTGCTGGAGCAATATTGATGATCAGATTACGGAAGCTCTTTCTGATGCGGAAAAATATCAGATGGTGATCGAGTGGTCCAAAAAGGCGAGAGGACAAAATCCCGATGTATTCGACTCTCTGACCAGTTGGATACTGGATGATTCCCAATGGACAGAGGACAAGCTGATTGAAAACGAACAAATCTTGATGAACGGCGTACTGGCAAGGTTCAAGGAGCAGAATGCCAAGCTCCGGGCATATTTAAGGGCGCTTTCTGGTTCGGATGTTGTAAACAAAGCTGTTTGGAGCGCTCTGGACAGATTCGATTCTTATCTGGCAGGCCAAACAGATGATCCCGTCCTGCAAAAAGCCGTGGATGATATGTTCAACGATTTCTCCAGCATGAATAACCGCCGTATACGGGAGCTGATTGCCGGAAATGCAACCGGTTCTGCGGGTGTAAACAGCGTGGAGCTCTATGGCTATATCAATTGCCTGAAGGACTGTGACGCAGGCGTTCAGTGGACCTTATTTATGCCCCAGTTTGCTCAGAGGCAGCAAAAGGGGTTTCAGATTGAAAGCTTTGAGTACAGAACCATGCCGGAAATGCGCTTTATAGGCAAAGAATTTATGAAAGAGAATCCCGGAGATTTCAGCCAAGAGCTTGCCGTGTTTGCGGCGCTGGATGAGCTTGGCGAATACAAATCAGGATTTGACTATGATATTTTGCTTTTTCACCACTTCGGGAAAGGGGTGGATGTGGAACCATGCCACGGCTTTTTGGGCAGATTCATGAAGGCTCAGACCCCGGTGCCTCAGGGCTTTACCTATGTGGATTTTACGCCGAAGCGTAATATGCCGGAATTCGGGCCGCCTTATCTGTCGCAATTTGCTCTGGCGATTTTTGCAGGAGATGTAAATGCCATGCACAGCTGTGACCACTATGACGTCGATGCCATGTACGATGTTACAAGAAATATCATCTTGGGTCAGGGGGTACAGATTCCCTATCCGCATAAATACTGGACAGCGGAAGTGTTTTTGGATGGCGCTGCAAACCCGGGAACGGCCTACTTGTTCAGTGTGGAGCTTTGACGAAGGTTACAGTCAAACAAAGAGGGAAGGCAGGAGCGTTTCTTGATATATCCGATTGCGGCATCATAGAGTGGTATTTGTTCACGGACTCCATGATGCCGCACTATAGTTGTGCCATCAATGCGGTTTTGGCAGCAGCAGCTCATGAAATCCCGTTTACATAAATGGCTTCCTCTGTTTCTATGCAAAATGCTGCCAATCTACCGCCCGTAGCACAAGAACAATCTATTGCAATATGCCCGTTTTTTCGATATACTTCGGTTTTTTCCCAGCCTTTTATGAGAATTGTGGGCGTGTGGCCTGTAACCAGAAATACAGTTTCATCCGGATAATACCGTTTTGAATAATCAGCCTGCTCTTCCAAAAAATTATATAAATCATATTCATCCAAAGCTTTGTCCGGAGAAAAATTAGTGAGTCCTGCATGAACTAATCGGTACTCTTTTCCGTTATTTTTTATTACTTCATACAAGGACGCCTCTGCGATATAATCCAGCTAACGCCTCCGCATCATATCTTGTAATACTTTTATGGGTTCCGGTCCGCGGTCTACGGCATCGCCTAATACATACAGCTTATCGTTATCGGAAAAACGAATTTTTTCAAGCAGCAGCCGATATTGCTCGTAGCATCCATGGATATCAGAAATAACGTATCTCATATTGATTCCCTTTTTCCTCCGGATTGATTTTGTTTTGGTATCGAAATATAGTATATTATGAAGTGATAGTATGCTATTCTGCACTGAGATTCTCTTTTACCAAATATCGTAGTCCGAGTTATCTACAAACCCTTTGTTCCGCAGCTCCCTGATATATCGGATTGCAGTGTCGGATCTCCATACCCCCTTTTTTAACATGCTAAGAGGAATATGGAAATCCTGATAACTTGAATAGGGCACATCGAAAAACAGTCTGGCAGCTTCCGCCTCGCATTTTTCTATCATTTCTTTCGTTAGTACAATTTCATATGCAAAGTCCATTTCATCATTGCACCAGAACCTGCCGCCGGAATGCAGCTCTAAATTTGCCTCATTTGCAAAATGAGTAAAATCTGTCCTTGTTTCTGGCGTGAGCAGAGTGGGATGAGGGAACCAAACGGCTCTCACAAAGTCTCCTTTGACGCTTATTGAGCACTGTATTTCCAGCGTTGGAACAAGGGGATGTTCCAGCCAAGCAAATAAATGCCATTCTTCGAGGAATATAGAAATGATAGAACCGGTATGAGGCCGTTTTTCCTTTTCAAGAGAAAACTCGCTGGCTTTTCTTTCTATCATTTTCTGTAATACAATATTGATGTTTTCGCTCATAAAAATCCTCCCTTAAAATAAAAGCTCCGTTGGATAATGCATAAATAGTATCCGCAAAGAAGTGTATCGAACAACGTGTTCAAAACTTCTTGCTACTACAGTATAGCTTGGCATATGGTTTTTGTCAACCCCTTTTCAATTCCCTTTCATTATTTTGTTCACTATTTCCAAATTGTCTTGCACACTTATTTTTTTCATGATAAGGTAAATCCAGCATACCCCATGTGGTGGGGGATGATAGCCCCATGGCCGGAATAGGGAATTGGCTGGAGGAAGAACGATTCAGTTCGAGCATTACTGATAATAAGACGAGAATAGACCAATTGAATAATGTGGTGATAGCTAAGATGATTGTTTCTATTCAAATTTGTTTCTGTTCAAATCTGGGAAACATAGCATTTTGTTGGATTAAGCCGAGGGGATCGGCCGTTTCTTTAGCCGGTCATTTTACGAATTAGTTCGTGCATGATGGCGAGAATAATAGCTGGAGGCGATGGCAAATGGCAGAAAGTCAAAATATAGAATATAAAGAGTCTTGGCGAGACGAATATTTGAAATGGGTATGTGGTTTTGCCAATGCACAAGGCGGTAAGATTTATATTGGGAAGAAGGACGATGGCACCGTCCTTGGTATTCGCGATGCAAAAAAGCTGATGGAAGATATTCCGAACAAAATTCAGAATAAACTGGGCATTGTTGCTGATGTTAATCTTTTGACTGAAAACGGATTAGAATATATTGAGATTGCGGTTAATCCTCAGGCATATTCGGTGAATTATGATGGGGAATATCACTACAGAAGTGGCAGCACCAAACAATTATTACGGGGAAATGCACTGACGGCTTTCTTGATGACCAAGACGGGTATTAAGTGGGAATCTGCCCCCGTTTTAAATATTTCAATTGATGAACTAGACAAAGAAAGTTTTGATATTTTCAGAAGAGAAGCGATTAGAAGCGGAAGAATGTCAGAGAACGATTTTGATGTTTCAAGTGTGGAACTTCTGGATAAATTGGGCTTGCTTACAGAAGAGGGAAAACTTACACGTGCAGGAGCATTATGCTTTTATAGAGAACCGGAAAAAGTTATTGGCGGTTGCTATGTAAAAATTGGTATGTTTGATGGAAGTGAAATACTGTATCAGGATGAAATAAGAGGTTCATTAATGTTGATTGCTGACAGAGTAGTTGATTTTATCTACCTGAAATATCTAAAAGCAAAAATAAGTTATTACAAGGAAACGAGAGTAGAAACATATCCGTATGCAAGAGATGCCGTGCGAGAGGCAGTTTATAATGCCTTGATTCATTGTGATTGGTCAATGAATGTACCGATTCAAATAAGAGTTGACAAGGAAACTATGCGTGTCGGTAATTGCTGCGTTCTTCCTCTTGGATGGAATATAGAAAAACTTATGGGGCAGCATAATTCTGTTCCGTTTAATCCGAAAATTGCTGGGGTGTTTTACCGTGCAGGATATATTGAGAGCTGGGGACGAGGTATACAGAAGATTTGCGATGCTTGTGAAACGCTAGGTACAGAAAAACCGGAGTATTATGTTAGTGGTTCTGATATCATGGTGAGGTTCAAAGCTCTGCAGAGTGCCATAGTGGAGGAGCTCAAAGAATCAAAATGCCAAAGCGACAATAGTGCTGGCGCTTTGGCTGACGCTTTGGCACTTAGAATTTTAGATGAGATCAGGAAAAATCCAAAAGCGTCACAAAGTGAAATGGCTGAGCGTCTTGGTGTGGCAAGAAGATCTGTACAAAGAAAGATAGAGGAATTGAAGTCGTTAGGGCGGCTTGAACGTATCGGTGGTAAGCGATATGGTCATTGGCAGATTAATGACGAAGGACTGACGGGATGAGGCGATGGCTTGTGGGGCTTGTTTCCTTAGGGAGAAGTCTTGAGGTAATCGACAAATCAGTCTTTGCAGCGGAATGGATAGATATAATTGCAGCATGGAAAAATATTTCTTTAGTCCATACATGACACAAGCATATGGGAACAAGGAGAGAACAAAATGCCATATATATATGAAATAGAAGTACAGCTGGCCACAACTCAAAAAAAATTTAGTTTACAAGACAAACTTGGCATTGTTCAGGATGCGATACAACGATACAATAACCGTTCATATGAAATGCAAAACCCTAAAACGTTAAAATTACTGGAGATTAACCATGACAGTATGTTTTTGATTCTTGAAAGCTCCCTTCCGCTATATAGTTTGGGGCGAGCTTTAAGGACTTTTTCTGTCATTATCATTAAAGAAATAAAGGATGATGACTTTGTGAATGCTATAACGCCAAATGGCCAATTGTTTTCAACCAGACAATTAAGCAAAAGCGAAAAAGAAATCAACACGGAATTTAGCATCGATTACGCGCAAATAGAGGATTTAGACGTTATTAAAGCCCTTATGGATTATGTTTATAAAAAGCGAGATCCGGATTCAACAGCCTATAGAAAGAAAAAAGCGGCTTTTGAACAAATTAAAAAAATTGCTTTTGATTCTGGTATTATAAACAATATTTCGTGAGTGTAGTTACGTTCGGCTGACTGCTCCTTGCCATCTATACAAGTGCTGCAGGACTTGCGGTTAATACAGATAACCTCTGGGGGACTTGCGGCAAATATGGAAAGATTCTGCGCATTCTGATAATCGTATCTTTTGGCGATTCTTTTCTGCCTTCAAACTGATTTCATATTGCCTATCCGGCTCTTTGTAGATCTAAAACAGCTTTGCAGACCTTGATCAGCTTTGCAGACCTTGATCAGCTTTGCAGACCCTAAGCGGTTTTGCAGACCTTGATCAGCTTTGCAGATCATAAACAGTTTCGGAAATCATAAACAGCCTCGGATATGCGGCGGCTTCGGCTGCCGTGAGGGGCTTGGACTGTATCATAGTCTTTGCCTGCTTTTGGATGTACCACGACTCTATGGGGAAACAGCAATATATAACCATATGTTAGCAACCAGTAAAGAGATTTCCCCAGTGGGAAATGGTATCATATCCAATATACTGGAGCGTTTATTATGCTGGGGATTTCGGGCTGCGGCAGAGCAGCCGGAGAAAGGCCTCAGAGACTTAAAAGGGAGGTATGGGCATGAGAGTGAAGAACCCTATATTTAGGGCGGCCATTGCAGGGGGAATGGCTTGCGCGCTTTTGCTTACGGGCTGCGGCCGGGATGAAGAGGGAGCGGCAGGTCAGGCCGGCGGGCCGGCTCAGGAGGCAGACGCAGGCTCCTCAGGAGCAGAGGGCGGCAATAACGCAGCGGAAGGAAGCGGAAGTGCAAAAAATCCATCCGAATCCGGCAAAGACGCCATAGGGGACGGGGAGCAGAACGGAGCCGACGGGCAGACCGGGAGCGGAGACTTTGCCGGGGAGCCGGACAAGGAGGGGGAGGAGGCGCCGGAGAGCATATTGCGCCGTCCCGTGTCGCCGGAGCAGCCCATGTGGATTGTCCACATTGATACATGGAACTATGCGGATCCCCAAAAGATTATTGATTTGATACCTGAGGACATTCTGCCCTATGTGGTATTCAATATTTCTCTTTCCATTTCCTGGGACAGCGAGACCCATGAATGGCTGATGGTGAATGACGGCTATGAGACGGCCAAGTCGTGGCTGCGGACTTGTGCCGACGAGGGCGTGTGGGCCATGATACAGCCGGCCAGCGGGGGACAGTGTCATTTCCCCGACTATGACGCGTCCACTGACTATGAAGATACCTTATATGCTGAATTCTACAGAGATTATCCGAATTTCATAGGCTTTAATTACTGTGAGCAGTTCTGGGGCTTCGAGTCGGCGGATTTTCCCGTCACACCCATAGAGCGCTACGAACATTTTGCCAAGCTTCTGGAGCTGGGAGACCGATATGGCGGCTATCTGGTGGTGAGCTGGTGCGGCAATCAGTGGAGCCCCGCCATCAACCCCATGGCCATGCTGAAGCAGGTTCCCGCCTTCGAGGAGGCCTGCGGGAAATATACGCAGAATTACATATTATGTGAGAAATATACCCAGACCAGCTATCTGTCGGACATGGAGAGCCTTGTTTTGGGGACATGGCTTTCGGGGTACTGCGGGCAGTTCGGCGTCCGCTATGACGAGTCGGGATGGACGGACGCAGAAGGCGAGGGACAGGAGGAATACCGCCTTTCCACCTCCCTTGCGGTGGATTTCGAGCGGTTCGCTCTAAATGGAATGACGGTGGTGGACGGGCCTGAGCTGATCTGGGTGTCGGATTTCCGGGAGCTGCCCCCTTCGGTGGGAGAGGACGGCTATGCCAAGCGGGGATGGAAGACCCAGCCGGAATTTGAAAATGTGGCCATAGATATGTTCCGCAAGGTTTTAGACGGCACCATCCGGATTCCTAGCCGGGAGGAGGTGGTGGAGCGCACCAAGCTGGTGATCATCAATGATGTGGAGACGGGAAGCATCGATGAAAAATACAGCACGCCTTCCACGCTCTTTGAAGGGCTCTACCGCATGGAGGACGACGGAAACCTCAGGGACAATCATTCCTTCTACAAAAGTACGGGACGCTATCCCTCTATTCCGGTGGCATATGGCCTGAGGGATAAGCTTGCAAAGTCCTTTGAGATACAAGTATATCAGTCAGATCTGGTTCCCCAGTGGCCTCCGGCGGAGCACGGCTGGCATTCCGTGGCAAAGAAGCAGGAGGTCTACAATGAGCTGTTCCCGCAGGAATACACAGGGGACTGCTATGCGGGGCGTCTGGAGAATACTTGGGTGACCTACAATCCTTATAAGGAAGAGAGGACTGCGGAGGGAGAGCTTCCCTGCTTCTACAATACGTGTGAAAAAATAGGGCTGAACTATTCCAGATATACTTCGGCCATCATCAATGAATATACCGACCACATAGATTTTTATCTGAACAACTACGATGAGAAGGAAGATGTTCTGAGGGAAAATATCATAAAGATCTATGGAAGCTTGGAGGAACCTGCCTTCACCTATAAAGACCGGGGCGCGGAGCAGAGCCCCAGCCAGATTACGTCCAGATGGGAGGACGGCGTCTTCACTCTTACCATCAGGCAGAACGGCCCCTTGGAGCTGAGGGTGGACTGCGCCGGGGCGGCATCGGACCGTGACACACAGTACAAGAGCGCGGAGATTTGCGCGCCCCAGGAGCCGCCCTTTTATGAAGGGCCCCGTCAGTACGAGGCAGAATTTTTTGATTCCAAAGACATTGAGGAGATCGTGAAAAACGGCTGCCGCACGGGAGTGGACGGATTTTGGGGACAGGGCTATATGAAGTTCGGAACCAAGAAAACCGCCGCCGTGAGAGACACTGTCCGCACGGACAAGGGCGGCAGTTTTGCCATGAAACTGCGCTATGCAGTGCCGTCTGATGTAAATGGATTGGAGCTGTACGTCAACGGCGAGAAGGTGGCGGCGCTTTCGCTGGCGGCGACAGACTCCTACAGCGATTGGGCGGTCTGTGAGCAGGAGATCCTTCTGCAGGAAGGTGAAAATACCATTGAGCTGAAGGCTTCTGAGGAGCTGGCGGATTCGCTTTATCTTGATAATTTTGTGGTGGAGGGAGACTTCGGTGACGGAGAGTGATCAGGCCGTAGGCAAAAAGCTGCCGGAACAAATATCCAAGACGGAGGGCAGCCTGAGCGAAAGCCATGGGGGAAATTCGCAAAAAACGGAAAGGTATGGAGGAAATTAGGATGCAGACCAAGGAAACGGGAATGTGTGAAGAGGGGCCTAAGGCGCCCAGAGATGCGCAGAAGAAGCGCAGCGGTTTTTATCTTATGCGGGGCAAGGATATTGCAGGCTCGATTCAGCCTGACGGAAGGGGAATCCAGTTCCTGCACATGGACGGGGAGAGAATGATTACCGCTGCCCGGATCGTGGGCAATGTGGCGGAGGAAGGAATGCTGGAGCTGCTGAAGTCGGCGGCAGGCTTCCGCAGGCTGGTGCATAGCATGGGCGTCCGGGTGGAGATGGCCGGGGATTTCTCCTCGGAGGACTGCCCGGAGGTGGATTTCGTGCTCCAAATGTACCCTGGAAAGGACTCCTTTGTGCCCGGAACCCAGATCAAGGCGTCCATACCCACGGACGGCATGGAGTACATGGTGGAGCTGGACGACTATACTTGGTCAGACAACGACAATGTGCCGGGACAGATCCGGTTTGAGTTTTCCGCGGCAGGACAGCTGGCGCAGGTATGGGTGAAGCTTTATCTGCGGGACGGCTTTCAGGCTCCGGAGGAGACGGAGGAGGCTCCGGTGGACTTGGAGGCCCCGGAGTATAGGGAGCTGGTGAAGAAATCCCTGATGCAGGCGGGGAATCCCGCAAGGCTTCAGAAGGCTCTGGCCAAGGCCAGAAGGGGAGAAGACACAACAATAGCCTTCATCGGAGGCTCCATCACCCAAGGAGCCGGGGCTATTCCCATCAATACCTCCTGCTATGCGTATAAGACATTTCAGAAGCTGTGCCGTCTGGCGGGGAAGGGCATGGAGGAAAATATTCATTATGTAAAGGCCGGTGTGGGCGGAACCCCTTCGGAGCTGGGGATGCTGCGCTATCACAGAGACGTATGCAGGGATGGCGCCGTGGAGCCTGATATCGTTGTGGTGGAGTTCGCCGTCAATGATCTGGGGGATGAGACGCAGGGGGAGTGCTACGATTCTCTGGTAAGGATGATTCTCGGCGCAAAGAACGCTCCGGCGGTGATTCTGCTGTTCGCCGTGTTCGCCAGCGACTGGAACCTGCAGGAGAGGCTTGCGCCCGTGGGAGAGGCTTATGACCTGCCCATGGTCAGCGTCAGGGATGCGGTGGTGGAGCAGTTTTACAAAAAGCCGGGAGCAGGGAGGCTGTTCGGCAAGAGCCAGTTCTTTTATGACTGCTATCATCCCACCAATCTGGGCCACACCGTAATGGCTGACTGTATCGGATATCTGCTGGAGACAGCGGACGGCATGCCCGAAGGGAAGGACGACCTGAGGCTGGATAGGATCGTTCCTCCGCTGGGCGGGGAGTTTGAGAATGTGCGGCTGTACGACAGAAACAGCAAGGCGCCGGGGATTTCTGTGGACTGCGGCAGCTTTTGCGGGCAGGATCAGGAGCTGCATGCCGTGGAGATGAATATGGATCTGACTCAGACGCCGGAGTTTCCCTACAACTGGATGCATGGACAAAATGGAGACAGTGTCGTAATGTCAGACGGCTCCTCCAAGGCAGCCGATGCTTCCTGCAAGCCAGCCGGCGCTTCAAAAGCAGCCCCCTTTTCCATGGACATCACTTGCACGGCTCTGGTGCTGATCTACAAGGATTCGGGCAGCGGCAGCGTGGGATGCGCGGACGTGTTTGTAGACGGAAAAAAGGTATTGACGGCGGATCCCCATGTGGGCGGATGGACCCACTGCAATCCGGTGATCTGTTTCAGGGGCGGAGAACGCAGGAAATACCATGTGGAAATATCCATGGCGGCGGGAGACGAGGACAAGGAATTCACGATATTGGGCTTCGGCTATGTGGAGTGAGCGGGAATGAGGGCAGGGGCCCTTTGAAAGGGTATCCCAAAAGGGGCCGGCCTTCACCGTAAGAGGGCCCAAGAGCATTTATGATATGCGGACTGGTATGTGCGCTGAAGTGCATGAGGAGGTATGAGCATGGGAATGAAGTGGAGCAAGGACGATATGCCTCTGCTGGTGGTGGAAGAGGGCGGTTATGAGGGCGTCAGAAGAATCGCAGGGAAGGTGGCGGAGGATATAGGGAAGGTGCTGGGCGCAGCGCCGGAGGTGACGGACTTAAAGGGCCTTTCGGAAAAGAGGGCCACCTGCATTATCTTGTGCGCCACTCTGGGAAAAAGCCCTCTGCTGGAGGAGCTGGCGAATAGGGGGCTTGCGGACTTCGAGGGGCTTATGAAGGAGGACGGCAGCACAAAGAGGGAGGTCTACCAGATTCGGAGAATTTTTTCCGAGGGAAAAGACGGCCTGAAGGATTGTCTGAAAAACTGCCTGAAAAATCAAGGGGCAGAAGGAGAGCTGCAGGCTGGCGGCGCTGAGAAGGGGGATGCTTTTCTGGCGGGCGTCCCGGAGAGCGTGTTGCTGATCGCCGGCAGCGACAAGCGGGGGACGATCTACGGCATGTTCGCCTTATCCGAATACATAGGAGTGTCCCCCTTGTGCTACTGGGGAGACGTGGAGCCGGTTCACCGGGACATATTGAATATTGCCGGGGACATAGAGATTCTGTCCAAGGAGCCCAGCGTAAAATACCGGGGATTTTTCATCAACGACGAGTGGCCCTGCTTCGGCAGCTGGGCCGGGGAGCATTTCGGCGGATTCAACGCAGCTGCCTATGAGCATGTATTTGAGCTGCTGCTGCGGATGAAGGGCAATTACTTGTGGCCTGCCATGTGGACCGCTTCCTTTCCTCTGGACGGGCCGGGGAGCATGAATGAGGAGCTGGCTGATATCTACGGTGTGGTCATGGGATATTCCCATCATGAACCTTGCTTAAGGGCCAGCGAGGAATGGGACAAGGTTCGGGGAGAGGGCAGCAGGTACGGCAACCAGTGGAATTTTTATACCAATGAGCAGGGACTCTTGAACTATTGGGAGGACGCCCTGAAGCGCAGCGGCAAATATGAGAACATTATCACCATAGGTATGCGGGGAGAGAGGGATTCTTCCATGTTGGGGCCGGAGGCCACGGTGAAGGAGAATATTGATCTGCTCAAGGATATTATCACCAAGCAGAAGGAACTGATCCATAGGCATGTGGAGCGGGAGAGCGGGGAGATTCCCATGCTGCTGGCGCTGTACAAGGAGGTGGAGCCTTACTTTTACGGTGATGAGAACACGCCGGGACTCAAGGACTGGGAAGGGCTGGAGGGCGTGACCTGCATGTTGTGCGAGGACAATTACGGGTATGTCCGCACCTTGCCCACGGAGGAGATACGGGATCATAAGGGTGGCTTCGGAATGTACTACCATTTTGACTATCATGGGGCTCCCGTTTCCTACGAATGGGTGGACTGCACTCCATACTCCCGGATCTGGGAGCAAATGGGGCAGGTATATGAATACGGAATCAGGGATGTGTGGATCGTGAATGTGGGGGATCTGAAATTCCATGAGGTGCCGCTGAATTATTTTCTGGACATGGCCTATGACTTTGAACGGTGGGGCTACGGCAATCCCCGCAGCTATGAGGAGTATCCCGGACGGTGGGTGGAGCGGACCTTCCCGGAGGCAGCGCCTGCCACTCAGGAAAAGATCGGACAGGTTTTGACAAATTATATCCAAATCAACAGTATGCGCAGGCCGGAGGCCCTTCATGCCGGCATCTATCATCCCTGCCATTATGAGGAGACGGACAGAATGCTGGCCCGTGCCGAGGAGCTGGAGGGTCTGTCCCTTCAGGTTATGGAGGAGCTGGAGGATGGGCGGGCATATTACAGCATGATCCATTATCCCGCCATGGCCAGCATGAATGTGCTGAAGATGCAGCTGTATGCCGGGAAGAATCATCTCTATGCCTCTCAGGGCAGGACGGCGGCAAACCTTTACGGGGAGCTGACGCAGGAATGCATCCTTCTGGACAGAAGGTATGCACAGGAGTGGGGAGCATTCAATGGCGGCAAGTGGAACGGCATGCAGCTGGAGCAGCATATCGGCTTCACAAGATGGAATGATGATGACTATCGCTATCCCGTGATCATGAAGGTGGAGCCGGCCCACTGTCCCAGACTCAGCGTTTCCAGAAAGGATGAGGAGAGGACGGCCACCAAGACCTTCGGCCCTCCTATGACGGTACGGATTCCCGACTTCCAGTATGCGGGCTGTACCAGAGCTGTGCTGGAGATCGCCAACGGAGGATGCGGCTGTCTGCATTACCGGATTTCCGTGGAGGGCGGACCGGAGAGGGAAGGGGGCCTTCCGAAGTGGCTGGAGGTCTCTTCCATGGAGGGACAGGTGGAGACGCTGGAGGAAGTGACGCTTCTGTGCCATAGGGAGCTTCTGCCCGAAGAAACCCAGAAGGTGAGACTGCTGATAGAGGATGGGGACGCAAGGGTTGCGGTGGAGATTCTGGGAAAAGCGGTGCCCTTTGCGGATCTTGGGAAAGATCAGGACGGGGGGACGAAGCTGCCCGAAATGACGTATCTGGATAGAAACGGCGTGTTCGCCATGGGAGCGGAGCATTTTTGCCGCAAAAACGACACAAAAAAGGGCGGATTTCAGGTTATGGAAGGCTATGGGAAGTTCGGCGGCGGCGTGAAGGTATTCCCCAGCACGGCTGCGTTTGCGGAGGAGGAAGAGAAGCCAAAGCTGTACTACAGTTTCCTTTCAAGAGAGGCGGGAACGTATCGGGTGGAAATTTTCACAGCGCCCTCCAATCCCCTAAAGAGCGGTCAAAGCGTGAATCTTTTGGTGGGGAGGGGAGAGGAAAATCCTATCAAAGCGGAGATTCTGCCCGCTGATTATAAAGGGGGCGACTACTGGGACGGAAGATGGTGCGCCGCTGCCTTGGACCAGCAGCATAGGACCTGCGTGGCTTTGGAGTTTGGAGAGGGCGTGCAGGAGCTGGCTCTGGGGGCGTTGGAGGCCGGAACGGTGATCGAGAAGATCCTGATTTATAAAGAGGGAACTTGTGTGCCCGCATCCTATCTGGGGCCTCAGGAGAGCTTCTATGTAAAGAGAAGGGGCCTTGAGGAAGACAAATAACAAAAGCAGTAAGGAGAAAAAATGAAGACAGAGGCCAATAATCCGATTACGAAGCTTGACTATCCGGACATTGATGTGATCCGGGTGGATGACACTTATTATATGGTCAGCACCACCATGCATTTCATGCCGGGCTGTGAGATCCTGCGCTCTTATGATCTGGCCAATTGGGAGCATGCGGCCTATGTCTATGACAGGCTGGACGGCACGCCGGGGCAGACTCTTGCGGGGGAGGAGAATATCTACGGCAAAGGCATGTGGGCCGCCAGCCTGCGCTTTCATCAAGGGGTTTTCTATGTCTGTTTCGTAGCCAACGACACAAGAAAGACGTATTTGTTCACATCTAAATCCATAGAAGGGCCTTGGGAGAAGCGCTGCATCGAGGGCTTTTATCATGACTGCTCTCTCTTGTTCGATGATGATGGGCGCGTATACATTGCATACGGAAACAGAGAAATCTATATCACGGAGCTGAGGGCCGATCTTGGCGGGCCCCTGAAGGGCGGCCTCCACCGTCTGGCGGTGAGGGACATCACCGACACCTGCCTCGGCTACGAGGGCATCCATTTTGTAAAGATCGGCGGAAAGTATTATATGTTCTTCATTCATTCGCTGGAGGGCCGATGGATGCGGGCGGAGGCATGCTTCATGGCGGATTCTCCGGAAGGGGAATTTACGGGGGGCGACGTCTGCGTTGACGATATGGGGCTTTCGGGACAAGGGGTGGCACAGGGCGGCATCGTGGACACTCCGGAAGGGAAATGGTACGGCATTCTGTTTCAGGACACCGGGGCGGTAGGGAGGATCCCGGTGCTGGTGCCCGTGACATGGGAGGGGTGCCGTCCTGTTTTCGGAGAGGGCGGGAAAATTCCCAAAACCCTTGCTGTGACTTCGGAAAGGCCTGAGCATGTCTATGAACCCTTGGTGTGCAGCGACGACTTCAAGGGGGAAGAGGTGCCGGGGGAGGCGGAGAGAAGAAGGTGTTACGGCTGCTTTGGCCTGAAAAGCCCATGGCAGTTCAACCATGAGCCGGAGCTGTCTTTGCTTCGTCTGGACCGGAAGAGGGGCGTGCTGTGGATGACGACAGACAAGCTCTGCAAGAGGCTGACTCAGGCAAAGAATATGCTGACCCAGCGGATGCGACTGCCGGGATGCTCCGGGGAGGTGACGGTGGATTTCGCCGGCCTGAGGGATGGCGACTATGCGGGGATCTGCGCATTGCAGGGCTGCTATGGAATGGTGGCTGCGGCGAGACGGGGCGGCGCCGATTTTGTGGTGATGGGGAGCGCCCGGAGGACGGAGAACCAGAATCACCAGACCGAAATGGCCGAAAAAGAGTGGGAGGCAGTAGAGATAAAGGGCAGTCAGGTGCGGCTTAGGGTGGAGGTCTGCTTTGGCCCCGGACAGGATCAGGCCCGGTTCTATTATCGTTCCGGGGAGGAATGGAAGAAGATCGGGGAGACCCATAGGCTGTATTTCGGGCTTGACCACTTCACGGGCTGCCGTTTCGGACTGTTCCAATATGCCACGAAGGAAATAGGCGGCAAGGCAGGATTCATGGATTTCGTTTACGGGGATGTGAACGGTAAATGAGGATGATGGGGAGAGAGCGGAATAATCCGAAAAAAGAAAGATGCCTCAAATGTGCCGCCGTGCTGGTTCTGGCGGCGCTGTGCTGCGGAGCCTGCGGGGGCGGCGAGCCGGAGGATGGCGGGCTTCTTATCATGGAGCAGGAATCGGAACAGCTTCGGTATGACTGCGGAGAAGCGTCCATAGGGGATGTGGTGCTGACGAAACGGATCCCTTGTACATATCTGCAGAAGGAGGAGCAGGAGGTGAGCTTTTCCGTCAGCGGCAGGCAGATTGCCAAAGTTGCGGTGCGCCCGGGGGACACCGTGAAGAAGGGACAGCTATTGGCGGAGCTTGCGGAGGATGACGGCGCGGAAAGGATTGAGGAGCTGGAATATCGGATCGCAAGAAACCGCCTGCTGCTGGAGTATGTGGATTTGAACGAGAACAATGAGATATCCGCCAGATGGCTTCAGTTTCTGTACCGGTCTGGAAGATCGGCGGAGGAGGAAGAGGCGCTGAAGGACTCCATCAGCCGGCTTCAGCAGGACAATGTGTTTCTGCGGCAGGATTATCAGGATGCCATAGAGCTGGACACCATGGAGCTGGAGAGCCTGCATCAGGAGGCTGCCGCCAGCCGGATCTATGCCGGGATAGACGGCACCGTCTCATGGATGAAGGAGAATCTGGAGGGAAGCACCTGCGCCAGAGGCGAGGTGATCATAAGGCTCATAGACGGTTCCGAGGGCTTGTTTGTGGTGAAGGGCACGGACCAGAGGGAACTTTTTAAAGAAGGGGTGCCCGTGGAGATGAGCATCGGTTTAGGACCGGCTGCAGGAAGGTATGAACTGCTGCCCTATGAGATGGAAAAGTGGGACGAGAGGCTTACTTTTTCCCTGACGGATGAATATGACGGAGTAATCATTGACGTGGGAACCGCAGGAACCTTGACGCTGGTTTTGGACAGCCGGGAAGGGGTGCTTACGGTGCCTGCCCGGGCGGTGCACAGGGCGGATGGGCGCTCCTACGTCTATGTGGTGGGGGAGAGCGGCGTCCGCGAGGTCAGATGGGTGGAAACGGGACTTTTCGGTGATGAGACCGTGGAGATCACGAAGGGTCTGGAGGAGAGAGAGAAGGTTATTTTGAGATGAGGAACGGCAGAAGAATCATTTGTATGATATTGGTTCTGGCTACGGCATTGTGCGGATGCGGCCCGCAGGCATCCGATGAAGGGGAGGAGATCGTCCTTTTGGATCCGGTGGGGGATTCCTCGGGATGGGAGGCAGCCTCCCGCCGTAATCTCTATGACGCCGATGTATATTCCGCCACGGTGTATCCCTATACGCAGGAATATTCCTTTGGCGCGGGCGTTGTTTTCCACAGCTTCGGCGCGTATCCCGGGGAAAGGGTGAAAAAGGGAGGAACCTTGGCATTGGGTGACAGCAGCGCCCTGAAGGAGGCCATAGGGGAGAAGGAAGAGCAGATTCTCCGGATGGAGGAAGAATTTCAGGAATACCGGGAGGAGACGCTGGAGGCCATGGAGAAGCCCGCCGGGGAGGCGGAGTACCTGCGCGGCATAGTGGAGAATCTTTTGGAGACGGAGCCGGAGGAGTTCCTGCCCGCCGGCAGCGTGTCGGGGGGCGATGCCGAGGTTCCGAAGGGAAATGCCCCGGATGCAGGAGCCTCGGGGGATCCCGTGAAAAATCCTGCCTACATCCAATGGAAGGAATTCTATGTCCGGTACGAGGGCGACTACCGCATCCTTGCCCATCAGGTGGATATGACGAAGGCCCAGCTGGAGCAGAAGACCGCTCTCTACGAGCTGGATCACCAGCATGCCCTAAGGCAGCTGGAGAGCATGAAGGCGGAACTGAGAAAAATGACTTTGGCATCCTCCATGGAAGGCACCGTGGTGGCGGTGGGGAGCTGGAGAAACGGCAGTCCCGTTGGGGAGAGGGACAAGGTAGCGGCGGTGGGGGATCTGAGCCAAAAGCTGCTGCGATGCCAATACATCGACAAGCTTACCGTGACAAGGGCCAAGGATGTGTATGCGCTGGTGGACGGTAAACGCTATGAGATTGTCTATGAGCCCATGGACGGGGAGGAGTATGCCAGACGCGCCGCCCTGAAGGAGACCATCTACTCCACCTTCCGGCTGACGGAGGACGCGCAGGACATATCCGTGGGGGATTTTGCAGTGATAACGGTGGTAAATGACATAAGGGAGAACGTGCTTTCCGTTCCCGAGACCGCTTTGCACAAAGAGCCGGGAGGGAGCTTCGTTTATGTGATGAGAGACGGGCAGAGCACTGCGGTCAGCGTGGAGACCGGCATGAGCGACGGGGTCTATAGGGAGATTCTGGGCGGCATTCAGGAGGGAGACAAGGTTCTGGCGGCTCAGGTCATGACGGCGGGGGAGAGCAGGGCATCCGTGGAAAGGGGAAATTTCAACAGTAAGTTCAGCGGCAACGGTTATATGACCTATCTTTCCGTGTCCAAGACGCGCAATTCCGTGAACTACGGCAGAACATATTTTTTGGAATATGCAGTGAGCCTATACCAGCATGTGGAGAAGGGGGATGTGATTGCCCGGATTCGGGTTCAGCCGGATCTGGTGGAGCTGGAGCGGAACCAAGTGAAGCTTGCAAGGCTTCGGGAGCGACTGGAGATTCTGGAGCGTCAGGAGGCGGAGGAAGGCGGAGCGGATAAAAGCCTCCTTAAGACCATCGCCGCCAGAAGGGAGGAGATCGCCCAAGCAGAGGAGCTCATCGCTGAGATGACGGCGGATTATGCCACCGGCCGGATCGTGGCGCAGGAGAGCGGCATCATCGTCTCTCTGGCGGATTATGTCCCGGAGGATATTCTGGGACGGGACGCGGAGCTGGCGGAGATTGCAGACGAGGACACCTGCTATGTGATTCTGGAAAACAAGAACCAGCTTCTGCAGTACGGCAATTCGGTGAAGGTCTCTTATACCGATAAAAGCGGCGAGGGAGCAATTGTTGACGGGGTGGTAGTAAATCTGTCCGAAGGGGGCCTGAGCAGCGGCCTTAAGTCGGATTATTCCTTGATATCGCTGCCGCCGGAGGCCGTGGGAAGCGTGGCGGCAGCCGTGAGGAGCGAAAACGGCGCGATCATCAGAACCGCTCTTAAGGTGGACGGGGCCATCCGCCATATGAACGGGGTGCTGGTGGTTCCAAAGGAGGCGGTGTGGGAGTCGGGCGGTAAGACCTACGTCTTGGTGGAGGAGGAAGGCGGGGTGGTGGCCCGCAGCTTCATCTCAGGCGGCCATGACGCCTCGCGCTACTGGGTAGTGGACGGGCTTGCGGAAGGAATGACGCTATGTTTAAAATGATGCTGGAAAAACTGCTTTCTAAAAAGTGGATGAGCCTATGCTTGTTTGCGGGGATCCTTCTCTTGGCGGCCACCGCGGTGAGCTTTCCCATGTATAGGAGCGAGGCCTTCGACAGAATGCTCCGGGAGGAATTCAGGAACTATGTGTCCTCGGAAGGCAGGTGGCCTGCCGTGAACAGTCTGGTGCTGATCTCCAAAAAGGACGCGGGCGGCAAGTCCATGGTGCGGGCGGAGGAGCTGATGGGAGAGCTCTGCGGGATGCTGGAGGTCACTCCTCTGGAGACTATATATTATTATAGCTTGGCAAAGGAGGAGGCCCGCTCTCTGATGAACCGGGACGATCTGGGCAAGGTTTCCCTGAGGCTGGGATTTTTGTCCGGTCTGCCGGAGCATGCGAAAATGCTGGCGGGGGAAATGTATTCCGGAGAAGGGGTGTCCGAGGACGGATGTCTGGAGGCGGTGATCAGCCAGTCCTGCATGGTGGAGTCCGACCTGCTGATAGGGGAGACTATCGAGTTTCCGGATCTGGAGACTCCGGAGGGAAAGCCGGTGAGGGTCAGGATCACGGGGGTCTTCGGGGAGGCCGGAGAAAACGATTTCTACTGGCAGAAGAAGCCGGATGAGATGACCTTGGACTGTCTGGTGGAGGAAAAGGCGTTCCGGGAATATTTCACCGGTGACAGGGCCGGAAAAAACATTATTACCGTCAGCTGCTATTCCATGTTTGCATATGAGGATCTGAAGGCGGGGCAGACGGAGAAGCTTGCTCAGGTCACGGACTGGCTGACACAGGAAAGCCCCTACCGCCATGTGGTAGAAGAGCCCGCCTATAGGGAGATACTGGAGGTCTACGAGGGGAAGCGTATGCGGATTCAGGCAACCTTGTTTCTTCTCCAGATTCCGGTGCTGGCGCTGCTGGGAGCCTTTCTGTTCATGATATCGGGACAGATGTATGATATGGAGCGCAGCGACATCTCGGTGATGAAGAGCAGAGGGGCCTCCAGAGGACAGATTCTGAGGCTCTATTTCTACCAAAGCTGCTTTCTGACCGTACTGGGAACCGCCGGGGGGCTGCCCTTGGGGGCTGCTTTCGCCGGGGCGCTGGGATCAGCCAGAAGCTTTCTGGAATTTGATCTGCAAAAGGGGACGTGGCCGGGGGCGGATGCTTTTTGCTCCAAGGAGACGTTTCTGTACGGGGCGGCGGCCATGGGAGCCTGTATTCTGATCATGACTTTGCCTGCCGTGAGGCACAGCAAAATAAGCATCGTGAGCCTGAAGCGGCAGAAGGCGGCAAAGAAACGCTCTTGGTGGGAAATCTGCTTTCTGGATGTGATCTGTCTTGCCGTGGCTCTCTACGGGTACTACACATGGACCAGAAACGGTGGGAACGTGGCGGAGAGCGTTCTGAAGGGGGAGGCCATGGAGCCGCTGCAGTATATGGGCTCATCGCTGTTCATCGTGGGTCTGGGGCTTGGGGCCCTGAGGCTGCAGCCTCTGCTGCTGGGGGCGGTGTACGCTCTAGGGCGGCGGTTCTGGGGGCCGGCCAGCTATATCTCCTTTATGGAGAACAACAAAAACGGCAGAAAACAGCAGTTCATCATGATCTTTTTGATCATGGCCGTCTCTCTGGGCATGTTTCACGCCACCGCCGCCAGAACCATTTTGGAGAACGCTCTGGAGAATAGGGCCTATTTGGACGGGGCGGACTATATCGTCAAGGAGGTCTGGGAGGACAACTCCGGCCTTATGAACGGGGAGGCGGAGGCAGAGTTTCGATATTATGAGCCTGACTTTGACAAATATGCCAGACTGGAGGGGATTTCTTCTTATACAAAGGTGGTCTATGACCCTAAGGCGTATGTGGAGCTGGAGGGAAACAGACGCCAGAACATGGTTCTCATGGGCATTCATACCAAGCAGTTCGGGGAGAGCACGAAAATGCCTCCGGGCTTGACGGAAAAACATTATTATGAATACTTGAACGAACTGGCCCTGCAGCCCGACGGCGTGCTGGCGTCCGCGGATCTTCGGGATGTCTGCGGCTATCGGGTGGGGGACGTGATCACCTACTGCGACGGAAGGAAGAACAAGGCAAAGGGCAAGATCGTGGACTTCTTCACCTACTGGCCGGGCTATGTGCCCTCGGTGCTGGAACGTAATCCCGACGGCAGCGTGAGCAGACAGCTGCGGTCCATGGTGGTGGCGCCCATAGACACCCTTGTGACCAAGTGGGGGACGGTGCCCTATGAGGTGTGGATGAAGGCGGAGGACTCCGGGGACGGGAGAGAATTCTACCGCTGGGTGGATCAGGAGGAGGTGCGGCTGGTCCGTTATGTGGACAGAGGGGCCGATCTGGAGGCAGTGATTGTGGATCCGCTGCTGCAGGGCACCAACGGCATCCTCACCATGGGATTTCTGGTGGTGATTGTCCTCTGCGGGGTGGGATATCTGATCTATTGGATTTTGTCCATTCGTTCCAGAGAGATGCTGTTTGGGATCCTGCGCGCCGGCGGTATGCACAAGGGGGAAATCTTTCATATATTATTGAACGAGCAGATTTTCTGCGGCGGATATTCCGTGGCGGCGGGAATTCTTATCGGCAGTCTGACCTGCCGCCTATTTGTTCCCATTCTGCAGAATGCCTACACCGCGGCGGATCAGGTGCTTCCGCTGCGCCTGATCACGGAGGAAGGGGATATGGTGAGGCTTTACGGAGTGGTGGGGGCGGTGCTGGCGCTGTGTCTGCTGGTGCTGCTTGGACTGGTGCGGAAGCTGAATGTGGCGAAGGCCTTGAAGATGGGGGAGGAATAGGGATGAAGCCTGCGATAGAGATCAGCCATGTGTCAAGGCGTTTTTCCGTGGCCGGAGGGGAGTTCTGGGCGCTGAAGGACGTAACCGTGACCATACCGGAAGGGATTCTGGCCATCTTGAAGGGGAGATCCGGATCCGGAAAAACCACCCTTTTAAACATCATCGGGGCTTTGGACGCCCCCAGCGAGGGCACGGTGCGCATAGACGGCCGGGAGATTGGGGGACTGACGGAGAGGCAGAGGGACGACCTGCATAGAAGGCAGATGGGCTTTGTCTTTCAGGCGGTGTCTTTGATTCCCTCCCTGAACGCCTACCAGAACGTGGAATTTTCCCTGCGCATGGCGGGAATCCGGGAGGGGAGAAAGAGGCGGGCGGAGGAATGTCTGAAGCTGGTGGGGCTGGGGAACCGCATGACCCATATGCCGGCCCAGATGTCGGGAGGGGAGCAGCAGAGGGTGGCCATTGCCAGAGCCATGGCGCATAAGCCCCGGATTTTACTGGCGGACGAGCCCACTGCGGAGCTGGACAGCGCCATGGCGGCGGAGGTCACCAGACTGTTTGCCCAGCTGGCCGAGAAGGAGAAGGTCACGGTGGTGATGACCACCCATGATCTGGGACTTATGGATGCGGGGAGCATGGTCATAGAACTGGAAAACGGGGAGCAGCGATAATGGCGGAGGCGATGATTCAGGCGGAAAGTCTGGTAAAGATCTACAAGACCAAGGAGACGGAGGTTCTGGCTCTTCAGGGGCTGGACCTGCGAGTGGAGCAGGGGGAGCTGACGGCCCTGATCGGAAACAGCGGCAGCGGCAAGTCCACCTTCCTGAACATGATCGGCGGGCTGGACAGGCCCAGCGCCGGCTCTCTTCTGGTGTCCGGCAGGAACCTATTCACTTTGTCGGAGCGGGAGCTGGTGGCCTACAAAAGGGACACGGTGGGGTTCGTGTGGCAGAACAACGCCAGAAATCTGCTGCCCTATCTGTCGGCGCTGGACAATATACTGCTGCCTATGGGGTTTTCCGGGGGGAAAAGGAAGCGGGAGAGGGCTCTGGAACTTCTGGAGAGGGTGGGCCTTGCCTCCAAGAAGCGCAGCCTGATGAGCGCGCTGTCGGGAGGGGAGCAGCAGAGGGTGGCCATAGCCATCGCTCTGGCCAATGCCCCCAAGCTGCTGCTGGCCGACGAGCCCACCGGAAGCGTGGACTCCAAGACTGCGGAGGCCATCTTTCATATTTTTGCGGAGCTGAACCGGGAGGGGCAGACCATTCTGATCGTGACCCATGACGTGGCGCTCTCCAAGAAGGTCAGGCGTGTGGTGGCCATCCGGGACGGCAAGATCAGCAGCGAGCGCATTCTCCGGGAAAAATATGCGGACCGACTGCGGGAAAGCGACATTGACTGGCGCGCGGAGGAGACACAGGAAGAATATGCTGTCTTAGACAAGGCGGGCCGGGTTCAGATTCCCCGGGAGATGCTGGAACAGCTCCACCTTGGCGACGACAAGGTGAAGCTGGACATGGAAGAAGGAAGGATTATTATAAGCCCTCCCTAAAGAGGGAGGGCAGGTATGTATACAGAATGATTCTGAAGGGACCGTTACTGTATTTTGTCCGCGGGAACGCCGCTGCGCTTCTTGGATCTGTATTCGCTGGGGGTGCAGTGCTTCATCTGCCGGAATAAGCGGTTGAAGGTGGAGATGCTGGAATAGCCGGACCGCATGGACACTTCGATGATGGAGAGGGCAGGGTTGGCCAGCAGCTCCTCCGCAGCCTTGAGCCGCCTGAAGTTCAGGTAGTCGTTGAAGGTGAGGTTGGTGTATTGCTTGAAGAGCCTTGAAAAGTGGAACTTGCTGAAGCCCATGCGGGCTGCCATGCTCTCCAGGTTCAGCTCCTCGGAATAATGGAGATTGATGAAATCCAGAAGGTCGTTGAACTTCTTTATATATTCCTTCTGTCTGGACTGGCGCACGTTGGGGAAGAGCTCCTCATCCTGAATGCGGTTGTTGATGAACTTCACAAAAAAGCTCAGCAGCAGGGAATAGATGGTCAGCTCGGCGTATTCGTTCTTGCTGAAGTACTCGTCGGTAATGTCCAGAAGAAGCCGGTATACCTCATCATAGATCTTAGGATAGCCGTCTTTAGTTATGAAGAGGGGCTGCAGCAGAAGCGCCTGAATGCTGGTGCCTCCCTTCAGCTTCGTGATCAGGGAGATGTCGAAAAGGAGGATGAAGCGCCTGCCGCTGTCCGGCGCGATGAGCTTGTGCATCTCTCCCGGAGGGATGAGCAGAAATTCGCCGGGATTGATATGGTAAGAGATCTGATTGATCTCCACGTCATAATGGTTTTCCATGGGCATGATGATCTCCATAGCGGAGTGCCAATGAGTGGCATAATCCTGATTCTGCTCATTGCACCAGATCCGTATGGTGGAATTGTTGTGAAACTGCACGATTTCCTGAGCGTCGGTGACGGTTCGGTTCCCGGCCCAGTCGCTGTTCACATCATAGTAATTAATGGTTCTTTTGTCGTTCTTTGCATTTCCCATTTCTGCTGAATATCTCCTATAGTCAAATTGTACAAATTTTCCAGACAACGCCCTTCGATATCTGTATCAATTAGCCATTTTTCTAAAAATATTATAACATTGCAGAAGGTAAAAGTAAATATCTACAAGAGCTGCAAAGCATTTTCGGAATAAGCGAGCAATATTTGGGCAAAAGATAGCAAAAATTGGGCAGATTCTCCAAGGGGGCAATGCTATAATGAAAACAATCATTGGAATAGTTTCCAGTTTGGGGAGGTGCTTATGAAAGACTCTGTGAAAAAGTGGATTTTATTGGGAGGGCTGGCCGCGGTGGTGGTGGTCTTTTTGGTGGTAAAGAGTCTGAGCGGCGTGGAGGACTTCCATGACAAATATGAGGGCTATGATCTGTCTGAGGACGTGGAGGGCGCAGTCAGGGAGGGAACCTATACCGGATATCTTGGTATGCACGAAAATGCCGCGCATCCTGACAAGGATGTGGAGATCTCTCTGGCGGATTATCTGTCAGGGGAGGACGTGGAGGTCTACGACAGTTTTGAGGGAGTAGAGGACGCTCTGTACACGGGAGAACGCTCCGTTGTCACCTGGGAGGTGGAGGTGCCTGAGGCAGGGCTTTACAATATATATTTGGAATATAGGACGGTTGAGTCCAGAGGCGTGGCCATTGAGAGAGCGCTTTATGTGAACGGGGAGCTGCCCTTCGAGGGGGCGGCCAACATGACATTCGCCAGACTGTGGACGGACGGAAGCCCCGTCAAGGAGGACAATAGGGGCAACGAGGTCCGTCCCCAGCAGGTGGAGGCTTACGGCTGGCAGTCGGGCTACTTCAGGGATTCCATGGGATATATCGTGAAGCCCTATGAATTCTATCTGGAAAAAGGAACCAATACCATCACGCTGGAGGCTGTGAACGAGCCCATGGTGCTGGGCAGGCTGACTGTGGCCGCCGTGGAGGAGGAGCTGCCTTACGAGGGATATCTGGCCGCTTGTACAGGAACCGAGGCCTCGGAGGCTGGCCGCGGCTATGTGGGAGTGGTGCAGGGGGAGGACTCGGTGCTTCGCTCGGAATCCTCTCTGTATGCGAAATATGATAGGGCGTCGCCCAACACCCAGCCCTACAGTGTTACCAAGACTCTTCTGAACTATGTGGGGGGAGATGCGTGGAGCAGCGCGGGGCAATGGATTGAATGGAATGTGGAGGTTCCGGAGGACGGTTTTTATAATCTTACCATAAAGGGCCGCCAGAATTATTCCAGAGGCAGCGTCTCCAGCAGATGTCTGTACATAGACGGTGAGATTCCGTTCAAGGAGATGGAAGAGGTCTCCTTTGAGTATGACAATGACTGGAACTGCATGACCCTTTCCGATCAGGAGGGAAATCCGTACCGGTTCTACCTGACGCAGGGAAACCATACCCTGCGGCTGGAGGTGACGCTTGGCAGGCTGGGAGCCATTCTGGAGCGTCTGGAGGATTCCACCTATAGGCTGAACCAGATGTATAGGAGAATATTGGTCTATACGGGCGCGTCGCCGGACAAATATAGAGACTACAATATTCAGGACATGTACCCTGAGATCATCGAGGCCATGTCTTTGGAGTCCAAGCGTCTCTACAAGATCGTGGACGACATGGTGGATCTGACGGGACAGAAGGCGGAGCATATCGCCGCCGCCCAGACGCTGGCCCAGCAGCTGGAAAGATTTGCAGAGCGCCCGGACAAAATTTCCGTAGAGTTTATAACCTTCAAGGACAATATCACGGCTCTGGGCACTGCCACTCTGAACCTGAGCATATCCAAGCTGGATATAGACTATCTGGTAGTCACCGGCACTGATGCCAAACCGGAAAAGGACGAGGCGGGAATATTTGCCAAGATATGGCATGAGATCAAGTCCTTTGCGGCATCCTATGTGGTCGATTATGACGCGGTGGGTGACGTGTATGACAACAAGGACGAAGTGGTGAAGGTATGGGTGATGACGGGAAGGGATCAGGGAACCATCTTGAAGTCCATGGTGGACGATACCTTTACTCCCCAGACCGGGGTGAAGGTGAATGTGGAGATCGTCAGCCCCAATGCCTTGCTGAACGCCGTGGTGGCGGGCAAGGGGCCCAACGTGGTGCTTTCCGTGGGAGCGGACCAGCCCGTGAACTATGCGCTGCGAAATGCGGCGGAGGATCTGACGCAGTTTCCGGATTATCAGGAGGTGCTGCAGGCCTACACGCCCAGCTCTTACACCCAGTACCGGCTGGAGGACGGTCTGTACGCGCTGCCGGAGACCCAGACCTTCAACGTGATGTTCTATAGGAAGGACATTCTGGAGGAGCTGGAGCTGGAGATTCCCCAGACTTGGCAGGAGCTCATCGAGATGATGCCTACCATACAAGGGAACAACATGTCCGTGGGAATCCCGATTCCCACCGCCAGCGGAAACGCGCCGGATCTGTCCATGTACTTTACTTTGCTGTACCAGTACGGCGGCGATCTGTATAATGAGGCAGGGACAGCCACCGCAGTGGACGAGGAGGCGGCAGTGGCGGCCTTTGCGGACTATACCAAGTATTTTACCGATTATGGAATTCCCCAGAACTATGATTTCGTCAGCCGTTTCCGTTCCGGGGAGATGCCCATCGGCGTCATCACATACACAACCTACAACACGCTGGTGGTGTCGGCCCCTGAGATCAGGGGGCTGTGGGATTTCGCTCTGGTTCCGGGGGTGGAAAAGACGGATGAGGACGGAAACAGCTATATAGACAGATCGGACTTCATCAGCGGCACGGCCACCATGATGATCCGCACGGAGAATCAGGAAGTGCGGGACAATGCATGGGAGTTCATGAAATGGTGGGCCTCTGCGGATGCGCAGGTCAGGTTCGGCAGGGAGATGGAGGCGCTGCTGGGTTCCTCCGCCAGATATGCCACAGCCAATCGGGAGGCCTTTGTGCAGCTGGCATGGAACGCCAACGACATAGAGGTTTTGGAGGAGCAGTGGAATCAGACGGTGGGTATCAGGGAGGTTCCCGGAGGGTACTACACGGGAAGGCATCTTGCCAACGCCGTGCGCAGGGTCATCACCACCAAGGCCGACCCCAGAGAGACCATTCTCGACTACTCCATCACCATTGACAGTGAGATCATCAAAAAACGCGCCGAATTCGGCTTGAAGACTCAGTAGGGCAGGGGGGCATGAGCGGTGAAAGAATATATTAGAAAGTATTTCATACTGCGGAAGCATAATTTTAAGGTAGCCGTAAAGAAGGCCAAGAGGAGCAAGATGTGCTATGCCTTTCTGGCGCCCTATGCCATCCTCTTCACGCTGTTTTACATATTGCCGGTGGCGACATCCATCTTTTTCAGCTTCACTTACTACAACATTCTGGAGAGCCCCAGATTCATCGGGCTGCAGAATTACGTGAACCTGCTGCTGCAGGACGATATTTTCCTGATCGGCGTGAAGAACACCTTCCTGATCGCTGTGATCACGGGGCCCTTGGGATATATGGCGTCGTTCCTGTTCGCCTGGCTCATCAATGAGCTGCCCAGATGGATACGAACCATTGCTGTGGTTATATTCTACGCGCCCTCCATCGCCGGCAATCTGTTCATGATATTTACCATCTTCTTCAGAGGAGACACCTACGGCTATATCAATGCTCTGCTGATGGATCTGGGCATTATCGATGCGCCCATCCTCTGGCTGATCAATCCGAAGTATATGCTGCCTATCTGTATGGTGGTCATTCTCTGGATGAGTCTGGGAACAGGCTTCCTTTCCTTCGTGGCCGGTCTGCAGGGTGTGGATAGAGCCCAGTTCGAGGCGGGGTACATGGACGGCGTGAGGAACCGCTGGCAGGAGCTGTGGTACATCACCCTTCCCAACATGAAGCCCATGCTGATGTTCGGCGCAGTCATGACCATCACCCAATCCTTCGGAGTCTGCGACGTGACCATGAACCTCTGCGGATACCCCAGCACGGACTATGCCGCCAGAACGGTTGTGACCCATCTGTTCGACTATGGCTTTTCCAGATTCGAGATGGGATACGCGTCGGCCATAGCCACCATGCTGTTCCTTGTGATGATATTGTGCAACAAAGCGATACAGAGTCTGTTGAGGAGAGTAGGGACTTGATATGAGTAGAGAGAAGAGAGAGTCGTCGGTAAAGCGGCACATGGTAATGAAAATCAGGAAAAGGCAGCCCAATAGGTCCAGAATAGTGGATTTGGTCATATACTTGTTCCTTCTGCTGATGGCGGCGCTGATGGCGTTCCCGCTGGTGTTTGCCATCAACAGCGCATTGAAGCCTCTTGACGAGCTGTTCCGGTTTCCTCCTAAGCTGTTCGCCCAGAATCCCACCATGGACAATTTTCAGGACTTGTTCGTCACCATGGGAAAGTCATGGGTTCCGTTTTCCAGATACATACTGAACACGGTTTTCATAACTGTGGCCGGAACCGTTGGGCATTTGGTCATAGCTTCCATGGGAGCCTTTGTGCTTTCCAAATATGATTTCCCCGGCGGGAAGATGTTCTTCAGAGTCGTGGTGGTAGCCCTTATGTTCAGCGGCTATGTGACGGCCATACCCAATTACCTTATTTTGAATTCGCTGGGATGGATCGACACCTATATGTCCATCATCATTCCCGCGTTCGCAGCGCCCATGGGACTTTTCCTCATGAAGCAGTTCATGGAGGGGCTGCCCATGTCGCTGATCGAGGCCGCCAAGATAGACGGGGCTAACGAGTGGAGGGTGTTTTCCCGTATCGTGATGCCCAATGTGAAGCCTGCATGGCTGACGCTGACGATTCTTTCCGTGCAGAGTCTCTGGAACAACGGGGCCACCACCTTCATCTACTCGGAGGAGAAGAAGACGCTGGTATTCGCCCTGCAGCAGATACAGAGCGGCGGTATCGCAAGAACCGGTCAGGCGGCTGCGGTGGCCGTGATCATGATGGTGGTTCCGGTGGCTACCTTCATTCTGTCGGAGAGTCAGGTGCTGGAAACCATGGCCAGTTCGGGACTGAAGGATTGATAAGGGACGAGGTGGGGTATGAGAAAAGCGAGAAAGAGAATCGGCCTGCTGCTTGCAGGCGTGGTCTTGACGATGAGCCTGCCCATGGCCGCATATGCCAAGGAGGGCTATACCTACAATTACGACTGGTGGATGGATGTGCAGTATTCCCCGGACGCCTACAGTGTGGCGGGGGTGTTCTCCGCCAAGGAACTTGGGCTGGATACGGTGCTGTCCGCCCCGGAGGGGCTGTTTGTGTATGACCGTTACATTTACATCTGCGACACGGGCAACAACAGAATTCTGGAGCTGGAGAGAGAGGCGCCGGACAGCCTGAAGGTGAAGAGAATCATCGACAGTTTCAAGGGGGGCAGCGGCAGCCAGACCTTCAGCGCTCCCACGGACGTGGCGGTGACGGAGGACGGCTACATATACATCAGCGACAAGAACAATGAGAGGATTCTGAAACTTGACATGGAGCTGAACTATGTCATGGAATTCGGCAAGCCCGATGACGCCACCTTCGACCAGTCCATGAGCTTCAATCCCAAAAAGATCTCCGTGGACAGCGCGGGCAGGGTCTATTGTATTGCCGCCAATGTGAACAAAGGCCTGATGAAGTTCGAGGCGGACGGGGAATACTCCGGGTTCACCGGCGCTTCCAAGGTCACTTTTGACTGGACGGATTATGTCTGGAAGAAGCTGGCCACAAAGGCACAGAGGGAGCAGATGGAATCCTTCGTTCCCACGGAGTATGACAATCTATACATGGATGCCGACGGGTTCATATATGTGTGCACCTCCAATGTGTCTTCGGATGAGCTGATGAACGGCGACGCCGCTCCCGTGAGACGTCTGAACATGATGGGCAACAATATTCTGGTGGAAAACGGCAATTACCCGGTAGTCGGTGATCTGTATTTTGAGAGCGGAGGCGGGTTTCAGGGGCCGTCCCTATTCACGGACGTGACGGCAATGGAAAACGATATCTACGTGGTTCTGGACAAGGTGAGGGGGAGAATGTTTGCATATGACGATCAGGGAAGGCTTCTCTACGCCTTCGGCGGCATCGGCAATATAGACGGATACTTCCGCAGGCCGGTGGCTCTGGATCACATGGGCCGTGATCTGGTGGTGCTGGACTCTCTGGACGGCAGCGTGACGGTGTTCGTGCCCACTCTCTTCGGGGACCGGATATTCGACGCCATCGATCAGTTCCAGCAGGGAAAGTATTATGAGTCCGGGGAGACCTGGAGAGAGGTGCTTTCCATGAACGGCAATTTTGATCTGGCGTACATCGGCATAGGCAGATCGCTTCTGCGTCAGGAGAGATATCAGGAGGCCATGGAGTATTTTACCCTGAAATGGGATGGTGACAATTATTCCAAGGCGTTCAAGCAATATCGGAAGGAATGGGTGGAGGAGCATATCCTATGGCTCATCGCAGGCTTCTTCCTGGTGCTGTGCGTTCCTCTGGCCATAGGCAAGGTGAAGGCTATCAAGCACGAGATAGACATAGCAGATATCTTCAGGCAGTGCTGAAGGGCTCCGGAACAGATATGATTACAGAATGGAGGCAGGTATGTTAGCTTCGTTGAAAAAGAAGGAAACCTATAGTCGCTATTTCGCTTCACTGAAATTTTCATTATACTGTATCACCCATCCTCTGGACGGCTTCTGGGATCTGACCCATGAGAAGAGAGGCTCCTTGGCCGCGGCCAATACCATCTTGTTTTTGACGCTGCTGGTGAGAATATTGAAGCTCCCTTATACGAGCTTCATGTTTATGATGGTTTATTGGGAGGGAATCAATATTTTCCTATATCTGGCCAGCGTGGTGTTTCCTTTGGCGCTGTGGTGCGTAGGAAACTGGGGACTGACGACTCTGTTCGACGGCAAGGGGACGCTGAAACAGGTGTATATGGCCACCTGCTATGGGCTGACGCCTTATCCGCTGCTGCAGCTTCCCATGATTTTTCTGAGCAATGTGATCACTGCGGAGGAGGCGGAGTTCTACGTTGTGCTTGGCAGCTTTTCCATGCTGTGGGTGGGGGTGCTGATCGTGGCGGCCATGATGGAGATCCACGAGTATAAGATGGGCAAGACGGTGCTGTTTACCATAGCCACGGTGTTTGCCATGCTGGTGATGGTCTTTATCTTGCTTTTGTTCTTCAGCATGATCAGTCAGGGAGTGTCCTATTTCATTTCCCTCTATAGGGAAATCATATTCCGATTGTGACGTCTTTAAAGGGAATTCTGGATAGATGCCCGACAGACGGGCAGGGAGGTATAAGTTTGGCAGGGAGGTACACGTAATGAAAAAGGACAAAGCGGTAAGAAAGGCGAACGCAAAGGCTGCATTGGCCAAACGGCTCAAGGGTCTCATAGCTCCCGCCCTGATTCTCGCCGTTATCGCGGTCGGCGTGCTGGTGATCACCTTCTGGAGGGAGGAAGAGGAGCCTGCGGAGATCGTGAAGGTGAACGCCTTCGAGGGCAGCGAGGAGCAGTATATTTTGGAGAACGATAAGCTTCTTTTTGTCATGGATGCCAAGACCACTCAGTTTTCCGTTACCGTGAAGGATACGGGAAAGGTGTGGTATTCCAATCCTCAGGAGGCGAATGAAGATCCGTTGGCCTTGGGACAGGAAAAGAGCAAGCTGAAGTCCACGCTTCTTTTGACCTACAGCACCATCAACGGAGTGGACACCCTTTACAACAACTATGACTACAGTATGGAAAAGGGTATATACGAAATCGAGCAAAACGGCGATTCCATCAAGGTAAAGTATTCCCTTGGAGACGTGGAAAAGGAGTTCGTGATTCCCCCCGTGATCCCGGAGGAGAGGATGAACGCCCTGACGGAAGCCATGGACCAGAGCGGAAAGCAGCTGGTCAGGGATTATTATAAAAAGTACGACATCAACAATCTGGGAAAGAATGACGATAAGGAAGTCCTTTTGGCCAACTATCCCATTTTGGAGACGCAGGTGATATATGTCCTGAGGGACGGCGTGAAGGACAGCATCAAGAGCAAGTTTGAGAAGGTCTTTGGGGAAGCGGGCTACGCCTACGAGGAGTATCTGGAGCACAAGGAGCTGGATTTGTCGGAAGCGGTTTCCGATAAGCCTATATTCAATGTGAATATAATCTATCGTCTGGAGGGAGAGGACCTGCTGGTGGAGGTTCCCGTAGGCGAGATGGAATGCAAGAAGGATTATCCCATCTATTCCCTGTGCGTCCTTCCTTATTTCGGAGCGGCGCAGGCGCCGGAAGAGGGCTTTGTGCTGGTGCCGGAGGGCGGCGGCGCAATCATAGACTTCAACAACGGAAAGACCGGCCAGAGCAACTATTACGCCAATGTCTACGGATGGGACATGGGCCAGAACAGAAGCGCGGTGGTTCACGAGACCAGAGCCAGCTTCAATGTGTTCGGTTTGGCCGACTCTGAGGAATCTTTCCTCTGTATTTTGGAAAAGGGAGCGCCCTATGCTTCCATTCAGGCGGATATCAGCGGCAAGACCAACAGCTACAATTATGCCAATGCTGTCTACAATATTCTGTACAGAGAGCAGTACGACATAGCGGACAGATTTACCGGGAGCATGTATGTGTACGAGGAGAACCTTCCTCAGGAGAGCTTGGTGCAGCGGTATCGCTTCATCTCCTCCGACAGCTATGTGGATATGGCGGTGGCATACCGGGAATATCTGCTGAAAGAGTATGAGGGATATATGGCCTTGAAGCAGGATCAGAGCACGCCGATAGGGCTGGAGATTCTGGGAGCTGCGGACAAGGCGAAGCAGGTGCTGGGAATCCCGGTGTCAAAACCTCTGAAGCTGACGACCTACAAGGAGGCCAAGGAGCTGATCGAGGAGCTTCGGGGAGAGGGCATGGATAATCTCTGGGTGAAGTTCAGCGGATGGGCCAACGGCGGAGTGAGACAGAAGCTCTTGAGCAAGGTGAAGCTGGTGTCGCAGCTGGGCTCCAAAAAAGATTTCAAGGCCCTGACCCAGTATGCGGAGGAAAACGGCATCCCGCTGTATTTAAACGGTATTGTGACCTATGCCTACGACAGCGGACTTTTCGATGGTTTTCTGGTATTTAGGGATGCGGCAAAATTCGTCAGCCGGGAGAGCGCGGAGCTTTACTCTTACTCCACGATCACTTACGGACAAGAGACGGGCTATGATCCTTACTATCTGCTGAGAGCAAATCTGGGGGAGGAGATGATGTCCAATCTGGCCGAAAGTGCCGCAGAGTATCACGCCTATGTCTCGCTGGAGGATGTCGGCAGGGATCTGTCATCGGATTTCACCGCAGACAAAACCGTGAGAAGGCAGGAGGCGCTGGAGAACCAGAGAGCGCAGCTGAAGGAGCTGCGGGACAGCGGCATGAGGATCATGATCAACGGGGGCAATGACTATGCAACGCCCTACAGTGACATGGTCACCAATATGGACTTAATCGGTTCCAAATACAGCATTATCGATAGGGCGGTGCCCTTTTACCAGATTGCCATACACGGCTATGTCAATTATACCGGAGAGTCCCTGAATCTGGCTCAGAACTGGGAGGAGGAGCTGCTGGCATCGGCAGAGTACGGCGCGGGCCTTTCCTTCACCTTGATGAAGGAGACGGCATTTATCCTTCAGAACACCAAGTACACCAAATACTTCGGCGCGGACTATGCCGCATGGCATGATAGGATGATGGAGATCTATAAGCGCTACGACGAAGAGCTGGGAGGGATCTTTGACCAGAAGATCACGAACCATGAGAGGCTTACGGAGAGCTTGTCCTGCACCACCTATGAGGACGGCACGAAGGTATATGTGAATTATGGGTACTCCGACGTGACGGCTAAGGACGGCACAAAGGTTGGGGCGAGAGACTATAAGGCAGTGCCGTGAGAGGCCAAGGCTCTAGGGAAAGGATGGAAAGGGTTTGGTTATGAAGAAGCAAAATAAGTTAGCGGGCCTTCAGAGGCGGAAGGCCATATCCGGATATTTGTTCATTATGCCTTTCATAGTGGGATTCCTTGCGTTCATGGTAAAGCCTTTTTTTGAATCGCTGTACATGAGCTTCTGCGACATAGAGCTGGGCCCGGGAAAGTTTGACAAGATCTTTGCGGGGCTGGGAAACTATAAATGGGCCTTTACCATCGATGCGGAATTCAACAGACTTTTGGTGGAAGAAACCCAGAAGATGTTCTTCAACGCGCTGGCCGTCATGGTATTCAGCTTTTTCGTGGCATTGATCCTGAACCAGAAGTTCAAGGGAAGGGCCTTTGTGCGCGCGGTGTTCTTCCTGCCGGTGATCCTTTCCTCCGGCGTCATACTGGGGGTGGAATACGACAATTCCCTGATGTCCAGTATGCAGACCGCCATTGAGGAGAATGCAGGGAATGCCAGCATCACCGGGGCCATCCAGAATATACTGGTGACCTCCGGGGTAGGCGTTGCGGCCTTTGAAAAGGTGTTCGAGGTAGTGGAACGGATCTATGACGTGGCTATTTCGTCGGGAATCCAGATCATCATCTTCCTTTCCGGTCTGCAGACCATTCCCGGCAGCATGTATGAGGCGGCTTCCATTGAGGGCTGCACCGCATGGGAGAGTCTCTGGAAGATCACGTTTCCTATGATCAGCCCCTTGTTTTTGGTGAACTGGATCTATACCATAGTGGACTACTGTATGAGATCGGACAATGAGATCATGAACAAGATCAGCGACCAGATGATCACCTATCTGCACTATGGCTATGCCTCCGCCATGTCGTGGATATACTTCCTGATCGTGATTGTGATTATTGCGATTTCCTCATTTATCATTTCAAAGGGGGTTTACTATTATGACTAAGGGAGCTGGAAAGAGAGACGGTTTCTGGGAACGGAACAGAAAATCCGGCGGATATCTGCTGAAAAAGACAACCCTCAATTTTGCATATAAGATCATCAGGATGGTGCTGCTGTTCGGCATGTGCTTTCTGATTCTGCAGCCCATATTCAACAAAATTTCCATCAGCTTCATGGAGGAGAGGGATCTGTATGACGCCACTATCATAGCGGTGCCGGCCCATTTCACCACGGACAACTATAAACTTGCCATGCAGTTTATGGACTTCGGAAAAACCATGCTGAACACGATCTTGGTCTCGCTGACGGTGGCATTGTTGCAGATTGCCATATGCACTCTGGTGGGATACGGCTTTGCCAGATTCCAGTTTCCCCTGAAGAAGTTCTGGTTTGCCTGCGTCATACTGGTGATCATCATACCGCCCCAGACAGTGTCCACCTCCCTCTACCTGCATTTCAGGTATTTTGACATAGCGGGCATCTTGAAGCTGCTCACGGGGGAGGGAATTAACCTAAGAGGATCCGTAGTTCCCTACTATCTGATGAGCGCCACCTGCATGGGGCTGAAGAACGGGCTGTATATCTATATGATCCGTCAGTTCTTCCGCAACATCCCCAAGGAGCTGGAGGAGGCGGCTTATGTGGACGGCTGCGGAACCCTGAAGACCTTTGTCAGGATCATGCTGCCGGACGCCACCCCCATCATCACCTCCTGCTTTCTGTTTTCCTTCGTGTGGCAGTGGACGGACGGCTTCTATTCCAAGACCTTTTTGGGGAACATCAATTTGCTTTCCATGCAGCTTTCCAGAGTGGCAGAGCAGCTGAACCATTATTTGATCTATGTGATGCGTCAGCCTGCCGGAGCCACCATAGGCTATACCAACTGCATCGTGGCCACAGCCACCTTGCTGGTGATCCTCCCCTTGCTGATCATCTATCTCTTTGCCCAGAAGGGCTTTGTGGAGAGCCTGAGCAGTTCGGGATTAAAGATGTAGGGGGCCGTCGCGCAGCGACTAAGATAGGAGGCTATTTGTTATGGCAGTATTTGCGAAAAATCCCATTATGCCGGGCTTTTACCCGGATCCCTCCATATGTGCGGTGGGCGGGGATTATTATTTGATCAATTCCACCTTTGCCTATTTCCCTGGGCTGCCCATTATGCACAGCAGGGATTTGGCCCATTGGGAGCAGATCGGGAACGCCATGCATCGGGAGTCCCAGCTGCCTCTTGAGGGGGCGGGACATTCGGCGGGACTGTTTGCCCCCACCATCCGTTATCACGGGGGCAGGTTTTATGTGATATGCACCAATGTGTCCCATGGGGGAAATTATGTGGTGACGGCGGAGAATCCTGAGGGCCCCTGGTCCGAGCCCAGCTATATAAAGGGGGCGGAAGGGATTGACCCCAGCTTGTTTTTTGATGATGACGGAAAATGCTATTATATAGGAACCCATCCCAACCCGGAAGGCTGCAAGTACAACGGGGACTGGTATATCTGGATTCAGGAGCTGGATTTGGAGACCATGAGGCTGGTGGGGGAGAAGAAGGATGTGTGGAACGGGGCCATGCGGAACGTGATCTGGCCTGAGGGTCCCCATCTCTACAAAAAAGACGGTTATTATTACATCATGAATGCGGAAGGGGGGACGGGGCCTGACCATGCCGTGACGGTCTGCCGCAGCAGAGATCTCTGGGGGCCTTATGAGAACAATCCCTGCAACCCCATATTGACCCATAGGCATCTGGGGAAGAAGTATCCCATTCGGTATGTGGGCCATGGGGACATGATAGAGACGCCGGAAGGCTCTTGGTACATGGTCATGCTGGCGGTGCGGCCTAAGGAGGGCTATACCACCATGGGAAGGGAGACCTTTCTGGCCAAAGTGGTATGGGAAAACGGCTGGCCCGTGGTGAATCCCGGCATCGGGATGCTCACGGAGGAGGTGGAGGTGGATCTGCCCTGTTGGGATCCTTGTGAGGACAAGGGCTCCTACACCTGCAGGACCAACCGGAAGACCTGCGTGCCCGGCAGCGACAGAGAGTATCTGTTTGCCGGGATGGAGGAGCTGGGAGATGAATTCCTATTCCTGCGCAATCCCAAGGGGGACATGTGCCGGCTGGCAAAGGGAGAGGGACTGTATCTGCGGTTCGGTTCCCGGACTCTGAAGGAAATCGCCAGTCCGTCCTTTGTGGCAGTGCGCCAGCAGCATCATGAATTTCAGGTGGAAGCCTTGCTTTGCACGGAGAATCTAAGGGACGGCAGGAAGGCAGGGCTGGCCTTGGTGCAGAGCGACAGATACCAGCTTCGCATGGAGCTGGGAGATGGCCGGGCCGAGGTGATTTTATGCGAGGACGGCACAGACAGACAAGTGGCCGTGGGGCCTGCTCCTGAGGGGGAGATTAGACTGTTTTTGCAGGTGAAAGGACTTTCGGCCACGGCAGGGCTGGAGACGGAAGGGAGGGCGCAGGTTCTGGTGGAGGATTTGGACATCAGAAGCCTTTCTACGGAGGTCTCGGGGGGCTTCGTGGGGTGCTGCGCAGGACTCTATGCGGTGGCCGAAGGTCTGGAAACCGGGGAAGAGGCGCTGTACAAAAGCCTTTCCTATAGAGCGCTGTAGGGACTGCAGCGGTTGTGTGGGTACTATTTTCCGGATTTAATGCCTTGTTTCATGTCACCGGAGCATGTATGGCAATGGGGCAGGCCGGGATTGGTATAGATAAATTTTAGTAGGAGGATGAATATGAAAAGAAAAATGTTTCGTAAATTGTTAGCTTCTCTGCTGGCTGCATCTATGGTAGTAAGCATGGCTGCCTGCGGAAATGAGGATGAGGAATCTAGGGGGGGCGATTCCGCCACACCGTCTAGCGAGACTCCTTCCAGCGAGGCACAGCCTTCGGAGGAGACTCCCAGCGACTCTGCGGAGCCTTCTGAGGAAGAGGATCTGGGCGCTTACACCATCAGAACGGATGCTGACGGCAACAAGATCGATCTGGGCGGAATCCATATCGTTGTTCGTGACTGGTCCACGGATCCCAATGCCGAGGTTACCCAGACTGCTTTTGGGGATGCCCGTGACGCATATAGGGAGTGGCTGCAGGAGACCTATAATTTCACTCTGGAGCAGAAAGCTATCAGTACATGGGAGTCCGTTTCCGAAGATTTCGCCAATTATGTGACTGAGGGCGGCGATGACAATTACTATCTCTTCTTTGTCAAGAAGGGGCCTGAGGCTCAGGCTGCCATGAAGAACGGTCTGATGTATGACCTGAACACCATTGAAGGCCTCGATCTCGGAAACGAGAAGTGGCATCAGGGTGTCAATGAAATGTTCTCTCTGGGCGACAAGACCTATGGTATGCGCTACAATGAGGGTATCGGCGGAAGAGGTGTTTATTTCAACAAGAGAATCCTGAAGGATGCAGGAATCGAGCCGGATGATCTGTACAAGTGGCAGGCTGCCGGAGAATGGACCTGGGAGAAATTCGAGGAGGTCTGCGCCAAGGTACAGCAGGACAATGACAACGACGGCGTGCCTGATGTTTACGGAATGGCATGCAGAGATACCATTTGGTACGAGATCATTGTTCATACCAACAACGGAAACTTCATCGACATGGATGAGAACGGCAATCTGGTGAATGCGCTGGAGACCAGCGAGACCATGGAGGCTCTCAACTGGGCTTTGGATATTTGGACCAAGTATGACGCGCATCTGTCCTATCCCAGTGATGCCAATTGGGACTATTTCCTGACGGCTTACAAGGAGGGCAAGGGCTGCTTCTATCCCGGCGAGCTCTGGAGAGCAAGCGAGCTTACAAGCTCCATGGATGACGAACTGGGATTTGTATGCTTCCCCAAGGGACCCAAGGCTGACGATTATGTGAATCCCGTTGCAGACGATCCTTGCGTCATCCCTGCATGCTATGATGCAGAGAAGGCATGGAAGATCGCTTTCGCATATGATCTGTGGACTGAGCCCGTTCCCGAATTTGAGGATTATGCTACATGGAAGGTCAGCGGATACAATGATTTTGATGATACCGAGTCTGTTGATGACACTGTAAGCTTTTTGATGTCTCATCCGAAGACTACCTACAATGTAATTGTGGGCGAAATCAACCTGGCAGATGACATTTTCTATCAGATCAAGAAGGAGAATACGGCGGCGCAGATTGCAGAGACCGTAAGAAGTGCATGGCAGGCCAAGCTGGATGCGGTGAACAATCAGTAGTTCGGCCTGAGGCCGTATCCGTGAAGCGGCTTCAATGAAGATTTTGTGAAAGGTATTGTGGAGGGGAGCAGTATTTCCGGGTGCTGCTCCCTTTTGCATTTTGCGGAGGGCAAAACCGGTGTCCGCAGGGGAGAAGAATTTGGACAGGGGAAGGAAGTTTGGGATGAAGAAATGTTTTTTTGCCGTGATGACGGCAGCGCTGCTTTTTGGCCTTGGGGCCTGCGGCCAAGAGGAGGGGAAGGATTTGGAATCGGGAGGGGACACACAGATGGAAGGAACACAGACAGAGCAGGTTTCGTCTTCCCAGAGGGATGGGGCAGATTTGGAAGGCGGCTCGGAGGGGACAGGAACTTCGGGGGCAGGGGAAGGAGACAGCCTAAGCGCCGGAGGCGCAGTTTCGGAGGAATCCTTGCAGGACGAGGCTTCTCAGGCCTTGGGGCTGGCGGAACTGTATCAGGAGAATTTTTCCGTAGGGATCGCGCTTCCCAATTATGTATTCAGCCATATTGAGGAGTACCAGCAGGTCATAGTGGATAATTTCAACAGCATCACCTGCGAGAACGAGATGAAGCCTGATTCCCTGCTGGACAAAAAGGCCAGTCAGGCGGATCTGGAGAACACCTATCTGCATGCGGCGGTACATTTCGACAATTGTATGCCCGCCGTGGAGTTTGCGCTGGAGCATGATATGAAGATGCGCTTTCATACTTTGGTCTGGTACAGCCAGACTCCCAAGTGGTTCTTTACCGAGGATTACACGGACGACGGGGAGCTGGTGGGCAGGGAGACCATGCTGGCCCGGATGGAGAATTATATCGCGGATGTGCTGGGATATTTTCAGGAGAATTATCCGGGGCTGATCTATGCGGTGGACGTGGTGAATGAAGCGTTTGATATAGGCAATGGGGACGAGAACGGCATCCGTATGAAAGACAATCGATGGTATGACACAGTTGGGGATGACTTTTATTATCATGCATTTGTCTTTGCCCGCAAATATGCATCCGAGGATATGAAGCTGTTCTATAATGATTATGGATGCATGTATAAGACAGAGCTGATTCTGGAGCGCTTGAAGCAGGCCAAGGAAGAGGGGCTCATAGACGGAATCGGTATGCAGTCCCATCTTTCTGTCAGTGACGACATACGATTTAACTTCATGCTGGCTGCAAAGGCATTCTGTGAGGAGGGCTACGAGGTGCAGGCCACGGAGCTGGACATCGGGGTCAAGGAGAGCAGCAAGGCGGCATTTCGGACTCAGGGGAGCAAGTACAAATCCTTTTTCAGGGTCATGAGAAACCTCCAAGAGGAGGGCTGGCCTATAACGAATGTGACAGTGTGGGGCTTAAATGATGCGCTGTCATGGAGAAAGGATGAGTTTGCGCTGATGTTTGACGAGGATATGGAGCCCAAGCCCGCATATCTGGGAGCCATGCTGGACGAATCGGTGTGGGACGAGTAGGAGCGAGGACATGTGAATAAATCAATTTTCGCAAAGGATAGGTCATGGTATTCGGACGGGCAATAAGATAAACTAAAAAGAAGGAAGTTATAGAAAATGGGTGCAGGAGGAGAGGGGCGGAATCATGAGCGGGTTTGAAACGGGAATGTACCGCAATCTGTTTGCGGAGATCGGAAAGAGTCAGGAAGAGATTGAGAGAAAGCTTCAAAGGGCGGCAGAGATTTTCTTTCATGGGAGCGAGGAGGAGCGGATCTATCATCCGGCAGGGGAGGACATGGGATACCTGGAGGATACGGGGAACCATGACGCCCGGACCGAGGGCATGTCCTACGGCATGATGATGTGCGTGCAGCTGGGCTGGAAGGAGGAGTTCGACCGAATCTGGAAGTGGTCCAGAACCTATATGTATCTGGAGGAGGGGGAGAACGAAGGATATTTCGCATGGAGCTGTGCCACCGACGGAAAGAAGAACGCTTACGGGCCTGCTCCGGACGGGGAAGAATATTACGCTATGGCCTTGTTTTTCGCATCCCATAGGTGGGGAGACGGGGAGGGGATTTTCGAGTATTCAAAAGAGGCCAGAAAGATTCTGCGGGCTTGTATCCATAAGGGGGAGAACGGCAGGCCCGGAGCGCCCATGTGGAATCGGGAGAATAAGCAGATCCTTTTCGTGCCCGGCTGTGGATTTACGGACCCCTCCTATCACCTGCCTCATTTTTATGAGCTTTTCGCCCTCTGGGCAGATCAGGAGGATAGGGAGTTCTGGAAGGAGGCGGCGGATGCCAGCAGGAAATATCTGGCAAAGGCCTGCCATGCCGTCACAGGGATGAACCCGGAGTACGGCGAGTTCGACGGAAGTCCTATGAGCAGGAAGCTGCCCTGGGGGGATAAGCATGACCAATTCTTCAGCGATGCTTATAGGACGGCGGCTAACATCGGCTTGGACTGCGCTTGGTTCGGGAAGGATCAGGGGCATTACGGCGCGCCTCTGCGGCTGATGCGGTTTCTGGGGACGGATCTGGAGGCGGCCCGATGTGTATACGAGGTGGACGGCACGCCGGTGGAGAAGACGGTGCTGCATCCGCTGGGATTGCTGGCGGCCACGGCTCAGGGAGCGCTGGCGGTGGCCATGGACGACGCCGGGGACGGGGAAAGCGACTGGGGCGTGGCAAAACAGTGGGTGGAATGGCTTTGGAACCAGCCTCTGCGCAAGGGCGAAAGGAGATATTATGACAATTGTCTCTATCTGTTCGCCCTGCTTGCTCTGAGCGGAAACTATCGAATTTATTGAGCTATGGAGGAGCTGAGACAATGGAATATGTATATGAGATGCCTGCAGATATGCTTGAAAAAACCCATGCCTGCGGAGAGGTGAAGCGCTTTGAATATGACACAAAGACCTATGAGGAGGGCTCTGACAGAAGCTTGCGCAAGGGGGCATGGGTGTATCTTCCCCATGGCTATGATCAAGGGCGGCAGTATGATGTTCTGTACCTTCTGCACGGCGGGGGAGTGAACGAGGACTGGTGGTTCAAGACCTTTCCGGATACCGTGACGATACTGGACAACATGGTGGCAAAAAAGGTATGCAAGCCTTGTATCATTGTGGCGCCCACCTATTATCGGGGGGAGGATGTGGACAGAAATGCAGAATATATTACGGAGCATTTCTGCCATGAGCTTCGCAGGGATCTGATCCCTGCAGTGGAATCCGCTTTTTCCTCCTATGCGTGTGGGGATGTGTCCGAGGAAAATCTGGTGAGGACCAGAGAGCACCGGGCTTTTGCGGGTCTTTCACTGGGATCAATGACCACGTACAGAGCAGCGTTTTACCGCAATTATGATCTGTTCTCTTGGTACGGGCCTTTTTCCGGGTGCTGCGGCCCTTGGGGCGTCCGGGACAAGGAGGTGGAGCGCATTGGGGAGACGCTTGCCGAAATGGAAAAGAAGGGACTGAAGCTGGACTATCTCTTCTGCTGCAACGGGGATAAAGATATCGCCTATGAGGAGCATAAGGAAATTATGGATAAGGCGGTGCAGGCATGCCCTCAGCTGGTCAAGGGAAAAAATTACGATTTCTTCACCATTCCCGGAGGCGTCCATGATATGAAGGCGTGGCAGCTGCATCTCTATCACGCCCTGCAGATATTTTTTGCAGAATAAAACACGCAAAAAGGGACTTGCCGGAGGGAACGGATTTGGCTTGGAGTACAGTTTGGAAAGGAGGGACAGGACATGGTGACATATGAGGAGCCGAAGGCCAGACTGCTGGCGTACACCCGGAACGTTTCTGCCGAAGATTATCCTGAAGGGCTGGCGTACAGCGTGCATCTTGCCTACAGCATGTCCGGGGAGCAGTACCGCGCGCTTCACGGAAATTACGGGATCTTGTTTGCGGAGGGGGAGATATCCAAGGAGGACACCATTGTTCCAAAGGGGGTGAAAAACCCCCGGATTCTGCGGCTGCCGCAGGGAGTTTTCGGGATTCTGGCGGACAGAGTGGAAGAGGACGGAGGGGAGGAACCCAAGAAAGAGGCGGGCCAAGGGCTTGCCCTGCTTTGGAGGACAAAGGATTTCCGAGAATTCGATGATGCCATAGTTATAGAGAAGAAGGGAGCGGAATGGGAAGCTCTGCAGGAGGCGGTCAGAGACACCGTGCAGGAGTCGTGTTTCGTGGAGGGGGAGCCGGTGACGGGCTGCTGCGTGGAGGTCGGCGCATCCTTCTGCCAGCGGATCGTCCAGCGCTGGACCCAGATACACCATACGGAAATTCGTCTGCCAAAGAAGGTTTGCGTCTGCGGGGAGGAACAGCTGAGGGCAGTGAGGGCGCAGGCCGTGTATTCCGACGGATCCGTGGCCTATAAGAAGGTGCGGTGGAACACGGAGGGCATCGACTGGAAGGTGCCCGGCGTGTATCCTATAACGGGGGAGGTCTTGAACAGAGAATTTTCTTTTCCTTTATTGAAAGGATACGGGGATCCCGTGATTTTTCCTTGGGAGGGGAAATGGTATTTTCTGGGCACCAATGACAATCTGAACGACATAGGCATCTACGTGCGGGAGGCGGACGGCGTGGAGGAGCTTTTTTCCGCGCAGGAACATTTGATTCTGGGGGTTGACGAAGAAAAAGGCTTCGTGCAGACATTCTGGGCTCCGGAATTCCATGTCATAGGCGGAGAGCTTTATATCCTTTTTGCAATAAGCGGAAAGGCGTGGGGGCCTCAATGCCATCTGATGCGGCTGAAAAAGGGCGGACGCATCGTGGAACCGACGGACTGGGAGGAGCCGGTGAAGGTGGTGCGCAGGGACGGCAGCCCTTTAAGCGCAGACGGAATCACATTGGACATGACCTATTTAAGGGCAGGGGGGAATTCTTATATGGTCTGGTCCTACCGGAGAGGGATCGGAACGCCCAAGGACACGGGATCCATGCTCTACATAGCTAGGATAGAGGAGGGGACGCCTTGGAGGCTGGCAGGAGATCCGGCGCTGCTTTCGCGGCCTCTCCTTGGCTGGGAGAACGTAAGCGGAACCATCAATAACGAGGGCCCTCACGGCTTCAAGAAGGACGGGCGGGTGTATCTGGCCTATTCAGGGGGCGCGGCCAACGGCTATACCTATGCGCTGGGGCTATTGACGGCGGATGAGAACGGGGATCTGACCGATGCCGGCGCATGGAAGAAAAGCATGGTTCCGGTACTCTCCTTCTATTCCGTGAAAGGCGAGTACGGTCCGGGGCATAATTCCTTTTTCGTGGATGAAGATGGGAATCTGATGATTGCTTATCACGGAGAGACGGAGCTTAAATCTCACCTGCGCTGCGACGGCGTCAGGAGGGTGCATTTTGACATACAAGGGGAGCCGGTCTTTGATATGTCGGTGGAACGAGATCTGGCTTTGGAGCAAAGAGAAGTCTGTATACTGGTGGAGGTGGATAATGGCAATAGGAAGCTTTGAATTTTTTTCGGACTGTCTGAGGAGGAATGTCTCCTTTCGCATTGTGCTGCCCAACGAAGGGGACGTGTGTGGGGAGGCGGCGCCCATGAAGCTGCTGGTGCTGCTGCACGGGTACTGCGGCTGCAGCGGCGACTGGCTGTGGAACAGCCAGTCGGCGGAGCTGGCCCAGAGATATCATCTATGCATTGTGCTGCCGTCAGGCGAGAACAGCTTCTATCTGGACGGGAAGGCTACGGGCAGAAAGTATGGGACTTATGTAGGACAAGAGCTGATCCGTTATGTGAGGAAGACTTTCGGGCTTTCCGATAGGAGGGAGGACACGTTTATCGGCGGGCTTTCCATGGGAGGTTTCGGGGCCATCCATACGGCTCTGCAGTTTTCAGATACCTTCGGGGGAGCCATGGCGCTGTCCTCGGCTTTGATTGTCTACGGCATGGGGGGCATGAAGGCGGGAGACGATAACGGCGTGGCGAACTATGAGTACTATGATCTTATGTTTGGCGATCTGGATTCCGCCATGGACAGGGATGTGAATCCGGAGAAGCTGGTTATGGACAGAAAAAAACAGGGCGCGGCCATGCCCAGATTCTATCTGGCCTGCGGCGAGCAGGATTTCCTTCTGGAGAAAAACAGAAGGTTCATGGAATTCCTGAAGGAGCAGAAGGTGGAGCATAGCTATACCGAGGGCCCCGGAGGACATGATTTCGGATACTGGAATAAGCATCTTGAGCCGGGAATCCGGTGGCTGCTGGGCATGGAGCCGTAGGGCAGGGAGACTGTTATGAGTAGATTGTGGTATCGCCAGCCGGCAAAGGAGTGGGAGGAGGCTCTTCCGCTGGGAAACGGGCGCATGGGAGCCATGGTGTTCGGCGGCGTGGAGCAGGAGCGGATACAGGTAAATGAGGAAAGTGTCTGGTATGGGGGAGAGACGGACAGAATCAACCCGGACGCGCGTCGTTATCTTGAGGAGATCAGGCGCCGTATTTTTGCGGGAGAGATCGCCGGGGCACAAGAGCTGCTGCAGATGGCCGTGGCGGGTTGTCCTAACAGCATGCGCCCATACCAGACTCTGGGGGATATCCGGCTGGAATTTCCCGGCACGGCAAAGTATGAGCAGTATGAGCGAAGTCTGTATCTTGAGGATGCTCTGTGCCGGACTTCCTTTGTCAGCGGCGGAACCGGATATCTCAGGGAGGCGTTTCTTTCCCATCCTGACGACTGTATGGTGATGAAGCTTTCTGCCCATGGCCCCGGAAAAATAAATCTGAGGGCCAGACTGGAAAGAGGGAGATTCTACGATGGTGTAGGCAGGCTCGGAGAGAAGGGAATCTACCTGCACGGAAATCTTGGCAGCGGCGGCTTTTTTGCTTTCGGCTTACTGGCGCAGGCAAAGGGAGGTTCGGTGCAGGTGATCGGAGAGACTCTGTGCGTCCGGGAGGCGGAGCAGCTGACGCTTTATTTTTGCGGAGAAACTACTGGCAAATATCAGGAACCGGGAAAGCCGGATCCCGTGAATATCCTTAGGGAGGAGATCGCAGGAAAGCTGGAGGCAGCGGCTGAGTGTGCCTATGAACAGCTGCTTGAGCGGCATAGGGAAGATTATAGAAGGTATTATGCCCGTGTTGACTTTTGGCTGGAGGGCTGCCGGGAGCATGACGGGCTGCCCACGGACCAGCGGCTTAAAAGCATTTCGGAAGAACCTGAAGACTTGGGGCTGCATAAGCTTTTGTTCGATTATGGGAGATATCTGATGATTTCCTGCAGCAGGCCCGGAGGGCTGCCTGCCACGCTGCAGGGCATTTGGAATCAGAGCTTTTTTCCGCCTTGGGATTCTAAGTATACCATCAATATCAATCTGGAGATGAATTACTGGATTGCGGAGTGCTGCAATCTGTCGGAATGCCATATGCCTTTGTTTGAGCTGATACGGAAGATGAGGGGCAGCGGAAGGCGCGCGGCGGAGAGGATGTACGGCTGCAGGGGGTTCGTGGCGCATCACAACACCGATGTACATGGGGACTGCGCGCCTCAGGATTTATGGTATGCCGGCACGTACTGGGTGATGGGGGCGGCATGGCTGTGTACCCATATCTGGAACCATTATGAATATACGCAGGATAGGGATTTTCTAAAGGAATATTACCCCGTGCTGTGCGAGGCGGCGCTGTTTTTTCTGGATTATCTCACGGAGAAGGACGGCCGGCTTGTCACATGCCCCTCTTGTTCCCCGGAAAACAGCTATCGCCTTCCCGGCGGAGAGAGCGGCGCTGTGACATATGGCGCTGCCATGGACAACCAGATTCTGAGGGACTTGTTCGGTCAATGTCTGCTGGCGGCAAAGGTTCTGGGGGAGTCGGGAGCCGTGGAGGAGGCCGGGATTGCTGACGAGAGGGCATTTTTAGCGCAGGTGCGGGATGCTATGGATAGGCTTGCGCCCATATGCGTCAGCGGCAGGGGAACGATTCAGGAGTGGATAGAGGACTATGAGGAGTGTGAACCGGGGCATCGCCATATTTCCCAGCTCTACGCGCTTCACCCTTCCGGGCAGATCACGGTGGACGGCACGCCCCGGCTGGCAGAGGCCGCCCGCAGGACGCTGGAGCGCCGTTTGGAGCATGGGGGAGGCCATACGGGCTGGAGCCGGGCGTGGATCATCAACCATTATGCAAGGCTGTGGGACGGGGAGGAGGCCTGCCGCAATCTTCAGCTGCTGTTGACGGATTCCGTCTATCCCAATCTGTTCGACCGCCATCCGCCGTTTCAGATCGACGGAAATTTCGGCGCGGCGGCAGCCATGGCCCAGATGCTGATACAGAGCTCCTCCGAGAGAATCGTGGTGCTGCCCGCGCTGCCCTTGGCATGGGCCAGCGGCTGCGTCAGGGGGCTGCGCATCCGGGGAAACTGTGAGGTAGAACTGTCATGGGAGAACCATGAGCTGAGAGTATGCAGGCTCACGGCTTTTTCCCACATGCATACCAGAGCCCTATACCGTGGAAAAGCTGTGGAAATCCGTATCCCGGCAGGGCATTCGGCGGACATAGCAGGACTGTTTTAAGGCAGGCTCAGGATTTGGTCTGTTCCTTTCGGAAGCGGCCCGGAGTCTGCCCTACGATCTTCCGGAACTGCCTGCAGAAGTGTTCTACATTCTGGTAGCCGGACTGGTAGGAGATCTCAGCGATGCTGTGGTCGGAAAAGGCCAGAAGATCCTTTGCCTTCCGGATTCTGCTGTCGATCACATCATCCATGCAGGAGATGCCGAACTTCTGCTTGTAGAGCAGATGGAGGTGTCCCGGGCTCATATGGAGCCGGTCAGCCATTTCCGACACGTTCCAAGGAAGCTGGGGGGCGTTAACGATCTGCCTGCGCAGGGTCAGCAGGTCGTGATCGTGGGGCGAGGCCGCATGGTGCAGCACATCGCTTTGGAGCTTGAAAAAAAGGATGCGCAGAAGCTGGGAGACGATCAGGTCGTTTGGCTCTATGGGGGAGTCGGCGCAGGCAGCGCCTCCTTCGGGCAGACCGCAGGCATTGGGAAAGTAGGGGCTCTGGGCCTGAGGAAGGCGAGAGCTCTCCCAGATCAGCAGCTGGAAGAGGCTGTGGCAATAGGCCGGATCCGATACGAGAAAGGGCCGGGCCGGTTGAGGAAAGCGGCGGATGAAGGGCTCGTCGGATCCGAAACGTATCCAGTCGTTCCCATAGGGCTGCCCGCTGGCCCCGTACCAGATTTTGTGCCGGGGAGGGTAAAGGATGGCGCAGTGGGGAGGATATTCCTCCATGCGCCCGTCCACCCAGAATCTGGCGGGGGTGGTGGTGATCAATAGGAGGTAGCAGTCGTAGCCTTCCGGGATGTCAAATATAAAATCATCAGGATGCTGTGCATCATATCCGGCAAAATAGATGTGGTTCATGGGGCCTCCGTGGTGAAGCGCTGGGCTTCCCCTCAAAAAGCGTTTCCGTTTGGGAGCGGCTTTTGGGGTTTGGGTGATGAAGTGTGGGTGGGGCAAGGGTATTGCTGTCTTTATTATACGGGGGAAGGCAGGGGGCTGTAAAGGGGGAATTGCGGAAGAGCTGGAGGGGAATTGAGCAAGGGCCGATGGGGAATTGTGGAAGAGCCGGTGGGGAATTGCGGAAAGACCGATGGGGAGTATGTGGATAGAACGGCGTGGAATTGAGCAAGGGCTGACTTGGAATTGTGGAAAAGCCGGCGTGGAGAAGGCAGCAGGGAGATAGGAGAGAGGATTGGATATGGAGAAGAAGTGTATTGTAATTGAGGAAGGGGCAAGGGCGGAGTTCAATAATCATGTGGACTTTTGCATCGGGACGGGCCGGATGGGTCTGGCTTTGACCAAGGAATATCAGGAGCAGCTGAAGCTGGTGCAGGAGGAAATCGGATTCCGGCACATCCGGGGCCATGGACTGTTCTGTGACGATATGGCCATCTATCAGGAGTATGAGGAGGGCGGGGTGAAAAAGGAGGAATATAATTTCACCTACCTTGACCGGGTCATGGACAGCTATCTGGAGCTGGGGCTGCGCCCTTTTTTGGAACTGGGATTCATGCCGGGAAAAATGGCCAGAGGGACGCAGACGGTATTTTACTGGAAGGGAAATACCACACCGCCCAAGGACTATGACGCGTGGTGCCGGATGGTACAAGCATTGCTGCGCCATCTGATGGAGCGCTATGGGAAGGCCGAGGTGGTGCAGTGGCCCGTGGAGGTCTGGAATGAGCCCAATCTGCGGGGATTCTGGGAGAATGCGGACATGGAGGAGTACTTTAAGCTGTTCCACCGCAGCTTTGATGCCGTGAAGGCGGTGGATGCTGGCTTTCGGGTGGGAGGCCCTGCCGTCTGTGGCGGCTCCGATGAGAAGTGGATCCGGGCCTTTCTGGAATATTGCAGCAAGAACCGTATTGCGGTGGACTTTGTCACCAGACATCACTATACCATTGAGCAGCCCGTGGAGGAGGGGCATTACGCTTACTCCCGCCTGATGCGGCCTGAGGACGGATTTGCCAATCTGAGGACATCGAGGGATATAATTGACAGCTTTCCCGAATATAAAGGGCTGCCCATTCACATTACGGAGTTCAACACCTCTTATACGCCCAAGGGAGTCATTCACGATACAAATCTGAATGCGGCGTTTATGGCTCATCAGCTGTCCCGGCTGGGGGATGTGAACGAGTCCTATTCCTATTGGACCTTCGGGGATGTGTTCGAGGAGCTGGGGATTCCCTTCACCCCTTTTCACGGAGGCTTCGGATTGGTGGCGGAGGGCTGCATTCCCAAGCCTACTTTCTGGACTTTCGCTTTTTATAAGAAGCTGCAGGAGGGCGGCGGACAGTGCGTTCACCGGGATGATGATATGGTAGTGATGAGGAACGGCAAAGGCGACTATATGGGAATCCTCTGGAACGTGGCCCGGGAAGGAGGGCAGGAAGAGCCGAAGCGTTTTGCGCTTTCCCTGCCTGCACAGGAGCAGGAATACACGATTCTGAAAAGGACGGTAGACGAAGAGACATGTAATCCGCTGAAGCTCTGGCATGATCTGGGGGAGCCGGCCCACCTGAGCGGAGAACAGAAAAAGCTGCTTCGGGAGGGGGCCAGACCTTATCTGGAGAGCGGCAGGACTGCGGCTTGTGAGGGAAGGCTGTATCTGGAGCTGCAGATGAAGAAAAACGGATTGGTCTTTTTTGAGGCAAAGGCAAGCAGACTGACGCCTGACAGAGGGTATGATTATGAACGAGTGACGGCGGAATGTGCGCAGATCTGATAAGGCAGGCTGTATGGGTATAGCGGAAATGTTTTTTTGGCCGGGGCAAAGCCCCGGCTTATTTTGGAAGATCAAATGGTCAGACGGTGACGACAAGAGCAACAGATAGCCTAAGGGGTGCTTTGCCGCTATAATAAGACAAGAAGAATCTGCTTTTTCTTCAAAAACTTTATCCTTATCTGGTATTTAAGATTAATTTGTATTAAGCCAGATGTTGTATTTTATAAAAAATTGTAGTATCTTATTTATAATACATACAAATGATTTGCTGTGGAAACGGTGAAGGGTGTGGAATATGGGGCATTTGGCAGTATGCATTTTTAAGTGATAATTTGCTTAAACGGCCATGCTGGCAAAACGAAGAAGCGGCAGTAGCATATGCGGCTGCATTTCGCAAAATTGAAAAATGTCTGTGTTCGTAAATGGTTAAAGGGGGTGAAGGTAAATGAGTCTTGTTATTGCATTTGAGGGTATCGACGGATCCGGAAAGTCCACATTGGCGCGTATGCTGGCCCAAAAGATAAATAAGGAAAAGGTCCAATTCATTGATAAAAACAGCGATAGGCCCATTAGAAAAATATATCGCGAATTGATGAAGAACGACGAATTTATTTCTGATGCATTATCTTTGTTTTTAGGATTAGCAGACTATAAATATACTGAGGAAAGGGTGGAAGATGGAAGCAAAGAGTTCATTATTTATGACAGATGTTTTCTGTCCACTCTGGTTGATGTGATATCTTTAGGACTTATAAGCAGTGAAGACGTGCCGTTGTATATGGGCATGTTCAGGATGCCTGATATCATTTACTTTATTGATGCGGATGCCCTTCAGGTGCTTCCGGAAAAAAAGGATATTTCAGTTGCTGAAGCCGGCGGTAAGATATCCTCGCCCGCAGAGCTTGTTGACGGTTTTATAGAATACCAAAACAGAAATTATCAGGGCTATTTATCTTTATTTGAGAAGTATGTGGCAACTGAAGTTTTTAGAGTCCGGAGAGACTCTGTGGAATCAAGTCTGGATCAAATATTTTGTCATTTTTCTTCTTTTATTAAAAATAGGTTTTCCCAAGAATTTGAAGATGTATGTCAGGTAGAGTAGGATTAGAAAAAAGGAGGTTATATTCTATGAATAAAAACGTGGGGTATCAATGGCTTGTCCGCATGGTAAATGATATTTTGGATGGCAAAAATCAGGGAAAAATAGATGTGGATGACGACTTGTTTTCATATTTAGAAAAAGAGCAGCTGGCCAGCTGGATAAGCTGTCTTTATCCGGATTCTATAAAGCCGGAAAAGCATGGCGGGTATTTAAAAGAGAAAAGAAAAAGGGTTGACCTGAAAATGGAATATGCCGCTAAAATTTCAGAATATATTTTTTCGGAGAAAAAAAGAGCCTTCCTTGTCAAAGGCTTTGTGCTGTCGGACAGCGCATACAAAACGCCCTACGCCAGAGATTTCGGAGATGTGGATTTCTTTTGTGTGAAAGAGGATATCTGCAGCATTTCAAAATATATTGAATCTCTCGGATTCTGCAACAGTACAAAATCCAAGATGTCCCAATACGTGGCATTTGGAGAGCGACTGAGCTCTATACACTTTGGAAATGACAATGAAAATGAGTTTCACAAAAGTGACGATGATGTCTGGGCAGAGGCAAAGACGGGAGATTATTTCGCCCATGGAGGTTTTGATGACAGACAGACGGAGATGATCTTCGAGGATCCGGCAGCAATTGTCAATAAGGAAATGAACGGCCATAGTTTTCCGGTGCTGAATACAGAATATACTTTTTTGATGCTGGTGTCCAACACCTATAGGAATTTCAATACTCGTTCCGGCCAGATGATCGACTTCAAGATCAGGGATCTGGTTGATCTTATCTTTTTCCTGAAAGCGAACAATGTGGGCTGTCTTACTTTGCCGATGAGGGATTTGTTTATAAAGTTCGGTAAAATGTATGAATTATGCATTGTGCTGAAGTATGCGGACAAAGTCTTTGAGACGAATTACATAAAGCGCTTTATCAGAGACAGCAATTTGGGCGGGGCAGTGGAGGCGGCAGAGCTTTATACTCCTATAGAGGAGACAGAACGATTCGTCTGTGACACGAACTATCGGACGCGGCGTATGGAGGAGAATCTCTGCGCCAGATTAAAGGGACATCTGCAGGGTAAGCTGCCTTCCGAGTATGTACAAAGCCGATATCCTGTCAGCACAACAAGGCTGTTTGAGGAGATTTATGAGCAGGGGCTTTTTATTTGTGCAAGCCATTGTGAAAGGCAGGTTTCGTTCAGGTTCTATTTTGACAGAACGAAGGCAAAGGTTCCTCTTATATTGAGCTTTGACGTGCTCAATCTGTCATACAGAGAGGGAAGCTTTAAATATGCTACGGTGATTGAAATAACGCAGGATCAGATCCGCTTTCAGAGCAATCCTCTGAATATGGACATAAGGGAAGGCGGCAATACTTTTATTCTTCAGGGAGTGATTCCGGAAGACTGCCTATATAAAGGCTGGATGTGTTTTGTGGCGATGGGCTATTATTTCGGGACGGAGTGGACGGATTATGCCTGTCGTCTGGCAGAGCCGGACAAGCCTGCCTGCTACTATATTGGAATTTGACGAAAGGAAACAGCTGTGATGAGAATCTGCAATTTCCTGATGAGACAGTACACAAGGGGCCGCGGAAGGCTGATCCTCGGCTGTATACTGCAGCTGGTCATTTCCGCAGGGGCATTGATCAACGCAGAGATCATGCGAAGGGGGATTTTGGCTATTCGGCAAAAGGACATGGATATGCTTACGAATGCCGGGATTCTGCTGGCCGTGGTCATAATTCTGAATATCGTATGCGCCTTTGCCCAGAAAATGTACCGGCGTCAGGCCGGGCTGCTTTATCAGGAGCAGCTGCAGGCGGATATCCTTTCGGGAGTGCTGGGTTCCGACAATGAGACAAGGGCTGCCCTGCAGGTGGGCGGGATGCTCACCATGATCATCAACAATGCCGAGGCTGCCGTGGAACGCAGTATAAGCTGTATTATGGAATATGCGGCAGGATTTCTGGGCATAGGAGCCTGCGCCATATATATGTTTCTGATTGATTGGAGAATCACGCTGGTGATCATTTTGGTCCAGATTTTGGTCAGATTTTTGCTGCTTCGGCTGGACAGAGGAATCAGGGAATTCTCGGATAGGGTTATATCCGCTATGAAGGAGAGTAACTCTCTGACAGTGGAGATCCTGAACAATATGCTGACAGTCAGGAACAGCGGCAGAGAGGACTATTTTAACGACCGGGTACAAGACAAGGAAGAGAAGTTGAGCCGGTTAAAGACCGCCCAGCACTTTTTTCGTCTGGGAAAGGATGATTTGGTGTGGGCGGCCACGTCTTTTTCGGAGTATGTGATCATGTACGGGCTGGGCGGAGTGCTGGTTTGTCTGGGAAAAAGTGATGTGTCCGTGGTGCTGGCGCTGGCTTTTGTCATTGGACCTTTTGTAACGGGGGTGAACCGGGTGGGTTATGCATCCAGTGACAGAATAGAGGCTCTTGCCAATATTGATTCCGTCAGCGCCTTTCTTGGAAGCCTCCGGCAGGTCGGCCGGGAAGAGGCATGCGAGGGGGATGGGGCACAGATTTCCGCGGAGGACGGGGAAAAGATCTGTCTGAAGGGCGGGGCGCAGATAGCCCCAAGGCAGGAGCAGGGAGAAAGGGAAGGGTGTGTTATCGGGGATCATTCTATCCGTGTTCGGAAGCTGTATTTTTCCTATGGCGATAGGGAAATTCTGCACGGAATTGATCTGGATATTGCTTCGGGAGAGGCGGTGGAGCTGGTGGGTGCCAGCGGCAGCGGCAAGAGTACGCTGCTTTCTCTGCTGACGGGAGTGCGGAAAAGTTATCCGGGAGTTATCAGGATAGGAGGGCGGGACGCAGCAGCTCAAAGCCTCCGGCAGCTGTCGGAGGCGTATTGCTATATCTCCCAGAAGAGTTCTGTTTTTGCGGGAAGCGTGTGTGAGAATATTGCAATGTCCAGCGTTCCGGACAAAGATCTGTGCAGGAAGATTTTGAAGCTTTTGAATATCTCCCACTGTGAGGAAATGGATCCCTTCCTTCTTTCTCAGGGAGAGAAGCAGAGGGTGAATATCGGCAGAGCATTCTATCGGTACGCAAAAAAGAAGACGGGGATTCTGTTCTGCGATGAGATTTTTTCTAATCTTGACCAGAAAAATGCGGAAGAGATCGCCCGGTCCATGAAGGCTTATTTTCAGGGATGTACCATTGTGTTCGTAGCCCATCAGGACATCAATATCAGCTTTGACAGAATCCTTCGCATGAGGGAAGGAAGGCTGGAGACCATAGAGGGGAGGACGGTATGAAGAGCGGAAATCCTATTCTGAGAGAATTTAACCGCAGTCGGACGGGGCTTTTGCTCTTAAATTTCCTCATGCTGGGTATGGCGGGAGTGGTGCGCACGGTGGGAGTGGGAAATGTGGGGCGGATCACCGGGGAAATGGAAAGGGGAGCTGTTGGCGCCCTGCTGAGTGTGGTGGGAGTGTCCATTGCCCTGATCCTGCTGTCCTATGTGCTGCGGTGGGCTGCCGGAGGACTGTGCATGGGACTGTCCAATCAGCTGGCGGCGCAGCTGCGGGTTCGGCTGGTGAGACATCTGGAAGGTCTGAGCTTTCAGCAGTATGAGTCCAGAGAAAAAGGAAATCTTCAGTCTGTAATCTCCAATGATGTAAATGTGGCTACGGAGGTCATTTATATACTGCATTCCAGAATTCTGACCAATGTGTTTGTATATGTGACATCCGCTGTTTATCTGCTGTGGATCGACCGGATCATGGGGACGGTGATCATCCTTTTTTCCCTGTTTCTGGGGGGGATGAATCATATGATCCTAAATAGGATCAGAGAGCATGAAAAGGGTTCCCGCAAGGCGCTGGGGGAGATTTCCAACACGGTTCAGCACGCCTTTGCGGGCATTGATACCATCAGGGCTTACGGAGGAGAGGAGTTTATTATGACTTCCTTTTCCAGAGGCAAGAAGCGCTATAACGGCAGCTGCCTGAAGACGGAGGTCATTGACTCCTGGCGGCTTACCTTCTATAACATTATATCCAATACCGCATTTTTTGCCGCTATGTTCTTTCTGGGGGCAAAGGGCATTCGGGGGGAAATGGATCTGGAAAAGGTACTGTCCTTTTTGATGATTCTGCGCCAGATCATGACGCCCATGGAGGTGATTCTGCGGTGGATGACCAGTCTGGTTCGGTGCGACGTTTCCTGGGGAAGGATATATGAGGTGCTGGAGGAGCCTGCGGAGGAACGAAGAGAATGGGGGAGGATTCCCGGAGAAGCCCGTAGAGTGGAAGCGAAGGATATGAGCTTTTCCTACGAACGAAAGCGTTCGGGCGGCGGGGAGATTGAGAGCGGAAAGGCAGTGTTTAAGGATCTGGACGTTGGCTTGGCAAAAGGAAGGCTCACCTTGCTGAAGGGAAAGAGCGGCAGCGGCAAGACCACACTGATCAAGCTGCTGTTGGGCCTATACCACGGGGATGAGGGCAGGGAAAAGCTATGTGTGGACGGAAGGGAGGCGCCTTTCGGACAGCTGGGGGTCTCGGCGGCTTTTTCGGAGGCGGAGAGCGCAGTGTTTTGTATGAGTGTATACGATAATCTCAGGATGGGGAATGAGAATGTCACAAAGATGCGATGCAGGGAGCTGTTTGGGGAGCTGGGCTTCGGAGACTGGATAGATTCCCTGCCTCAGGGGCTGGACACCGTGCTGTCCGAGAGCGGGGGAGATGTTTCCGGAGGACAGCGGCAGATATTGGCGGTCATGCGGGCCATCCTGACGGATAGGCCGATTCTGATTCTGGACGAGCCCTTTGCAGCACTGGACAGAGAGCATGGATATCTGCTTGAGGCTTATCTGGAGAAGCTGAAGGAAAAAAGGTTTATCCTGCTTGTTTCTCATAGGGAGGAGTTCTGCCAAAACGGGTGTGAAATAGTGCAATTATAATGAAAAAGGCAAAGCTGCGGTAAAAATGGATCGGATGCAGCTTTGCCTTTTTATTCGTGACAGTTTATTCGTGACAATAGAAGACTTGCGAAACTTGGCTTCTATTGTTTTCAGGCGTTTTGGGGAAACTCTACCTGAAGGGACACGCATTCCTTTCCGGTCAGCTCCTTGGTTCTTTCGTCAGGCTGTCCCAGACCTGCGCTTATGAGAAATCGATTGCCGCCGGGCTGTTTTTCGCCTTTTTCATCGATGACGTAGAAGGCATCGGGGCAAAGCTGCAGATCTACCTGCCTGCTTTCCCGGCCGGATAGGCGTACTCTGGCGAAGGCACATAGTCTGGGGTTGGGCGGCGCATAGGGGGAATCCAGCGCCTTCACATACACCTGCACCACTTCCTCTATGGCTATGTCGCTTTTATTGGTCACAGTGACAGTCACAGTGGTATGGGTGGGGTCATGTGCCATAATGGCGTTTTCTACCTCTGCGTCTCCGTAGGTGAGACCGTAGCCGAAGGGGTAGAGGGGACGTCCCTGAAAATATCGGTAGGTCCTTCCCTTCATGGAATAGTCTTCAAATGCAGGCAGATCCTCCGTGCTGCTGTAGAAGGTCACGGGCAGCTTGCCGGAGGGGGATATCTCACCGAAAAGCAGTTTTGCGATGGTTCGGCCGCCTCTTGCTCCCGGATACCAGACTTGCACCACAGCGGCGGCATGGTCTTGAAAATAGCGCAGATCCATGGCGCTGCCGGTCATGTTCAGCAGGATGACGGGTTTGCCCGTTTTTATAACGGCCTCTGCCAGCTCCCTCTGAACCAGAGGAAGCAGAAGGTCCAGCTTGTCGCCGGAGGCGTAGCTGTTTCCCGTGTCCCCCTCTTCGCCCTCCAGAGTCTCGTCCAGACCCAGACAGAGGATCACCACATCACTGTTGTTGGCTACGTTCACCGCCTCGCTGATGCGGTCCTGCCTTTGGGCCAGACTTTCCACCTTCTCCCGGAATAGGTGACAGCCCTCGGAATAATAGACTCTGGTATCAGGGGATACATAGTCCTGAATCCCTTCCAGCACGGTAATGTATCTGGAGGAGGTTCCGTGGTAGTTTCCCACCAGAGCGCTCCGGCTGTTGGCATTGGGGCCGATGACCCCGATGGATTTCAGGCTTCCCGCAGAAAGAGGCAGCACACCGTTATTTTTCAGCAATACCACGCTCTCCGCAGTAGCCTTGGCGGCTGCTTCGAGATGCGCAGGACATTCCAGACGGTCAAATCCGATTTTGTCATATTCAGTATCATCAAAAAGACCCAGCAGGAATCGGGTGGTAAAGAGCCTTTCAGCGGCGGTTCCGATCTCTTCCTCGGTGACAAGCCCGTCCTGATAAGCCTTCAGCAGATGGAGATATGTATTGCCGCAGTTGACGTCACAGCCGTTTTTCAGTGCGAGAGCGGCGGATTCCTCTGCGGTGTCCGTCACCATATGCCTTGTGTGGAAATCCCCAATGGCCCAGCAGTCCGACACGAAATGGCCCTGAAAGTTCCACTTTCCCCTTAAGATATCCTGCATCAGAGTCTTGCTGCCGCAGCAGGGTTCCCCGTTGGTTCTGTTGTAGGCGCCCATGACGGCTTCCACTTCGGCCTCTTTTACAAGTGCTTCAAATGCGGGAAGGTAAGTCTCGTATAAGTCCTTTTGGGACACCTGAGCGTTAAATTCATGGCGCAGGGCCTCGGGGCCGGAATGGACCGCAAAATGTTTTGCGCAGGCGGCTGCCGTCATATGCTCACCCTTTCCCTGCATGCCCTGCACGTAGGCCTTGCCCATCTGGGCAGTGAGATAGGGATCCTCCCCGTAGGTCTCATGGCCCCGGCCCCATCTGGGATCGCGGAAAATGTTCACATTCGGGGACCAGAAGGTCAGACCCTTGTAAATGTCCCGATCCCCCTGAGCGCAGCTGGAATTGTACTTTGCCCGTCCCTCCACGGCGGTGATTCTTCCCATTTCTTCCGTCAGCTCCCTATCGAAAGCGGCGGCTATGCCGATGGCCTGAGGAAAGCTGGTGGCAGTCCCTGCCCGGGCCGCACCGTGAAGGCCTTCGTTCCACCAATTGTAGGCAGGTATGCCTAACCGTGGAATGGCCGGTGCGTCATATCTTAATTGAGAGGCTTTTTCCTCCAGTGTCATGCGGCTCACAAGCTCATGAGCCCTTTTTCTTGCTTCTTCTCTGTCTCTCACTTTCTGTCCTCCGCCGATGATTATAAATGCCTGTTTCGGTATTATACCATAAATATGTGCGTTTTGGCGCACATGGAATCAGAAGCCGAAACAGAACCCTTCTGTTTCGGTATTATACCATGTCCCACAGAGGATATCTTCCCATTATTTGCTGTTTTTTTCTTAAATATTGCTCTATGAGTATGCACTTCTTGCCCTTGACAGCTTCCGCAAAAAAAGGTACAATAACTACTAAAAAGTAGTGCATATGCGCCGCAGGCTTCGGAACTTACAAAGGTTTTGCCGCAGTAAGGGGTACTGCGGAGGAAATACCAAGGAGGGCGGGGGAATGTTTCAAAAGGGTCAGGTATATGAGAATGTATATATGATTTTCGTGGATGCGGCAGGACACTCCAATGTGGTCAGGAGCAATCCCAGAGATGTCTCCGATCAGGCCTTCGACCTATTGTACCAGAAGGTGTGGGGGCGTCTGAGGGAGGCGGCGGAAAAGAAGGGCTGCGGGATCGCGGAGGTATGGTCCTGGCTTGGGGACGGGGGAATGTTCGCCGTCCATGACGAGAGGGAGCAGGTGGCTCTGGAGACGGCTCTGATGTTTGCCCGAAGCGTGCTGCAGAAGGATCTGCGGGGGCTGAGGCGGGAGTTTGCAAAGAGGGAAATCAACGGGGAGATTCATCTTCGTATCGCCGTCCACAAGGGGACCATACGCTATACGGATCAGGGGCAGCAGGGACTGATCCATTCGTCGGATATCAACTGGGGAGCCCATCTGGAGGAGGCCACGCCTCAGGATTCCGTGGCCATATCCAAGGATGTCTACGGCATCATGGGCAAGAACAAGCAGGGCTTCGTCCACGGAGGCAGGTTCGAGGAGCGGGAAGTGTATGTGTTCACGCCAAAGGTGGACGCGGCGCTGGTGAGAAGGAACTGGGCGGCTTCTCAAGGGTTCGAGGGGCTGGGCATGGTTCAGGGCTATCTGCAGAGGGTCAGCCAAAGGGACAAGGCCGCCCTGATCAATACTGCCAAGGTGAGGGTGGTGGATTTCGGGACGACCCTTACCACCTGCGCCAATTACTTGTTCTCCACGGAACGCCCGGTATACTATCGCGATGCGGTGATCAGCCTTCTGAACAGGGGCGGAAGCTTTGTCTGCTATATGCTGGAGCCGGGCTCGCCGGGGGCCGCACAGCTTGCGGAGCTTCGGATGGAGGATACGGACGGGAAGCTGGAGTTTTCCATGGATAGGTTCAAAGTCTTCAAGGGCAAGGAGGTGGCGCCTATGGAGGGGTTTCAGGTCTATCAGTACAAGCTGAATTCCAACATGGCCGCCATGTTCATCGATCCGGAATCGGAGGACGGGGTCTGTCTTTATTCTCCCTATCTGAACGGGATGCCCAAGGGCGGCGAGGTTCTCGACCGGGCCGACATGCCTCACTATCTGGTGAGCAGGAAGAAGGGCGGGATGTATGACTATATATGGAACTATGTTTCTGAGTATATGGAAAGTGCAAGGAGAGCTCTGTAAGGCGGCGGACTGTTTGGGAAGGTTGTTTTTGGACATGTCTATTTTTCCGGCGTTTCTTCCGGAAAGAGCAGCAGAATGCGGAAGAACCCATTGTCCGTCTCTGCCATTGCCTCGCCTCCAAGCTTCCGCATCAGTTCCCTTACGATGAAGAGCCCTAAGCCTGAGGAAGCTCTTCCCCGGGCCGGATCGGCCTTGTAGAACCGGTCGAAGATCTGGGATATGTCCATGGGGCGGCTAATAGGAAAAGGATTCTCAAAGATGAGACAGCCGGCAGGGGATATTGTCCGGGACCGGGCCGTAGAACGGAGGGGACAGTGGGAGGGCGCTTCCCCGCTCTGCAGGATTCGCAGGCCTCCGCTGCCGTGGAGCAGGGCGTTCTGGATCAGATTCAGAAAAATGCGCCGAAGGGCTTCTTCCTCTCCAAAGACACAGAAATCTTCGCTCTCGAAGGAGACTTCGGGAGCGAACCCTGCCTTTTCAAACTGGGTATAGAAGCCCAGCAGGCACTCTCCCAATAGCGGGAGCGCTTGTATCCTCCGCTGGTTTTCCGGGGCGAGGGTGAAGTCCTCACCGGCCAGCTTGGTGTATAGGAACAGTTTCTCAAGCATATCTTCCAGATCTTCCATGCGGCTTTGGGCCGCGGTCAGACAATGCTTTACTTTGTCGGCGTTCTCGCATTCCATGGCAAGCTGCACATATCCCGAAGCCCCTGTGAGAGGGGTGCGGATATCGTGGGCAAGATTGGTGATGTTCTGCTTCAGGAGTCTTTCTTCCCGCTGATACAGCAGGTACTCCGCATCCTTGGCGGACAGTATCTGGTTCAGCCGCTTACACAGCGTCAAAAGGCAGCGCTGGCGGCTGCCCGCCGCCAGTTCCATATGGCTGCCCCGACGGATTTGGGCAAGCTGCCCGCAGAGGGACCGGATTTCCCTCCTAAGTCCTAGATAGAGCCATGCCAGACAGAGGCAAATCATGCATAATGTGATCAATAGGATAATCATTGCGGAGTCTCCTTTGTTTCAGAAGGCCGGTCCTTCAAATAACCCGTTTTGACAGAGCTGCTCACCGGAACACCCCGAAGAGCAGCACAATACCTTCTCAGATATCCCGTTTGGACAGAGCCACAGCAGCAGCCACGGAATAGACGGTCAGAAATACCAGACTTATGGCATAGGTCTTCAGATCACCGGGTCCCGTGTAAAGGGACAGACCATAGCTTAAGTTATAGTAGAGCGTGTATTTTATCCATTCGTTGGCCCCGAACAGTCCCGTGAACTGGGCCACAAGCGTCACTGCCAAGCCGCTGCTCAGCAGCAGAGTGACGACTATGCCGGCGGCAGAGCTTCTGGTGAAGGAGGAGATAAAGATCACCAGAGTCAGGAAGGCGGTGGTGTTCAGCCATGCCCAGCTGAGATAGAACAGGGTCTCGCCGGGCCCGGCCAGAGGGAGCATACCGCCGAAGAACAAGTTCAGCAGCAGGCATAGGCCTAAGAGCAGAAGCAAAATGCAGAGGTTCACGAGCGCTGCGAGGAGAGTCTTGCTGCAGATGTATTTCCAGCGGCTCCTATGCAGCGACAAAGTGTTTTTCAGGAATCCGCTGTGAAAGTCCATGTGGACGAAAAGCGCTGTGAAGATTCCCAGAATGCAGGTGTAGGCACCTCCGTCCATGCAGATCTCCCGGAGCATGTCCAGAGTGTCATACTGCTGCAGGATCTGTGGGCCAAAATCCTCTGCGGTATACAGATAGGCGGCCATGCCCAGACTTTCGGCAGCGGCCTGCCCCTGAGGAGTGACTACCAGCCATATCATCCAATAACATAGGACGCTGGCGGCCGCCAGAAGGCCCAGACAGATGTAGAGCGACTTGCTTCTGATCAGACGATAAAAATCCATGCGCAGCATATTAAGCATTTTTTTCTTCCCCCTTTCCCATGGTCTGGCCGTCCATGCGGGCCAGAAAATATTCCTCCAGATCCATATGGTGGAAGCCGGAGGAGTAGACCTGCACATGGTTCTCGATGAGCAGCTGGTTCAGCCATGCTCCCTCCTGCAGACCGTAGAGCCGTATGGTCCGGGCGTCCGTCACCTCCGGGAAAAGCTTCGGAGCGCGCTCCAGAATCAGAGCCAGGGCCCGCTTGGCGTCGTCCACCTCGATGCGGAAATAATCCTTGCAGTTTTGAGCCAGTTCTTCCCCGCTGATCTGATCCACCAGACTGCCGTCCTTGATGATGCCGTAATGGGTGGATATCTTGCTCAGCTCCCCTAATATGTGAGAGCTGATGATGAAGGTCTTTCCCTCCTGATTCAGGTGGAGGATCAGCTGGCGTATCTCCCGCACGCCCTCCGGATCCAGTCCGTTGATGGGCTCGTCGAGAATCAATAGATCCGGGTTGCCCAGAAGGGCAAGGGCAATGCCCAGCCTTTGCTTCATGCCCATGGAGAAGCGCTTCACCTTTTTGCTGCCTGCGGCGGCGAGTCCAGTGTCCTCCAGAACTTTATCTACACTGGAATAGTCAGTGAGGCCGATGCATTTGGCCCTCATGACGGCGTTCTGTCTGGCGGTCATGTGGGGATAGAGTCCGGCGGATTCTATCAGGCACCCGATGCGCCTCGCCGCGAAGGCATCGTTGTCTGGCCTGCCAAAGAGCCGGATATCCCCGGACGTAGGGCTTGCAAGCCCGCAGAGCATCTTCAGGGTGGTGGACTTCCCGGCGCCGTTTCTGCCGATGAAGCCGTATATGGAACCCTCCCGTACCCGCATGTCCAGACGGTTTACGGCGGTCTTGTTCTGATACATCTTGGTGAGGGCCATGGTCTCCACGGCGTAGGCCGCGGAACGCTCATGATTTTGGTTCATTCCTATGATCTCCTTTCCGTTTCTCATGATTCCATGTTAAAGGAGAAGCATTCAAAAAGCGCTCAGAAAAGTTTAAGAATTGTTAAAGATTCAGGAGAGCTTGAAGCCCATACCCCATACTGTCTGAATATAAGAATCGGTTCCGCTATCCTTGAGCTTGGAGCGGATGTTGCTGATATGCACGTTGAGAGTCTTGTCCTCCGCCAGATATTCCTCCCCCCATGCGTATTCATAGATGGTCTGTTTGGAGAAAACCCGCTTGGGATTCCTGATCAGGAGCTCCAGAATCAGGAATTCATGCTTCGTGAGGGATATGGGGGCTCCTGCGGCGGTGAGCTCCTGAGTGTCCGGATTCAGGACCCATTCTTTGTGCCGGTATACATTGTCCTCTAGACAGCCGCTCTGTACGGCCTTTTCTTTTCGGCGCAGCTGCACCTGAATCCGCACCAATAGCTCCGGCAGCTGGAAGGGCTTGCAGAGATAGTCGTCCGCGCCGGAGGAAAGCGCCTCCACCTTGCTGTCCAGTCCGCTTTTTGCAGAAAGCACGATAACGGGGGTTTTTTCGGAAAATAGGGATACAAGCTCTTCTCCCGGAATGCCCGGAAGCATGAGATCCAGCAGAATCAGATCGAATTCTTGTATTGAAAAGAGAAGCTTTGCCTCGCTGCCGGAGAAGGCTTGAGAGCATACATAGTCATGTTCCTCCAGATATTCCCGCAGCATTTGGTTGTTCTGGGCATCGTCTTCTACGATCAGGATATGTTTCATTTTATTTGGTTCCTTTTTTGCTTGGAAGTTCTTCTTAAGGCATAATTATAGGAAAGGCATGGGGGCTTGTCAACAAGATTCACAAAAATCAGTTGCATTCTGGCTTTTTGTCGAATAAAATAGAAGTGTGGCAAATAATACAGCCAGAGGCCTTTGGCGGAAGACAGCCGGGAGGAAACGGAGCTTATGGATACACCGATCATTATTGTCATTGTGGTTTCTGCGGCGGCCATGGCCGCCAGCGCGGCGCTCTATCTGCGCCAGCGGGCAAGGCGGCGCAGGCCGGAGGAGTTCGACCTGATGGAGGGCCGGGATTTTGAGCATTATTGCGCCGAGCTTCTGCGGCGGAGAGGCTTTCAGGAGGTGGAGGTCACCAAGGGCAGCGGAGATTACGGAATCGACATCCTTGCCGAGAAGGATGGGGTGACCTATGCTGTCCAGTGCAAGCGTTATGCCGCCCCCGTGGGGGTCAAGGCGGTTCAGGAGGCCTATGCGGGAAGGGATTATTATGACCGGATGGTGGGGGCAGTGCTGACCAACCAGTATTTTACCCAGCCCGCGGTGGAGGCGGCCAGACGGCTCAAGATACTCCTTTGGGATCGGGGGTATCTGGAGAGTATGATGGAGGAGTAGAGGCCTCCAGCCGCTCCTGCAGGCTCAGGAAGTCCGAGGGGCCGCTGTCCAGATAGAAGCAGTGAAAGTTATAGTCGGAGTAGGCGCTTCCCCAAAGGCTCTTTGCCTTCTGCTGCAGATCCAGAATCTCCAGATATCCCAGATAATATTTCAGATAGTTACAAGGCTCCTGAACGATATAGTGATAGAGGGACTTGATGGCGGCGCTGTCCGTGTAGCCGAAGCGCTCCAGCACCTTGGCGATCTGGCTGTAGGAGGCGCCCTCGTAGTGGATCAGGATGTCCAGAAGACAGTAGAGGGAAAGCTGCATGCTGCGGTTGTGCTTTTCTAATTGTGCGCCGAGAGCAGCCTCTTGCTGTCCATATTCTTGCAGGAGCTGTGCGGCATAGTCATAAGCCAGAAATTCCACATACAACGCCCAGCCCTCCTGATAGCCGCCGTACCAGAGCAGCTCCCGCACCGGGCGCTCTCCCTCGGGGTAGGCATGGCGGTTGTAATAGACGGTCTGGTAGAGATGTCCCGGATAGCCTTCATGGGCAAGGGTGGTGTAGAGATCCAGCCCGCCGGGGGTCTTTTTCTTGTTGATATAGATCGTGTTGGCGTTTGTATCGTCAAGGGGAGCCGTGAGGTAGAAGGCAGGTGCGCAGTAGGCTTCCAGACTGGGGGAGAGCGCTTTTACGGCCGCCTGAGCCGCTTCCCCGGGGATGGGCGGGAAGCTTCCGCCCATTCTCTGCTGAAGGTCCAGCAGCATCTGGGAAGCGTCCTTGTAGGGGAATGAACCGGCCTCCTCGTGGGCATAGCTTTCCGCAAGCAGAGGATGGCTGGCAAGAATGGCCGCGGCCTGATCATATTCGCTGGAAAACCGGTCGGACAAGAGCTTCTGGATTTCGCTTATGGGGCGGTAAGATCCGGTCTCGGAGATCAGAAGCTTTTCATAATAAGCCTTTCCGTCGGGAAGCCCGGCCAGACCGCAGGGCAGGACGGACTGGTCCTCCAGCAGCAGAAGGCCGTCCCCCAGAGCGGCGTAGGCGGGCAGCAGCACGGTCTTCAGAAGCCTATGGTTCTGGGCTATGTAGTTCTGTGCCTGAGTGACGGTGATTTCCCCTTCTTTGACCAATGGCTCCAGCCGCTCCTGAAAGGTGGTCTGGAGGAAATGGGTCTCTGTCTCCAGAGCCTCTTTTGTGAGGATGGAGTCGCACTGCTCCCGGACCTCCTTCAGGAAGGCGGCGGGCATGGAGAGGCCTGCCGCGGCCTTCTCCTGCTCATAGGTCAGCAGAGAGGAAAAGTACTCGTCGGTCTGGCCCAGCAGCGCCAGATAGTCTTCCACGTCCCTCTGGCTGCGGAAGCTGTATTCCGCCAGCAGTATGGGCAGCTGAGACTGGGCTCCTGAGGCGGGGGAAAGAGGCTCGCTGTAGTAGGAGAATGCGCTCATCTCCAGAGAATTGGTCAGGGAGCGGATCAGCAGGCGGCATAGGTAGGCGTCGGACTCGGAAAGATTCTCCGTATGTATGTCCTGCAGCGCGGCCAGAGTGTTCTCCGTTTTGGCCTGACTGTTCAGGGAAGATTCGCTGCGGTAACAGACAAGGGTGGGGGTATAGTCATAGATGCCGAAAGATTTGGGGTCTGCCAGCGTGTAGTGCATGCTCAGCGTGTTGGCCTCCATTTCTTTTGTGAAGAGCTCAGTGGTAATATTGGCGAAACGTTTCTGGTCACGCTGGTAGGCGAAGAGGAAAAACGTCATGCCTGTGAAGATCAGCAGAAAGACAGCGCTGAATATCAGTTGTCTGGCGGAAAGCCGGGATTGCTTTTTCAAAATGTCACCTTGGGTTGAAATGTTTTTACAGTATATGACAATGATGGGCCGGTCATGCAGGCCATGGCCGGGAAGGGGAGCCTGATTCGGCGGTTCCGGCGGGGGAAGCTCTTGGCGGAACAATTTGGAGGAAGGGTTATGCGTATTTTGTTTGCGGAGGACGAGAGGGATCTGAACGATATCGTCACCAGAAAGCTGGAGGCGGGTGGCTACAGCGTGGACAGCTGCTTCAACGGAAGGGAGGCCTTGGACTGTCTGGACTGCGGGGAGTATGACGGCATCATACTGGACATTATGATGCCTGAGGCGGACGGATTTCAGGTTCTGGAAAGCCTCCGGCGGAGAGGAAAGAACACGCCGGTGCTGTTTCTCACCGCCAGAGACTCCGTGGCCGACAGGGTGAAGGGGCTGGATGGCGGCGCCAACGATTATCTGATCAAGCCCTTTTCGCTGGAGGAGCTTATGGCGAGACTGAGGGCCATGACCCGCAGGCCCTTCGGCCTTGCGGACAATGTGCTGAGGGTGGAGGACCTGACTCTGGACAGGACATCCCATGAGGTGCGCAGGGGCGGGGTGGAGATCGGGCTTTCCGCCAAGGAGTACGCGCTGCTGGAGTACATGATGTGCAATAGGGGAGTGGTGCTGTCAAGAGAGAAGATAGAGGATCATATCTGGAATTTCGACTATCAAGGGGGCACCAACGCAGTGGACGTATATGTCAGCTATCTGCGGAAAAAGGTGGACGAGGGGCATTCGAGGAAGCTCATCCATACGGTGCGGGGAAGCGGCTATGTGCTGAAATAGAGACAGGGCCTCCCGGCGGGCGGCGGGCCGCAGCGGGGGACGCCCTGCTGTGCCCGTGTCTCCGGAGCGGGCAGACGGGAGAGGGAATGAAGAATATATCCATACGCCTGAAGATTACTCTTTGGTTTTCCGCCGTTCTGACGGCGGTGGTTCTGTTGGCCTTCGTGGGGGTGTTTTTCGTCAGCGACGCGGTGCTTCAGAAAGGCGTTCGGGATGATCTGGTTCTGACGGTTGAGGACAATCTGGATGAAATAGAATATTTCGGCTCTCTGGAGGAGATGGCAGGACGCAGCGACATTGATCTGTACATAGCTTATGCAGGAGGATATCTGGAGATCGATGACGACTTTCTGTATAAGATGAACGGCATCTATACGGGGCTGTACAAGGAGGACGGGACGCTGCTGTACGGAGAGAATCCTCTTGGCAGGGCGGGACTGGAGAAGGCCTTTCTGGATTTGGAGCTGCGGAAGTTTCCGGTGAACGGAGAGGGCTTCTATGTCTATGACCGCAGGCTGAATCAGGAGGGACTGGAGGGCCTATGGCTCCGGGGGGTGGTCTCCAAGCGTCAGGGGGAAGTACAGCAGAACACGATCGTGGGGGTCTCGCTGGTTCTCATGCCCCTGCTGGTGCTGCTGGCCGTTCTGGAGGGCTATGTGATGGCGGGACGGGCGCTGAAGCCGGTGAAAGAAATAGAGAGCGCCGCCAAAGCTATCTGCGAAGGGCGGGATCTGAAAAAAAGGATAACCCTTCTTCCGGGCGGGGACGAGCTGCACCAGCTGGCGGATACCTTCAATGAGATGCTGGAGCGTCTGGACAGCGCCTTCGAGGCGGAACAGAGATTTCTGTCCGACGCCTCTCACGAGCTGCGGACTCCTATGTCCGTCATCGAGGCACAGTGCGAATTTGTTCTGGAAAGCAGGCGCGGCGCGGAGGAATATGAAAGAGCGATTCAGGTCATCCGGCGTCAGAGCAGGAAGATGACCCGGCTTATAACGGCGCTTCTGGATTTCACCCGTCTGGAGTGCAGGACGGATTACTATAAGAAGGAGCCCGTGGACATGTCGGAGCTGGTATCTTCGCTGTGTATGGACATGGCCCTTTTGAAGGAAAAGGGCATTGCGCTCACATGGGACGTGGAGCAAAACATTCGGGTGCAGGGCAGTCAGGAGCTGCTCTCCCGCCTATTGACCAATCTTCTGAGCAATGCATATCAGTACGGAAGAGAGCAGGGGCATATATGGGTCAGGCTCTGTCAGGGACAAGGGATGGTCCGGCTGTCGGTGCGGGATGACGGAGCGGGCATAGCTCCCCAGCAGCAGGAGAAGGTGTTCCGGCGCTTTTATCAGGCGGATGCCTCCCGGTCCAATCAGGGCATGGGGCTGGGGCTGGCCATGGTGAAGGAGATAGCCGTCTTCCATGGGGGCGAGATTCAGGTGGAGAGCAAGGAGGGGGAGGGGAGTGTGTTTACCTTGGTGCTGAGGGCTTTGGGCGGGTAGACATCGGAAACAGGAGATTATTTTTTGGATTTTAATGTTGCTTTAATCTTTCATAGCTATACTGCTTTTATAAGGTGTAAAAGAGACATAAAAACAGACATAAAAGGAGGCAATGCTATGAATCGTTTCAAGACTTTCTTTTCTTCATTTAGAAATGCCCTTATTTCCATTGTGTGCGCAATGCTTGCGGTGACGGTCATAGGAACCGGCGTTGTTTTGGCAGCAGGGGCAGGCAGGCGCGACGCGGCCATGGACAGGAACACCGCGTTCGGCTATGCTCTTGCGGATGCAGGGCTGTCAGAGCAGGATGTGACGGTCACGAAGCAGAAGCTGCATAAGGATGGAGAAACCCAGCACTATGACATCGAATTTTTCACCGAGAAATACGACTATAGTTATGAGATCGACGCATTCAGCGGCGCGGTGCTGGACGTAAGCATGGAAGCGCTTTTCGACAAACCGCAGGCTTCCTCAGGGATTGGGGCAGGAGATCAGCAAACCGCAGGTCAGCCGGGGCAGGATCAAAGCGGCCAGCAAACCGCAGGTCAGCCAGAGCAGAATCAGGGCGGTCAGCAAACCGCAGGCCAGCCGGGGCAGAATCAGGGCGGTCAGCAAACCGCAGGTCAGCCGGGGCAGGATCAAAGCGGCCAGCAAACCGCAGGTCAGCCGGGACAGGATCAGAGCAATCAGCCAACCCCGGGCCAGTCAGGGCAGGATCAGGGCAATCAGCCAAACTCAGGCCAGCAGGGCCTGCTGGATCTGGAAACGGTCAAGGCCTTGGCGCTGGCAGATGCGGGGGTGAAGGCCGATACCGCCGTATTCACGCAGAGCGAGCTGGAATGGGAGGACGGCGTGCAGGTGTACGACCTAGAATTCCGCACCTCCGAAGCAGAGTACGATTATGAGATCAATGCCGTAACCGGGGCCATTATAAGCAAGGATGCGGAGGGGAGATGGAATAATCAGGGAGGCCCGGTGGATCTGGAAGGAGCAAAGGCAGTAGCGCTGGCAGACGCGGGAGTGAAGGCCGCCGATGCCGTATTCAGGAAGAGCGAGCTGGAATGGGAGGACGGTGTAAAAGTATATGACATAGAATTCTACACTTCAGAGGCAGAGTACGATTATGAGATCAATGCATCCACCGGCGCCGTTCTTGACAAAAGTATGGAATTGTTTGAAAACCATGTGCCTTCGGCAGACCTGCAGGGAAGCGCCGGATCCTATATCGGTGTGGATCAGGCCAAGGCCATTGCGGTGAGCAATTCGGGGTTCAAGGCGGAGGATGTAATCTTCACCAAGACCAAGCTGGAGCGAGACAAGGGCAGTGTCCGGTATGAGGTGGAATTCTACAAAGACCGCATGGAATACGAATATTCCATAGATGCCTATACGGGAAGCATATTGGAATATGAAAGCGAATATGATGATTAGAGCAGTTCCCTGAGATGCCGGAGGATGCTGTCCCGGTTGGAGGAGCGGAGAGCTTCAGCGGTATGGATCAGCTGATCCAGCCGGAACGCCTCCCCCCGAGAGATCCAGTAGTCCGCCAGCTTATAGTAGGTGCGGCTCACATCGGTCTGGGTGCTCACGGCGAATTGCATCAGCACGGAGGCCTCCGCCCCGTGACCGGCTTCCAGCAAAGCGTCCGCCCATTTCTGCAGGGTGCGTACAAGCAGGGTATAGTTCTGATCGTACTCCGATAGGGCGGTGATATTGGCGGTGCCGTACTCCAGCTTCAGCTCCGTGTTGGACCAGCCTGTCAGGTTCACGATCTTCTGGGCAGTCAAGTTTTCCAGAATGTTGATACAGTCCATGACGTCAGGATCATCATTCAGAAGGTGGGTGGGAAAAGCTTCCAGAGGGATATGGATATAGCGGAGGCCGTCCAGAGATTTGCGCCGGACGGAGTTGGCCTGAGACTCCTTTGTCCAGAAATCTGCCTCGTTGATGTTCTTGCGCCTCGCCTGCTTCTTGATGGAGAACGAAATGATGATGGCGAATACGATAAAGCTTGCCAAAAGTCCGAAACTCATATATAATATCCTTTCGTAAAGATAGATTTTGCCGTGGCTTTCAGCCATGTGTATGCCCTTGGGCAGTTAGGAGTCAGCTCATGTTCAATATGAACAATAAGAAGACAAAGCAGAGGGTCTCTGCAGTGATTGTCATTATACTGGTGCTTGCGATGATCATTCCAACTTTATCATATTTATTTTATTAGTTCAAGAGGGGAATCATACGCTGGCGTGCAATGCATCTAAGAATGCGTGACGGGAATCGGGAGGTTGTGCTATGAAATGGTTGAGGAAGGGCTGTTTTTCGGCCTTGGCGCTGACGGTGCTGCTTTTTGCGGCGGGAGCCACGGTCAGGGCGGAGGAGAGCGACACCATCAAAAGAGGGATATTGGCAGGAAGCGTGGATCTGTCCGGCTTAAGCGGTCAGGAGGCCGAGGCGGCGGTCAGGGCCTATGTGGAGAGCCTGAAGGATGTGGAGATCACTCTTATGACTTCGGGGGACACGCCTATTACGGTGACTGCAGGGGAGTTCGGGCTGGAGTGGGCCAACACCGAGCTGGTATCGGAGGCTCTTGCAGTGGGTAAGAGCGGCAATGTGATCGAGCGCTATAAGGTCATGAAGGATCTGGAGCATGAGAACTTGGTCTACCCTATTGAGCTGTCCTTTGGCGTGAAGGAGATCAAGGCTGTTCTGGAGGAGAAATGCACCGGATATGATCAGGAGGCCAAGAGCTGGAATCTGGAACGGGTGGACGGAGAGTTCAGGATCGTGGACGGGCATAACGGTTATGCGCTGGACATAGATGCCTCCGTGGAGGAGGTGAATCGGTTTCTGACCGAGGAATGGGATTATGGGGCAGGAACCATTGCGCTGAAGGTGAAGGAGGAGGAACCTAAGGGGAGCAAGGAAGAGCTGGAGCAGGTAAAGGATGTGCTGGGCAGCTATACCACCTACTATTATGACTCTGACGCCGGCAGGGCAGCCAATATCGCCACGGGCAGCGACCATATCAACGGCACGGTTCTCTATCCGGGGGAGGAGTTTTCCACATGTGATGCGGTCATGCCGTTCACTGCGGAGAACGGCTATTACAGCGCGGGCTCTTACGAGGCCGGCAGGTTGGTGAAGAGTCTGGGGGGCGGCGTATGTCAGGTTTCTACCACATTCTACAATGCCGTGCTTCTGGCGGAGCTGGAGGTGGTGGAGAGATTCAACCACTCCATGGTGGTGACTTACGTGGAACCCAGCACGGATGCCGCGGTGAACGGCTCCAAGACCAAGGATTTCATCATAAAGAACAATCTGGAGCATCCTATCTATATCGAGAGCCTGACGGAAGGAAAGAGCATCACCGTCACCATCTACGGCAAGGAGACCAGAGACCCTAATAGGGAGGTTCGTTACGAGAGCAAGGTGCTTGAGGTCATATATCCGCCCGGAGAGCTGATCACGGCGGATCCGGCGAAGCCGCTGGGGGACATCACCGTTTCGGGGGCATTCGTGGGCTATAAGGCACAGCTGTGGAAGGTCGTGACGGAGAACGGCAAAGAGGTGAGCCGCACGCAGGTGAACAGCAGCAGCTATCGTATGGTGCCCAGAACGGCAGTTGTGGGAGTGTCCACGCCGGATCCTGCCGCCTATGAGCAGATTATGGCGGCCATCGGCACCGGAAGCATCGACCATGTGAAGAATGTGACCGCGGCGCTTCTGGCACCGCCTCCTGCTCCTGCAGAGGGGGAAGGCCAGTAGGAGAGGAAACCTCTTTGGAGGGCAGGACTGAATCGGGAACGTTTGACAAAAGCAGCGGGGCCGCCGGAAGGCGCAAAAAAGCCATGAGGGCGGCTCCTGAGATATGAGATAAGGAATTCGTATGAAGACTGGCAAATTGCCGGAGAACGTCTTGAAGCGTTCCGTTTTAAGGCAGATACATACCGGAAGCGAAACGGTGCAGAATGGCGCAGGCATTGGAAAGGACTGCGCCATTTTGGCATTCAGCGGAAAGGAAGGCATCGCTGCCTCCATGCAGGAAGGAATGGTAGCGGCACAGGGAGGGGCTTTTACGGATCCCGCCGCCTCCGAGCCGGCCTTGACCATAGGCACGCTGGTACAAAGATGCGCCAACAATCTGGCTGCAGGCGGGGCCAGACCGTCGGCGGCGATGGTGACGCTTCTGTTGCCGGAGAGGGCTCAGGAGGCGGAGGTGAAGGCTCTGATGGCCGAGGCGGCGGAAAAGTGCAGGGAGCTGTCCATGGAAATTCTGGGAGGACAGACCAGAACCACCAAGGGAGCGGATGCCGTCCTTGCGGTGGTGACCGGATTCGGAAGAATGGGGGGAGCGGATCCGGCGGATGCCGTAACGAAGTCCGGGGACTTAAAAGAACCGCCCTTTGGGGACGGATCCCGGAAGGGGGCCGTCCGGGGAAAAAGAGCGTCTCTGCCGGGGCAGGATGTTGTTCTCAGCAAATGGATCGGTCTGGAGGGGACGGCGCTTTTGGCCAAGGGGAACCGGGCAAGGCTGCTTAAGCGGTATCCGGCCTATCTTGTGGAGGAGGCAGAGGGCTTCGGAAGGTATCTGTCCATAGTGCCGGAGGCTGAAATAGCGGCCGACTTCGGCATAGGGGCCATGCACGACGCGTCGGAGGGCGGAATTCTGGGAGCGCTCTGGGAGCTGGCGGAGGGAGCGGGAGTGGGGCTGACCATCGATATGCGAAAGCTTCCCCTGCGTCAGGAGACGGTGGAGGTATGCGAGTGCTGCGGCGTGAACCCCTATGAGCTTTTGGCAGGGGGATGCCTGATTATGACCGCGCAGGACGGGCCGGGTCTTGCGGCGGCGCTGGAGCGGGAAGGGATTCCTGCGGCTCTGGTGGGGAAGGTCACGGAGGGCAATGATAGGATATTGATCAACGGGGACGAAATCCGGTACATGGACCGGCCCAAGCGGGACGGGATTTATGGTTTCTGGGAGAGCCGGGACCTGCTTCCAAGGGAGTAGGCGGCTGTATGCCGTCGGGCAAGCCTAAGAGCTGCAGGAGGCCGGGCAGGCCCGCGGCGGGGTACGGATGATGTTTCACATAGACAAGCAAAGGGAGGTCGTAGAAGTGAGCGGTATGAGAGAGGAATTGTTGAAGGTGATCGAGAAGAACAGCCGAATCGACTTGGGAGAGCTTGCAGTTCTGCTGGGCGTCGAAGAGGCGGAGGCCGCCAATGAGCTGGCGGCGCTGGAGGCGGAGGGCATTATCTGCGCTTACCATACTCTTGTGGACTGGGAGAAGACATCCAATGAAAAGGTGACTGCGCTGATCGAGGTGCGGGTGACGCCCCAGAGAGGTCAGGGCTTCGACAGCATTGCGGAGCGTATCTATCGCTATCCTGAGGTCAAGAGTGTCTATCTGATCTCCGGGGGCTATGACCTGATGGTGATATTGGAGGGGAAGTCTCTGAGGGACGTGTCCTCCTTTGTATCCGATAAGCTGAGCACACTGGAATCCGTACTCAGCACGGCAACACATTTCATTTTGAAAAAATACAAGGACTACGGCACTGTGCTTGGCTGGAAAAAAGAAGACGAAAGAGAGATGATCACTCCATGAGAAATCCTTTGGCAGACAAAATAGTAGAGATCAAGCCATCCGGAATCCGAAAGTTCTTCGATATCGCCAGTGAGATGAAGGATGCCATCTCTCTGGGCGTGGGGGAGCCGGATTTTGACACTCCCTGGCATATTCGGGACGAGGGCATTTACTCTCTGGAGAAGGGGCGGACCCATTACACCTCCAACGCAGGCCTGAACGAGCTGCGTGTGGAAATCTGCCGTTATCTGGAGAGGAAGCAGGGAATCCGCTACGAGGATCCCCTGAAGGAGGTGCTGATCACCGTGGGCGGGTCGGAAGCTATCGACATTGGCTTCCGGGCCATGGTCAATCCCGGGGACGAGGTGTTGATTCCCCAGCCCAGCTTTGTCTCCTATGAGCCTTGTGCGGTGATGGCAGGAGCAAAGCCCGTGATCATCAGCCTGAAGGCGGAGAATGAATTCCGGCTCACAGCCCGGGAGCTGGAGGAAGCCATCACGGACAAGACCAAGCTCCTTGTACTGCCGTTTCCCAACAACCCCACAGGGGCTATTATGGAACGGAAGGATCTGGAGGAGATCGCGGAGGTGATCCTGAGACATGACATATATGTCATGTCTGATGAGATATACGCGGAGCTTACTTATAACGGGAAACATGTATCCATTGCCCAGCTTCCCGGCATGAAGGAGCGTACCATACTGATCAACGGTTTTTCCAAGGCCTTCGCCATGACCGGCTGGAGGCTGGGGTATGCCTGCGGGCCTGCGGCGATTATAGAGCAGATGGTCAAGATTCACCAGTTCGCCATCATGTGCGCCCCCACCACCAGCCAGTACGCGGCCATAGAGGCGCTGAAAAACAGCGACGAAGATGTGGCGGAAATGTGTACCGCTTATAACCAGAGGAGAAGGTTTCTGCTGCATGCCTTCAGGGAGATGGGGCTGGAGTGCTTCGAGCCTTACGGAGCTTTCTATATGTTCCCCTGCATCAAGGAGTTCGGCATGACCAGTGAAGAATTTGCCATGAGGTTCCTGAAGGAGGAGAAGGTGGCCGTGGTGCCGGGAACGGCCTTCGGTGACTGCGGAGAGGGGTATCTGCGCATCTCATATGCCTCCTCTCTGGAGAATCTGAGGGAGTCCATGGTTCGGCTTAGCAGGTTCATAGGGCGGCTCAGGGAGGGGCGATAGAGCCCCGGAAGCCCCCGATAGGGAAAGGCGGGCATTATACCACAAGGGTATTCCCAAGAGAGCATTTGGATAAGGTTCCAGATGCTTTTTTGGCGTACACCGGTGAAGGCGTCAAAAGAAGAGGACGGCAGGAAGAGGCAGATTATGGCAGTGATCGGAAGCATACAGGAAAAGTACATGAGGGAGGCGCTGAGGCAGGCGAAAAAGGCCTACGCCCTTGGGGAGGTGCCCATCGGCTGCGTCATCGTCCATGAGGGAAGGATCATAGGACGGGGATACAATCGCCGCAACACGGACAAGAACACCCTTGCCCATGCGGAGATCACTGCCATCAGGAAGGCCAGCAAGCAGGTGGGGGACTGGAGATTGGAGGAATGTACCATCTATATTACGCTGGAACCCTGCCAGATGTGCGCCGGGGCCATCATTCAGGCCCGCATTCCGGAGGTGGTCATGGGATGCATGAACCCAAAGGCGGGCTGCGGCGGTTCCGTCCTGAACATTCTGGAGATGCCTCAGTTCAACCATCAGGCGGCGGTTACCAGAGGTGTTCTGGAGGAGGAGTGCAGCGGGCTGCTGAAGAAGTTCTTTTCGGAGCTTCGGGAGAGGAATAGGATGGAGAAGAAGGCCAGACAATCGGAGGGCTTTGAGGAATAGGGGAGCGGAAGGAATGCAGATCATATTACATCAGCCGGAGATACCGGGGAATACGGGAAACATTGGGCGCACCTGCGTGGCTACGGGCACACCGCTGCATTTGATAGAGCCTCTGGGCTTTTGTCTGGATGAGAAGTCCATCAGGCGGGCGGGAATGGACTACTGGCACAAGCTCAGGGTACATAGATATGTGAACTTTGAGGAATTTCAGGCGGAAAATCCGGGGGCAAAGATCTGGATGGCTACCACCAAGGCCAGACATGCCTATACGGAGGTGAGCTATGGGCCTGACGACTATATCATGTTCGGGAAGGAGAGCGCCGGGATTCCGGAAGAGATTTTGGTGGAACATGAAGAGAGCTGCATCCGCATCCCAATGCTTCCCGCCATCCGTTCCCTGAACCTCAGCAATGCCGTGGCCATCGTGCTGTACGAGGCCCTGCGTCAGAACGGCTTTGAAAGTCTGCAGGCTCAGGGGGAGCTGCATCGGCTGCAGTGGAAGGAGCAGTAGGTCTTTTTTTCTCGGATACATAGACCGATATATACTTTAAGGGTCGGTGTGCGGCGGGCGAAAAAAGGGCGGGGCCGGAAAGGGACTTGCCGGAGCGCGCCAGCGGCGGGCGCAAAAGGGCTTGCCTTGGCGGATGCGGCAGAAGGATCTGCGGCATGGGCGGCATCGGCTGTAGGGAAGAAAATTGCCACAAGGATGTGGGAGGAAAAATCTATGGATAGAGTGGGCGGAGTATCGCGCTCCTACGGCAGCGACGCAGGGCGCGTGGGAAGCAGGCGCAACGGGCGCAGGGACAATGATCAGGAGCTTTTTAAGCGTCTGGAGACTGAAGAAGAAAAAAATGTGAGACAAGAGGCGAGGGAACGGCCCGGAGCCGGAAAAAACGGGGAAAAGGAGCCGGAGAGGCAGCGCGGGCAGGGGAAGGCCAAGGAGGCCTCCGGTCAGGAGTCTGTAGAGGAGCAGGCCCCTTGGTCCCAGAGCGTGCAGGATTGGCTGGAGAGGCGGCAGAAGGCCAAGGAGGAGGAGATCCGGGGACAGGGGCTGGTGGCCCAGCTTCAGGCCAGAGCGGAAGCCGTCAAGAAGGCCTTCGACCCCAAGCGCAAGAAGAACCTCTATGACGCCACCATGGATCTGACGCTTTTGGAGCAGATAGAGAAGGTGCCGGCCTTAAAGGCCATGCAGTCCAGACTTATGTTCAAGATACGGGCCGTGAAGGCCAGCGGGGCCTCGTCCTCAGAGGTCAGGATCGCGGTGAGCAAGTTAAAGAAGGTCTTGGGCAAGGTGAAAGCCAAGGTGAAGGGGCTGCAGAAGGAGGAACTGCTGGAGAGAAGGCGGAAGCTGGCGGAGGAAGCGAAGCGGAAAGCCAAGGAGGAGGCCATCCGGCGGGAGAAGGAGCTGCGGAAGAAGATCCGCAAGGCCAAGGAGCGGAAGGACATCGAGGAGAGCAAGATGGGGATGGGGGCCAACTACGGAGGGCCGTCGGAAGGTCTGGCACCGGAGTTTTCCATGGACGCCTATGGCGGGGCGATTTCTTCCGAGGTGGGCGCCGCCGTAGACATGGCAGTGTCGGATATGACCGTGGCAGAGGGCGGGGCCGCTCCTGTGGAAGTGGGCGGAGCCGTGGATCTGGGGCTGTGACGAGCCAAAGCCTCAGGGGGCGGTGCCCTCTGAGGCCTGCCCGCGCTCTGCCGTGAGCCTGCGGAACAGACGCAGAAGAACGATGACGGCGGCAGCAGCCAAGGTGATCTCCGCCACGGGCTGGGCATAGGCCAGTCCGTACAGAGGGAAGAAATAGTTCAGCACATAGAGGGCCGGGATCTCCAGAATGATCTTGCGTAAGATGGCAAACAGAAGGGCCTTCTTTCCCAGTCCGCAGGCCTGAAAAACTCCCACCGCCAGAAAGTCCATGCATAGGAAGGGGAGCGAAAGGCACAGTCCCCTGAGGAACTTGGTGCCGTAGCCTATGATGATTTCGTTTTTCATGAATAGGGAGGTCAGCCCCCCTGCGAAGACATAATATCCCAGAGTGACCGCCGCCAGAAAGGAAAGGGCGATCTTTGCCGTGAAGAGAAAAGTCTTTTTCATGCGCTTCACGTTTCCGCTGGCATAGGTGTAGCTGATCAGGGGCATGATACCCTGAGAGAAGCCCAGAGCGATCTGCAGAGGTATCATGTTGACCTTCTGGACGATTCCCATGGCCGCCACTGCGTCCGGGCCGAAGGAGGCGGTGAAATTGTTGAGCACCGTCATCCCCGTGACGTTGAGGAGGTTCTGGATGGAGGCGGGAATCCCCACGCCGCAGATGCCGAGGAGGATGTCCTTGCGGAAACGCAGCATTTTGGGCCGGATGCACACATAAGTGCGTCCTTTTTTTACGTACAGCAGAATGAAGAAGTACAGGCAGGCGGCGCAGTTGGAGAGGAACGTGGCCAGTCCGGCGCCCGCAGCTCCCATGTCCAGCCCCCAGGGCAAAATAAAGATGGGATCCAGTATGATGTTCAATAGGCACCCGCTCATGGTTCCCAGACTGGAATGGAGGGAAGCGCCCTCCGCCCTTACCAGATAGGCCATGACTACGTTCAGAATTGCGGGGGCAGCGCCGCAGCTGACGGTCCAAAGCATATAGTCGGAAGTGGCGCTGACAGTGTCTGAGTCCGTTCCCAGCATGGCCAGCAGGGGGCTGTTAAACAGAGTGCAGAGCAGAGAGAACAGCAGTCCGCAGAATAGGGCGCAGTAGAAGCCGTAGGCCGAACTGCGGTAAACGGTGTCTGCGTCTTTTCTGCCCAGAGCCCGGCTCATCATGCTGGAGGAGCCCACGCCGAAGAGGTTGTTCACGGCGTTGAAGGCCAGCAGCACCGGCGCGGCCAAGGTCACGGCGGCATTCTGGATGGGGTCATTGAGCATTCCCACGAAATAGGTGTCCGCCAGATTGTAGATGACCATCACCAGAGAGCTGATGATGGTGGGGACGGACAAGGTCATCACTGCCTTGTGGACGGGCATATTTTCAAACAATTCTGTTTTCCGGGTGTCTTCCATTGAAATAGCCTCCTTGTATGAGAGGATAACACAGCTGTCCGGCCTATACCACGGCCAGCAGCAGAGGGATGGTCATCACGCATAGGATGGTGGTGAGAATGATGGCGGCGCTGCAGGTGGAGCCGTCGATGCCCTTCTGGTTCCCCAGTATCAAGGGCATGTTTCCGATGGGCATGCCGAACATGATCATGCAGACGGAAAGGATGGCGGTATCGTCGGTGACCAGCCGGAGCAGGGGAAGCATCAGCAGGGGCAGCGCCAATAGCTTTAAAGCCGAGAAGATATACAGCTTAGGACTGGCAAATATGTTTCGCAGATCCGTGTGGGCCAGAGTGAAGCCCACTGCCACCAAGGCCATGGGGGAGGTGACGTTTCCCAGATAGGTTATGGATGTCTTCAGAAAGTCGGGCAGATGGATCTCCAGCAGGATCACGGCCAGAGCCGCCGCGCTGAACAAGGTTCCGGGATTTATCATGGCCTTCAGGGAGGACAGAGAGAACTTTCCGTCCAGCAGGGCCACTCCGTAGGTGTAGAACACGATGGTATAGATCAGCAAAAACTCCGTGACATAGACCACATATTCTTGTCCCAGAATGCTTCCCACCGCGGGGATCCCTATGAAGCCCAGATTGGAGAAGACAAACATCATCTGGAAAATCTTGCGCTGGTCCGGGGCCTTGTGGAAGAAGGGAGACAGAAGCATCCCTGCCAGAATGAATATGGCGAACATCCCTATGGCGATGAGGGCGATGAGGCCCATGGTGCCCAGAGGGATCATTCCCACGGAACCGGCGGCGCTGGATAAGATGAGGCAGGGGTTGAACACATTCACGATCATCTTGGACATTTGGCTGTTGGTGTGACTGTCCATCATTCCCCTTTTTGCCATAAAATATCCGGCCCCTATTATGATAAGGATGGCGAGCATCTGAAAAAACACGGTTAAAATCGACATTTGAATTTCTCCTTGGTCTGGGACGTATTCTCATATTCTATCATATGGGGGTGGAAAAGTCACTATTATTTTGCCGGGGTTCCACGACAAACGCATGAATGTTTACTCCCACTCAAATCCTAAATTGCGGATTTTTAAATTTTCATCAGTTCTTCGATA